>Ga0075163_10001951_pt1 | contig 27794 bp, 68 predicted proteins | sample JI1023141ADNA_FD_71478 | JGI IMG/M metagenome (GOLD analysis project Ga0075163, IMG submission 71478) | Wastewater effluent complex algal communities from Wisconsin, to seasonally profile nutrient transformation and Carbon sequestration -... | ecosystem: Engineered > WWTP > Effluent > Algae...
CCGTACACATGCACGGATAGCACTCGCATTCGTGGCAGCATTCACAGTCGCATTCCTTGAACCCACAGTTGTAGCATTCCTCACAGAACGCTGAACCACAAGAACCACAGCAGGTGCAGTACATGTTGCCGCAATCATGACAGCAAGAACAACTGTTAGAGTTGGCGCCACAAATGTCACAACAGGCACAAAACTCTTCCTCGCAGTCGGGACATACTTCTTCTTTGTCTGACATGTGTTATAGATCCTTATGGATTCTCGGCCTGATCTTAAACATTGGGTCCCAAACCCATCCTCGTCCAGCTCTGAAGATGTATTCGCCGCGAACCTCATTCGGGGTTCCGGCCTTATCTTCTGGCGGGACTGGCTTGAAGTTCTCGGCTACTCTGATGGTGCCAATTTCGCCATTGTTGTCAGCGAACAAAACAAACCTAGCGTTGCCGGACGAATCTGCTGGCTCGTCCACTGAACCAGCAGATTCCTTCCGTCGCCTCAATAGCTTGTATTCAAGCTCCTTGATGCCAATGAAGAACTCAGCGGCTTTAGCGTTATCGGAAGGCTGAGCAAACGCTCCATGTCCACTATCCAGGTAACGACACAGATCACACTTACAACCCTTAGCGGTTGTGTCACTGTGCTTTAGCCTCACGTCCATAGGAACAACATAGCCCCTAACGTGACCCCTGCTAACCCCAGCCCAGCTCGGCGTTGTCTGAGTTGGTGGGATTGAGTGAGGAGTCCAACCGTTCGGCTTAGTGAAGCTTGCAACGTCACTAGTCCAGAAAGAACACATGTTGCCCTTGATCGGACACTCGTTACTTCCAGCAATCCAGTAATCCCAATGGTTTGTCTTTGCACACTTCTGAGGATTGTATGGACCGTTGGATGGATATGTTCGAGTAGATTGCTTAGTGTAAGTCTTACGCTCAGGTAGCGGCTGAGGCGTTTCGCCGTTGTGCTTAGCCCAACACCACTGGACGTACCACTCTTGATCCTCAGTCTCAATAGCCTTCTTGCAGTACGCTTCACGAACATGGAGGATAGCATCATCGTAATGCATTCCACCAAGGACGCACATGATCGCTAGTGCCGTTCCGGTACGACCGTGACCACCGATGCAGGAAACCTCCACCTTTTCGCCGTTGATCGCACGATCGTAAGCGTCGGAGATTTGATCCATAGCAATCCCAAGATGGCGTGGCAAACCGTAGTCTGCCCACTGCACCATCTCGTTTCGCCACCAAGGCTTCCAGACGTCATCAAGATAAAGGCCAAAGTCAGGACACTCATCAACCTTTGTTCGACGACTGGCGATGCCATAGGATGAAGTCCCATGAACATCAACACCTTGAACATCCAGAGCTTTCATGTTGTGATTGCAATGAATGCCGTAGTGGGAGTAGATACCGTAGTCATCGTCTGACCACTTGTCCCACTTGCCCTTTGAAACAGTAGGCTTAGCTGGTGCGGTGCTAGCTTTCTGCGTGTTGACTCCCTTGTTTTTGTAAACCTTGTCTTGCTTAGGCTTCTGAGCTTCTCGATTGTTCTTTCGGCGTCGGTTTCCTCTTTTGCTCATGCATTATCCTTCCACACTTCACCAGTGGTACCGTCGATTACGATACGCTCGCCAGCCTTGACCTTCTGGCTGCTGGCCGTGAAGTAGCCAGAAGCAATTGAGATGCTGGAGTTAACAACGCAAGCCTTACCCCAGCCTCTAGCGACCACAGCGGCGTGTGAAACGAGGCCACCAGTCTGAGTCAGGATACCAACCGACTTGCTCATACCTTCGATATCTGACGGGTCGGTAGCGTAGCGAACAAGAATCACGTCGTTACCCTCATCGGCCAGCTCCACAGCATCCTTGCTGCTGAGTGCGACGACGCCACGAACCTTACCGGGTGATGCTGGGAGGCCAGTAGCGATCACGTTACCTGAGGTCTGGATGGACTCTGCCTCGCTGGGCTCAGTCCAGTTCTCATGGGCTGCGTCGATGCGGGCCTTGGACTCGTCAATGTCGATGAGTCCCTCCGAAAGCATCTCGGTAGCGATCTTAACCGCTGCCTGAGGGTTACGCTTCCCGACTCTTGCCTGAAGCATGTAGAGCTTGCCATCTTCAATGGTGAACTCGATATCCACCATGTCACGAAGCTCACGCTCCAAAACATCGAGAATACCGTTTAGCTCCACACCGACAGAAGGGAACGCCGTGTGGATATCGGCAAGTGGTGAAGTCTTGTGTGTACCAGCCACAACATCCTCACCCTGAGCGTTGACCAGGAAGTCACCGTAGACAACCTTGTCGCCGTTGTTGGGGTTACGACTGAACGCAACACCAGTAGCGGAAGAGTTGTTCAGGTTACCGAACACCATTCGCTGAATGTTGACTGCCGTGCCGAGATCGTCGGGGATACCCTCGATCTTGCGGTACGACTGAGCCTTGTCAGCGTACCAGCTCTTGAACACAGCCTGAACTGCGTTACGAAGCTGCGATCGTGGCGATGACGGAATGTGGACACCGTGACTCTTAGCGATCTTCTTGAACGTGTTGACGAGAAGCTGTGAAACCTCAGCGTCGATGTTCTTGCCACCGCAGAGTGCAGTTGCCACCTTCACTCGCTCATAGAACAACTCCTCAGGCACGCCACCCACAATGGAAGCGTACATCTGAACGAAGCGACGATAAGAGTCCCAAGCGAAGTCGTCCGAAGTGTTCTTCGCTAGACCCTCTACCGTGTCGGAGTTGAGTCCAAGGTTGAGGATGGTTTCCATCATGCCCGGCATCGAGAACTTAGCTCCCGATCGGACAGAGAGAAGTAGTGGGTTGGCTGAATCGCCAAACCCTCGGCCACTCTCATCCTCCACACGCTCGATTGCAGTCCAGATGGCCTGCGTGAGTGAAGGTCGAAGCTTGCCTGTCTCAGTGAAACGCAGGCACTCCACAGTTGGAATAGTGAATCCTTCTGGCACGGGAAGCTGAAGCTCACGGGCCATCCGGTTCAGGTTTGCACCCTTCCCTCCGAGGTACTCGAACAGGTCACCCTTGTGCTGGGGGGTGTCGGTGAAGTGGGTAAGAAGCTTAGGCTTAGGCATTTTTAGAGATAACCTTTCGGTATAGGTTTCGGATCTTGGTGGATGAATAAGTCTTTGCAAGTAGGTCAAGGTCATTTGCTTGCGCCTCACACATGTAGGAGAACTTCTCTTCCCACCAAGACGTAGAAACACCGCCTATAGGCCAGTTGATCTTGTTGAGAGCGTTCCCGTTGTTGTGTTCTAGGCTGACAGCTAGGTCAATGAAGTTTTCAGCGGTAAAAGGAGTGCCGTACATCTCCCCAACCTGATAGGCATGGAGTGTGGAGGCAATCTGATGCCACAGGTAACCACCGAAATCAGATGACCAATCAGTCTTTGACTCGTCGAAACAAGCCATCAACTTTTCCGCTGTTTTTACGTTTCCAAACTTTTCGTAGTAAAGCTTCCAAGCGTAGACTGCGTAGGTAGCGTTTGAACTGGTCTTTTTGGCGATGCAATCAAGGTAACGGGACTCCCGTGAACAAGCGTAGAAGAAGTAGTCGTTGAGCGTTGACGCTAGAAGATCAGTAAGCTCATTGTAATACTTGATGGCCTTTACCTGTGGTGTGGCTTTGGCGATCTTCAGTTTACCATTGACCTTGAATTCGTCAAGTAGTTTTGGGTCAAAGTCTAGCGGCCCAAGCGCACCTGTTGCGATGGCCCCAAGAACATACCAGTCAGCGACATGCTCAACAATGTGCTTGAAGCCTCTATTACGCAACTGATCCTGTCTAAGATTCCAGAAGGTTTCAGCCATATGGGACTTTGCGCCAAGCTGCGGGTACTTGAACGTTATACCGGCAAAAGGTGACTTACCTTTTTGCAAATATCCTGCTGCGTCATCCTCCCAGTATTCAAACTTCTTCGTTTCCCCCGTTCCAAGGGTTATCATGCCTGCTTCTCCAAAGTTTTGTAGAGTTCAACAACGTCCGGCGAACACCACTTGACTAGATACTCGATGCCGACATGCTGGTCGTTGCACATCATGTTGAAGTCGCCAAGATGAACGCCCCACTTGATCTTGTTGAGGGCGCAACCACTGTTGTGCTGCAAACTGACTGCGGTATCAATGAAGTTCTCCTTAGTGAAAGGAGTATCAGTTCGTGTACCGTCAGGTTCAGTGAGACAACCAACAACACCCCAATGAAGGATCTTGGCAATCTCCATCCACCTATATCCACCGTAAGAGTTCGACCACCAGTTAAGGTCAGGATCGAACACCTCTTTCAGCCACAGGCTTGCAACGTCAGCACCGAAGTGCTTGTAGATGTTCTTCCACGACTTTGTGGCGCTTGCGATGTTGCGTCCAGCATCCTTCCCGACCCCATCATGGTAACGTGCCTCTCTAGCGCAAGCGTAGAAGAAGTAGTTACGCAGAAGGATGTAAAGGCTTTCTGTTAGTTCCGCTCTCATCAGTTGAGCTTTGAACTGTGGAGCGCCTTCCCTCTTGAGTGAAGCGAACTCTGCAACGATCTTGGAGTCGTAAGCAGAGTCCCCAACGAGGGAGCCGAGGACATACCAGTCTGCGACATCAGCGAGAAGGCTTACACGAATCCTCTTCTTAATGTGGTTGCTGTTGATCCCCCACACGATAAGTGGATTACCCTTGCTCGATCCCCTGAACTTCAGGTCGATATTCCGTCTCTTCCAGGGTGAGACATAACCGTCGTTTCCGTGTCCCTTGCTGTAGCCATGCTGGTTGGCGAGGGAGATGCCTTTACCGAGAGTGATGGTTTCTGTCATGTTAAATGTCCCTGTGGGTTACCTTTACATCCTTCTTCATGATCCGTAGGCTTGCTGCTAGTTCCTCGACTACCGCTACGCTTCGGTGATGACCGCCGTAACAGTAGACTGAAATCGTTTTTACATCATCACTCATCACGTTGTCAAGGATGTTTCCAAGAAAATCCCAGGATTCGGTTGAACCGAATACAACGTGCGATACGCGCGGGTCCCTTCCGTCAAGGTCGCGTAGGGCGATCATCTTGTACGGGTTGGGGAGATGGCGTGCATCATAAGAATGGTCCACGTCCCGAAGGAGTGGACCGTGCTTGAGGCCGTATGAAATCAGCTCAATGGACAAACTGGATCTCCTTGTTCTCCCAGCGAGCCTGCTCAGCCAGGAAATGCACTGACAGTGGATAGACGGTTGGTGAAATGATCCGTGAAGCGTTGAAGTCCTCGTCAATCACGGTCATCGTTGGAGGCTTCTGCCTCATTTTCGATCTCCTCGATCATGTCCTTCACGGACATCCTTACGGCCTTGTTTTCCCAATAGAACACACACCATCGAACACCCATCTCGTACAGCAAAGCCGTACAAGCGGGACAAGGACGAGTGGTTTGCATGACGCCGTTCTTGCGACAACCACTCACATAAACCTTGCCAGGGCAACGCTTCATCTGTCGCCAAAGGTCAAGCTCAGCGTGAATCCCAGCAAGGGGACGGTAGTTGTCGGAAAGCGTCTTAGCACTTCTCGCAAGCTGGTTCTTACCCCAGATGCGTCGGCTGCCCCTAACGAGTAGTGCAACCATATCGTAACTGCCTCCCGAAGAATGCCTCGCTGCTTCCTCAGTGACAGTATCAAGCGTCCGCTTCTCTTTAGCGGTGGCTTCCTTTCATCAAATGTCTCCTCCGCTCTGCTGGTAGATGTTGGTGGCTTCCACGATGTTTCTAACGACATCAATCACCAAGAGGTTGGGCACGGGGGAGTGCCGATAATGACCCACGATGAAATATGGTGGCGTTGGAGCCAGAAGGAGAACTAGGGTTTCAGGAAAAACACCAGGATCGTCAATGTAGGGGCAAGTTGCAACCACCGTACAATGAACGTCAATATACTCAGCGAGATCACCGTGTGAAATGGTAAGTTCAACGTTGACGTTGGGTAGTGGCTCGTTTGTCCCGAACAGTGTACACGGATAAACCGTGTCCTTCTCGATGTATTCGGTCTTGCTTCTCACCATATCTTGGCAACCTTCTTCTCGTTTGGGTCGGTAAAAGACTTCTTAGTGGAGTCAATGGCAAGCTTCATCTTCTTACATACTGCAATAACTGCCTTGCCAAGCACTTTTGCTTCATCTTCGGTTGGTGCCCAAAGATATCCCCATCCGTCCTTTGGGGTGATGCAAGCCTTAGTTGGCTGCTTCGCTCCATATTCCCAGGCTTGACGATTGCCGTCCTCAGCGAAACCATTTTCACCAACTACGAACACATCAACCTTAGTGGTGAATCTGTTGAACTGCATTCCGTAGCCGTACTTCCCATCAAGATCCTCGCGTTGCCCCTTATGCTTCCAAAAGCCTACGATCTTACCATCGTCGTAGTGGATAAATCCATCATACATGCCATCTTTCACACGCTTATAGGCATCTCCTGTCGGGTCAGGCAGGATGTCGCTGATTTCAAGCGGATCGCTGTAGATGGATGGTTCGTCATCCAAGTCTTGGAAATCGTATGGCTCATTCCAACGATCACCACAGCAGGAACAGTCACTCCCATTGTTGCAGCCATCGAAGTAAAGCCCAATCCTACGAGCCTTATTCGTGATGTCGTCCTTAGAATCACCTTCCACGATGACGTAAGCACTAAGGCCACGCTTCTCATCGTAAACCCAACTTCCACCACTGTTATTTTGACTAAAGGTGTAAAACATTACTGGCAAATCCTCTCGATAAGTGCAGCCTCGGTTGCAGTAAGGCTGACGTTAGTGCCGTTCACTACAAGATGTCCGGCACCAGGCCACTTGGTATAAGTGATCTTCGGAATCACCTTGACGAGAAGTCCAACGGCGACATCAAGCGACTCTCTCGCCTCGTATTCCATTGACTCATGCTGCTGCATGACATACTCGATGTCCTCTACCTGATTCTTCAAGAGCTGAATGCGAGCATTTACATTAGCAGTAAGTCGCTTATGCTCATCTTCAAGCTCAGCGAGATTTTCTTCAGGTGTCATTCGTTTCTCCAATCAACGTGGCTGCATCTGTAGCGCAGACGTATCCAATGTCTGGAAGGTAGATGTTTGCTTCCTTTTCGCAGATCCTACATGGTCTGCGTATTTCCTTCTTCTTAGCCAAACTTTTCCTCCGCGGCATCGAGTGCTGCTAGCTTTCATCAAGCGCCCGAAGGAACTCTTCCTCGGAGTAGGTGATGGACAGCACATGGGCATCGTAACCCAACTCTGTAAAGGCCCACAACACATCTTCGGGAGTGGGTCGCTCATCTGTGGTGACACGGTACCTCACGGTTACATCAAAGTCGGGCATAAAGCTTCTCCTTAAGATAGTTGCCTACAGTCTTGATGAACGCTGACGCAAACGTGATTCCGATTACAAACCCCATCCACATGCCATCGTAGTAATGGTGGTCGTCAAGATAGACTGTGACTCCAATGTAGAATCCTACCAGGAACCATTCCACCCATGCCTTCATGATTGCTTTAATCACGCTCAGCCTTTCGACGCTCACGCGCCTTCTCAGCGTAGACAGCCTCCATCTTCGTGTTCGCAGAGCGAGAACAAGTGTCAGAAGCCGACTTGAAGGCTCGCGACAGAGCCAACTCGTATCCGGCGAGAGGAACCACGGGGTCATGGTTGTCGCGCTTGGCGTAACCAGAACCAACAACGTTGTTGGAAGAATCCAAGAGGTCGATTCTGGCGTAGTTGTCGTCGTACCAATACTTGATTGTAAGATTCATTGTTCCAGTATTCATGCCATGTTCTCCTTCATCTGACGGAAGATTTCTCTTCTCTCGCCCTCTTCAATGCCACGATTATAGGCATCGTTCAGAGCGTCAGCAATCCAAGCCCAATCTCTGGTTAGCGTATTGTCCTCTGGCTCCCCACCATCAGTGGCAAGAAGGTCAACTATAAACCCATCTACCTCACGAATAACGGCGTAGCGATATGTCCATTCGCCGTACTTGTCCTTGTAGGGTCTGATGTCATAATCGCCACTGTCGTCAATGGCTTCAAGTGAAAGAATCTTCCATGTAGTGTCCAACTTCTCACTGGCCCTTGTAGTTGAGAACCTGATTGAGAACGTGCTCCACCTCAACCAGATCAGCCTGATCTTCCATAACGCGGTGAATATCCTTGTAGGCGTTTGGATGCTCGTCAACCAAAGCCTGAGCGGAAGAATCGTTCCAAACCTTACCTTCCATCAACTTGGAAAGCGATTCTGGAGTAAACTCTTCCTTTGCTCGCTTACGGGACATCAAACGTCCAGCCCCATGCGAACAAGAATCGTAAGAAAGCGGGTTGCCAAGACCCCTCACGATGTACGTTGAGGTGCCCATCGACCCAGGAATAATGCCACGGTCCCCGACAGCGGCCTTGATGGCACCCTTGCGAGTGATCCACAGGTTGGAAATATCATGAGTGGTGTCATTGCCACCACAACTTGTGTCGTGGTTGTCGTTGCGAGAACAAGTAATGCAATGCCTCTCTAGTGCCGTGAAGTTGTGGTGACAGTTGATCCAGTCGTCGCCACGCACGTTCAACCCATGCTCACTGAACCAGCGGAAAATCTCCTTAAGAGCGTTCTTTAGCATCACCTCACGGTTCAACTCTGCGTAATCCTGCGCCCAAAGCATGGACGAGATGTAGGTCTGGAACTCAACCGATGACTCAAGGAAGTACGCAAGGTCGTTGGATTCAAGGTGGTCCCCGATGTTCTCGAAATACCACTTCTTCGCCGTCTTGATGTGACGCTGTGCAATCAGGTTACCAACGCCGCGGCTACCTGAGTGAAGAACGATCCACACTCGATCTGCCTCGTCAATCCCCATCTCAAAGAAGTGGTTGCCGGAACCAAGTGAACCAACCTGTGACTCAGCCTTGCTAAGCTCCTTCGGGGTCAATGACTCCAACTCAGGAAGTCCTATAGCCTTCTCGATATCGGTGTGAGCAAGACCAGCCTGCCCAACACCAGCGGGCACAGACTTGTGAATGAGAGGCATAAGCGTGTTGATATCGTCTGGAAGTCTTGACGCATCAAGACCGTCCAGTCGTACAGCCGCCATACCGCATCCAATGTCCACACCAACGGCTGCTGGAATAACAGCGCCATCGGTTGCGATCACTGAACCCACAGTTGAACCAAGTCCAACGTGAGCGTCAGGCATCAACGCTACAGGTCCACCAAGAATGGGGAGCCGGTTCGTCATCTCTGCCTGTCGAACGGTTGCCTCCTCAATGTCTCGGCCCCATACCCTTACTCCGTTTGCTGAATACTCCATCAATAATCCTCCACGATCTCAAGGTCAGGAAAATACACGACCGCACTTAGCCCCATATTGTCTTGACAGGGGTTAAGCTCAAAAGCGTATTCGCCAAATGCTTCCCGAGCATTACATCCGACAATGAAAAGTGACTCGTCTGTAATAATGGCTGGACACTCCTTGCCATACATTCCTCTACCTGAATAGTCGCGGCGTTCCTCGCCATCAACTCTTTCAAGGAACTCTTCCCATTCACCTTCGGTTATGGTAGTCATACTTCATCCACCAAGCCTTATCTGTTTAGAGTGGCAAAAGATGCAGCGAACGTTGCCGGACCTTGACCACAAGTTGAAACTTCGACAACAAGCAAAGCAGTACCAGGACCGCACGCCCTCGCGTTTGACCCTAGCTTCTTCTGCTCCTGTATGAGTCGTTTTCCTAATCGTCCTGTCCATACCTCGCGTGTTCGTTCACGCAGTCCTTAGCTTCCAAATAGGTGTCTCGTCTGGTCATGAAGAACGGCTTACGGTTGAGGCCCATGACGTAGCAGTTATAGACCCACTCGTTACCAATGTCGCACAACTGAATCTGTCCGATGCAGTCGTTCGGAAACTGCTTCTCCCACGTCTTTGTCTTTGGGCTGTACGACCAGTCGTGGACACTTCCAACTACGTCAAAAGCACTCATGTCACTCCCTAAATAGGTCTTGAATGTTGGGAATCGGAAGTTCAGGGAACTCTTCCCACGCTACAAAGCAAAACGATCCACGATTGTCGTGGAATATGATGCCTTCGTCACTTCTGGGCTGCCTACAGTCCCAGTTGTCGTCGTTTAGTATGCGATTGAGTCCCCTAGCCTTAATGATGGCTGGGGGAAGTGTGGCAATCCATCGCCTCACCTCAGCCTTGAAGTTGTCCGCCGCCCTTTGCCTATTAGAATCGGCTATCTGAATGGAGATCATAGCTCCTATCACGGGGTCACCTCGGGGAGAGGCCACCAGCCGGTCACGTTAAGGCGACGGTCACCGAGATCCCACGTGTTCCATGTGCCGACGTGGCCATTCGTGAACGCCACCAGCACCCGTCCCGTCTCCGGCAGCGTCTCGGGGGGTCGCATCTCCCCCCACGCCACACCGTCACGGTCGAGGGTGTTGAGGGCGTCAGCGGCGGCTGTGGCGTCCTCGTGGCTGGGATGGTTCAGGTCGGGGCCGCACCGCAGCGAGGACCACCCGCACCCCAAGTTGCAAGCCGTCCACCGCGCCACGGGTTCGGGTGGCGGGGCCTGCTCCGTGGGAGGCGCGGGCAGGGGCCACCACTGGTTCTCGGGGTGCCATTCGTAGGGTCCGCCGCTGCAAATCCACGGGCCGTCCAGCCGCCACTTGTACCCGTGGGGGGCTGTCTCAGGGGTCGGTGCACCGTGCTTCCCGACTGTGTAGTAGTGCTCAGCCATGCCTCTCCTCCTGTGTGATGCGGGCCACGGTCACGGGGTCACCTCGGGGAGAGGCCACCAGCCGAGGCGCTCAGATGAGACGTCGTTCGCACGCGTCGTCCCTTGAGCGACGGACCACGGCGCACCGGAGTCACCGGTGTACGCCACCAGCACGTATTCCTCGTGCCCGTCCGGCAGTTCCTGCATCGGGCGTCCCGGCCCCCACGCGACACCGTTGGCGTCGAGGGTGTTGAGGGCGTCACATGCTCTGTCGACCACATCCAGCGGAATGAGCGTGTCCTCGTCGTAGGCGATGAACCCACACGACTCTCCGAACATCCCCGTCCACCGCGCCACCGGCTCCGGTGCTGGGGCCTCCTCTGTGGGAGGGGCGTGAAGCGGAGCCCATCGAGCATTCGACGGCAGCTTTTGGAAAAGCTTACCATTGTTCCAGCCAACCTCTGCTCTATCGGATGCGTACTTGAGCCCATCATGTTCCCATCGGAACCCGTACGGGCATTCATCTTCGATGGGCTGTCCAAAATCCTTGACGTTGCGCCAACGGTAATCAATGTCAGTCATTTCACTTCTCCTTCGGAATGGTGACTTCGATGATGGGCTGCGTCGTGTAAAGGATAAGCTCATCCCCGTCAGGGATCGCAACGTCCATCGTCTTATCCTCGTTGAAACGGAACGACTCGGCGTCATGCCAGTCGGTCATGGGCAGAACCTCAGGTCCCTCAACCTGACGCACCTGATCCATAGAGGCAATGTTGATCTTGCGCTCAATCACGGCACCGTCACCGGCCCGGTAAACACGGATACTGTCAATAGCCATAACACATCATCCTTTCCTGACGCTCAGTTACAGCGTCCTGGTATGCGATTCTCTGGTTCTCTTCCCAAGCTTCGATCTGCTCGGGTGTAGCCTGCGATTCGTCGATGACTTCGATCACGTTGTTACCATGACATTCCTCGCAAAGAACATCATACTTGCCGTCAAGATAGTCGTCAATGAAATCTTCACCCCACTCGTCCATCTCGTCGGCGGTCATACCATTTGACCACGCGTCGTGTGTTCCGTCACCGAGACAGCGTGGACAAACCTCGTTCTTGCTTGGAATCCTCATCAACTCGTCGTTCACGATGATGGTGATAGACACCCGATCAACTCCTTGATTCGCTTAGCGTAAATGTAACCTGCACCACCTGAGAAGTAGTAGTGCATGGAGTCTGAACCCTTAGTCCAGCCCCATAATCCGTTCTGTGGACGCTTACCAAGTCGCTCCTCAAAGCCACTGACAAGCTCGTTGAACTCCTCAGTCGAACCACAAGTCGCTACTGTGATTCGGCAACGATACTTCTTGTTGAGGTCACAGTGGACAACCTCAATGTCGTTTGTGATATCTGGAAGGTTGAAGTCGTACGTCAAAAGTCACACCTCGCGTTGGAAGAATAACAGGACACCTGCGTAATTACCCTTGTGGATTGTCGAGGCCGTCAGGAGTGTCCACCCTTTATCTTCGTATTCTTGGATGCTCTTGTTTGCCAATTGGCTCGATACCTCGATCATTCGGGAGCGGATCATTCATCTCTCCTTGACTAGCACAGCAGTTGCGGACGATGGATCAAATCCGATTCCGAAATGCTGCGTTGCCTTCAGGATTGCCTCCTCCTCAGTGTCGGCGGGAAGGTAAGAAGTCATGTTCATCTCAAATCCAGGCTGTCTCCACGAGAGAAGGTAGATGAACTTGCCGTCATCGAGTTCGCTCAATAGTCATCCTCCGAGATCCAGTGGGCGAAGTAAGACTCGTATCGTGACGACTCGCGATTTGCCTCGTAGTCATAGTCGTAAAAGCCCTCATCGGGATCGTAGTCGTAGTCGTCGATCCAGTCAACCTCGGGAAGCTTGTCGATCTTAGCGATACTTACCATTGTGCAATCTCCCTCATCAGCATGTAGTTGATTACGTACGAAACATCACCGTGATAGTGGTTACAAACCGCCTCGTTCGTAGCCTTATCGTAAGCTACGATTTGATTTTCGTCAATCCTTACGCAAACGAACCTGTCGGACTCGGCAATCACATCATCCTTCATGGCTTACGTCCCCAATAGAGAAGCGTACCTGGACCAAATGGTGCATTCCGCTTACCGGAACAGAACCACTCATTCAACTCCGTGGTAAGCTCGCGGTCGGTACGGAGCGTCAGGTAGCTGTAAAGGTGGTCTGTCTTTTCGTGGTCGATCTTCACGTTCAGGTCGTGCTGATCGAATGGAATGTCGATGAGGTGGGTTGCGCCCTTGACGACTAGCGTGTAGATGTTCATCGTGAAGCCTCCGTAAAAGCCATCATATTGACATACTGAATGAACGCATCGAAGCTTCCACCCTCAAAGGCGTGGAGGAAAGGATGCAACACATTCAGGATGATTGCGAGTGGTACGAATATGGGCAGGGTTAGTATTCTGGTTAGTGTAATCATAGCGCCCCCAGTAGGAGTCGAACCCACCATAAGGAGATAGAAGCTCCCGAGCCTGATCCGCAGGTAGGGGCAGTTTCCTACTCGCTATGAGCGAGAAGGAAGATGAACACGGTAAGACAGGCAAGAAACTCTGCCAGAATCAGGACAAACGACACTGGATCAGGTCCAAGTGTCAAGTTCCACCCTGAGTATAGCGTTATTCCGCCCGACAATCCAGTGTCAATAAACCATCGCTTATCGTTCGCTATCATCGACAGCCTTGATGAACTTGTCATTCATCTCTCGGGTGGGAGCCTTAATGGTGTCGTTCCCGTAGTTGGCTTCCCACCATGAGAGTTGAAACTCAAGTTCCTCAACTTCCTCTGCCAACTCAATTGCCTTCTTGAGAAGCTCAATGACGCCTTCCCGCTTGTAAGTCGGCTGTACGGAACCTTCGATATCCGCTAGAAGCTTCTTAGCTTCGCCTACGTCAGTCATCACCAATCCTCCTCGTTGGGCCAACCCATATCGTCAACAGGAACAAGTCTATCCGTAGAGTTTATGAGCCAAAACTCATGATCCGAAGGGAACCTTCGAGTGATGCCGTCGCTCGTCACGAACGAGTCACGGCCTTGATATGAGCCGTAGACGGTGATAACCTCCCAAACTTCACGTCTGACGCTTGGTGATCTCGTTGAACGCATCTGGATGATGTCGCCAACCTTAACTTCATTCGCCTTAATGTGCATTACAGATGAACCCCCTTGACCTGTCAATCCTCCAGCTTACCACAAACCGTGCAACGCCAGTCACCCGGCTTACGCTGATTCATGACCCGTACACCGGACCCATAGGTGTCATCCTGGTACTTGTGGGGCTGGCAGTTGTGCTTGTTCTTTGCGATCTTCACCATGTCATTTCTCCTTTGTCAAAGCTCGAAAGCTGCGATATGGTGGACGGTTCGGCGTGCATTATCGGTGGTAACGTCGTCATCTGGAAGAATGACCTTAGCGATCGCTACCGCCTCTTCCACGGTGCGACAACCCTGAACGTTCCCGTCGATGTAAAAGAGCGGAATCTGCGTGACGCGCTCCCCCCATCCGCTCGTTGTCACCCGAGTTGCATGGATGACGTAACGGTGTGGCTTATTCGTTCTACTTGACTCATTGTTGGCGTCGTAGTCTACGCCTGGCAACTCACCTTCTCGATACTTGCGTTCAAGCTCCTCCTCCTCCTCAAGAAGCTTCTGCAATGCAGTCTCAGCTTCAAGCCGACGCTCATCTTCTTTGGTAAAGACGTTATAGGTCATATGATCCTCCTCGTCCCAATATTCTCGCCACAACCTCTCGATGCTCTTTCCCATGTCAGGTGGTGGCAGTCAAACGACTGACGTGTTGAACTTCGTAACGATCTTCGGATAGGTTGTTCGTCTCCATGTAGGTGTAAGCCTTCGCCAAAGTGGAGAACACTCCACTCAAAGCGTAGCCACTCTCAGTATGCACGATCATATACACGATTTCTCCTCTAGAGTCAATGTCCAGTTCATCAACTTGAAGAACTCTGACATACTAACGTCGCGGCACATTCCGATTTCGCCCCACGAAACAACTTTCCCATCCTTATCGGCTGGAAACGCTCCCACTTCCCATATGGCAAGTGGATCGTCAAGACCACTCATCCAACCAGGATTCCTGGTGTCGATACAACTCACGATGACGTATTCAGTGTAGATTTCCTCGTCATTATCGTGGTAAGCGACCACCGGAGAAACGTGGTACAAGTGGGCAACCCCCTTGAACTCATGCGACATATCTTTCACAAAGGTCGCTACCCGTTGATCTCTCGGCATCTAATCCTCTCTTTAGCGTCAAGCGTTCTCAGCCTGCGCGTTGCATCTTGAATCGGAACATAAAGGACTCGGTGAAGAATCATGAACTGCTCCGTCTCGGAGATCATGTCATTCCACTCATCGGCGGCACCTCTGAACCAAATCCTACTCATATTCGCTCGTATCCACCCAGTTGGCGCTCCAGAACAGACGCCGCGTGTAATAGTTACCCCCATCTACACTCAGGTTGCCACAAGAACAAGTGACGAAATCGTGAACGTGACCCGATACGATCTCATCGCCACAATCCAAGCAGCGTGCAGAGTTTCGAGTGATCCTCTTATCATCAGGGGGTCGCAGCGGGAAGGTTGCGAGGTCATCTGTCATTACTCTTACTCCAGAATTACTAGTGGGTCAATGGAGATTTGAAGCTCCAGACGGGACAGTTGAAGCCTATCAATGTCTGTGTGCAATGTCAACCAAGGCACAGAAGATCGCCAGGCTCCCTTAAGGGACATCAAACCCAAGAACTCGATGTAATGCTGCGTTTCGTGCTTTGAGATGTAGCTTCCAAGCTCACACCACACAACACGCTTCATGACCGAGCCAAGAACTTGATGAGCCTCTGAATAGGGACCGGAATAGGATTGTCTCGGTGAATGAGCTTCACTTCCTCAATAGTGAGACAAACGGGATTCGATGGCGGCGGTGGCGTGGTGCGGAAATACATTGCACGACGCTCAGGTGGCTCGTTGACGATCCTTGACCAGTCCCATTCAGGCGGAAGAACTATCCATCTTCCTTGCTTCATGTCAGTTCTTCAACCTCACGCTTCAGGATGTAACAAGCCTTGCATTCAGACAATGGACTCACACTCCCAACACTTATTCTCGCGGTCACTGACCTCATCGAACCTGTCGATGTCAATGATCTTGTCGTCACCAAACATTCTCAACGCTCGTCCACAAACGGGAGAAGTTGAGCCTGGAAGGGTTGCATGAACTACGCCTTCATCCATTAAGATTTCTCCGCTCTCCAGATGTTGCTTCGGCTGGCGACTTTTGTCTGTAGCCCGAGCTGGAAGTTTTCACTGAGTCGTCGGGCCATCCGAACAGCAGCATTAGCTTCCTTCCGAGTCTCAAATTCCTCAGATGTTAGCAGCAGACCACGTTGAACGTCAACCCGAAACCTACGATTACAGTCGTCCTCACTGTCGTCATAATCACTCATAGTACGGCATCTCCTCAGGGAAAGCCTTAGCGGGATGATCCTCGATGCTCACCTCGTAATCATCCCCACCCAAAACGCTGTAACGCTTGTGGGTGTCAGGGAACTGTTCACGAAGCTGCTCACGAACCTCCTCCGCCTGCTCACGACTGTAGCAAGGAACGGATGCCTCAGGTTCACCACAAGTGAACCACCAGCCACCCTCCTCGGGTCCACCGTACCCCTGTCCGACACGATAAACGTTGACGAAGTGGATTGGGTTACCATCCGGCGCTCGGAACAGCGGCTCAAAGTAGCTGGGGCGAGGCGTCGAACCATCGTCCAGACCGTCTGGCACATATTCCTTGATGGCTGCCTCAGCTTCCTCGTAGGTGTCGAACGTCTTACGTCCGAGAATGGATCGGCATTCGCTGTCCATGTAGTTGTCGGCAGCCAAATAACGGCCGTTCTCGATTTCCACCTGCCATTGAAGATCCCAAGTCATTTCAGTTGCCTCCTGCAAAGGTGAGTCGATCACGTTGATAAGTGCCTGATGTCGGTTCATACCTCACGCTCCGTGAGGTTGTATCGGATTACGGTATCGGCATTCATGTATTTGGCAAGCTGCGTAAAACGCTCGCTCACCATTCGGTCAACAGCCTTGAAGTTGAAACCCTCCTCGTGAGGATCACCACTCTCATAGCCGGACTTCACAACGCTCGTTCGGAAAGCCATGCCGTCGTCACCGATCTCGGTAATGGTAATCATGGCAACTCCCGCGTTGTTGCGGGAAAGTTCTAGGATTGCGTGCATCAGTATCCGATCTTGTCAAGAACTGAACGGTAAGAGTTAGCCCTGTTGTCGTAGTAGGCAATAACACGCGGCTCGCACGTCATCTGGTCAATCTTTATCGCCTCTATGGCGTCCAGTAGAGCCAACTTCAAGTTGTGGACCTCATCGTCGGTAAATGTCACGTTCACCATAGCAAATCACCTTTCGTTGTCGGGTTTCTTAGTGCCCCATGTAGGATTTGAACCCACGACGCACCGGAGATAAGCCGGTCGCTCTTAACCGCTGAGCTAATGGGGCGAGGTGCCCGAGGAGGGAGTCGAACCCTCATGCTCCATAAGGAGCCGACGGGTTTGAGCCGTCGCTGTAAGCCAGTTCCAGCACTCGGGCAACAAAGCCGAGTATCTAGGTTATGCTTCCACGAGATTAGTTGTCTAATCCCTCCACCCTAGATACATTAAAGGACTCGGCCAACATCCTTGCTGCTCACTCAGCGGTCAAGTCACCTGATCCACACAGTGAGGTGTGGGGTGGAAGTCGCGGGCACTAGTAACCCCACTTCTCTCGTTTCCGAGCAAGCCTTGTCAGCTAAGGCCGATCAGCTCCTTACGGCCGGACTTGTAGACCACCAGTGTGATCGAGCCGGAAAGGATTGCCTGAAGCTGAGGACGGGAAGCGTAGGTCAAAGCCCACGAAACCTTCTTGTTGTGCTTGCCGTCACGTCGGTTCAGCTCCTGAGTGACCGACTTTGCGGAGTAGGTCCGCGTCGGCTCCACCTCGCCGGGAGCGTACTTGACGAGCGTTGCCTTCGTGTTGTGCATGTCCATTAGATATTCCTCTGTTGGTGTTTGGTGTTGGGTATTCTGATTAAAGGATGGTGCAGTAGTCGGGAATCAGCTCAGGGCTGCGACCACAGAAGGGAGCGTTGATCGCACTCACCCAGTTGTCAGCGAGAACTCCTGCGATTGCAGCAGTTGGAGCCTTCACGGCGAGCCGGACAAAGCCCTTCTCGCCACGATGGGGGTCCATCGTCATGCGAGAGACGACCCAGGTCCGAAGTGGGGCAGGCTCGAAACCCGCGTTGGGATGATCCACGACGGGGATGACGGGACCAAACTCCCGCTCGGACTTGACCTTGTGGGCTTCGGCAGCAGCGTGAGCATTGCCGGTGTTGATGGCGTCGATGATGTCGGTGTTCACTGGTGGTACCTTCCGTTGATGTAGCTGTTACGAAGTGCCGCAGCCTTCTCTTGCTCCCTGAACGAGTGAGCATTGGCGAAGAATGCGAGCGCAAGAAGCCAGAAGATGAACGTCAACCATCCGAGGCTAAACAGGATGGGGGTGAGAAGGGCGATTGCCCCTCCCACCCCACAGATGCGGGACTTCACTTGCCGGGCACCGGGCAGGTGCCGAGCACGATCGTCTTGGACTTGACGACGGTGCGGAACGGGTAGAACTGGCCGAAGTAGTTGGCGACGGCCTTGTCGGCGGTGCCCTTCTTCGAGTCAACCATGATGACGTGGCGCTGACCACGATCGTCGTTCACGACGACGGCGTGGCTCGAAAGGGCCGGGGGGTTGTGTGCTGCCATTGTGATTCTCCTGTGTTGTGGTGGGTTTAGAACCGGGCGATGACGTCGATGTTGAACACGTTGAGTCCACCATCGTCGCGCAGAACTTCAAGGATCGAACGATCGGGTCGGCTTGCCGCTATGAAAGCGGCTCGCTTGATCTCCTCATCGGTCACGTCGGATGGAAGCTCCATCAGTGTGCAACCAGAAGCCAACGTGAAAGTCTCGCCGTCGTTCAAGACGATGATTCGTGATGTCTTTGTCATGTCAGTTCCTATCCAAGAGCTTGGGGTCCCAGCGGTTGATCGTTTCGATCGTCTCGGAAACTCGGTTGTTCCAGTAGTTGTCCCAGTCGTCATCACCAGTGGTAGCGGAGTTTGTCGCAGCCCGAATCTTGTATTCGTCAAGCTGAGTCAGAAGCGCCGCCCCAATGACGATCTTGTCGAAATCGGTGAGATCCTCATGAGCCATTGTTACCCATCTCCTTCTTCATGTCAAGGGTGACCTTCGCAAGAAGATCACAGTAGTCGTCCTCGGTGGTGTGTTCGCAGTCATGTTCCTGAAACATGCGAGCTTCGGCCTGATCGCTCTCCTTGAACATCCATCCGCAGCCACCACAGGAGAAATACCCAGGCTGTCCCATCACTCGTTCTCCTCGGGTGGAACGCTTGTGATGTGAGCAACGAACTCGTATTCGATCGGACCAAGAGGATTAGATGAAGTCCCCTTCCAGATGTTCGCCTTGATGGCTCCACCATTAAGGAAGATGACATAGTTTGTCACGTCTTCTACTGCGTAGGCGAGCTTGTCGAATGACCTGGTGTAAGAGGTTCCATCTTCCTTAAGGAAGTTGACGGTGAACATCAGTAATCAGCCACCTTCGTGATGTCGATGTTATCCAGCCAGTATCCCCGACAAAGAACCGTACCTTGTCCGTCGTGGTTTCGACCAGCGGCATTCTCGTAAAGCCAGTGAGAGAGGATCTTCAACCTCTCCTCCATCGTGAGCGTCTTTACCCACTCATCGAAAGCTGGTTGACTTTCCCGAAGAGGAATAGCCATCAGAAGCACGGCTCGTATCGGGGAAAGTCCTCGACCTCAAGGGTCATGAGGGCATCTCCCATGATGTCACGGTCAGCCGCCATCTGGATGATCCGAGGAGAAACGGCCACCGCTTCGCCACGGTCCAGGTATCGAGCTGCAATCGTGTTGGAACAAACGGCCATTGCCTGGCCGTCTCGGTCAAGAATCTTGACCGTCATGTCAATCCTCCTCATCTTCGGGACCGGGGTCGATCTCCCAATCCTCCATGCCGAACGTCGGGTCCCAAAGGTCCCGGTTGTCGTCCCAAATGGTGTCGTCCATGTCAGATTCCCTTCCGCTTCTTCCAGGCCGCCAGATGACGGAGTGCTCGGATCGTCTCTGCGTTCTGAATCTCCACGACTTCGATGCGAAGGGCACGCTCACCGAGCGAATCCCAGCCACCGAAACCGTCACGTCGCTTGTTCTTCACGTCCTGCATGTTCACATTCCTCTCAGTAAGAGTTCCAGATGGCGGAGTTGCGGTTCTGGACACAGTGCTCCGAGGCATCCTCGCCTCGCTTCAGCGACTCCTTCGCCTTGCGACGGTTACGGCGGTTCAACCGTCGCGCCTCGTCGGACACAAAGGTCCGGTCGAACATCTTCCAGAAATCGCCGTGGTGGGGTTCCCTCCCGATCTCCTCGTCCAGCATGGCCTGACGCTCATCGAACGTCATGTCGGGAAAGGTCTTGTACCAGTGACGCCAGTTGTAACGCTCACGGAAATCCCGTCGGATCTTCTTGCCGTTCCGCTGTGCGATCTGGACGTGGTAGGGCTTCGTCTTGTGGGTATCGGACACTAGCTACCTCCCGGTTGTGGGGATTCTAGTTCATTCCCCTCTGGCCTGCAATGATCTGTTCCTTCTTGCTCTTGCACCGTGGACAAACCGGAAGATCATGAGGGTTCTCGGATGGAACCCACACCTTTCCACACAAAGCCCGGATCGGTTCACCCGAAACGTAGCCTCGCATCTGATCTTCACGTCTGACGATGTGAGCTTCCTTCGGCTCCTCAGGCTCCATGATCGGATCGACCTGAGCTGGTGCCATTTCCATAATCGACAAAGGACCCGTCCTTTCTTACTCGTCCTCGTAGTAGTAGGGGAGCATCCGAGGGTTGCTCATCGTCCCTCTGAGAAGGTTGTACATGATGGACGCGGTGCGACCGTTCCCATCCTCGAAAGGATGGATGTCAAGGAACTCCTTGACGAACGCATCGGGGTTCGTTCGGTCACCATGAGCGTACAGCATGTCCATCGCTCGGGGAACGTTCGCCGCGTTCATGGCAAAGTTCCCGTTCGGGAAACTCACCGGAGTCGTGCGGTAGCCGTGGTTTTGTGGCTCCACGATCCCAGCAATCCAAACGATGTCACTCTCAGCGAACGGAGAACCTGCAACGCAGGTCATGGTGAAATCCCATGCCTGGATCATTCGCCAGACACCGTTCGGGTCAGTGTGTTGACGCTGGCATTCCATCGTGGCCCATCGAACTACGTCGTAGTCGTATGTGAGATAGCTCACGGCGTTACCTCCAATGAGAATGTGACGACTTCGCCGTCAGGATGGTGGACTTGGACCTTCTCAGCATCGCTCTCAACGAGAAAGATGTCAAGACCCGATGCAGTCAAAGCCCTCAGGATGGAAGTTCCGTTGGTGGATTCGACACGAACAAGAACTCGTCCGTGCTGAGTCCTGCAACCGTACTTCCCGCAGGTTCCACAAGGCGGCGTCATCGGTACAACTCCATGATGCAAGTCGCATCGTTTCGGTATCCCACGGGACCGAAGTCCCGGTAGATGAAACTCCACTTGGAGCGAAGTCGCGCTGCCCAGATCATCGGTACCACCTCGGATGTGCCATAAAATGACACACCCGGAAGATGTCGTCAGCGTCCAACGCTGCCTTCCAGATTGTGCCAAACACCGCGTCGGGGAAGGTGAGATGTCGCTCACATTCAATCGCTCGTTCCAGCAGAAACTCGGGGAATGTCATGTGCTTCATCTCATCAGCTCCAGAGATCACCGAAGATGTCAGCGAACTCGGAAAGTCCGCGTGCCACATCTTCGTTGGTGTTGTCGAGTGGGAAGAACTCGTCAGCTTCGACGGCCTTCCAGAAGGTGACCTGAGCTTCCAGGTCAGCGAGAAACTCTGCCTCAGCATCTCGCATGGCTTCCTCGGAGCCATCGTCGTTCTTGAAGTAGCGCATCGGGGGAGAAAGCTCCCCTGCGTCGATGAACCGCTGGAACAGGGGCCAAATGACCTGGCCCATCGCGTTGGACGTTGCGAACGCCTTGACCGTCACCGGAATCACCAGAAGATCACAGTTGCACATCTCAAAATCCCTTCATGGTTGGGGCCAACTTGATGTTGGCGAACAAGGCTTGCTTCATGCTCTCGCTGAAAGTCTCAACGAGAGCAAGAGAGGCGAGTGTGTCGTGGGAGAACATCTTGAGAAGCTCCTCACGAATCCTCTCGGTGGAGACGCATGAAAGCATCTCAACAGCGAGAGTGCTGTGAAGCCACTTCTCGGTTTCTTCGTCGGGAGTGACGTTCTTCGTCACCATGAACCGGAATCCTCGGAGGGCACGCAACCCATCCTCAGAGATCCGATCGGCTGGCTTCCCGACAAAGCGGAGAACACGGTTGCGGGCATCCTCGATCCCACCGAAAGGGTCGATGAAGTTCCCGTTGACGTCCTTTGCGATGGCGTTGAAGCGAAAATCCCGTCGTGCGAGATCCTCCTCCAAAGTCCCAGGTTCCACACTATCGGGACGCCGACCATCCGAAGATTGTCCATCCTTGCGGGAAAGGACAAAGTCCGCGTCTTTGGTCCGTGCCCTGAGAGGGTGACCTTCTGGGACACCAGCTCGGATCGTCACAAACTCAGGCTTCTCAACGTGGATCTTGAATCCCTGGTTGAGAATCTCAGCCCTCATCGCCTCGAAAGAGGGTGCGAGACACACGAAGTCCACGTCTTTCGTGGAAATGCCCCACAACTCATCTCGGACGCAACCTCCAACCTCAAAGATTTCCATTGCTCTCACCTCCTCCTCAGGAGTTCTCTGTTGATGAGGAACAACTCGCGAGCGTACACTCGCAGTTCGATCCTGGCGTCGGATTCCCTTGCGATCCGATCGCGGTTGTCGATCAAGAACTGTCGACGCCGACACAAACGGTCAGTATCGACATTCTTGATGGACTTGTCTTTGATCCTTGTGGACGCCGGGACAAAGTTACTCATTCCAGCCTCCTTCCAAGGCTCAGATTGCCGTTTTACGTCTCGGCAGTATCAAGTTGTGGATATGACGCTTGACGAGAACGTCATACCCGGTACTTCAGGCCACGACACCTCGGGTGGTGCGGTGGTTCGACGCCGCCAGCGTCGGGATGACGAAGCGGCGGTCCTGGTAGTCGGCCAGATGATCGGTGGTGTCGTTCTCGGAACGACGCTCCGACTCCGAACGTGCCATGACCGTGAAGCTCAGCACCTTGTCCATGATTCCTCCTCGGAACCACAAACCCTGAATCTCAGGGCTAGAGGGTGTCTCCCTCTCAGAATCCTCGGAGCATGAAACCCCAAGGACTCTGAGAGAGAGGAGAATCTTGGTGGGGATTCTCCTCCCGTCTCAACTACTGGATGATGGAGGCCAGCTTGGCGCCGGGCTTGATGTCGGTCGGCGTGACCTCGGAGTACGCGAACCAGCCGGGGTTGTCCAGCTTGGAGCGGACGTAGCCCTTCGCCTTGGTGTCGGCGTCGGCCGGGGTGGAGGCCATGACGGTGAACGCCATGACTGGCGTCAGCTTGGTGGGACGGAACTTCACTCGGAATGCCTGCATGGCTGGCAACCTCCGTATGAAACCCGGATTTCCGGGTCGCCGGGAACATCCCGACTTGGGATTCTCAGTAAGAATCCCGTAGGGGGCCAGGAAGCAACGACGCTTCCCTCGGAGCATGAAAGCCCCGAGCATCCTCTATGGCCCTGCAACCCCTACCGGATTTCTCCGGTATCGAGGTTGATGAACTTCCCGGTCATCGAGACTGATGATCGGGAAACCTGACGGAGACGCTCCCCCCCGACGTGGAGAGGCTCAAGGACGAGTTGCTCCGAACGGCTGTTGGAGATGTAGTAGAGTCCCCACTCCGACCGGAGGGAGCCGTGGTAGGCCACCACGGGCCACATCACCACCGGCTCGAACTCCTCCATCTCCTGCTCAGCGTACTGAGCCAGGAAGTCCGCATCTTCCATCTCATCCGTTGGAAGGTTCATCTTGCCTATCCTTTCTGGAGCATGAAAGCTCCGGTTTTCCGAATCTGGGATGAAGTCAGACTCAGATTTCTCTAGAGTCTCACTTCATCCCAGCAGGTTCTTCGGGGAGATCATCGGGTGATGATTCACCGTCGTGATCTCAAGGAGAGCCAGATCAACCTCCCCCTGATTTCCGGGGAGAACTCCCGAGACTCCGACGAAGGCAACCTTCCCACTATCCTTTCTGGAGCATGAAAGCTCCGGTTTTCCGAATCTGGGAAGAAGTCAGACTCAGATTTCTCTAGAGTCTCACTTCATCCCAACGTGTTCTTGCGGATGGCCTCAGCCCTCTTGGGGTCGACCTGGAGCCAGAAGTAGTATTCTGGCGGAAGCTGCTTCCTCTTCGCCGCTGCTTCAGCAAGCCTCTCGTTGTAAGTCATATTCACCTCCCCAGAGCATTAAAGGCCGGTTTTCAAGATTCCCTGGTATTCTTACTCTGGATTCCTTGGGGCGAGCTTAAGTCACTCCTAGGGATTCGTGACCGCTCAGCAAGTGATTTCTCTACAAGCTGCCTAGTCTTTCGACCATCACAATCCCAGAGCACCGTATCGCTTAGCACCCCAAGGAACTCCAAGAGCTTTAAAGGGAGATTTCCTCCCAGTCCATAATCAGTGAGACCGGATGTGTCAGAGCCCTTGGGTCAGGCGACCCGGACCCGGATGCCGGGGATGGCGTCCGACTCCACGATCCCGGCCTTGACCATCGTCCCGAGGAGGGACTTGGCCTCCGGCGTCAGGGTCGCCATGACCGCCTGGGACAGCGTGGCCCCGGCGTGCGTTCGACGGGCGACCGCCTTGTAGAAGGCGTCCGAGGGGTTGTTGGCGTCGGGCTTCGACGCCTTGACCACGACGGTCGGGATGGCGTTGCACGTCTCCTTGATGGAGCCGTGGCGCAGCTTCCCACCGGCCGTCTCCGAGGTGGAGGTGGACGGCTTCAGCTCCCGGTCGATGTTCCCGACGACGACCTTGGCGATCTCCACCGAGGTGGGGAAGCCCACGGGGCTGAGGCCCCGACGGGTCGGGACATCCCGCCGTCCGTTGTGACGGACGAACTTGCGGTACGCGGGCTTCCCCACGGTGATGCCGAGATCCCAGGCCGACTTGCAGTAGACCCGGTTCTTCTGGACGTCGTCCAGCGCCTCGAAGTACTTGCTGGACTTCATCACGTCGAAGATGTCCTTGCTGGTGATGGGCATGAGATTTCTCCTGTAGGGAGCGCAGATTCCCAGCGTGTTCTGGGGATCTGGGGTGTGTCACCCTAGCAATCCCCCGGAATCCCAAGAGATTCCTAGGGTGACACACCCGATCTCACTGATTATGAACTGGGAGGGGATTCCCACTAGGGGAATCCCTAACTCCCAGAGATTCTCACAGAAGGGGACCTGTCATAGATCCTTCCTAGCAAGAGATTGTCAGACTCCAGCCAGGTCTACAGACCTGCCCAACCTTCTGTGAGAATCTCACAGTTTCACTTTAGACTTCCCCCTAATCTCAGTCTCCTCTTCCCACAATCGCAATGGAATGCGACCAGCATTAAGACTCTCTGAGATTCTCACTAGGGTCCATCTAGAGATTCCCTGTGAAGATTATGTCAGCATGGTGAGTGAGATTCACTTGCCACATCGGGACCCGATCCGTGATCACGGATCCCACGATTCAACCGTTCCGGCGATTCTCAAACGGACCGGAACGGTCCCGGTCAAGCTTTCCACCATCGTCCCGCGGTGGTCGGCCGATCGGGCCGGGCGCCACCGAAGGCGAACGAGGTGAACGAGACGAGCCGGGGCCCGATCGCCCCGGCTCGTCTCACTTGCCTCTCACCTATCCGCGGGGCCATCGGCGGTGAATGTTACAGACTGTAACATTCTCCGCCGAGGGGGCCCGCACCTCGACGTAGAAGCTTGCTCAGCCGATCACCCCCATCTTCACCATTGCGGCCGCCTGTGCGACGATGGTGCTGGACACGGGCTGCAGGATGATGGTGCGCTTGTGCGACGCGCCCCACCGCGTTGGATGGCCGAGCACCCTACCTGCAGGGTACTTCCTGGTGGGATGGGAGATCACCTGCTGGTTGCTGTACGACGCGTAGCCCTTGTTCTGGGTGCGCTCACACCCGGCCACCTTGTCGTGGCCGGTGGTGGGTGCGTACTCCTCGAAGAAGTACGGGCTGCACACGTGGTTCACCTTGTAGCCGGTGGCGGTACGGGCGACCGCGTTGTCCATGATGAGGAGCTCCAGCGGGATGGTTGTCACGAGCATGCCGCCCGTTGCGAGCGGATCGTCAACGTGCTTGCTCCACCGCGTGTCGTACACCTTGAAGCGGTCTGCTTGTCCCACCTCCGCCCACGCGTGGCGCAGCGTCAACCTGATCCTCATGTGCTTGCCGGGGAAGAGCAGTGGACTGGGCACGTTGCCGCCGAAGCTGGCAGGATCAGCAGCCACGTCGCTGGTGAAACGTGGAGTGCCCTTCCTTGTACGCTCCTGCCCCAGGTTGCCGCCGAAGGTGTACCCATCTCGCATCGTGTGGCCGGTTGTCACCTCCTTCGCGATGCTGGTGCCCTCCGGCATGATCCATGCGCCTCCGGCCTCCTCCGGGGGCGTCCACCCCCTGGCAACCGCCAGCATGTGGTCTGCACGCACCTGCTTGTTGCCGGAGCTCGGCCCCGGCTCGGGCACGACCAGCTTGTCGGTGGTGGTGGGCCCGTGGCTCCAGTGGTAGCCGCTGCTCCAGATTGCGCGATGCGGCCGGATGGACGTCTCACGCTGGGGCTGCCTGTCCCACCACTGGTGGGGGTTGGTGCCGGAGCTCCGACCATCATGGTCGATGGGGTCCTGTGGCACAGGTGCCACCTGCTCGGGCATGGACCGCCAGTTCGTGGTCAACCCGAGCCCCTCATGGCGCTCCTTGACCACGCTGTTCACACCGTTGATGGTCCAGTTCTCAGCGTGGATGATCATCTCCCTGATTGCGGTCGGGATCACATCGGTCGGGAAGCTGTCAGGCGCAGCCTCCTCCAGCCCCACCCACCTGGGGTCCTTCCTGGTGGTGGTGGATGGACCGTACAGGCTGGCGTCCCGAGCGCGGCGCACGTCGATGCTTGTTGCGGCAGGTCGGGCGGGGCCGGACCGGAGCATGGACACGTAGGGCTTCGGTGCCACCTTGATGTGGGTGACCTGCGCACCAGTGCCACTGAGGTCGATGATGGCGGGCTCGTTCACACGCTGCTCGGTGCTGCGCATCGCATCGCGACGCTGCACCATTGCGGGACCTGCAACCAGCACACGCCACATGGCGTATGCTGCTTCAGGCCCGAAGGTGATGGACATTGCTGCTTCTCCTGTGTTGTTGTTGTGGGTAGTTGCTTGTTGCGGGAGGTCGGCCCGGGGGCCGGACTCGTTGGGGGTGGAGGTGGTCACTTGTTGATGAACGTGCGGACCAGCGCGATGATTGCGCACACCAGGGTGACGCACGTCGCTGCGGTGAGGATGATGAGGGTGATGGCCAGTGCTTCCATTTCATTCTCCTTAGTTGTCGCAGCTTGGGAGCTGCTTGTTGGTGGACCGGGGTGCTTGACCCGCTTTGGCCTGCCCTGTTCTTGTGGGGGGCCGTAGGCCAAAGCTTAACAGTGACGTTTAGGTCCATTCCATGCCTACTCATGGCATCTCATGGCATCTCATAGCCTTCCGGGTGGGATCGTAACGCGATCGCAATACACTCGACTTGAGCCTATGTCCCTGGTAATAGCTGCTTGTTGCACCATGCGAAGCACGAAGCCAACTTCCTTGGAGGGGGTAATACCTGCTTGTTGAAGGAGCTCCCGAGAGGGTATGCC
>Ga0075163_10001952_pt1 | contig 27794 bp, 20 predicted proteins | sample JI1023141ADNA_FD_71478 | JGI IMG/M metagenome (GOLD analysis project Ga0075163, IMG submission 71478) | Wastewater effluent complex algal communities from Wisconsin, to seasonally profile nutrient transformation and Carbon sequestration -... | ecosystem: Engineered > WWTP > Effluent > Algae...
GACACTGGTATCCGCTCGATACCAATCGCGCTAGCAAGCACACGGCTGTCATCATCGACAAGGGCGACGCCATCCGTGCTGTGGTGACTCCCGATGACAGCGAGGCTGTGCTCCGAATTCTCCGCGACAAGCTGCTGGGGTGATTGGAAGGTAGCTTGGGAGTGGCGAACCTGCCTCTCCTGTTGCGAAGCCGAGCTTCAGAAAGTCCACATGGTTTCTTTCGCCCATTTCCCAGTGTACCGATAGAGATCAGTGCAGAAGGAACAGATTGCTATTGGTCCCCGACGGGGCTTGAGTTCATCGTGATCTCAAACCAGCCAAGCGCGATCCCGTCGTGAATCGTTGCGGGACTGCCCTGGCGCGAGCGGCAACGGTAGGGAAAATAGTACCTAGCGTGAGTACGTCTTTCCGGATGATCCCCATCCAGGAACTGTCGAGGCTTTCGCTATTCGCCGCGAACAGAGTCTGTACGATGCCATAGCACATGGTCGGCCAAGACCAGGTAAGCCATCGACTCTAGTACCGGAATCGCTCTGGGTACAATGCACGGATCGTGACGTCCTTTTCGGGCCACATGAAGCACGCTTGCCGTCGGCTTACATGCCACTCGAAGTACAATCCGTTCCCCGGTACTAATGCCACCACGGATGCCACCATAGCGCTCCTTTCGATTCTCTGATCCATGAAAGGAGCTTCCTTCCGCGTGAGCGACAGCGGCCCCATCACCCAGCTCGACGCTACTCATGGCACCGACGCTGAGCATCGCTTGGGCGAGATCCCCCTTCAACTTGTGAAACACCGGCTGTCCCAGTCCCTGAGGGACTCCATCAAGCCACAGTTCAATCATCCCACCATAGCTTTGACCATTCTGTTTGGCCGCAACCAGTAGTTCGGTCACTTGCGCCGACTTTTGAGGATGCGGCATCCGGCCCGCAAAGCGATCGATGTCCGCAGTCGACAGCTCTTGTGTCGTCAGTGCAGAGACTTCCTCTTCGGTCATCATCAGGGGACCAATTTGTCGCGCAAAACCACGCACGCAAAGACCTGGTGCCATCGTGCGCAGCAGCATCTGCGCAACGGCCCCGGCCATCACCCGAGATACCGTCTCTCGTCCCGAAGAGCGTCCTCCACCGCGTGGATCGGAGTGGCCAAACTTGGCTCGCCAGACATCGTCCGCGTGACCCACCCGAGGTTGTTCCGCAATCGTGGCGTAGTCCTGAGATCGCGCATCCTGATTGCGTACCAGCATGGCGATCGGGGTTCCCAGCGACCGTCCTTGGTAGATTCCACTCAGGATCTCTGGCTCATCGGATTCCGCCCGTGCAGAAGTGATACTCTCTCCTGATGCGGTGACGCCACCTGGTCTGCGGCGGCGGAGTTCGTGACGCAGCAGCTCCGTATCAAAAGGAATCCCAGCCGGACAGCCATCCACGACGACACCCAGCGCTGGACCGTGACTTTCTCCGAACGTGGTGATGACCAGACGCTGACCGAACGAATTGGCGCTCATTTAGTGGGCCTCTTTGGCTGGTACTGCTGTCGCCGCCGTGCTGAGCTGAGCGATCGAAAGAAACTCCGGAAAGCTCTTGTCGACTGCGGACAGACCCTGAATCTCGATCGGGAAACCGGCCCAGCGGGCCACTGCAGCCGCCATTACCAGGCGATGATCTCCTGTTGCATCGAAGCGCATCGGAAGAGCCCGATCTTTTTCGTTCAGAGGCGCTCCAAAGATCTCCATGCCATCGTCACGCGGCGTGTGTTGCCGACCAAGGACCGTCAGAAGTGCCGAGGTAGTGGCAATTCGATCCGACTCCTTTCCGCGTAACTGCGGAGCGCCAAACAGAAGCGACCGCCCGCTGGCCAACGCCGCCAGTACTGCCAACACCGGGGTCAGATCGGGAGCTCCGCCCACGTCAACCTCGATCGGTAGCAGCTGCGGTGCCTGCCGTACCGAAAGACCTTGCGTGGCCAGCTCAAGCTGGACACCCATCCGTTCCAGAACCTCGACAAAGCAGTGATCAGGCTGAAGGCTTTGAACCGGAAAGTTCGAAATATAGGCCCTCCCAGATACTGCCGCGATGGCCGCCACCGCAAAGGCCGAGCTGACATCGGCTTCTGCCGCGGCAATTCCAGCATGAATTCTTTGATGCGCCGGGATGATAAGAGTCATATGATCAGACTCTTTATGTTGTTCGACTGCCATTCCAAAGTGGCGCGCAACATCGACAGACATTGCCAGGTAGCCCTCTGAAACGGGCTCTGGATCGCACTGAATTTCCAGCGGAAAAGGTAGATTCCAAGCGTTGAGCAGCAGTGAACTCGTAAACTGACTCGACAGTCCTCCCCTCAGCGACAGCGGTGATGATACCTGCTGCCAGCCTCTGCTGTGAACCCGCAATCCAGCAGTCGAAAGATCTCCCGTGGCAACTACGTCGGTACCAAGCTGTCGCAGTGCAGACAGCAGCGGCTCGTGCGGACGCTCGATGAGTCTGCGAGATCCGGTCAGCAGGTAGTTTCCCCCGTGTCTTGATGCATAGCCGAGACACAGCCGCAGCACCAGACCTGCTTCTCCGCAGTGAACGTTTTGGGGCTCCCAAGCGGGACGACCACGAGCGGCACGGAAGGACTCGCAGGCTCCCTTCATGGCGGCGACATCGGCACAGCCAGAGGAGATAGGTAGCGTGATCTGCGGCTCATACAGAGTCAGCAGCAGATGTCGAATCAGCAGCGATTTCGACGGTGGAATCGTTCCAGAAAATGAAAATGTGGAGTGCATGGGTCTCTTACGCTGTGGCGATGTATTGCTGCCGGGCCGCTTCGGCGACCAGTTCTGCGATGGTGACTTCGGCGGTGATGACATCTCCGAGTCCACGAACCAGCACGAATCGAACAGAGGACTGCGAGGCGCGCTTTTTGTCTTGGGAAAGGAGCTGCACAAACTGGGCTTCGGGAATCAGCGGTAGTTCGCGCTTCCGATCTGTAAGTCCGTAGCGTGAGGTCAGCATCGTGAGAATCTGTTGCAAGTCACTTGTATGAAGAAGCCCCTTTTTCCAAGAGAAGTGCAGCGCGAAATGCAAGCCTTGTGCAACAGCAAGTCCATGCGGGAGTTGATGGATCGTCTCTAGGACATGACCTACGGTGTGTCCCAAGTTGAGCTTCTGTCGTTCCCCAAGTCGCTCGTGCGGATCGGATAGTACGATTCGATATTTCGCAGCCACTGCAAAAGGAAGCAGGCTCCAAAGAGAATCCGTCTCGGAAAAGACAGGCTCTGTAGTCGTCGCGGTTCCATCGATGATCGCAATCTTGGCAAGCTCGCCCAGCGCATCCTGGGCACGTTCCCTGGGCTGAATCTCTAACAACGCACGGGACAAGTAGATCCGGCGTGCAAACGCAATCGTTCCGACTTGATTCTTCATCTTCCCAACGTTCAGCGCATTCTTGCCGCCGTGCGCGGAGTCGATCGCTGCGAGCCAGGTGGACGGAATGTGAACGAGAGAGACCCCACGCTTGAAGACGCTGGCAAAGAACCCGGCAAAGTCACCTACCGAGCCACCACCCACTGCCACCACCGATAGTCGCGATGCGGTGAGTGGGGCGGCAAGCTGGATCAACTGCTCGACGTGATGTGGAAAGGCCGCCAGGTCTTTCAGGGATTCTCCCGCAGGGACAGCGTAGCGAACAGGGAATCGGGAAAGCCACTCCCGAAGAACTCCTGCACCTACGGTTTCCAGGATTTGATCATGAATCAGCAGGCACTCTGTGCCAAGCGAAGCGGGATCGGGCAGCGCTTGGGTGAACATGACCTCGGTATCGCCGAATATCTGTCGCTGGCAGTCGTGGCTCTGCCTCGTCGGGATATGCAGTTGCGGAAACAGATGTCGGTACAGTTGACAGATGGTCTCCGCGACCTGCACTGCGGACAGTGTATCGATCGACAACCGGACATGGACATCGCGGTACGCGGATTCCCGATCAGCAAGGAGTCTTGGTAGCGTGGACTGGGGGTCAGGATGAAGCAGAGGGCGAAGCATCCCGCTATGAGCCAGCCGCGAACACAGGACCGCCACAGAGGCATCTAGTCCGATAAGGAGTCCGCTGTTCTTGAGGAGTTGACGGGTCTTGTCGATGGTAATGAGTCCGCCGCCTACCGCTAGCACGCGTGGCTCACTACCCAGCGTTGCGATCAGCTGATGTTCACGCAGACGAAGCGCAGCTTCTCCTTCGCGCTGAAGCAGTTCCGATACCGATGTTCCGGCCTGTTTCGCGATCTCCTGATCGGAGTCGACAAACGGAACTCCCAGCCGCTCGGCGCAGAGCTGACCAATCGTTGTTTTGCCGACCCCTGGCGGACCACTCAGGACAAGCATGGCGAGGTATCCTGCCACCATCACCGGGGATCTGCTAGCTTTTCCCAAGCGATGTAGTTATCCCGATTGCGGTCGAGGACAATGGGGGATTGGGCAGCAGTCCATCCTATGCTCGGAGTCACATCCTTTGAGCAGTGGGCATTGATGCGGATCAGGTTTTCGGGCTTGCGGAAGCTCCTGTTGACAGGTCGCCATCGCGGCTCAGTGGTGGGGCGAACGCTACTTCCAGGGCAAGCTCACTTGTCGTGCATCACAGTACACAGCTCACCTGTGTCGCCAATGTGGGTATTTAGGAGTCGAAGGATCATTTGCTTGGTGCGGCGGTCCCACTTGTCGCGGCTGAATTGAGCGGAGAGATGGCTGACTCTTTGCTTGAGTAGATCAGGAACGTCGAGCCATAGCCGTCTGTCGCGTTGACGATTCGCCATCCTTGATAAGATGAATGGGATACAGCCTGTCGATTTTGGCGAAGAAAGATCGTCGATCGCAGCACAGCTCGCGCGGGGAGCGCGTGGAGGTGCATTCGGTGAAAACAGTCGCAGGGTTAGGTGATGCAGGAAACCGCGGATGGGCCGATTGCGTCCCCAACGGAAGACCGACCTCGGTGGCCCCGTTTGCTCGGGGCCAAAGCGGCTTCCCAGGACAGCCGAAGGGGAGCCTGCGGCGCTGGTTGGTCTTTGCTGTCGCGCTCTTGCCTGGTTGTGAATCACTGTGGCGTCCCTACCTGGAGCCATGTGACTTAAACCGCACACAGTGCCGCTACGATGTGATCCCTTCCAATGGCATCGACCCGGGTTGGTTCGGAGAGGCCCAAGCCAAGCTCAGTCCCACGGAAGATCTGGTGATCGACACCGACCTCGGAACGGTGACCACCGCTGTTTCCAAGCAGCCGCTGTCGGATGTGAGCTATCACCAAGTCGCAGAAGTAGACTGCGGCGGCGGATGGAAGGTTGGCATGGGAGTCTTTGGTTGGAAGCAGATCAACATTCCCGATGGGGTGCGGGTGCGGTTTACTGGATCACGGGCGGCAGCCCTCATTGCGTCGGGACCAATCGAGATAGAAGGTCTGCTCGACCTGCGCGGTGGATTGAGCGAATGCAGTGACCCAAGCTGCGCTGGACCCGGTGGATTCGTTGGTGGTTCTCTCCATCGGACCACGCTGCAGGGGAGTGGACCCGGCGGGGGAGTCCTTGGCTTCGGCGGTGGGAGCGGAGTTGGGGAAGAGGCGGGCGGCGGTGGTGGTGGAGCTTGTGGCGTCGGAGGAAAGGGCGGTGATGCGGGTATCGACATGTACCTTGGGGGGAACGGGGGACCGGCCTACCTAAAATCTGAGCTGGTTCCTCTTTGCGGTGGTAGTGGTGGCGGTTCCGGAGGGATAGGCAAGTCGACGATCGACCCTGGACAACGTGGTGGTGGTGGTGGTGGCGCAATTCAGATCGTGTCCCAGGTCTCGGTTTCGATCCGCTCATCTGCCGACACACCGAGCGGAATTCAGGCCGGTGGTGGAGGTGGCCAACCCGATCAGGACAGCAACTTCAACGACGGTGGCGGCGGGGGCGGTAGCGGTGGGGCAATTCTCATCGAAGCCCCGAGCATCTCGATCGGTGCGGGGGCTGTCGTTGCCGTGAACGGTGGCGGAGGCGCTGGTGGATTCAACGAAACGATGAAAACCAACGCGGGACAGCCAGGACTGCTGTCATCGACTCTGGCGGCCGGTGGTATGGGCACGTGTTCCGGCGGATCAGGAGGAGCCGGTGGTATGCCCAATGGTTCGGCTGCGAGCGGCATGCCGAGAGACGGTGGCGCAGGTGGCGGTGGGGCCGTGGGGCGGATTCGTTTCAACTCTCTCGACAACGGCGTTGTACTAGACGGCGTACTGAGTCCCAGTATGGGAGACTGCCAGAGCACGGGGCGTTTGAGTCTCCGCTAGGGGTGTCTACTACCCAAGCCGGTTGATGCGGACAACTGTGGCGGAGAGAGTGGTGCGGGATGAAGCGCAGCAGGAAGGGTGAAAAAGAACGTGCTGCCAATTCCCTGTTGGCTCTCGACGCCGATTACTCCGCCGTGCGCTTCAACGATCTCTTTGGCAATCGACAATCCCAGACCTGCGGACCCAGCTGTGCTGCCAGGAATGCGGAAGAACTTTTGAAAGATCTCGGCCTGATACTCCAAGGGGATGCCGGTACCGGTGTCTTGAACCTCGAATCGTACGATGGTCTTCGCGAGTGTCTCTTTCGCCCTCACCGTGACTGAGCCCCCTTCAGGAGTGTGGCGAATTGCATTTCCAATTAGGTTTGCAAACACCAGTCCGAGTCTATCTGGATCAACAGAGATCTCTGTCTGGACAAGGGGAGATAGCTCCGATTTCAGCGTCACATGGTGCTGCTTCGCGAACAAGTGCTGGTCTGCGAGTGCTCCTTCCAAGAGATCGGCGATTGGGAGCGACACCTTGCGCATCTCGACCTTGCCCGCTTGCAGGCGCGCTAGATCCAGCAAGTCATCGATGAATGACTGTAAGCGCTCACAGTCCTCACGAGCTGCGTCGAGTAGTTCTGCCTGTTTGTCGTTAATGCTGCCCACGACACCCTCCAGACAAAGGTGGACTGCCATTCGCAGAGAGGTGAGCGGAGTCCGAAGCTCGTGAGCCACCGTCGCAACCAAGTCGTCCTTCAGTTCGTCAAAACGACGCAGGCGGGTCACATCCTGCAAGATCACTGTCGCACCCTGCACCCCACCGTGCACACCGTACAGAGGAGTCGCACGCGGTAGAAGATAGCGATGCCCATCGGTGGATTCGATCCGTTGCGCTTCCGTAAAATCACGCGGCGAGTAACTTCCTTTTCCGGATAGGACATGACCACGAACCCGCTCTAACACTGTTCGTAGTGATGGAACGAGTCGACCGATGGGTTCCATGCTGTGACCGGATGGATCAATTCCCAGTAGAGACTCTGCTGCCTGATTTGTGCTGAGGACGCCTCCTGCCGAATCGAAGATAATCACCGGATCAGGAATGCTGTCGATCGCGGACTGAGCTGCATGCTGCGTTGCAAGCAGCTCTCCCAAAGAACTGTTGTGATAGCGCTGCAAGTGTTCGGCCATGGCGTTGAAGTCCGCTGCCAGTCGCGCCAGCTCATCGGTACCCGCTACGTCCGCACGTGAGTCGAGATCACCTTCGCCGATGCGGTGAGCCGCCAACGAGAGTCGCGCCAAAGGACGAAGCAACCGTTCTGTCAGAAGCAGTGATGCCAAAATCCCAAGTACGATTGCAGCCACGGCAGCAGACGCAGTCGCTTGACGCAGCTTCTGTCCAGATCGCTGGGCTCGCTCACTCTTGCGCACCATTGCATCCTGGTTCATGACCAAGATCTCATTGGCGGCACCCTTGACCGCCAAAAACGTTGGTTCTACGGTAGAGAAATACGTATCCCGCAAGGACACAGTATCCTTCAGTTCGGCAAGCTCATCGAAGCGGCGTTGATAGTCCATCCACAGTTTGCGTAGCTTGCGGGCCGCATCGGACTCTCCAGACTCGGTGATGTTCTCTTCTTCTACGCGCAGCTCAGCCTCGAAGCGCTCACGATTCTGTGCCGCTTGCTCCAGTCCCTTGCTTCTCTGTCCCGCAATCAGGAACAGTGCCCCACTATCCATCCGTTCGATGGCCTCCTTCATTCGCTGGGTGGCTAGGACACTGCGATAGTTTTCGTGAATGATGTTCTGGGCACTGTTTCCAATCGATGTAACAGTGACAAATGCAATCACACTAAGAACGACCAAGGCAAGCAAGTGCGGGGTTTGGCTGAGTAGGAGCTTCCTCCGCAGTGACAGCGTCATTCGGAGTCCTCCCTCTCTTGGTATCCGACCGGATTGGATCGTTCCGAAACACCAGACTTCCGGAAGGATACGATGTGAAGGTCGAGTCCGTCTGCCGCTCGAATCATCCTAGCCGTGAAGGAGCGCAGCAGTATTTGTCGAAGTAGCGAGCTTTCTGTTCGCCCAATCACTACATCAGTGACACCGTGTGAGCGCGCAAACTCTAGCAGGGTCACCACTGCATCGTCTCCTTGCAAGCGTACTACTTCCGCACCCAGCTCCTTGGCCAGCTCGATGTTAGTGAGAAGATGTCGCTGCGCGGTCGAATCAATCACGTCGGGCGCTTCCTTCCGTGTCTGAACATAGACGACGTACCAAGCGGTGTTTAGCCGACCAGCGAGCCGTGAACCGCGCCGTAGTAGCGTGCGCGCATGAGGTGGATTGCTCGATAGACAGACCATGAGTTTGCCTCCCCAACTACTGTTGGTCTGGTGTGATGCATTCGTCGTCAGGCCTGAGCGATCGAGGCTATCGGCTACTTCACGCAGAGCCAGTTCTCGCAGGTTCGCCAAGTTGCGTTCTTGAAAGAAGTGACTGAGCGCCCACGGAATCTTGTCCGCGCTGTAGATCTTGCCAGCCCGCAGCCGATCGAGCAGATCTAGTACATCAAGATCCAGCGTGACGATCTGATCTGCTTGCTTCAGAAGTGTATCGGGCACCGTCTCGCGTACTTGCACCCCCGTTGCGCGGAAGACCACGTCGTTTAGGCTCTCGATATGCTGAACGTTGAGTGCGCAGATGACATTCATTCCGACCTCAAGAACTTCCAGCACGTCTTGCCATCGCTTGTTGTGCTTACTCCCTGGCACGTTGGTGTGTGCGACGTCATCAATGATCACAACTTGAGGTTTTCGCGCAATCACCGCATCAATGTCCATCTCAGCCAACGTAACGCCCCGGTAGGAAAAGATACGGGGCGAAACTGCTTCAAGTCCTTCGACGAGTGCCGCAGTCTCCGCCCGTCCGTGGGTCTCGACCAAGCCAAGCACTACATCTATGCCACGCTGATGCAGCGAATGGGCTTCCTGTAACATTCGGAAGGTCTTTCCAACCCCCGCTGCATAGCCCAGATACACCTTCAGCCGTCCGCGCTTGGCGTGCTCCACCAGTTCCAAAAAGTCGGCGGTACGACGTTCCTTCGGATTCCGTGAGCGATGGCGAGACATGACTATTAGTTGGTGACTCCGAATCATCAATGACTACGATACGAACTCGCTCGGTTGTGATTTCACGAGCTCTAGCCACCCGGGATACTTGCCACAGCGCAGCGTGTCCAGACAAGTGGGGATCAAATCCGCTTGACGATGCTGTCACAAGCTTTCCAGGGATGATGACAGTCTCCTGTCCCGCTTTCCTCGCAATCGCTGCGGCAGCTCGCGGGTATCGGCACGTCCTCCTGACTGCTCAGACCCGTAAGCAAGGAGTCTGCCGTTCCAGCTGAAGCCAGACCCCGCGAGAGGTCGGGAGTGTATGGATTGCAAATTGCAAGAACCACCGACCCCATTGCTTGCAGTTTGCGGCTTCGACGGCGGGCCATTCGACGACAGTCCCCATGGCATGCAGTTTGCCTAGAACCACACGCTGGTTCAGCCAGGTTGCATTCACTCCATGGAGAATTCGATGTTCCCGCGATCCTTTGTTCTGTATTTGGTCCTGCACGCAGTCCTCCGCACGGCGGCCCATGCGCAGACTCCTACTCCTTCTGCTGATTCGAATCCGAACCCTACGGAGTCCCATGAGCCACCACCAGCGGTCGAGAAATCGCTCGCAACGCTGCCAGCAACACTGGAGGACAGACTGAAACAGCTTGAAGAGCAGGTGCAACAGCTTCGCACTCAGAAACAGCAGTCTGTGACCCCGGTTCCTGATGCGCCGACTCCTGCTTCTACGGAACCATTTGCTTGGGGTGACTTCACGTGGCTAAACGGTGGCAGTCGTCAGACTTCGCGACTCCTGGACAGCAAGTACTTCACTCCGCAGATTGATATCGATACAAACTATACCTTTTCGTTCAATCAGCCGATCGACAACACCATCGTCGGGTCAACCGCTACGGCGCGGCACAACGAGATCTCTTTGGCATTTCTGGGAATCGGTGGAGATGCACATGTTGGGAATGTCAGAGCTCGGGTTTTCTTTCAGTACGGAGCTCGCTCGACCGTTGTTCCTCGCAATGATCTCACGGTACTTCGTGGGCAGTCTGATCTGTACAACGCCTACCGCTACCTAAGCGAAGCCTACGCTGGCTACCACTTCGACAAACTGCACGGGATCAATCTCGACGTGGGGTTGTTTTTTGCCTACGTAGGACTGTTCTCCTATACCCAGTTTGAAAACTGGGGCTACCAGGCATCCTTTACTTCAGACAATACGCCGTGGTTCTTTAACGGAGCCCGACTTCAGATCTTTCCTACGGACCGACTGAAGGTGGAGCTGTGGTTGATCAACGGTTGGCAGAGCTACGGAAAGTTCAACCAGCTTCCAGGGGTCGGCTATCAGATCCTCTACTCCCCACAGGAGTGGATCAAGATGGTCTTCAATGGCTACGTGGGAACCGACACCCAAGGCAACGCCAGTCGGGTCCGATTTCACAGCGATAACAGTCTGCTGGTGCGCACTTTCAATCGCCCTTCGGCCAAGGGACTCAGCCGGGCCGCGTTCTCTTTGACCTTCGATCTCGGTTTTGAGGAAGGGGGCGGAGTCACCGCGTTCCGTGGCAGTCACGACGCTGGCAACTGCAGCGAGGCCGCGCCCTGTGAGCAGGACTTCATCAGCTCGATGGCCTACCACATGATGTGGTTTTGGCAGAACAGAATCGGCTGGATGGTGGGAGGTGGATTCATGCGCAACCCCGGTCGCTATTTGGTGTTGGTTCCTACCGGGGTCGCAGCGTCCACGTTTGATACGCGCTCAGGAACGGAGTTTATTGGGTGGGATCTATCCTCCAATCTTTCATGGTTTCCTAGCGAGAATCTCACCTTCCGCTTGGAAGTCTCTCATCACAATGCGAGCGTTCCCTACTATGCGGGACCAGGTGGAGTGACGGGACCGGATGGCTATAAGTGCGGCGGTCTGTATGATCCGGATGGCACCATTCGAACCTGTGCGCCAAGTAGCTGGACTCCTGATCTAGTGAATGCAGAGACAAAGCTGATCTTTGCGGCACTGTTCCGCCTGTAACGTAGTACAAAGATGGTCACGCCATGACCGAGCTGAGTCCGCTGAAAAAGAGCCTCCGTGTCCTCGTCATTGACGATGAAAAGAACATCCTGACTACGCTTTCGATGTGTCTGTCGGGAATGGGATGCACCGTTGCTGCAGTACCCACGGAGCAAGCGGCACTACAGGCGCTCAAGCGGCAGACCTTTGATCTGGTATTTTTGGATCTCCGATTGCGGGACGGCAGTGGACTCGATCTGCTTCCTTTCCTGTTGAAAGAGATTCCTGACTTGATGGTGGTGATGATCACCGCCCACGGGAACTTTGATTCGGCAGTGCAAGCGATCAAGCGCGGTGCCACAGACTTCCTTCCCAAGCCGTTTACCCCGGCACAGATTCGCCATGTGGTCGAGCAAGCCACCGAGCGGCGGACGATGCGGCGTCGCGTGACGGAGCTGGAAGAGAAGCTTGCGGAGTCCGTTCCCGAAACCGACTTCTTCACCGCATCCACAAAGATGCGTGCTGTGCTAGAGGTTATCCTCCGCGTGGCGAATTCCGATGTGTCCGTACTGCTGCGTGGGGAAAGCGGAACCGGCAAAGGAGTGCTGGCCAGATCTCTGCATGCGCAGAGTTTGCGCAATGGTCATCCGTTTGTGATGGTGAACTGTCCGACCCTGTCAGAAGAGCTACTCGCTAGCGAGCTGTTTGGTCATGTACGCGGAGCGTTTACGGGAGCGGTACGTGACCAGCCAGGACGGGTGGAAGCTGCCGAGGGAGGCACGCTATTTCTGGATGAAGTCAGTGAGATTGCACCCGCACTCCAAGCCAAGCTCTTGCGATTTTTGCAAGACCGGGAGTTCGAGCGCGTAGGAGAGAATCAGACACGGCGCGCAGATGTACGGGTGCTGGCCGCAACCAATCGAGATCTTGAACAAGCAGTGCAGAGCGGACGCTTCCGCGAAGATTTGCTGTTTCGACTCAACGTCGTGGAGATCAAGATTCCCGCGCTTCGAGAGCGTGCGGAGGATATCTTGCCGCTTGCGCGACACTTCCTTCAGTTTTTTGCTCGCAGCGCCAAGCGACCGCAGATGGAGCTATCTAAGGACGCGGAGTCGGTACTTCTTCAGTATTCCTGGCCTGGCAACATCCGCGAGCTGCGCAATGCCATGGAGCGGGCCACTATCTTATGGCCCGCCCAGGTGCTGGCTCCCGCCGCGCTTCCGGATCGCATCATCGCGCATGCAGAGTCGGGACCGGTGCTCGGTGGTGACTATCTACTTGAAGAAGTGGAGCGCGAGCATATCTTGCGAGTCCTCGGGCGCACCCAAACCCAAGAGGAGGCCGCCTCTATCTTGGGAATTGATGCTTCGACACTGTGGCGGAAGCGGCGAAAGTATGAATCTTCGTCGGATTGACACATAGCTAGTGTTCCTTCTGTCCCTGCCGTCGCCACCTGCGCCTCTTCCAGAATCGTCCGCTTCTCATCGGTTGTGAATCGTTTGTAGAAGCGACACAAGCCCCCCATTGTTTGGTGCCGTACGGAATCGCTCGATTCTGGGGGGGGATATGCCAAGAGATAAGTTAGGCGTCATCCATCAATCAGCAATTGATCGATTCCCTGCAATGTGGTGCAGTGTCAGTGGTTCTGCGTGTTTCACATGCGGGTAAGCGCCGATTGACAAGGGAGGATCAAGATGAGGGCCTTGAAGCAAAGGGAAATCAAGATCGTGCGAGCGTGCGTGCTACCGATGCTGGTCCTGGCAACCATGGGTGTGGACAAGGGCTGTGTGACGTCACCCACGACGGACACCATTGTCAACGCCAAGACACAGACGGTGAAAGGAACCATCTCCGAGTATGATGCGGCGGGCAATTTGGTCGGATTCCAGAACGGTAAGGCGCGGCTTCGGGTTGGGTCCGGTGCCTGGACGCCGTGGGCGAACACCGTGAACAACACCTGGACCATCACGCCGGTCTCTCTCTCCAGTGGAGTCAACGTGCTTCGGGGCGAGACGCAGCGCACTGCTGGTACCACTTCGGTGAACGGCACGATTGCGGACTTCATCCTGGAATACAAAACCGACCTGATCGACCAGGGCACCCAGAAGGTATATCTCGATTGGTCGGAGTCGGGTATCGACAGCAAGATCAAGGAGATGGCGACCGCCACGCTCGATCCCGATCCAACTGCGGCGCAGCTCAACACCTTCGTCACCAACGTGAAAGCAGGCGTCAAGGACTTCGTTGAGAGGGCGTATAGCGGTATGGACGTCACGGTCGTTTCGTCCGCCGAGACGGCGACTCAGACGGTCAAATTCCATAACGACACTGGCTGCAATCTGTATGGATCGTCGCCGGGCGATTACCTCAATAAGAACAAAACGCAGACCTCGAACGTGTATATCGACGCCATCCGTTGCACCATCGTCGATGATCTGCTCACCGAGACTCCGGCCAAAGCGACCGACACGCTGGCACAGCGAGTGACTGACGTGGCCACGTTCATCGGTCGTACTGCCGCTCATGAGGTCGGTCACAGCCTCGGACTCACGGACGAAGGTCACCTCCACGGCTGCGAGGGCATGCACAACTGCGAGTCCTACGACAGCTCGAATCCGGCCAATCGATTCGACAGTGGCCACCACATTATGGACCCGGGGCCGAAGTCGGAGACGTTCGCACGCATCGGCCAAGCGAACGCAACAGCACGTCAATGGCAGCGGCCAGTGTTCGAGCCATACGGCAAAAGCTACCTGCAGCTAATTCATCCTAAGTAGACGTCCAGGCGGATCTCAGAAAGGACTCGGAACCATGAAAAAGCTCATCTTCGCGTTCCTGCTTCCCATCCTGGCGGCGGTAGCGTCCCCTGCTCGTGCTCTCGATGTACCGCCTGGTGGCGATGCGCTGTTCCACCAAGTGCGCAGCTCCAAAGTCGTTGCGGTTGGCGTGCTCTCTACTGTGACTCGGGACAAGCTCAGCTTCAAAGCAGTGCAGAGCATCGACGGCACAGTTCCAGCGACTCTGGACATTCCCACCGACCCGTATGTCACGACGCTTAGGCTGACACCAGGTAAGTCGTACACCTTGTTCCTCGTCCCTCAGGCCGGTGACCGAGGGCAGCCGGAATCGGGGAAGTTCCAGTTCGCCGTTAGTATGTACTCGCTGGTCTTGACGGAACCGCGTGATGTGGGGTCGTTCAGAGAGGCCGTCGCGCTGTTTCGCAAGGCACAATCCGACAGGTCAACCGCACGCACTCCACTGCTCCAGATGCTTCGTGAGTCGAAGGTTCCCTATTTGCAATACAGCGCCGCGCAAGGGCTGCGGAAGATGAAGTTGCTCAAGAGCGAGGATCTACCGAATATCCAATCGCTGCTACAGCCCTCGCTCGATCCGCGTGCACAGGAGATGCTAGTGCGTGAGACAAGTCGCATCGGAGGCGTCGAACACAAGATCCTAGAAGATCTTATCCGCAATCCACAGACGACGGTCACCGTCAAAGCAATTGCCGTGGAGGAGCTGTTTCGTGCGAAGGGCGCGAACGGACTCAAGCCTCTGCTAAAAGACATCGACACGATTCGGTCGCCGCGCTTGAAGAAGCAGATCGGAGGCCTGCTCACGAAGCAACCGCTGCCCCCGGTCCCCGAGGACCAGTAGCCTACCCGTTCTGGTGTGCCGCAGTCTGACATCCTGTGTCACTGCGGTTCTGCCCATCCGCCAACGTTCCAAGGTGGCGCTGGTTGTCTTGGCAATTGTACGTCCGGAGTTTACTTCCTCAGCAGCTCAATCTGACGAGGTAGAGTCGTGGGCAAGAGCGACCGTTGGCTGTCTTCAACGGGCGGAATGCGGGACGCGGTGTCTCTGCACTCTGCCTGTCCCTCCTGACGAAACCGAACAGAACCACCGGCGATCTCGCGGACCAGGTCTGGATCGTTGACAGTGAAGTAGATGCCACCAGGGAACTCACTGTAGCGCTGGATTCGCCGGTCATCGATGAACAACTCGAGCGCCGCGCCGCGTGGTTCCGGAACATCGGCCACGTAGAGCTTGTAGACCCACGTGACGGGCTCTATCGAGCGACTGCGCGCTTGAACCAGCGTGGCAATGCGGCGCAGGTCCGCAGGTTCGGGTAGGGCGGCATGAACCTCGACGCGCTCTATCTTGGGTACTTCGTTGACTCGGGTGGTCATGGTCCTACTCGCTCAGTTGAAGGTCATCAAGATACAGAGATCCGGCATGAGCACCGGTCGTGCTCTGTGGCTCATCAAACCAAAGCTCGACACTTCGAAGGTCTGCCACGTTGACACCTGCATCAGCAAACAGCTTGAGCGGTATGCGGAAGGTCTGCATCACCACGCGCCGCGTGCCATTGTGCAGTGCCGCTGGATAGTCGATGCGAGAAACGTACGACAGCGTGATGCCATGGCTGTGATTGCCATCGGACAGCGCGATTCGAAGATCTTGGGTGGTGCCCACCACGTTGGCGGCAGCAGTCGATTGCGCGGTTCGTAGCACTACGTACTGCCGTGCATTGGTGGCCAGCGTTCCCGGCGTGATCTGTATCCGGTATCGGCCGCCCGCCTGACTCCACGCCATCTTGGCTGCCCGGGTCTGTTCCCACTCTGGGCTATCGGCACCCACCAGCATGCTCTGCTCTGTGACCGTCATCCCGGTCACGGCAATCGCACCCACCACGGGGGCGCTCGGAGCCTGCGGGGTGGCTTGCTCGTAGTGATTCACAAAGATTCGGCGTCGGTCCTGATACTGCGACATCAGGCTGATCGTGGGAGGGATAAATCCGAGCTTGTGCGCCAACCGATGGTCCTTGACCAGGGACATCTGTTCGGCGCGGCCAAGCAACAGTCCCTGGGCCAAGGCCCCGAGATAGACCTTGGCGACATTCTCCTGCTCCGCCCTGGTAATCGTCGGTGAACCTTCGCTATTCCATACCGAGTTAAAGAAGTTATGGTTGGCACCAATCACCCAAAGCAGTGCTTTGAAACCCTCGGCGTCATTGGAAGGCCCCTGAGGGTCCACCGGATGCGAACGATCGAGCATCTTCTGCCCAGGGAAAGGCCACACGTCTCCATCGCGGCTCCCGTGCATCAACACGTAGTTGCCACGTGCCTGGGTCGCTCCGGACACCGGAACATACTGGCAATCCGTGGGGGCGATCGCCGCGGCTGAGAGAGAGAATCCGTACGGTCCAAGCCCCGCCGACCCATCAAGCGGCACCACCGGTCCCCCCGGGTCTGGGGTGATCGACGACATCGTGTTGAAGTAGCTGGCATGCCCCACTGCCTCGCCACCTCGCGAGTGACCGACGATCAGAATGCGTGAGAGATCGACCTTGCCAAACAAGGCGTGCCCGACCTGGCCATTCCATATTCTGAACTGCTTGACATGCTCTAGGTGGACGATGGCACGTCCATCGTTCTCTCCGGAGATGGAGCCATTGAGGAAGTTGCAGTCGATGCTGCCGGCCAGGATCCCGTGAGAGGCCAACAGTTCCATCATGTACACGTAGCCAAGCGACGAATTGTCGAGTGGCGTGTGGTTGCCGTGGGCAAACAGCACCAAAGGAAATGGCCCTGGTCCACTCGGCACGCGCAAGATGCCGTTGAGAGGTGCGTTGGCAGCCGTAAAATTCCAGCCCGATGTCACGTTGCAGAAATCGGAGATATCAATCCGCCCAGTGGTCCATCCCTGCGTAGGGCTGAGGAACACCGCGTATGGCACCGCATAGCTTCCGCTGTACGACAGACCCGACGAAGCGTAGACCACGCTGGAAAACGGCGTAGTGCCAGGTGTGGCAGGGTTGGTCAGCGGGGTGATGTTGGCCCCGCTCACGTACAGATCGCCCGTGCTGCTTAGTTCAGCGTGAGCAGACGCGCCGTGACGTAGTGTCAATCCCGTACCGGGGAGGACCGCCACGTCATGAAGACGCCGAGCCAACGCCATGCGGCGAGTGCCTGACAGAGTCCGTGCCGCCATCGCTAGCGTTCCGGTGCGTCGGAGCTGTAGTTCTCCAGTTGCAGAAGCCAGGGCGGTGTCTTCGGAGTGCCACGGTGAGAACGTCACCTCTCCTGCATCGCCGAAGCGAACCAACTCCTGCGCTCCCTTGCTAAGGATGAGCGGCATCTCACTCCCTACCTTCCATTGTCGCCACCCGTGACTCGAGAGCACGTACGCGCTCCTCTTGGCGCAGTGCGTAGAGCGTAAGCTCCTCTACCTTCTGCAGCAGGGTCATGCACAGCCGTGGTAAGTCAACTCCCTCTTTGGCAATCTGCTGGGCCGACGGAACATCCGGAAGATGTCTGTGCGCGTCGATGTAGCTCCGCAACTCCTCCGGGGTGCGCAGCGGATATCCGGGCTCGAAGACAAAGTCCGGTACGCTCAAACGCCAGTCGCGGATTCGCACCTCGGCAGTCGCACCATCGATAACAATCGTAGCCGCGCCGCTGGCATCCGTGACCTGGACACTTCCAGAGACACCGCCGCCGCCAAAGATTCCCCCTCCGGAGCCGCCGTCTAGGCGAACTGTATTCTGGCTGTTCGACGAGCGCAGAAGCAAATCGCCATCCTGTCCAGCGCAGCCGAGGTGAACCGCGCCAAGCTGGCCGTTGATGCCAACGGTGATCTTTCCCGCGCTGTTCAGCATGAGCAGATCGCCGTCACGGCCTCCACCACCCAGCGTGAGATTGCCTTCCTGGCCATCGAGAGTAATGGTTGGTTGCTGGGACGCGCTCGCCAGCGCAACAGTTCCGACAATGAGGTTCGTGGACATCGGCGACTCTCCTGAACGACAGAGAAATCACTCGTCGCATCTGCAGCGAGGACTTCGGTTTACACTGCTTCACCGAGCGGGCGCATGCCAACGCACCACCTACTGTCGGCGAATCGTGCCGACATCCTCATCTCAATCGCCGCAATTGCATAAGCTCTTGCCATGAAGATGGTTGGTCCGCAGGGCACCCGCTTTGGGCGTCAGTGGCGATAGCAATATCATCAGGGTGCGATTGGGTCAACATCGCGGTCTGGCAGCACCCAATAGTCTGTGCGCTTCTTTTCGTTTGACGTTACCAGGTGAAACGATTGGGTTCTTTTTTGTATGAAGGATTTCGTACTTTGTGGGGATTCTGATTGTGCGACAGTCCAGAATACCGAGGTTGTTCGCAAGGGGGCCGATTGCATCGAGCCGCTTACGTTGTCCGTTCGCTTACGAATGACTCATCACGGCTTGCACTTGCTGTACGACAGCGCCGACATCCTGCCAGCGTGCATGTTGATGCACGTAGTCTTGCCGAATACTAGATGCGCCGGGGTCTCCGCAAGATCGGTGCTCGCCGCTGCAGAGCACGCCCACGCCGTCGTCGGCTGGGTCGTGCCGAGGTCGCTGACCTGAACTTGTTCGGTCGTGCAGGTCAGCTTGGTCTGCTTCGCTGCCGCCAAGCATGGCAACTGCTCCGGTGTGTACTCGAGCCACACGTTCTTTCTGGGGTCGAACTCGGAGGTCTTCTTCTCGTGCTTGCAGGTGTGCTTCGCGAGCGTGAGTGCGACGGACAGCTTGTCACCCGACTTCGTCCACGTGCCGGTCCACTGGGTGGTCCACGTCGAAACATCATCCGTATTGCGGGAGCCCGGACCACCGTCGAGCACGTGCTCCTTGCGAGAACCCGCCGAGTTCATCGTGGCATTGCCGCCCGCAGCGAGCTCGATCGTGACCCCGATGTCCGTCTGCCAGTGCATCGCGCCGCGATGACCCGCCATGTGAAGGTTCGTGCCGTCAGTCACCTGCGCGGTCAGCTTATCGGCAGCCGCGAGGGACGGTATCAGGGCGATCGCGAACAAGATCCGCATAGATAACAGGATACCAAATCCGTAGCTTGGGAGGCGAAGAAGTTCTATCCCATTCCGTCGAGAAAGCTGCTGAGAGTTCGCCGTTTCAGCGCGCTCTCTTTGCTAGCCTAAGATGGCTCCAAGCAATGATCGCACAAGCCTGCGGTGAGGGACGTACGAGCATTGGTACAAGCCTTCGCCACACTCCTTTCATGCATTCCCATCCACTCCGTACCCACCAACTTAGTTGGGTTCCCTTGCGTTCGTTTTTGAGGGGCGATACCTCGCGATCGATTTGTCGCGCTGGGCGCTGATGATGTGGCGGTCGGCAGAGGTGATTCACTCGTGGTGTGGGATTGTGCGTCGGGTCGTCGGCTGCGGAAGCAGCGCCCATCAAACGGTTGCTTTCCCTGCGCGGTCGCCGCATCGTTACATTGGAGGCGTTTCGATGACCGCGAGTCTTGGCATGCTCCCGCACGGACCGAAGTCTAGCCTGGGGCTCTCGATTGCGTCGCTCCGTGATCCGATCGGACTCAAGTACCGGCTTGTGGCGAAGTTTGGTGAACTGTTCACATTCCCTTCTCCGCTCGGGCCGATTATCCAGACCTCCGATCCGAAAGACGTCCAAGCCATCCTATCCGCCGATACGAACAGCTTCGATGTCTTTGCCAAGCAGCTCATTGCGCCATTTATGGGGGAGCGCTCGATCTTGCTTCTGACGGGGCCGAAGCACACCAAGGCGCGCAAGCTGCTGATGCCGCCATTTCACGGTGCTCGCATGCGTGCGTACGGAGAGACGATCCGCGAGATCACTGAGCGCCAAGCTGCAAGCTGGGAAGTCGGCAAGCCGTTCTCCGCCGAAAGGAAGATGAGCGCGATCTCGCTGGAAGTGATCATTCGTACCGTGTTTGGACTCAAGGACCTCGCCCAAATCGCCCACTTTGGTCGCTTGACCAGGGACTACGTTGACGCCTTCAGTCCGATCATCGCCTTCTTTTCGTTTTTGCGGCACAACTTCTGCGGGATCGGTCCATGGGCCAAGCTACAGCGCTGCCGCCGCCGCGTGGACGAAGTGCTCGATGCGGAAATCGCTCGCTGCAAGCAGCAGCCGGAAGGACGACAGGACATTCTGAGCTTGCTTGTAGCAGCTCGCCATGACGATGGCAGTCCGATGTCGGATGACGAGATCAAAGATCAGCTGCTGACCCTGCTCTTTGCTGGCCATGAGACCACCTCGATCGCGCTGTCGTGGGCTCTGTATCGTCTGTATCAGCAAGAGGATGTGCGCAAGCGCGTCCTGCAAGAGCTAGAGACGCTCGGTCCACGACCTACGCCCGAGGCGATTGCCAAGCTGCCGTATCTGGAAGCAGTGTGTCACGAGACGCTGCGGCTTCATCCTGTGACGCTCGGCCTCGCCCGCTTGCTGACGGAGCCGTTCACGTTGCGGGAATACACCTTGCCAGCGGGCGCGACCGTCGCAGTCGACATCTTCATGCTGCATCGGAATCCGTCCCTGTATCCAGAGCCGGAGTCTTTCCAGCCAGAGCGGTTTCTCCATCGAACCTATTCGCCGTTTGAGTTCATGCCTTTCGGCGGTGGCCATCGACGCTGCCTCGGTGCCGCGTTCGCGCTGTATGAGATGAAGCTGGTCTTGGCGACGCTGCTGCCACTTGTCTCGCTACGGCTCGTCCACAACCGCGAGTTGAAGACCGTATCTCGCAGCTTTGTCATGGGGCCCGAGCAGGGCGTCCCCATGGTGCTTGAAAGGTAACCAGCGCGGCGGGGAAATGATGGCGCGTACCGCCAGGGAACACAGACACCTTGACGCGCCTTGTCTAGGAATGAGCAGGGGGCGGTTGCTTTTTGCCATGGCCGCTCACGGACAGAAACAGACTCTGTAACCCCACTGTTCGTCACACATCTAGCGCGGTCGCAGGCGCTTGGACAGCCGTAGGATGTGGCGCTGGAGCAGAGCAAAGAACGATGTAGGAAGGCGACCCTTTCTGTCGACAATGAAGCATCCTAGCGTGCTCCCGCACACTTCCCAAAGCTGAACCTGAACAGTCGTTTCTCGACGAATACCTTCAGACAGACAATCAACCAGCCAACATCTTGGTGGCGTTCGGGAAGGATGGTGGACCGCAGGTGAAGCTGGTGGACTTTGGTGTTTCGGCACTGGTGTCCGCGCAAGTAGCGCCTCCAGTTGAACCGGAGCAGCCAGGGGCAGAGAGCTCACCTCGTCGACTTCCTGTTTCCGCATTCCTAGAAACGGTGGACGACGCTCCAGCGAGCAAGCCTATCGACGAGGATCTAGGCAGTGGCTCGACCGGGAGTCTGCCCGGGGTAGATCGCTCGCATTCTGCTCAAAGAGCGCACTCACTCACCCAGACTGGGGTGATCATGGGCACTCCCTTGTACATGGCACCAGAGCTGGCGCATGGTGCAAAGCTGGCCAGGCCGTCTTCGGACATCTTCTGCTTTGGGGTGATTGGCTATGAGCTGCTGACGGGGAGACGGCCTTCGGAGAATCCACCGATGCTGCTTCGATTTAAGCCTGGAAAGAGCTGGTTTATGCCGCTCACCCAGCGCAATCCCAAAGTGCCGGTTGCGATCGCTGAGCTGGTCGAACGCTGTCTGGAGGTGAATCCGGCTCTGCGTCCAACCGCCGCTCAAATTTTCGCAGTGCTACGCAAGGTCTCCGTCTCAGATCCTGCGCCTTTGGCGGGTTCGATGAATCCCTAAAGGTAACGCTTGATCCGCAAAATTTTTGTTTCGTATGATGGGCGTTCATGCGTCGGATAGACCGAGACATTATCGATGTGCTGAAGTGGGTTGGCTTTGCGCCCTGGTCTCTCTTTTGGATGTCATCGGCGATCCTCTACGGATTGGTCTTCCGCAAGGATCCACATACTCCGCTATCCTGGGCTCGGCGCTTCTGGAGCCCTGGTGCCGCCGTCATCTCGGGTTGCGATCTCACCGAGCATCCTGGGTTTGTTCCAGAGCCCGGCAAGCCCTACATTTTCATGATGAATCACCAGTCGATGTTCGACATCGTCTGCGCCTTCATTCATGTGCCGGTTAACCTACGGTTTATCGCCAAAAAGATTCTCAAATCGATTCCGTTTTTGGGTTGGTATATGACCGTGACCGGGATGATTTTCGTCGACCGTCGCAATCGTGAGCAAGCGCTCCAGAGTCTCGCCGAAGCGTGCGATAAGATCCGCAGCGGGATTCCCATCCTGGTCTATCCCGAAGGTACACGGTCCAAGGATGGCTACGTTCTGCCCTTCAAGAAGGGGCCGTTTATGTTCGCGCTGCAGGCGGGTGTTCCGATTGTTCCCGTCGCCATCAACGGCAGCATCAACATCCTGCTATCCGGGAGCCCGTTTGTCAGGCCGGGCAAAGTCGACATCGTGATGGGAACTCCGATTCCCACGGCCGGGCTGGCCAAGGAAGATCGAGATCTGCTGATGAAGCGCGTTCGTGATGCGATCATTGATCTCCACGTGTCGATTGGCGGCAAAGGTGGTGACAAAGAGCAGTTTCTCGCTGCTGAAGGCAAAGAAGGTGTATCGGTCGAGGATCGCTAACCGCTCCCGCTGCTCTCCCCTCCCTGTGTAGTTCGCTTTGCCCAGCTCACGTCTTGGGTTCTGTCTTCCCGTTTACCACGCTACGGTGAGCGCCCGGTCAGGTGCTTGAGCACCCGCTGTAGTCCTCTGTAGGGTTGGTTGCTCTGTGCCTGATAAACGCAAGTTACTTGCAAAAGAAGGCCACCCTTGCTTAACATAGCCAGGTGGAGGGGCTCTCATGACACGTTCTATTTGCAAGCAAATGGCATCTGGGCCGAGAAGGAAGAGGACTCTATTTAGCGAGGGAATGCGGTGATGACTCGTCGTATTTGGACTCCGGCGGTGGCCAGCGCACTCCTGGCTGCGCTGTCGGCACCGGCTGCCGCTACCGTTGATACGATCGTCAAAGGCTCGGTGCGTGATGAGTTGTTGGTGCCAGTGGTCGGCGCAACCGTTGGACTGTACGACCGGCACGGCAAGCTGCTGCGCGAGAGCTCGACCGCAGCCGATGGCACTTTTTCATTTTTTGGAATTCCCTTTGGAGACTACGAGCTAAGAGCCAAAGCGCAGGGGCGGACAGAGTCGAAGCAGCGAGTCCAGGCCAGCTCCGCAAGCACCAGTGAAGTAGAGCTATTCTGTGTGGCCAACAATGCCGTATCGGTGATTGTGGAGCAGCGAGAAGTTGCTCAACCCAGCCGTGCGGTCGGATCGATCTCAACCCTTGGCCGAGAGACCTTGAAGTCGCTGCCGAAAGGGGAAGACCGTCCGATTACAGAGGTCGTGACGACCCAGCCGGGCTTTGTGCAAGACGCCTTTGGGAATGTCTACTCTCGCGGCAATCATTCCAACATTCAGTATCAGATCGATGGCATTCCGATTCCTGATTCGGTGGGCAACCTGTTTGCGCAGTCGCTGCCGGTGCGGTTGATTGACTCGCTAGAAGTGATGACCGGAGGGATGCCCGCAGAGTTTGGGAATCGTCTGGCCGCTGTCGTCAATGTCAACACCCGACGAGGAACCAATTCCCTGGATGGCCTTGTGCAGCTTCGTTATGGATCGTTTCAGACCATCGAATCGAGCGGCTATCTATCGTGGGGGAGTGGGCCGTTTTCGTTCTTTGTCGGCGGTAGCTTTATGCAGTCGCAGCGCGTGCTGGATCCGCCCTCGATCACGCCAATCCTGCATGACGATGGACACAATGCTCGACTGTTTGCGCGGCTCGATTACGCACCGACCGGTCAGGATCGCATCGAGCTGTTTGTAAACTACGCGAAGAATCGCTTCGAGATTCCGATCGACCCAACGGTGGTTCCGCTCGATCCGAAGCGCCCCGACTTGGTGCGTCCGGTGGACTCCTTTGGCAACGAATCGCCCGCTTACGTGCCCCACGACACCGATGCGACAGAGACAGAGCACGAGCTTTTTTTGACCCTGTCGTGGCTGCACTCCTTTGGCAAGCGCGGTCAGCTTCAGATTGCTCCGTACTACAAGATGTCGTTTGGTGCGCTCGCCTCTGATCCGGCGCATGCGTTGGGAGCACTGGCCGATCCGGGGTCGATCGTCAGCGACGTCACCCGTCGAGCTGAGCATGGTGGTGCGGTGCTTCACTACGCGGTGCAGGTTGGCAACCACCTGATCAAAACAGGAGCCCAGCTCAACTATCTACGGGGTGCGACCGACTACACTCAGTATGTTCGCGATGATGGTTCTGACAGTGGCGGCGTTGCTTCTGCTGAAGGCGGAACCGACCGCACGAGCGCTCTGCTCAGCGGGGTATATCTGCAAGATCGCTGGGAGTCGGGGCGGGTGGGAATCCAGTACGGAGTCCGCTTTGATCTTCAGCATGTGATGCTGGCGGACGGAACGACCAGTGATCAGTGGGGAATCAGTCCACGACTTGGGGCCTCCCTGGCATTCCTGAAAGATCTGGTCGGACGAGTTTTTGTCGGCGTGCTGTTTCAACCACCACCGCCACTGGACTTGGGCAATGCGGCGCGAGTTCTCGGGGTGATTTCGCCGACAGAGAGCGTTCCCTATGACATCAAGGCAGAGACTGCGCTGTACGGAGAGCTTGGACTTTCGGCGCGGATATTGAAGAAGGTCAAGCTCTCTGTAACTGGCTGGGGGAAGTACTCCTTTCATCAGTTTGATAACATCGCACTTGGTGCAACAAACCTCATCGGATCCTACAACTTCGAGCATGGTCGCTCCGTCGGAGTCGAGCTGTCTGCAGACATTGTTTTTCGCGACTGGTTGAGCGGTTTCGCCAATGCAACCTGGCTGATTGCGCAAGGACAAGGAATCTCTTCCGCCAAGTTTCTGTTTGCTCCCGATCAACTGGCCGATACGTCTTGGCAGACCCTGGACCATGCGCAGACCTGGACCGCCAACGCGGGACTGACGGTGCAGTACAGTGGTGCGTCGGTGACCTCGATGGCGACGTATGGCTCTGGACTTCGTACCGGTCCTACGAACGATCAAACCGTTCCGCATCACCTTCGCTTCGACCTGACACTTCAGTATTCGTTCGAGAAGCTGCCGCTGCGACCCCGGTTGGCGATCGACATCATCAACCTGTTTGATTCGCACTACGCCTATCGAATTGGCAATGCCTTCGTCGGAAGTTCCTATGCCGCACCGCGTTCGGTGTTTGCACGCTTGGCGATTCCGCTCGACTTGGGAGGGACACCATGAGGCTCTTGGGAATCTGTCTGTTATCAGTGACTCTGTATGGAATCGGGGCGTGTACGCGGGAAGACGGAATCCCGAATCCACCGGTGCGAGCCCTGGTTCCCTGTGTGGTGGATGCTGCTCCGGAAGATCCGCTCGCATGTCCGGAGACCGAAAATCCCGATGCTGCTGGGCTGGATGCCGCTACCGATTGAGAATGCGCTGGCGGTCACTTTGGGACGTTGCACAGCGGGGGCAGCTTTACATCCCCTAGGAATCGCTCCCGTTCGTCACGATTGAGGTCCCGTCCAGCCAAGCGACAGGCCTTGCCTACCCAGGACTGCACCGCCAAATCCCATGCCCTGAGCGAGCCATCGTGACTGACCGTATAGGCGACTTGGCCGTCTGGGCTCATGGCAATGGCGGGGATGGAGCGAACATGGCCAAGTAGGCCCGGACCGACTGCCTGCTGCGTGGTTAGATCCCACAGGCGGAGCGTCTGATCTTCACTCACCGACGCGGCACGTCGACCATCGCGACTTAGCGCGACTTGATTGATGCGCCCGCTGTGACCACGCAGTGGCTCTCCGATGGTCTTGCCCGTCGCCAAATCCCACAAGCGGAGCGATTTGTCTTCGCTGCTGCTGAGTAGTCGCTCCCCGTCGGGTAGAAACTGGCAGCCGGTCACCGGATAGCGATGACCGACGAGTGGCTTTCCGATGAGCTGACCGCTTTGCAAGTCCCAGACCCGAATGCTCTGATCATGGCTGGCTGAGCACAGCCGCTTGCCATCGAGAGAAAACGAAGTACTCCACACCGCGCTACCGTGGCCACGCATTGTGGGAAGCGCCTCCTGACCGCTGCGGACATCCCACAGCCGCACTGCGGAGTCAAAGCCACCCATGGCCAGCCGCGTACCATCGGGCGAGAAGGTGAGGGTGTTCACCAGTTCATCGCTTTGCCAGAGGGTGCGGGCGCTGTCGTTCCGCAAATCCCACAGCTTCACGGTTTTTTGAAAATCTGCCGAGGCCAGCAGCTTGCCATCTGGAGATAGCGCCACCGCGCTGACGCTGCCTTGGTGTCCTCTCAGGACTCGGTCGCGGGTGAGTCCTTCGTCGCTCGCTTGCCACAGTTCGATCTGATTGCCCCAGCCTCCAACTGCCAGCAATTTGCCGTCGGCGCTCACCGAGACGCTCGATAGCTCGCTTTCCAAGACATGGGCCTCTCGTTCCAGCGGCGAGCGCTCGTCGACCTGCAGCTCGATCAGTCGTCCTTCCTCGGTACCGCTCCACAGCGAGTGACCGTCCGGGCTGAGCAGCAAGGCCTGAAGTGCCCCTTGTCGAGCATGAAGAGGTGCTCCGACGGGCTGTCCGAGCTCGGGTCGCCACTTGCGAATGTCACCATCCCAGCTCGATGAAAACAGGAAGTTACCCGACTTCGGTAACGCCAACCCACTGACCGATAGACGATGTCCCCCGATTGGTTTTCCTTGCTGCTTTCCGGTCGACGCGTCCCACAGCAGAAGGTGCCCTTCCCAGTCTCCCGCCGCCACGAGCTTGCCGACAAAAGCGACTGCGCGCACGGTATTTGGGGCACCAGTGAGGAGTTGAAGTCGTCGTGCCGTTTTGGCATCCCACAGTCGTGCCGTCTGATCGTCGCTCCCCGATAGCAGTTGCTTGCCGTCAGGGCTGTAGCTGAGTGCCATCACCGCTCGCTGGTGTTCGCGAAGTGGTGGACCCGCCAGTTCCCCGGTCTTTTGATCCCACAGCAGAATCGTGCCGTCCTCGCTACCGGTGGCCACGGTGCGTCCGTCAGGGCTTGTGGCCAACGAGCGAATTGCGGTTGTGTGACCGCTCAGCGGCGTGCCAATTGGTTGTCCCAGTGATGCACCGGGCTCGGCATTCCAGGCCTTGAGCAGCTTGTCTGTTCCCGCCGAAAACAGTCGTTTTCCGTCGCTGGAAAAGCCAAGTGCCGAGGTCTCACCCTGATGTCCCAGCCACGCCGCTCGCTTTGGTTGGCCGGACTTTTCATCGAACAGCCACACCATGCCATCTTGAAAGCCCGCTGCCAGCAGCGTCCCATCGGGGGACTGCGCCAGCGAGCGGAGCGGGGTTCCCGCCGTATGAACGATTCGAGTGAGTGGAGCTCGTCGCTGCAGAAGCTGAAGCAAAAGCCCCTCGGAATCGGCCCCGCTTTGCAGTTGTTCCGCTGCCACCCCAAGAAGCACCGCCAGATCCGGCGCATCGTCGCGATGGACTTGGGCCTGGGCGACCAAAAATCGCAGTGTCGCCAGCTTCTGTCTGTCCGTCGCCAGCTTGCG
>Ga0075163_10001954_pt1 | contig 27769 bp, 24 predicted proteins | sample JI1023141ADNA_FD_71478 | JGI IMG/M metagenome (GOLD analysis project Ga0075163, IMG submission 71478) | Wastewater effluent complex algal communities from Wisconsin, to seasonally profile nutrient transformation and Carbon sequestration -... | ecosystem: Engineered > WWTP > Effluent > Algae...
GACCATTTGCTGCGCAGTGGTTTGTTGGGTGTGCGGGTGCGGTTTGTCGAAGTCGAGCAGATCGCCGCGTCGATTACGCCGCAGACCGGGCTGGTTTTCATCGAGACACCTGCCAATCCGAATCTCGACTTGATTGACATTGCCGAAGTGGTGCGCCAAGCCGGTGATGTGCCGGTGCTGGTGGATTCCACCTTCGCGACGCCGGTGCTGCAGCAACCGGCCACACTCGGTGCTGCCCTGGTGCTGCATAGCGCGACCAAGTTTCTCGGCGGCCATGGCGATGTGATCGCAGGCGTCGTGTGCTGTAACGAAAAGCACGCGGCCACACTGCGTCAGGTGCGCGCGGCCACTGGCGGCTTGTTGCATCCGCTGGGGGCCTATCTGCTGCATCGCGGCTTGCCAACGCTGCAGTTGCGCGTCGAGCGCGCGCAGGCGAATGCGCAGATTCTGGCGCAACGCCTGCGGGCGCATCCACGCGTCGAGCGCGTGATGTATCCAGGACTCGACAACGTCAAGAACAGCCACCTGCGGCAAACCCAGATGCGTGGACCGGGCAGCCTGATGAGTTTCGACGTGAAGGGCGGCTACGGCGAGGCCGTGCAGATGCTGAAGGCGCTGTCCCTGATGACGGTCGCCGTCAGCCTGGGATCGGTCGATACGCTGATCCAGCATCCAGCGGGATTGACCCATCGGGTGGTGGCCGCCGAGGATCTGCAGCGCATGGGCATCGGACCGGGGACCTTGCGTTTATCGGTCGGCATCGAGGATGTCGAGGATCTATGGCGCGATTTGGAATGTGCATTGGCAGGCTAAACGGACGCTGAAGGTTTCTTTGGTAACGGTCGCGCGCAGGCAGAGGTCTCGCTAGCGTCAAGTGGGCCGAATCGGGCATGTCCTGATCCGGCCCTTCCTTTGACTGCTCGGAGCCATGCCATGTCCAGTCTTGCCGTTCGACCTGATCCCAGCCGCGTATTTGGAATCGCTATCGCCGTCAGCGTGCATATCGCTGCGGGAATGCTGTTGTTGATTGGCGTCAGCCCGATGTGGAATCTTCCGCAAGCCATCGATGAGCCGCTGCAAACGGTGTGGATTCGGCCCAAGCCGACACCCGTCGTTCCGGTGATGCCGGTGGCACCGCCCAAGCTGGAGGTGGTCAAACCCACACCCACACTCGCGCCGACGCCGCGCATTTCCGTGGTGGAGACCGTCCATCCACAGCCCATCGCGCTGCATATGGTCGCTGATCCAGTTGAGATGGCGGCGCCAACGGTCGTCGATGTGCCCGCAGAGGTGCCAGTCGCGGCGACGCCTTCGGCGCTGGCCTACGCCTTTGCGCCTCCGCCCGCGTATCCGATTCCGGCCTTACGCCGTGGCGAAGCGGGGACAGTCTGGTTGCGCGTCGAGGTGGATGCGCAGGGCAGACCGACCGAGGTGACCGTGCAGGAGAGCAGTGGCTCCAAGGCACTTGACCAAGCCGCTCGCAAACAAGTTCTGCAACGCTGGCGCTTCGTGCCCGCAAGGCAAGGTGATCGGGCGGTGGCAGCGGTCGGACTGGTGCCGATCGTGTTCAGTCCGGCCGGTTGATAGACGTTCACCACAGTTGGGGCGCTGTTCGCCGAGGCGTCGTCGCCAGCTTCGCGACGCCCCGGGGACGGATGTTGACCTGCGGGACGATCAGCGCAGCATCCAACCGGTGATGGCGTAGCGTTCTTCATCCGCCCAAGGTTCAACGGTGGACACAATGTGCTCGGTAGGCACGCGGAACAGCGACAGCGCATTCCAGCGCGGCAGGAAGGTTTCGCTGACGCTGCCTGCCGAGTCGACGAAGTGCAGCAAGCCGCCCCAATCCGCGCGCCAATGCTGGCTTAGATTGATCACGTACGCGAATAGGCGGCCCTCGTTCTGATCTTCGTCACTGTGCTGGCGCAGAAATTGCCCTCGTCGGTACCTCGTCGCTTGAGCCCCAATTCGCCGGATAGCGGGTTCTCCGGTCAATTCGCGAGCAAAGGCCAGATAGTCCGGTGTGTTGAAGAATTCCAGAATCCTGTGCAGCAGAAGTCCGGGGTCACGACCTTGCTGATAGGCAGTGACCATTTGGTAGCTGTCGTAGGCGAAGTGATAACCGCCGCCGCGCGCACCGTGCGCGGTCGTACTGAACAGCGCGGTACGAGCGAGGTCGTCCATGCTGTTGTAGGTGTGCGCGTCGATGGTTCGCGGGCCGTTGGCATCGCGCAGAGCCAAGGTCCAAGGCACTTCATTGACCAAATGGTCGCGCAGCAACTGCGCAGCGTGATCTTGCAGAAAACGCGGAATCTGCACGCGCCCGGTGGCGTGCAGTTGAGCTCTCGCCGCAGAAACATCAAGGTCGTTGTTGATCATCAGTAACCCGCCGCCTGTCCGTCCTTGCGACTTTCTGAAGCGCCGATGTAGATGCCCTGAGCGTGATCCCGTGCGATGGCCTGATAGCCGCCATACGGGCCATTGGCGAACTCGACGTGATGTCCCGCGTTCATCAGTGCGCGAATGGTTTCGTAGGGGAAGCCGCTTTCCAGTTGCAGCACGCCACCATCGGTCATTGCCAGATTCTGACCCGTTGGCTCGGTGCTGCCGTCGTGGTGGATGCGTGGCGCATCACCGGCTTCCTGCAGGTTCATGCCGAAGTCGATCAGGTTGATCACGATCTGCGCGTGGCCCTGCGGCTGCATCGCACCACCCATCAATCCAAAGCTCAGCCAGGGTTTGCCGTCCTGGGTGATGAAGGCCGGAATGATGGTGTGGAACGGTCGCTTGCGCGGCGCGAAGCTGTTCGGGTGGCCCTCCTTCAGAACGAACATCTCACCACGATCCTGCAGGATGAAACCCAGTCCCGGCGGGGTCATACCCGAGCCCATCCCGCGATAATTGGACTGGATCAGTGACACCATCATGCCGTCGGCATCGGCGGTGGTCAGATAGATCGTGTCGCCCTCATTCAAGGCGGGATTGCCTGCTTCGACCGTTTTCGCGGCGCGTTGCGGGTCGATCAGGCGGCGTCGTTGATCGGCGTAGGCGTCACTGATCAGCGCGTCGACCGGCGCGGGCGCGAAGGCGGGATCGGCGTACCAGCGGGCGCGATCTTCGAACGCCAGTTTCTTGGCCTCGGTGAATAAATGGACATGCTCGAAACTGCCAAAGCCATAGGCCTTCAGATCAAAGCCTTCCAGCAACTGCAGAATCTGCAGGGCGGCAATGCCCTGCCCACTGGGCGGCAGTTCCCAGACGTCGTAGCCGCGATAGTTGATCGAGACGGGATCGACCCACTCGCCATGATGCTCGGCGAGATCGTCCTCGCTCAGAAACCCGCCCTGCGCCTGCACGTAGTCGGCGATGCTCTTGGCGACGCGACCACGGTAGAAGCCATCGCGACCTTCTCGCGCGATGGTCTCCAAGGTCTCGGCCAGAAATGGATTGCGCCACAGTTCGCCCTTGCGTGGCGCGCGTCCACCGAGGGTGAACTGTTCGATGAAACCAGGAAACTTCGCCAAGACCGGCACGCTGCGCGCCCAGTAGTAGGCGATGGTTTCATGCACGGGATGACCGTTGCGGGCATAGTCGATGGCCGGTTGCAGGTTGTCGCGCATGCGGCGTTTGCCAAAGCGTTCGTGCAGGGCAAACCAGCCGTCGACCGCGCCCGGTACGGTCACGGGCAGCGGACCATGCGGCGGGATATCGCGGTAACCGTGGTCGACAAACCACTGCAGACTGAGTGTGGCGGGTGAGCGGCCATGGCCGTTGTAGCCATACAGTTTGCGTGTTTTGGGATCCCAGACGATGGCAAACAGATCGCCGCCAATCCCGTTGCCGGTGGGTTCCATCAGGCCCAAGGCCGCGTTGGCGGCAATCGCGGCATCGACCGCGCTGCCGCCTGCTTTCATCACTTCCAGCGCGATCTGGGTGGTGAGTGGATGCGATGTCGCCGCCATCGCATGCGGCGCAAACACCTCGGAGCGCGTCGCGAACGCTGCGCCGGTGATGCGGTCAGCACCCATCACCGGTGTAGGGATCAAGCTGCCAGCCAACATCACGGCCAGACTGAGGGGCTTCAAGGGCATGGTCGATGGCTCCTTCCGTGCGGGTTCCAGGGCAGCTTCATCGCTATCGAATCAGGCTGCAAACGGGATGTGTCGCCGTTGTGCCCGCAGATCGCTGCAAGGTGTCCGCGTCAGACGCGGATCGTAGCCTGCATCAGAAGCCATCGGGGAGGTGAGTGAAGTAAGCGCCAACGGCGAGGCCATCTTCATCGACCTCCAGAAAAACGCCTTCACCGCTGCGCGCGGCGTTGAACCAGGTTCCGCTCATCCAGCCAAAGCCGCTGACCTGATCGAATGCACTCGCGCGGCAGGCGATTGCGGCGTTTGAATTCAAGATGCGCACCATCTCGTAGCCAGAACTGCCGAAGTTGGCTGTGTCAGCGCCTGTCGACGCGTAGGAAAAGCGGGCGTGATCGCAATCGAGGAACTCGAAGCGGATGCTACCCCAGCGCTTGCGCACGACATCATCGGGATCGAACGCCTCGCCGAATACGGTTCCGGTGGCGCTGTACATGTCCAACGCAACGGTCTTGCCGCTCGCCAGCCCAGGGCCGGACACCCAATATTGAGTTCCGATCTGACTGGCATCGACGGCCTGCGTCGGGTTGGGCAGCAAGGTCAGGAAGGTGCCGCCTTCGATGCCGCTGTCTTTGGCGTCCAGCAGGCTGCCCAAGGCCGCGCCGCTCTGTCGATCAAATCGATATACGCGTTCGTTTGGTTGCGCCAGCACGAGCAGACTCCCATCCGGTGCCAGCGCCATCCCGGTCGGTCGTTGCAAGCCGCTGATCAAGCGTTCGACCAAGCTGCCGTCGCTCAGACGATAGCGGTACACCGCGCCGCTCAATTCGCCGGTCACCAGAAAGGTCTGTCCGCCCGGCTCAAACAGGATGTTGCGGGCAGCGTTCAAACCGCCGCTGCGCGCCGGGACAAAGCTCGGCTGAATCTCGTTGGTCAGCACATTCATGCGCAGCACGCTGTCGGAGTCGTAGCCGGGCACGTAGAGCAGTCCGTCCGGGCCGAATCCCATGCCGTTGTCGGCCCCATCGAGGCCGCTTCCGACGGGTAAGGCGAGATCGAGCAGCGCGCCTGTCTGATCGTCCAACCGCAACACGCTGCTACGCGAATAGCTGGCGACGTAGACATTATCGTCGGGGCCAAAATCGAGTCCGGTGGGATCGGTGTTGGTGTCCAGTTGCGCGAAGGTGTCAACGAATGCATAGGTGCTGGCGTCGTATCTCAGGATGCGGTTGTTGCCTTCGCTGACGACATACAGGCGGCCATCCGAGCCCAAACGGACCGCTTGCGCGCCGCTGATTCGACCACTGCTATCGAGGTCGCGCACCTTGGTGCCCGTACATGCATCAAACACCACGACATTGCTGGAGAAGTAGCCGCTGACCAGCAGATGATGGCTGCACTCGGCGGACACGGCGCGGGTGCCACACAAGGCGGCGATGGCAAGCAAGATGGGTGACAACAGGCGTTGGCTGGACATGAGCGGTGCTCGTAGGGAAGGAGACGTCAGCCTGCCCAGGCACGAGGCGGTGTGGCCTGCGCGAAGGCTCCGTAAATCCGCCTTTTTTTCTCCTTTTTTGGTTGGTGCTGCCGCGAATTGGCCGCCGAAAGGCCGTTTCCCGCTGATTGGGCGGCGGTCACCTGGGGCCTGCGCGGAAACGTCGAACGCCTATAGCATGGCGTCATGTCGACGCCTGATTCCCACGACGCGCCTTTGCAATTCGGCGACTGGACCTACGACCCGACTCGTCGCCTGCTGCAGAAGGCGGGCGAGGAAAAGCGGGTCAAGCCGCTGTTGGATCGTTTGCTGCAGCGCTTGACCCGGAGCCCGGGCGACGTGCTTGGTCGAGACCAATTGATTGCCGAGGTCTGGACGCGCAGCCATGTCAATGACGAGGTGCTGTCGCGTGCGATTGCCGAGTTGCGCGCCCTGCTTGAGGACGATGCGCGCGAGCCGCGCTACATCGAAACCCTGTCCAAAGGTGGCTACCGATGGACGATGGCGGTTTCGTTTGGACCATCGACGCCCGTGTCGCCCGCGACCAACCATGGCTCGGTGACGGTCGTTACCGCAGCGACGCCATCAGCGCCCAATGGGGCGACGCGGATTGCGACCCGGCGAATAGTCTGGATCGCCGGTGGCTTGCTGGTTGCGACCATCGCTCTGGTTCAATGGTTGACGGCGTCGACCGACAAAGCCGATTCGCCTTGGCCAGACCTGCTACATGCGCGGCCACTGACAGCGGATGCGCAACTGGAGTTCGACCCCCGATTCGATCGTGATGGCCGCGTCGCCTATATCCGTCGGGCGGTCGAATCCACGGCCAGCGAGTTGGTGCTGGCAGACCGACGTGGTCAGCGTGAACGCGTGCTATGGCGCACGCCGCATGCCTTGCGTCACCCGGCACCGGCGCCGGATGGCAGTGGCATCGCGGTATTGCATTGGCCGGCCGGACGCTGCGAAGTCTGGTTGGTCGACTTGCTGGATGCGCCACCAAGACGGCTCGGTCAATGTGCGCTCTCGGCGAGCCTGGAATGGACACCGGATGCGACCGCGCTGTTGTTCACCGGTGTGGCGGAAGATCCAGCGGCGTCGGCGGGTCTGGTGCGTCTTTCGCTATCAACAGGTCAAGTCTCGCCACTGACCGCGCCCGCCAATGAGGAAGGTCAGCATGTCGATCCGCGCCTCTCGGCGGACGGGCGTTGGCTGATTTACGCCAGTTTGCGCAACGAAGAACGTCAGCTCTGGCAAACCGATTGGCCCGGACTGCGCCAGCGGAAGGCGCTGCTGGGACGGCCGGAGCCCATCGATGCGCATGCATGGGCGGCCAATGGCTCGGACATCTGGGTCGCGGGTGATTTGCTTCGCTACCGTGCTCTTCACCGGCTGCGACCGGATGGAAGTATCCAGTTGATGGGCGGTCGCGGCGCGCAATCGGTGGATGTCGCTACGGATGGGTCGCTGGTGTGGACGCAGGCCGAGTATGACGGTGACGTGTGGCTGAGCGAGACCAACTCGCCAACGGCGCGCCGCGTTGCGCGCTCGCGTCGGCATGAATCTCAGCCAGCGTTCTCGTACGATGGACGGCGGCTCGCGTTGGTCAGCAATCGCGGTGGCCGCGAGGACATCGTGGTCGTAACGATCGGCGATAGCGAGCACGCCGACCAGATCGCCCAACTCGCCCTTGACCCGGCCTTCCGCTGGGTTCGCCCTCATTGGACGCACGATGACCGCGCTCTGATCCTGACGGCCTACGCCGACAGCCGGACGCGCTTGTTTCGCTATGGAATGGACGAGGGGCGCGCCGAGCCCTTGACCGAAGCGGATGAAAACGCATTTCACGGGATCGAACTGGCTGATCGCCGCTTGTATCGGCGTGGCGTTGAGGGCCATTTCGAACTGGTTGAGATGCGGAGCAGTGCGCCGCATGCGGAGGTCATACCGATTGGTCCGGTCAGCGCCTTCCGCGCGAACGCGCGCTGGTTGGTGTGGCGCGCGCCGGGCGATTCGGGATTGCGTGTGACCACACTGGCGGCACCAAGACACGTTGACCCGATAGCATTGCTGGACGATGGCGACAGCGAAGCGTTTGCGCTGAGCGATGACTGGCTCTACTTCGCCGCACAAGGGAAGCTGTGGCGCCAAGGTTTGCCGGACGGTGCGCCGGAAGCCCTGCGCTCGCCGAAGCCAATCGACATCGGACGTCCCAGTCTTGCGGTGGGGCCCGCCGGTCAACTCGCGTTGGCGGGCGTCTCGGAAGTGTCGATGGATTTGATGATCGTGACACCGGGTGACTGATCCCGATGGTGTCTGCGAGTGTTAATGTGTAACGGATCTATCACTGCGAGTGAGCACCATGCATCGTCGAAACATCGCGCGCGCCAGAATCACCGTGCAAGGTTTGTTGGCTTCTTGGCTGTGTCTGCTTCTGCCCCAGGCAGTGGCCGCCAGCGATTCGCAGCCGGCGCAGGAAGAGCACGATCACGCGCACGAAGGGCATGCGCACGAGCACGGCGCACACGTTCATGGTGCCAGTCAGTTGAACATCGCGTTCGACGGCAAACGCCTCAGCCTGCAGTGGCACGGCGCGCTGCATAACTTTGTCGGCTTCGAGCATGCGCCGGAGACATCCGAGGAAACCAGCGCGCTGAACGCGGTCCATGCCGATCTGCTGCACAGCGCTGGTTTGGTGTTGCCTGCGTCGGCGAAGTGCGAGCAGGCAACGGTGCAAGTCACGGTGCCGCACGTGACCACGGCACCCGCCGAGGACGCGCCCGCCAATGTGCTGGCCGAATGGCAGTTTGATTGCGCGAATCCCGAGGCGATATCCAGCTTGGATTTCGCGCCCTGGTTTGCGCGCTTTCCGCTGACCGAAGAAATCGAGGTGCAGTGGATCAACGCAGCTACGCAGGGTGGCGGCGAGTTGAATGCGGAAAGCACTGTGGTGACCTTTACGCCATGACGTCGTTTGAGCAGACCGCCTTGCGCCTGTCGAACCTGCGTTTTGCCTGGCCGGGTGCGGAGCCATTGATCCGCGTGGGCCTGTTCGAGTTGCGAGCGGGTGAACGGGTCTTTTTGGCGGGTCCGAGTGGTAGTGGCAAGAGCACGCTGCTGGGCCTGCTCGCGGGTACCTTGCAGCCACAACAGGGCGAGGTGCTGATCGCCGGGCAGGCGGTATCGCGACTGTCTTCGCGTCAACGCGATCAGGCGCGCGCCGACCACATCGGGGTGATCTTCCAACAGTTCAACCTGCTGCCCTTTCTGTCGGTCTTGGACAACGTCACCTTGGCCTGCCGATTCTCCAAGCGGCGCAGTGCGCGTGCCGCGTCCCGCGATGGCGACATCGAGTCGAGCGCCCGCCGATTGTTGGGCGAATTGGGATTGCCAACGGAGACGTGGGCGCGTCCGGCGTCCAGCCTGTCGGTGGGACAACAGCAGCGTGTCGCCGCAGCGCGTGCCTTGATTGGTGCGCCGGAGTTGATTCTGGCTGATGAGCCGACCTCGGCGCTGGATGTCGATGCGCGTGGCGATTTCCTGCGCCTGCTGCTGGACGAATGCGTGGCCGCCAATACCGCCCTGCTGTTCGTCAGCCATGACCGCAGCCTGATGGATCGCTTTGACCGCGCGGTGGATTTGCGCGCACTGCAGAACGAGATCGCCGCATGAGCGCGCTGTTTCGTCTGGCTTGGGCCAGTCTGGTCAACCGCCGCTTCACGGTGGCGGTGACGGTCGCCACCATCGCGCTGAGCGTGCTCTTGCTGCTGGGTGTGGAGCGTCTGCGCATCGAGGCGCGCAGCAGCTTCCTGCGCACTGTGTCCGGGACCGATCTGATCGTCGGCGCGCGCGCGCATCCGGTGCAATTACTCCTGTATTCGGTGTTCCATCTGGGCGATGCCACCAACAACGTCGGTTGGGACAGTGTGCAGCGCCTCGCAACGCGTGATGATGTCGCGTGGGCGGTGCCGATCAGCCTTGGCGATTCGCATCGCGGTTATCGCGTGGTTGGTACCACGAGTGACTACTTCCGCCACCTGCAAACAGCGGATCGCCCCTTGGCCTTCGTGCAGGGTGAGGCGTTCGATGGTCTGTTCGACGCGGTGCTCGGCGCGGATGTGGCGGCCAAGCTGGGTTATGCACTGGGCGATTCGATGGTGCTGGCGCACGGTACGGCGGCCCTCAATCCACATCAGCATGATGATCGACCGTTCAAAGTGATGGGCATCCTGGGACGTACTGGCACGCCGATGGATCAAAGCGTGTTCGTCAGCTTGCAGGCCATCCAGGCCATTCATCTCAACTGGCGAAGCGGTACCCGCATCGGCAACGCACCGGCGGAGCCCACGGCGGAACAACTGCAACCCAGTTCGGTCACGGCGGTGTTTGTCGGCCTGCGTTCGCGCATGGCGACCTTTGCGGTGCAACGTGCCGTCAACGAGGATCGCAACGAACCGATGACGGCGATCATGCCCGGCGTGGCCTTGCAACAACTGTGGAGCATGCTCGGTCTGGTCGAACGCGCCCTGCAGCTGACCGCGGCGTGTGTGGTGCTGGCGGGTTTGCTGGGCATGTTGGCGGCCTTGCTCGGAACCCTTTCCGAGCGGCGTCGCGAAATGGCCATCCTGCGCGCGTTGGGCGCTGGGCCAACCACGGTGTCTGGCTTGCTGCTCATGGAGTCCTTGTTGCTGACCGTGTGGGGTTTGCTGACAGGCTTGTTGCTGCTCTATGTGCTCACGGCTGCCTTGATGCCCTTCGTCCTGCAGGCCACCGGCATTGCACTGGACCTGGGCTGGCCAGCGGCGAGCGAGTGGCGCCTGATGGGCTGGGTCTTGCTGTCGGGTGTGCTGGTGGGGGCGGTGCCTGCCACGATGGCCTATCGCCGTTCACTCGCAGACGGCATGATGGTGAAGCAGTGATGCGCTGGTTGTGTTGATCGGCGCGCAGACCACGACGGAGTAGGTAGATGCAGTTCGGGAACAAATCGATGTGGCAGCTGGTGTTCAGTGCGCTGATCTGGGTCGGCCTGCAATCGGCCGCGATGGCGGAGGTGCGCGGTATCGACTGGCTGGAATTGATCCCGCCGGAAGAGTTGAAGGCGATGGAGTCACAGCCCATCGTCGATCACAATGGCACGCCCATCGCGCCGGACTACAGCAATTCGCATCCCGTGCTGACGATGAATGGCGTAGAGGGGCGCATCCCCGGCTATATCGTTCCAATCACGGTGACCGAGGAAAACACCATCAGCGAGTTCTTCGTGGTGCCCTATTTCGGTGCCTGCATCCACGTGCCGCCGCCACCGCCCAATCAGATCATTTATGTCAAACCCGAGAAGCCCATCGAGATGACCGAGATCTGGGCCGCGTACTGGATCGAAGGAAAACTGAAACTGGAGAATCAGGCCAACTCGCTGGGCCAGTCGTCCTACAGCATGGAACTCACCAGCGTCACGCCCTGGGAGGGCTGAGGCGTCTCGATTCAGTGCTGCACCAGCGCGAAGGCGTGTGGCAGTAGCTCCGCAATCGATAGATCGACAGGTGTTCCGCCTTCGCCCAGAAAGCGCACCCGTGCCTTTGGGCCGAGCTCCATGATCATCTGTCGACAGCCGCCGCAGGGTGGAATGATCTGCGCTTCGTCGCGCGAGTTCAGCGCGTGGATGGCAACCGCGACAATCTCGACCTGCGGCCCTTCGGCCTGCACGGCAGCCGCGATGGCTGCACGCTCGGCGCAGCCGCCCAGCGTGTACGAGGCGCACTCGACATTGCAGCCGCGATAGATGGCACCGCTACGGGTACGCACCGCGGCACCGACACGCAGGCGGGAGTAAGGGGCGTAAGCCTTGATCAGGGCGCGTTGTGCTTCGATGTCCAGATCAGTGCAATCGGTCATGCGGGATCGCTCAGGAAGGGCGGGACAGCATGCTACCGGCGATTGCGTCGGTCAGCGACGCTTCGGTGCATCGGCACGTGCAATAGCCAGCGCGCGAACCTCCGTCGTACCGGCACGCAGCAGGGCGCGGCTGGCCTCACGCAGACTGGTACCGGTCGTGATCACGTCGTCGAGCAGCAGCACGCGCCTGCCTTCAACTGCCGAGGAGGCGATGAACGCACCGCGTAAATTGCGCCGTCGCGCGCGTGCATCCAGGCCGGTTTGTGGGGCGGTATCGCGAACCCGTTGCAGCAGGTCTATGCGCAGCGGCAACGACAGTGAACTGGCCAGAGGGCGCGCCAGTTCGACGACCTGGTTGTAGCCGCGCTGGGCGAGGCGTTTGGGATGCAAGGGCATTGGCAACAGCAGGTCCATGTCATTGGCGATGGCGGAATCCACAATCGCATGCGTGATGCTGGCGGCGAGTAGCCTTCCTGCCGCCAGTTGATGATGGAACTTGAAGCGCGGAAGCAAGTGGGCGACACAGCCTTCATAGCGCAGTGGTGCGAGGGTGCGCGTGACGGGCGGTCGACGCTTGATGCAGACGCCGCAGGCGGGTGCGGGATGCGGCAAGGGCAGGGCGCAGAGCGGACAGGCGACATCGTTCCATGGCAATTCCTGCCAACAGTCGGCGCACAAGTCCAGTCCGGGCAGACCGGGGGCCTGACAATGCAGGCAGCGTGGCGGCAGGAGCAGTGATAACCAACGCGCGACGCCGCGCACCGGCGGAAGCACGGAAACCGCATGGGCACTCGACGGGTTGTCTTTGCTCAGGATGAATGCCTCCTGTCCAAACGGGTGTGCCTGTTAGACTGCGCAGCTTCCAAAAACAGCCATCCGAGGCAAGCCGATGTCCCCCGCCGTTCGCCACAATTGGTCGCGTGAGGAAATCCTCGCGCTGTTCAACCTGCCATTCAACGAATTGATGTTCCAAGCGGCGAGCGTGCATCGTGCCACGTTCGATCCGAACGAAGTACAGATCTCGACCTTGCTGTCGGTGAAGACCGGCGGCTGCCCGGAGGATTGTGGTTACTGCCCACAAGCGCAGCGCTATCAGACCGGCGTCCAGGCGGAAAAGCTGATGCCGCTGGAAGCCGTGCTGGAGAAAGCGCGCGCGGCGAAGGCGGCGGGTGCCAGCCGCTTTTGCATGGGGGCCGCTTGGCGCGCACCGAAGGATCGCGACATCGACAAGATCAGCGAGATGGTTCGCGAGGTGAACGCACTCGGTCTGGAGACCTGCGCCACGCTGGGCATGCTTACCGAGTCGCAGGCGCAGTCGCTCAAGGACGCCGGACTGGCGTACTACAACCACAATCTGGACACCGCCCCGGAGTTCTACGACGCGGTGATTCGCACCCGCGAATATCAGGACCGCCTGGATACGCTGGAGAAGATCCGCAAGGTCGGTATGAATACCTGTTGCGGCGGCATCGTCGGCATGGGCGAAACCCGTGAGCAGCGTGCGGGCATGTTGCAGGTGCTGGCGAACTTGCCACAGCATCCGGAATCGGTGCCGATCAACCAGTTGGTGCAGGTCGAAGGCACGCCCCTGCATGGCACGCCGAAGCTCGATCCGCTGGAATTCGTGCGCACCATCGCGGTGGCACGTTTGACGATGCCGAAGTCGATGGTGCGGTTGTCCGCAGGGCGCGAGGAAATGAGCGACGAAGTTCAGGCGCTGTGTTTCTTCGCGGGCGCCAACTCGATCTTTTACGGTGAAAAGCTGTTGACCACCTGCAATCCGGCAGCCGAACGCGATCAGACACTGTTCGAAAAACTGGGCCTGCGACCGATGTCGCATGTCGCCGAGTCTGAGCACGTGCATGTCGATCTGACCAGTGTCAATCCGGTCGGCCATGCAGCCTGAGAGACTTGCCAGATGAGCCGTCCGAATATCCCCGAGCGATTGCGAGTGGCTGCTGCCGAGCGCGCTGCCGCGCACCTGACTCGACGTCTTCGGGTCGTGGAATCAGCGCAAGGAACGCGGGTGATCACCGGTGGGCGTGAGCTGTTGAACTTCTGCAGCAACGACTATCTGGGGCTCGCACAGTCGCTGGATGTCACCGCGGCATTGCAGGAATCGGCGGCATGGCAGGGCGTCGGCAGCACGGCTTCACACCTGATCTGCGGGCATCATCGCGAACATGCGCTGCTCGAAGAAGAGCTCGCCGACTGGCTTGGCTATCCGCGTGCCCTGCTGTTTGGTTCGGGCTACCTCGCCAATCTTGGCCTGTTGCAAGCCCTGCTCGGCAAGGACGATGTGGTGGTGCAGGACAAGCTCAACCATGCCTGCTTGCTGGATGGTGCTCGACTCGCCGGTTGCGAGCTTAAGCGCTACCCGCATGGCGATATCGAAAGCGCCGAACGGCAACTGCAATCGCGCCCTGAAGCGGCGGCCATGCTGGCGACGGATGGGGTGTTCAGCATGGATGGCGATGTGGCGCCGTTGCGTGAACTGGCACGAATCTGCAAGACAGAGAATGCGCTCCTGCATGTCGATGATGCGCATGGTGTCGGTGTGGTTGGTCCGGGTGGACGCGGCAGCGTTGCCGCGCAGGGATTGACCTCGCGGGAGGTTCCGCTGTTGCTGGTGACCTTCGGCAAAGCCATGGGGACCTACGGTGCGGCAATTTGTGGTCCGGCGGATGTGATTGATGCATTGATTGAAACCGCACGCCCCTATGGGTTCACCACCGCGTTGCCGCCCGCGCTGGCCTCTGCCACACGACGCTCGCTGAGTTTGATCAAGAATGAACCGTGGCGACGTTTCAAGTTGGCGGCCCTGATTGCCCGGTTCCGGCGCGCCGCGCGGCAACTTGGCTTGCCATTGCTGGATTCCAGTACGCCGATCCAACCCTTGCTGGTGCATGCCAATGCGGAGGCGCTTCGTGCTTCACGGGAGTTGCAGGAGCGGGGACTATTGGTCAGTGCAATTCGCCCGCCGACCGTGCCGGAAGGCCGCGCGCGCTTGCGCGTGACGCTGTCTTCGGCGCATAGCGAGAGCGAGGTGGATCGCCTGCTGGACGCGCTGGCCGAGGTGCTGAAAGACCATCTGATGCCACCGCGATTGGCCAAAGCGACGAATCGCTGATGCACATCGAGTGCGTGGGACAAGGCCAGCCGCTGGTGCTTATTCATGGCTGGGCGATGCACAGCGGGGTTTTCGACCCGCTAGTCGCGCAATTGCGCGATCAGTTTCGTCTGTTTCTGGTCGATCTGCCGGGGCATGGTCGCAGCGCCGAGCGCGACGACATCGATCTCGCGCATGTGGTTCAGCGTATCGCGCAACTGACGCCCGCGGCGCCCTGGCTTGGCTGGTCGCTGGGTGGACTGATCGCGCAGCAGGCGGCGCTGGAATTGCCATGGCATGTCCGTGGGCTGATTGCGATGGCCGCCTCACCGCGATTCGTGACCGCCGAAGACTGGCGCACGGCAGTGGCTGCCGAGGTTTTTACGCGTTTCGCTGCCGAGCTGCAGGACGACTACCGGATGACCCTGGAGCGCTTCCTGATGCTGGAGGCGGCCGGATCGGCGCATGCGCATGCCGAAGTCCGCGCGCTTCGCGACGCGGTGTTCGCGCACGGTGAGCCCGCCGAGGCGGCCTTGCTGCAAGGTCTTGCGATGCTCGCCGCGGTTGATTTGCGGGCGGAGCTTGCGCAGTTGGCGCAGCCGCATCTATGGATCGCTGGGCGTCGCGACAAACTGGTTCCCTGGCAGGCCATGCAGTGGGCGAGCGAAGCCACATCCAATGGCAGATTTCACTGCGTGGCCGCTGCGGGACACGCGCCGTTTCTCAGTCATGCGGCAGAGGTGGCGGCGCATGTTCGCCAATTCATGTCAGAGCTCGACTGATCCAAGTCGGCGGTCAGCAGGCGCACGCTGCACGACTGGACCATACGAGGTCAATCGTCGTCTTGATCGGCCGCTTCCACGACTCGATAGCCGATGCCGTGCACGCTCAGCAGCATGGCGTGCTCAAACGGCCGGTCAATCAATTGCCGGAGACTGTGCACCAAGCCATGTAGTGCGGTGCTGTCTCCCCCCTCGGGGCCCCACACGGCCGTGACCAATTCCGCGTGCCGCAACACGTTGGGTGATGCACGCATCAAGGCGGCCAGCAGTCGCGCCTGGAGGGGGGTCAGTTGGCCTTGTTGATGGTCCCGGAAAAATCGTTGGCCGCTTGGATCGAAGCGAAGTCGTCCGACCACAAGGCCTGCTGTTTCGTCACGGCGAGCGCGGCGAATCAGATTTCGCAACCGGGCTTCGAGCTCTTCCAGTGCGAACGGCTTGGTCAGGTAGTCGTCTGCACCGACCTCGAATCCAAGCAACTTGTCATCCAGTGTGTCCCGTGCGGTCAACATCAGTACGGGCACTGTTCCGCCGCGCTTTCGCAACTGCCGGCATACCTCGATGCCGTCAAGGCGCGGCAAACCGAGATCCAAGACGATGAGGTCGTAGCAGGTTGACTCCAGCAGTCGAGTCGCGGTGACGCCGTCATACGCGTGGTCCACCTCGTAGCCACGGCGCTCCAGATAGTCCCAGACGTTCTCGGCGATGTCGCGCTGGTCTTCCACCACCAGGACGCGCAAACCGATCACGGCGTCATTCGCCATGCCGATGCCCAAGTCGACACCTCAAAAAACAAAGCCCGCTCCGTTTGCACGAAGCGGGCTTCTCCCTCCCCACGTTGTGGCGGCGTGCGTCTTCTGCGCGTTCAACCGCGAGGGGCAATGTATACAGCCGGGATTCATCCTGCACGCTGCAGTGCACACAAGATTTCATAGCGCCCACCATGTCGCCAGCGCCAGGAATCCGCCCATGCTGATCACGTCGGTGGCGGTGCTGAGGAGAATGGCCGATGCAGTGGCCGGGTCCGCCCCGGCGCGCTTGAGCAGCAAGGGCACCAGCGCACCGATGATGCCGGAGAGTGCGCAACTCAGCGTCATGGCGACCAGGGTGACGATGGCTAACCACAGAGGATCACCCTCGCCTTGGCGTGTCGCGACCACGTACATGGTCATGGCAGCCAATACGCCGGTAACACTTCCGTTCAGTGCTCCCAACCAGGCTTCCTTTGACAACAAGCGAACGACACGGATCTGGCGCACTTCGCCAAGGGTCATGGCGCGCAAGGTCACAGCAAGCGCTTGGGCACCGAGGTTCCCGCTTTGCCCCGCCACAACGGGCAGGAACAGGGCCAACACCACCAATTTGTCGATGGCGTCCTGAAATGCGCCGACCACGGCGGCGGCAATGAAGACTGTGAGCAGATTCAGCAACAGCCAAGGCGCGCGGAAGCGGAAGCTCCGTGCCCAGGGCGTTGCCAGGCGCTCCTCGCGTTCGACACCGACCATGGCACCGGCTTGGGCGGAGATCTCGAAAGCCTGCTGCTCGAACAGCACTTGGCCTCGCACCATGCCCAGTAAGCGGCCTTCCGCATCGCAGATCGGGTAGACCGGATAGTGTCGCGTGACGACCTCGCGCATGGCGTCGACCAGCGGCTTTTCGGGGCGCAGCGAAAATGGCGCGCGCAGCATGATCTCGCCCAGCGTCTGTGTCGCGTCGGCAAAGACCAGTTCGCGAAACGCGACCACGCCTTCCAGGATGCCCTCGCTGGTGGTGACGAAAACGTAGGTCACCATGCGTCGTTTGACGATGTCGCGCAGCGCCGAAATGGCCGCATCGACACGCGTGGAGGTGCCAAAAACCGCCGAAGGCGCTTCCAGCAGACGTCCGACACTTCCATCAGGAAAACGCTCGCTGCCAAGCCAGGGCAGCAAGTGCATGGCCTCACTGGCGATGGTCTGCTGCAAGTCTGTCGGTAACAACGCGTGCGCCATGACTGCCTGCCCCACCGGCAGCGCCGCCAGAACCCGTATGGCTTGGTCAATCGGCAGAGATCGCATGGCCTCGGACGCACTGTGCGCGTCGAGAGCCCGGACACGCTCAGTGGCCCTCTGCAGCGGCTCTGGCATATCCAGTTCGGGCGGCATCATCTGGCGAAGCTCCTTTCAGGTGGCGCCCACGGTGGGGATTGCACGATGGATCAGCGGACGGAAGGGTACCAGCGTACCGCGTCACTGTTGATCAATGCGTCGACATCGGCGATGTCGAGAAACTTCCAGCCGCGCGGCAATTGAGTCACTTGCAGCCCGACTACCCGGTTGCGCCCATCGGCCTTCGCGCGATACAGGGCACGGTCGGCAAACTCCAGAGTCAGCTGCCATGCACCGTCGGACGCTCCGGTCACTGGGTAAACCGACGCACCGAAGGACGCGCTGATCCGCACCGTTTGCTGCGATGTGACCTCGAAGGAATGCTTGGCGATGTGCAGTCTCAGCCGCTCCGCGAGCGACAGGGCGTCTTGCAGGGAAGCGTCGGGTAGCACCACCAGGAACTCTTCACCGCCCCATCGGGCGACGAGACCTGACAAGGGCGTCATCTCGCGCGCCAGCAGGGCGATGTCATTCAAGACCCGATCACCGGCAGCATGTCCGAAGCGATCATTGATGGACTTGAAGTTGTCGACATCCAAAAGCACCACGCCGTAACGATCTGTCTCGGATAGCGCTTGAAGGGCAGCCCGTCGGTTCGCAATTCCGGTCAGTACATCGGTGCGGCTTTCCTGCAAAAGTGCGTCGTTGGCGGCGCGCAGGCGTTCGTTCGCGCGCGCCAGAGCGATGGTCCGGCTTTGCACCTCCTGGGCCAGTCGATTGCGCTGGTCTCGCTGGTGATTGGTGTAGCGACGAAACAGACGGCCTGCAATCCACAAGATCAAAGCGAGCAGTACGAGGCGAAACAGCAGCCGTTCGTGCCAATACGGCGCAACGTCAATCTGCGGTTGATACGCCGACGGTCGCCAAGCATTGCCGGGGAACCGTGCCTCCAGCTCAAATCGGTACTTGCCAGGCGGCAGTCCGGTAAACACAGCCAGCCGCCGATCACCGACCTCTGTCCAGTGGTCGTTGTAGCCATGCAGTCGATAGCGGAACTCACTACGATCAGCGTGACGAAGATCGATCGCGGCGAACTCGATGCTGAGGTCGCGAACATTGCCATCGAGGTTGATCCAGGGCTCCAGCGGCAGCTCACTCTCGCCAGCAACCATCCGTTCAATCACTGGCAATGGCGCACTTGCTGGCGTACGAATCTGTGCGGTCTCCAACTGCACCAGACCACGGGTGGTCGGAAAGCTGATGGTCTGACCAAGAACTGCCAACCTCGCCGCTCCGCCGCCGTTGCAACAACCCATTCGACGAACGCCACGAGCACGTGAGACCGATTCGACGACCACTTCCGTGGGTAGCTGAGCCTCCGCACTCATTGTCAGCATGTCCTGTGACCGGAACCGATAGACGCCATCGGAACTGCTGACGTAGACGTGATCGGCGACTTGCGTAAATGCCCAGACGTTGTTGGTGGGGAGTCCATTGACTCGGTTAATCAGGATTAGTTCGCCGGCTTTCAATCGCGCAATGCCGCGATCGAATGTACCCACGAGCGTCACGTCAGGCCGCAGGGAAAACACCTGCGTCACGATATCGCCCTCCAAGACGTCCGCCCAAGCCGGTTTCAGGCTCGCATCGCCGACGACCCGGCGAAGGCCGCCTTCGCTGGCAACCAACAAATCCCCAGGTGACTCGAGCCAAATGTGTCTGATGCGCTGCAACGGGCTTCCAGCCCTGTAATCGACACGCTTCGCAACACCATTGCGTATGCGCCAAAGACCGTCCAGCGTACCGACCCAGAGACTGTCACCATCCTCCACAAAACTGGTTACGCGCGCGCGGATGTTGGCCAGGTGCGGTGGGATCTCCAGTTTGCCTTGCACAAGTGGCGCAGGACCGTTCCCAGTCCCTGCCCAGACGGTTCCCATCGAATCGCGAAAGAGGCTGTAGACCATGGGGTCGACGAGCGACAGATTGTCCACTGGCGCTTCAAACCGACCATCTGGTCGCCAGCGCTGCAGCCCGGAATTGGTACCAATCCAGAGTCCACTGGCATTGTCATCCAGCACGCTCCAGAGCAGCTCATCCTGCAAGCCACGTTCTTGACCGTGGACATGAACGGCAGCATCACTGACTCGGATCAATGATTCACGTTGATCGCCCAGCCAGAGATCGCCGTTGGCATCCTCAAAAATCACATGCAACCAAGGCTGTTCCAGCATGGGCCGTGTATCGGTGCGCTCGATCTCGCCGGTTGGACGCTGCCGTTGCAATCTACCGACGGCGGCAGCCCAGAGATTGCCGTCGCGATCCGCCATAAGACTGGTAATGCCCACGCCCGCCAAATCCGGAAAAACCGGCGAGGCGCTGCCTGTGGCGACATCCAGCAGAAATGCACCTGCGCTGGTGCCGACCGCCATGCGCGCACCGTAACGACTCAGGTGAGTGACGCGGGTGTGTCTGTCGCCCAGTGCAATCCGTCGAATACCGCTGCTATCGATGCGCCACACCGCGCCGTTGCCACCGACCCACAAGGCACCGTTGCCATCGATCGCCAGTGCGCTGACGGCCTCGGATTGCAGGTAGACCGGGGCAAACGCCAGATCTCTGACGCCGCGGGCTGTCGCCAGCAGCATGCGACCTTCGGGCCATTCGATGATGCCCCGAACCTGCATCGGATCGTCTGGCGACTGATGCAGGGTAGCGGTGTTGCTGCGGAACTGCAGCACGCCCCGAGGCGATCCGAACCAGACTTCACCTCGACTGTCGGCAAAGGCCGCGGAAACGAGATTGACATCCAGTCCGGTATTGGCGCGATTGAAGACCCGAAATCGATGTCCATCAAAGCGCGCGATGCCATTTTGGGTGCTTAGCCAAAGATAGCCTTGTGCATCCTGTGTGATGGCGGAGACCGAAATCTGCGGCAGACCATCTTCAACGGTCCAGCGTTCTTGTGCGTACTCGGCGAAGTTTGCTCCGGGCGACAAGGCAAACACCGATGGGCTGCACGCAATGAATGGAACCAACAGCAAACCAACGCGCAGGCAAACGGCACCCACTCGGGTCCGCATCCCAGCCCAGGAAACCGCACGTGGCTTGCCCATACCCCTCACCTGCAATGCGCATACCAGCGTCGCTGGTAGGATACCGGTCCTTTGTCGCTACCGAGCATGCCGTGAATCTGCCCGACTATCCCTTCTCACTCAAGCGATTTGATCGCGGCAATGGATTGCAACTCAGCTATCTGGACGAAGGCCAAGGCGATGCCGTGGTCATGGTGCATGGCAATCCAACCTGGTCCTACTACTACCGAAAACTGGTGCTGGCCTTGCGCGGTGAGTATCGCTGCATCGTGCCGGATCACATTGGCATGGGTCTGTCGGACAAGCCCGACGACAGCCGCTACCACTACACCCTCGACTCACGCATCGACGACCTGGATCGCCTGTTGGCGCATCTGGACATCGGTGAGCGCGTCACCCTTGTGGTGCATGACTGGGGTGGATTGATCGGCTTGAACTGGGCCTTGCGAAATCCGCAGAAAGTGCGTCGCCTGATCGTGCTGAATACGGCGGGTTTCACCATGCCCGACGGCAAGACCTTGCCTTGGCAGCTCGCTCTCGGTCGCCACACCCGTCTTGGTGCATTGTTGATTCGTGGCCTCAACGCGTTTGCGGGTGGTGCGGCTTGGATGGCGGTGAAAAAACCCATGCCGCGCGAGGTGCGACGCGCCTATCTGTCGCCCTACAACAACTGGGCCAACCGCATCAGCACCTTGCGCTTTGTGCAGGATATTCCTTTGTCAGCGGCCGACCCGGCATGGGCCTCGGTGGCGGGCTTGGGCGCGGCCCTGGCGCAGTTCGCCGACCGTCCAGCTCTGTTGTGTTGGGGCATGGGCGATTTCGTGTTCGACCACACCTGTCTGCGTGACTTCCGCCGTGCCTGGCCTCAGGCTGAAGTCCACGAATACACCGACGCAGGCCACTACGTGCTGGAAGATGCGGCGGATCGGATCATTCCCACCGTCAAAGAATTCCTGCAACGTCATCCGCTATAAGGCGAACGCGACGGTCTCGCCACCTCGGAATTTTCGATGATCAACAACGACGTACTGCGCAGCATTCGTTACATGCTGGATCTGAGCGACCAGAAGCTGATTGATATCATGCAACTGGCCGCCCCGACGTTTGCGCTGGACAAGGCCACGCTGCTGGCCTACCTGAAAAGAGAAGGCGAGCCGGGCTTTGTCGAGTGCGACAGTGCTGTGCTGGCGCATTTTCTGGATGGCTTGATTTTCTTCCGGCGTGGCAAGGACCCGAGCCGCCCGGCGCGACCGGTTGAAAAGCATGTCAGCAACAATGTGGTCCTGAAGAAGCTCCGCGTTGCCTTCCAGTTACAGGACAGCGACATGCACGACATCTTCGCTTCGGCTGGTTTTCCGATCGGCAAGCCAGAACTCAGCGCCTTCTTTCGACAGCGCGACCATAAGCACTATCGTCTCTGTGGCGATCAACTGCTGCGCAATTTCTTGAAGGGACTCACCCTGCGCGTGCGCGGGGCTTGCTGAAGCAAGCGCGCGATCTCGCCAATCGCGCGAAGCCATTGACCATCGCTACTTGCCGTTCTTCTTGGCTGCCTTCTCGGCCTTCTTTTCCTTGGCGGTCTTCAGCGGCTGCTTCTTGGTTTCCTTCTTCTTGTCGAGACCCTTCGCCATCGGACACTCCTGTTTGAGGTTGGCCCAGTGCGGTTGCACATGGTGGAACCTGTCGTCGAACCCGCGTTTGCTGGTCTTTCGTTGAGTGTACGCCTGGATCGAGCGCGTGCACCGTCTGTCGAATCGGCTTGACCTCACCGAGCCAAACGCCAGAGGATGGCCTCTAGGATCCAACTCAACAAACGTGCCCCATGATCGCAGCTGCCGGATTGCTCCTTCGATGGCTACGGATTTTTGCCCTGTGCACTGGCGTCCTGCCTGTATTGACCGTCGCCCATGCCCCCGCTTCGTCAGGAGAACCCCCGATGTCTGCCAGCGCCAAAGGAAGCTTTACGGTCAGCTTGAAGCGGCTGTCGCTCTCTGAGGTGGCGTCTTCCACCGATCTGGGCCGCATGTCCATCGACAAGGTGTTTTCCGGTGATCTGCAGGGCAGCAGTCGCGGCGAAATGCTCAGTGTGATGGGGGGCGTTGAAGGTTCCGCGAGTTATGTAGCGATGGAGCGCGTCACCGCGACCTTGCATGGACGCCGTGGCAGCTTCGCGTTGCAGCACAGCGGAACCATGGATCGCGGCGCTCCCACGCTGAGTGTCAGCGTCGTACCGGATTCGGGCACCGACGGCCTGACAGGGCTCAGCGGACGCATGCAGATCGACATCACTGACGGGCAACACTTCTATACCTTCGAGTACGAGTTGCCGTCCGCGCAGTGATGCGTGTCGGGCTCTTTTCGGACGACTACGGTTGCTGCAAGTAGTCCAGACTCAACTGCAGCAGCGCACGGGTGCCGAGTGGCAGGGCACCTTCGTCGAGGAAGAACTCCGGTGAGTGATTGCTGGGTGCTTGGCGCGGGTCCTGATCGGCGGGCGTGGAGCCGACGAAGAAGAACAAGCCGGGCACTTCGTTGGCGTAGAGCGAGAAATCCTCCGAGCCCATTACCAGCGGCATCGCCACGACATTGCCTTCGCCTGCGGCCTTGATCAGGCTGGGGCGCATCTGGTCAGTCAGGGCCTGATCATTCGCGGTCACCGGATAGCCGGTTTCGCTGGGCACTTCGGCCTGCACAGTCGCACCGTGCGCGGCAGCCACGTGGGCGGCGATGTCGCGCAGCTGTTGGTTGACCTGTTCGCGCATGCCGCTGTCGAAGGTGCGGATGGTGCCAAGCAGTTCGACTTCCTCGGGAATGATGTTGTAGCGCACGCCGCCCTTGAACGTGCCAAAGGTGACGACCACCGGAAGCTTGCTGATGTCATTGCGGCGGCTGACGATGGTTTGCGCGGTGCTGACAATGTCGGCCGCTGCCACGATCGGATCGACGCCCATCCACGGTGCGGAGCCATGCGCCTGACGGCCTTTGACGACAATGCGGAAGCGATCCGAAGCCGCCATGGTCGGGCCGCCGCGATAGCCGATCTTGCCGACGTTCAAGGTGCTGAAAACGTGCAAGCCGAATACCGCCTCGGGGGTGAAATCCTTGAACAGGCCTTGCTTGAGCATCAATTCGGCACCGCCTTCTTCGCCGTCCGGCGGACCTTCCTCGGCGGGTTGGAAGATGAACATGACCTCGCCCGGCAAGTCCTCGCGCACGCTGGCGAGTGCTTCCGCCACGCCCATCAGGATCGAGGTGTGTGCATCGTGACCACAGGCGTGCATCACCCCGACCTTTTCACCTCGATATTCCGTGGTCGCTTTCGACTCGAAGGGCAGGCCACTGCGTTCGGTAACGGGCAGTGCGTCCATGTCGGCACGCAGCGCGATGCGTTTGCCGGGTTTGCCGCCACGCAGGATGCCGACCACGCCGGTATGCGCCACACCGGTCTGCACTTCCATGCCCAGCGCGCGCAAATGCTCGGCAACCTTGCGTGAGGTTTCGAACTCGCGATTGCCCAATTCGGGGAACTGATGCAGATCGCGTCGCCAGCTCAACACATGGGCATTGACCTGCTCGGTCAACGCGCCGGCATCCGGCAAGGGAGACGCGTTGGCGGCCGTGGCCGACAGCAGTGCAAGGGCGAGCAAGGTCTGGCGCATGGTGAGGCTTCCCCGAAGTTCGTCGCAATAAGACGGTGTGCGAGTGTCGCAGAGTCGTGTCGGCGCCGTACAGCGCTCAGCCACGCGGTTCCCGATGTGGGTGTTGCTCGCGTTTCGAAATGCCCTGCCGGACCACGCGATTGAGCAGGCCGACCCAGCGGGCGTCGAGACGCGCCAACAGTGTGGCCAGCGAAAACGTCAGCGCACAGGTCAACAGCAGGTTGATCAGGAGCGCGCTCAGTCGCGGCAGAGCGTGGAGCTGCACATGCAGCCAGCTCGAAAAACTGAACAGCACGAGCGGATGCAACAGATACAGCGGGAAGGAAATCTCGCCCAGCCAACGGGCGAGACGATTCTGCAGCCAGTCTTGCAGCGACCCATTGCGCCCAAACAGCCATACCAAAGCCACGGCGACCGCCGAGTAGATCAGGGTGCGGGCATCGTGCGAATCGAGGCTCTGCGGTAGCCAGGCATAGGTGCCGATGGGCAGGAAGTAGCCGTAGAAATACAGTGCCACCGCGAGCAAGGTCAGGCTGATCGCCAAACCGGCGCGCCGTCGGTCGACACGGTCGTGATAGGCCAGCGCCAGACCCAGCACAAAGCACAGGTAGTAGGTCGACGTCCCCGCAACCCAGTAACCCAGCAGCAGCCACAGTGGCCACCGCAGATAGGGTGAGGTCGCCTTGCGAGTCAGCCAGGCCAGGGCAAACACCAGAAAGCTGCCGAAAAACTCGAAGCGCATCGTCCACAGATTGCTGTTGTAGAAGATTTCCCCATGCACAAAGGTGCGCCAAACGCCTTCCAGAAACGCGTGCCAGATCGATGGCGAAAACCCTTCGTCGATCCCTGCCGAGCCCATCGTCCGCAGCCAGGTCGAGTCGCTCAACGCGCTGGCATCCTGATGCAGATAGGCACCCGCCGACATCAACAGTGCAGCGCTGACCGTGCTCAGGGTGGTGAGCATCGCCAGTCGCGGCCAGCGCTTCAAGACGGCGGAAATCAGCGCGTTGTCACGACCGTGGCGGAAATGGCCGATGCTCAGCACATAGCCCGACAGCACGAAAAAGAAGGTCACCGCCGCCGTCGCATTGATCGCCGCAAACCAGGGTGTGCCAACGATTCCCAGTGAGGCATAGCCGGGAATCTGCAGTGCGGCCAGCAAGCCGTGACTATGCGGCGCGAAGGCCAGCCAGAAATGGCTGACGAACACCATCAGCGAGGCGATTCCGCGCAGTGCTTCGAGCGCGATGATCTTGCCCGTCGTCGTCGTCGTCGTCGTCGTCGTGCGGGTGGACAGGGCGACCGGCTGCGCGGGGATTGGCTTAGGTTCGGTCATCGCTATCGGCGGTACTGCGGGCGAGGGTTGTTGGTCGGGAACGGACATTTGCCCGGCACGTGGGGGTGACGTCGAGTGTCGCAGATGTCGCGCTGCACCGCACAGCGCACCGAGCTTGTTCAGCGCAACAACAAGGACAGCCCGACCAGGAAGAGAAACCCGGCGAACACCCGTTTCAAGACTGGTCCCGATAGGCGATGAGCGAGTTGTGCCCCGTACGGGGCGACAAAGACAGATGCTGCGGCAATGCCGATGGCTGCAGGCAGGTAGACATAGCCCACGCTGCCCGGCAGATTGGGTGCGGGCGGTGTGTAAAGTGCGTAGCTGATTGCACTCGACAGCGCGATGGCGACGCCGCAGGCGCTCGACGTACCGACCGCGCGAACCGGTGCAACACCCAGCCAGACCAGCAAGGGCACGGTGAGACTGCCGCCGCCGATGCCGACCACCGCCGACAGCGCACCGATGCCGGTTCCAGCGCCCGTCAGCCACCAGGAGTCCGGCGGCGCATCGGCGGCACGCGCAGGACGCGGCGTGCCGAAGGCCAGTTGACTGCCAGCCAGCAAACAGAATCCTGCCACGACATAGCGCAGCGTTTCGCTGCTCAACGTGGTGGCGAAGTGACTGCCTACGGCGGCGCCGATCAGCAAACCGGGCACCAGTCGCCACACGCTGGGCCACAAGACGCTGCCACGCCGTTGATGCGATCGGGCCGAGGACAGACCGGTGAACAGGATGCTGCCCAGTGAGGTCGCCAGCGCGACCTGCATCACCTGTTCGGCGGGCACGCCTTGGATCGGCAACAGCCAGGCCAGTGCGGCAACGATGACCAAGCCGCCACCCACGCCAAGCAGGCCTGCCAGCAGGCCCGCGCAGGCGCCCAGCACCGGATAAACCAACCACCACATCGACATACCACGCGCCCCAGTCCCTTTTGCAGCTCGCTACACTGCCGCATCGCAGCAACATAACCAAGGGATGGTGAGCCATGAAGCGAGCATGGAATGCGTTGGGGATAGCGCTGGCGTTGGGTTTCGCGGGGCTGTTGAGCGCCACCGCGCGGGCGGAGTCCACCTCGCGCCTCGCGGATTTACGCGGTGCACTGCACGCCGCCGAAAAGGAATCCGATGCGGCACTGCGTGCCTATCGCAGTCGCCTCGGCAATGACCCACTTTGGCAATGGGTCGAGTACGCAGCCCTGCGCCGCCAAACGCGACCTTTGAGCGAGTCCGAGGTCCGCACATTTCTCGATCGCTATGGCGAAACCCCGGCCAGTGCAGGTCTGCGCGCCCTGTACCTTCGGCAGCTAGCCACACGTGAGGACTGGCAAGCCTATCGACGCTGGTATGCAGGGAGCGACGATGTCGCCCTGCAATGCCACGCGTTGACCGCACGAATTGCCATCGACGATGCCGCTCGCGCGCTCGACGATGCCCTCGCGATGTGGATGAGCGGCGACTCGGTCGACAGCGCCTGCGATCCGTCCTTTGCCGAACTGCGTCGTCGTGGCCGCATCGGCCCCGAGCAGATTCGCCAACGCATCGCTCTGGCGGTGGAACGCGGCAATACCGGCTTGATGCGCTTTCTGGCCAAGGAATTGCCCGCCAACGAGCGGGCCACCGTCGAGCGCTACGCACGCTTCATCGACGCCCCGGATTCAGCGCCAGCACAATGGCAAAAATCCGCACTGCGCGATGCGGTCATTCGCGTGGGGTTGCAGCGCATCGCCCGACGCAACCCGGAAGGCGCAGTGGGTATCGTCAACGCGCTGGCACCGTCGCTACCCGCCGATCTACTGGGTGATGCACGAAACGCCATCGCGTTGTGGACGGCCGCCAACGGTCTGCCCAGCGCGCAGGCCCGCATGCGCGAAGTGCCGCCGCAGGCTTTTGATGCGCGACTGCACGAATGGCATGTGCGCAGCGCACTCTCAGCCAGCGACGCCCAAGCTGCCCTTGATGCCATCGCGGCGATGCCTACCGAACAGCGCCTGCAGCCGCGTTGGCAACTCACCGAAGCGCGCCTGCGCGAAGCGCGCGGGCAGACCGAACTGGCCAAGGCGGCCTATCAACGCGCCGCAGGCAGCCCGAGTTTTCATGGCTTTCTGGCCGCCGATTTGATCCAGCAGCCGTATGCCCTGTGTCCACTCTCCGCGCCCAGCAAGGCCGACGCCGAGCCCGTCTTGCAGGACCAGCCCGGCCTGCAACGGGCGCTGGATCTGTTCCAGTTGGA
>Ga0075163_10001955_pt1 | contig 27742 bp, 23 predicted proteins | sample JI1023141ADNA_FD_71478 | JGI IMG/M metagenome (GOLD analysis project Ga0075163, IMG submission 71478) | Wastewater effluent complex algal communities from Wisconsin, to seasonally profile nutrient transformation and Carbon sequestration -... | ecosystem: Engineered > WWTP > Effluent > Algae...
TGCTTGAAGTCGCCGGTGTCGGCGACCACCGTGGTGAACTGCTTGAGCGCGTCGAGTTGATTCATGGCGCCCGATTATCTGCCCTCTAGGCGAGGAGAGACGATGCCTGGCCACCACCTTCGGGACGGCCCAGCAATAAAAAAGCCGCCCGAAGGCGGCTTTGGCTCTCATCGGAAGCTGCCGTATCAGGCAGCCTCACGATCAGAAGTTGTGGCGAACACCGATACCGTAGTTGTTGGTGTCGTCGAAACGCAGGTAGGCTGCGTACAGGAAGGTGCGCTTGGACAGGGCATATTTGCCTTCCAGCACGCCGTTGGTGTACTTCTTGCCACCGATTTCGTTCTTGGTGTCGCGGGTCAGGTCCAGCGTGAGGGCGAAGGCGCCCAGGTTGGCGGAACCACCCAGCGAGAAGCCGCGGCGACGCTGGTTAGCGGCGTTGCTGGTCTGGCTGTAGGACGTGGCCACCGCGAAGCTGCCGAAGTTGTACTTGCCGCCGACGTGGTAGTTCGTCTTGCCGTTCTTGGTCTTGTTGGCCGACGCGCCGATGCCGATGGGGCCGTTGACGTACTTCAGGCCCAGATCCCACTTGGCGCCAGCTTTGCCAGCGTCCAGGCCATCCTGCTTGAGGATGTAGTTCACTTCGGCGCTGAAGCCACCCATGTTGGGCGTGGCGTAGCCAATGATGCTGCTGTCGCGGGCAGCGCTCAGGTAGCGGTAGGTGTTGCCCACCACGCTGTATTGCGCGTAGCTGGTCAGTTCCCAAGCGCCAACGGCCTTGAACGATGCGGTGTAGTCACGGCCCAGGCTGAGGGTACCCCAGCCGCCACCCAGCCAAACCTTGGCGGTACGGCCCCAGAAGCCAGCGCCAGCAGAGTTGTTGCTGCCGTCGTCCAGGTTCAGGCCGGTTTCGAACGTGAAGCCAGCTTTCAGGCCACCGCCCAGGTCTTCCACGCCGCGCACGCCAACACGGCTGACGCCGTTGTTCATCATGGAACCGCTCAGGAATTCGGTCTTGTCGGAACCGTTCTCGATCTTGCCGATACCAGCGTCAGCCACGCCGTACAGGGTCACGGAAGATTGAGCCATCGCGGCGCCGGTGAAGCCCAGGACGGCCAGGGCGAGCAGGGATTTTTTCATTGCAAGTTCTCCAAGGTTAAACATAGGGCGCCGGTGCGAAGGGTCCGTTTGCGATTCCCGCCGGGTCCCCGGGCCAACCTCCCCTAGCGGGAAGTTGTTGTTATTGCACCAGACCTGCCCTGAACTTGCAAAGACTTCGGCACTGAATCTGGTGCGGCCCGGTCGTTTTGTTGTGCATCGACCACACATCGACTCAGACCGTTGGTTTGCAACAACAATCGGTCCCATCGCCCTGCGCGGGCAACCTGCGGATTGCTGCGCCGCAAAATGTGGTGCGCGCCCCACACCGGCGGAGCCGGGGGTTGGCGTACCATGCGCCGCATGAACCTGACCGACCGCCTGCTCTGCGCCGCCGACGGCGCCCTGCGCACGCTGCTGGCCCCGCCGAGGCCCGCGCGGCCCAACCCGGCGGGCGCGGCCGAATCACCGGTGGTGTTGAGCGAGGAGGAGCGGCGCCTGTCGGGCGCGCTGATGCGCGTCAACCACGTGGGCGAGGTCTGCGCCCAGGCGCTGTACACGGCGCAGGCCCTGGTCACGCCGGATCCCGGCCTGCGCCGGCACCTGGACGCGGCATCGCGCGAGGAGACCGATCACCTGGCCTGGACGCGCGAGCGCCTTCAGGCGCTGGGCAGCCGCGTCTCCTGGCTCAACCCGCTGTGGTACGCCGGGGCGTTCGGCATCGGCGTGCTGGCCGGCAAGCTGGGCGGCGACCGCGTGAGCCTGGGTTTCGTGGTGGAGACCGAGCGCCAGGTCGAGGCGCACCTGGCCAGCCACATGGACCGCCTGCCGGCTGGGGACGCCGCCTCGCGTGCGATCGTGGCGCAGATGAAGGCGGACGAGGCGCGCCACGCCGACGACGCCCTGGCCTCGGGCGCCGCCGCGCTGCCGGCGCCGGTGCGCGGGCTGATGCGCGCGGCGGCGCGGGTGATGACGACCACGGCGCACTACATCTGAGCCCTGTATTTTCCCCCTTTTCGGCCTTGAGCCCGCGTCGGTATTTCGCCGATAGCTATTTTTTTAATAGCAATCTCAGGCCACCTCGACGAGGTCGAACGAGGTGGTGATCTCGGCCATCTTGCCCAGCATGATCGAGGCCGAGCAGTATTTGTCGTGGCTGAGGACGATGGCGCGCTCGACCGCGCTGGCGGGCACGCCGCGGCCGCTGACGGTGAAATGCATGTGGATCCGGGTGAACACCTTCGGGTCCTCGGCCGCGCGCTCGCTGGTCAGCCTGACCGAGCAGCCGCGCACGTCGTGGCGCCCGCGCTTGAGGATCAGCACCACGTCGTAGGCGGTGCAGCCGCCCGTGCCGGCCAGCACGGTCTCCATGGGGCGCGGCGCCAGGTTCTGGCCGCCGTTGGCGGGCTTGGCGGCGTCGGGAGCGCCATCCATGGCGATGACATGGCCCGATCCGGTCTCGGCGACGAAACCCATGCCCGAACGCGTGCCCGCGGCGCCCGTCCAACTCACCGTGCATTCCATGATGTGCCTGTTCCTTTTGACTGTGCTGCGACGCCTAGCGTACCGGATTCGGCGTGCCCGACCCCTCCGAACGCGGACAAAAGTCTCACCCGGCCTGCCTATCTGTGTTGCATTGCAGCAAACATATTGCGAACGACCGTGCTTTTCATGTACGCTACGGTCCATGCAAGTGAGAAATCACCTGCGCCGATTGTCTCCTCCACCCCTTCTATAGGTGGATTCAAGCCCCGAACCGCGAGGTTCGGGGCTTTTTTTGGTCTTGACCCGGCGGGGCCGCGTGCGCGTCACGCAGGCCGGCGCCGGGTTCACAGGCCACGACGCTAAGTGAGGATGAAGTTCGCCGGCTTCAGCGGCTCGGGCAGCGTCTTCTCGCCGAGCGACTCGAGCACGTTGATCTCCACCGCGCGCGCGGTGGCGTCCAGCGGCATCGTGTTCGACGAGTCGGCGAACGGCGATGCCAATTCATCGCCGATGGCGTCGAGCCCGAAGAAGGTGTAGGCGACGATGGCGGCGACCAGGGGCGTCCAGTAGCCACTGGAATCGGCCAAGCCGAACGGCAGCAGAAAGCAGAACAGGTACGCCGTGCGGTGGATGAGCAGGGTGTAGACGAAGGGCATCGGCGTGACCTTGGTGCGCTCGGCCGAGGCAAAGCCCGCAGCCATGCTCTGCACCCGCTCCTCCATCGCCTTCGCGATCTGCGGCGACAGTCGACCGGCCGCCAGCAGCGCCGCGATGTCGGCGCTGAAGTAGTCGAGCAGCCTGTTCGGCGCGTTGCGGCTCGCCGCCAGCGCGGCGCTTTCCTCGGCGATGAGGTAGCGCGCCGTGTCTTCGCTGACGGGCCGGCCGCGAAGATAGTCGCGCGTGGCGTACATGAGCGCGATGCAGCGCAGCGCGATGCGCCGCGGCGTGTCGTCGCCAGCCACCGGCGCGGGGTAGCTGCGCGCCTGCCGCGCCAGCGAGCGTGTGTCGATGACGAGCATGCCGATGAGCTTGCGCGCCTCCCACCAGCGGTCGTAGGCCGCCGCGTTGCGGAACGCCCCGAAGATGGCGAGCGCCGCGCCGATCACCGACAGCGCCAGCGGCGTGATCGAGGTGATGTGAATGACACCGCCGCGCTGCAGCACGACCACCGTCATCGACAGCATCGCGACGGCGGCGATCCGCGGAAAGATCTTGTGCACGACCGAGCCGCGCAGCACGAAGAACAGCTCCCACGCGGTCGGCGTGTCACGAACGATCACGGCAAGGCCTCCTCCGTGGGGACATGCGCGGACGGATCACCGGCCGCCGTCAGTGCGGTGCGCGAACACGTCGATGCGCTGCCGGTCGAACGGGATCCACGACGAAACAGCGATCTCCTCGCCGATCCGGCATGTCAATGGCCGGGGGAATGCCGTGCACCGCCCGGCACGGGAGGAAGGCTGCGTTTTCATTTTTGGTTTCCCTACGGATGGCGCAGGCGGTCCGAGAACGCGACCGCCATGTCGAATGACTCAAGCGGTGCGCGACACGGTCTCGCGTACCGCATCCTTGGCTTCCGCCTCGGACTCGAAGATGTGCGGCGCGACGCCCCGCGCGGCGAGCTGATCGCCCAGCTTGGCGCGCATGAAGGCGCTGGTGGTGAAGCGGGTAACGCCCAGGTAGTACTGGTCGCTGATCTTCTTCACCACGTCGAGGTAGGCGTCCTCCAGCGAGCGGTCGATCTCCCAGCCGTCGTAGTTGATCACCGCGTACACCTTGTGGCCTAGCGGCTCGACGATGGAGCGGATCTTGTCGCAGTAGCGATCGATCGTCGCCTGCGACTTGACGCTCTCCTCCGAGAAATTCAGGAACAGCGTGTTGCGCTCCTCGTCGTAGGCGAAGCGGGCATCGAACGGGATTCTGAGCATCTCGTCGCGCAGGCCCATCGGCTCGTGCGCGAAGATGCGGGGGTCCATCTGGCGCGGCGCGCGCACGATGGGCGCGAAGTCCATCCTGTCGAGGATGTCGCGCTGCAGGTCGATGCCCGGCGCGACTTCGGTCAGCTCCAGTCCCTCCCGCGTCAGGCGGAAGACGCAGCGTTCGGTGATGTACAGCACGTCCTTGTCCAGCTCGGCGGCATGCTTGCCGGAGAAGGTGCGCTCCTCGACCGCCTCGACGAACTTCTTGGCCCGGCCGTCGCGCTCGATCAGCAGTTTGCCCTGCACCACCGAGACGTCGAGGTCGCCGGCGGTGAAGGTGCCGCAGAAGACCACTTTCTTGGCGTTCTGGCTGATGTTGATGAAGCCACCGGCGCCGGCCAGTTTCGGGCCGAAGCGCGAGACGTTGAGGTTGCCTTCGCGGTCGGCCTGCGCCAGGCCGAGGAAGGTGACGTCGAGGCCGCCGCCGTCGTAGAAGTCGAACTGGTACGGCATGTCGATCACCGCCTGGGCGTTGACCCCGGCGCCGAAGTTCAGCCCGCCGGCCGGCACGCCGCCGATAACGCCGGGCTCGGCGGTCAGGGTCATCAGGTCGGAAGCTTTCTCCTCGGCCGCCACCACGGCGAAGCCTTCGGGCATGCCGATGCCGAGGTTGACGATCGAATTCGGCCGCAGCTCCATCGCGGCGCGGCGCGCGATGATCTTGCGCGCGCTCATCGGCATCGGCTCCATCGAGGTCAGCGGTATCCGCACCTCGGATGAATAGGCCGGGTTGTACATCGTCGCGCCCGTCTGCTGGTGCACTTCGGGCCGGCTCGCGACGACCACGCAGTCGACCAGCGCGCCCGGCACCTTCACCAGCCGCGGGTTGAGCGAGCCCGCATCGGCGATGCGCTCGACCTGCGCGATCACCAGCCCGCCCGAGTTGTGCGCCGCCATCGCCACCGACAGCGTGTCGGACGTCAGCGCCTCGCGCTCCATCGTCAGGTTGCCGTTCACGTCGGCCGTGGTCGCGCGGATCAGCGCGACGTCGATCGGGAAGGTCTTGTAGAACAGGTATTCCTTGCCGCCGATGTTGATCACTTCCACCAGGTCTTCGGTGGTGATCGAGTTCAGCTTGCCGCCGCCGAAGCGCGGATCGACGAAGGTGCCGAGGCCGACGCGCGATGCATGGCCGGGCTTGCCAGCGGCGATGTCGCGGTACAACTGCGTGATCACCCCGAGTGGCAGGTTGTAGCCCTCGGCCTGGCCCGCGAGCACCAACTGGTACAGCGCTGGCACATAGGCCCAATGCCCGCCGACGATGCGCTTGATGAAGCCCGGTTGCCCGAACTGCTGCGCTCCGCGCTGCTGCCCATCGCCGGGCCCGCCGCCGAACACCAGGGTCAGGCCGCTCGGTTTGCCGAAGGCCGCGGCCTCCTGGTCACTGGCCCGGTGCAGCGCCGCCAATTCGTCCAGCAGGTCCTCCGGCAGGCCGATGCCGCCGAAGCCGCCGATGGCCACCGTGTTGCCGCTGCGAATCAGGCGCACCGCATCGCGCGCTGTCACGATCTTGTTGGTGGCGCCCGAATGCGCGCTCGGGACGGTCTTCGTGGTACTCATGCACTTGTCTCCTTTTATCTTCGGTATCGAACGAATTGCTGGAAATGAACGTGGTGTAGAAAGCTGTTGTGGTGGCGCCGTGCGGCGCTCATGCTCGCTCGAAAATCCCTGTGGCTCCATGCCGATGGACATTCAGACCATTCCGTACTTGATCTCGGCGTCAAGCCATCGGCATCGCCAGCGCTCTCATGTCTGGCTTCCCTGAAGATCGGCGAATGACGCCGGCCGGTCCGAGAACTCGACCGTCATGTCGAACGCCTGCTTCGTGAACGCCAACACCTGTGCGAAACGCGCGTCGTCGAGCGCACGCGCGGCGTCGTTGCCACGGTAGATGTTAGCCAGTTCGCGCTCGCGCGTGCCCTGCACCGCGAGGCGCCCGACGCCGATCGCCTCCAGCGCCTTCCACAGCTCCGGGTTGTACTGGCGCGTCAGCCCCATCGCGACCGGGAGCGGGTCATGCCGGCCCAGGACGCCGGCCAGGCGCAGCACGACATCGAAGGGCAGCGATGCCACGCCGCCCTCGGCCTGTTCGATGAGCTTGGCGTCGCCCAGGCCGATGGCATCGCCCAGTTCGGTGGCGGTCATCCCGGCCGCCTCGCGCCACTTGCGCAACTGCGAGCCCGCCTTCGTGGCAGCAGCCTTTTTCTCGGGATCGCGGATGCGCGCTTGCGCGAGCGTCATGCTCATGTCGGTCGCATTGCCGGCGACACCCAGCAGCGTGTCGGTCCAACTGCGCACCTGTCGAGCCAGCGACAACAGAGGCAGATCGCTCTCGACGTCCTGGCTGCCGCGCTTGCTGGGTTTTTTTGTCGTGACCACGTCATCCGCTCCTGGTTCGCAGTCTTTGTCAGTGCAACTTGATGCGCGGCTCCGTACGCCGCGTCAGCATGTTCGCGATGGTGCCGAGCGCGACTTTGGTCGTGCCGTGGACAGCCTTCTGATGCATCAGATACAGCGACCGATACATCCAACGCGCGACCACTCCCTCGAGATGGAGACCGCGCTTGCCAATACCGACGAGATTGCCGACCGTTCCGTACTCAGAGAGATTCACGAGGCTTCCGAAATCACGGTACCTGAACTTCGGCAGCGCCTGCTTGGCCAACCGCGCATGCACCGCGCCAACCAAAAGCGACGCCATCTGATGGGCCGTCTGGGCGCGCGGCGGCGCGGGTTGCCCATCGCCCGGCAAAGCGAATGAAGCGCAATCGCCGATGGCGAAAACGTCGTCGTCCAAGGTCGTCTGCAACGTGTCGCGCACGATCAACCGGTTGATTCTGTCGGTCTCGAGTCCATCGATGTTCTTCAGGAAATCCGGGGCCCTGATGCCAGCCGCCCACACAACCATTTCTGCTGCAATGAACTCTCCGCTGGCAAGACGTACGCCCTCAGGCGTCACTTCCGCGGCGTTCTGTTCAGTGAGTACATTCACGCCGAGGCCGCTGAGCATGTTCTGGGTCGAGGCTGCCAATTTCTCCGGTAGTGGTCCGAGGATGCGCGGGCCGGCTTCGATGACCGTCAGCTTGATCGATTTATCGAAATCGATACTGTCGAGTCCATATGCGGCCAGTTCGCGCATGGTTTTGTGCAACTCCGCAACCAATTCAATACCCGTGGCGCCACCACCCACGACCACGACGTGCAATTGACCTGGTCGCAACGGTTCGTACTGGGCATTGGCCCTCACGCAGGCATTGATCATGCGACGATTGAAGCGGGCCGCTTCATCCGCGCTGTCGATCGCGATCGCATGCTCCTTGACGCCCGGGGTGCCGAAATCATTGCTGACGCTGCCCACTGCCAGCACCAGGGTGTCATACCCCAGAACGCGGGGCGGAACGAGTGGCTTGCCCTCGTCGTCGAGCATCGAAGAGACGTAGACCTGCCGTGCTTTGCGGTTCAGCCCACACATTTCGCCGATACGATAGCGATATCCGTGTGCATGAGCGTGGGCCAAGTACTCCAGCGAATCGACATGGATATCCAGGGTACCGGCGGCAACCTCATGCAAATGCGGTTTCCACACGTGGACACTGCTCTTGTCCAGCAACACAACAGAGGCCTTTCCCCGCTTGCCGAGCGCATCCCCCAACTGTGTCGCAAGTTCCAGTCCTCCGGCGCCGCCACCGACGATCAAGACCCGGTGCAGACCGGCATCGTGCTGGGATTTGCTTTCTGGAATGTTGGCGTAATCAATGCCATTGGCTGTCATCGAGAACTGTCTCCGGTAACTTTTCTCGCGTCATGGCGGCGAACACCGGTCAACCGGCTTGCCGCCATCCTCATCAACAAACTTCAAACAGCCCCGCCGCGCCCTGTCCGCCGCCGATGCACATCGTGACGACCACATACTTCGCGCCACGCCGTTTGCCTTCGATCAGCGCATGGCCGGTGCAGCGTGCGCCGCTGACGCCGTAAGGATGCCCGACGGCGATCGCGCCGCCATTGACGTTGAGCAGCTCGTCGGGAATGCCGAGCTTATCGCGGCAATACAGCACCTGGCAGGCGAAGGCCTCATTAAGCTCCCACAGCCCGATGTCGTCCACCTTCAGCCCGGCGCGCTGCAGCAGGCGCGGCACCGCGAACACCGGGCCGATACCCATCTCGTCGGGCTCGCAGCCGGCAATCGCGAAGCCGCGGTAGATGCCCAGCGGATTCAGGCCGCGCTGCTCGGCGAGCTTGCCGTTCATCACCACGCAGGCCGCCGCGCCGTCGCTGAACTGGCTGGCGTTGCCGGCGCTGACGCAGCCGCCGGGGAACACCGAGCGGATCTTCTGCACCGCTTCGAGCGTCGTGCCGGCGCGGATGCCCTCGTCGGTGGAGATCGTGATCTCCTGGGTCGTGATGCGTCCGCTGGCCTTGTCGACGACGCCCATCCGCGTGGTCATCGGCACGATCTCGTCGTTGAACTTGCCGGCCTCTTGCGCGGCGAACGCGCGCTGCTGGCTGCGCGCGCCGTATTCGTCCTGCGCCAGCCGGGAGATGCCGTAGCGCTTGGCCACCGTCTCGGCGGTCTGCAGCATGTTCCAGTACAGCTCGGGCTTGTGCTCGACCAGCCAGGGGTCGCGGATCATGTGCTGGTTGGACTCGTTCTGCACGCACGAAATGCTCTCCACGCCGCCGGCCACGATCGCCGGCGCGCCTTCGAGGATCACGCGCTGCGCGGCCAGCGCGATGGTCTGCAGGCCCGAGGAGCAGAAGCGGTTGACGGTGACGCCGCCTGTCGTCACCGGCAGACCGGCACGCAGCGCGATGGCGCGCGCGATGTTGCCGCCGGTGGTGCCTTCGCCGAAGGTGCCGCCCATGATGCAATCCTCGATCTCGGCCGGGTCGAGCCCCGAGCGCGCGACGGCGTGCTGCACCGCGTGGCCGCCGAGCGTGGCGCCATAGGTCATGTTGAAGGCGCCCTTCCAGCTCTTGGCCAGGCCGGTGCGGGCGGTGGAGACGATGACGGCGTCGGTCATGGCGATGTTCCTTGGAGTCGTGTTCAGTTGAAGCTGCCGCCTTCGGCGGCGAGCCTGGCGAGCAGCGGCGCGGGCGCCCACAGCGCCGGGTTGGCGCCCGGCTCGGCGGCGAAGCGCCGCAGCGCGCGCACGACGTTGGGCAGCCCGACCTCGTCGGCGTATTTCATCGGGCCGCCACGGTGCAGCGGGAAACCGTAGCCGTTGAGATAGACGACGTCGATGTCGGAGGCGCGTTGCGCGATGCCTTCCTCCAGAATGCGCGCGCCTTCGTTGACCAGCGCATAGATGCAGCGTTCGACGATCTCGGTCGCATCGATCTTGCATGCCGTATGGCCGCGGTCGGCACGCCACTGCTCGATGACGCGCGTGACCTCGGGGTCGGGCAACGGGTCGCGCCGGCCCGGCTCGTAGCGATACCAGCCGGCGCCGGTTTTCTGGCCGAAGCGACCGGCCTCGCACAGACGGTCGGCCACGTCCGCGAAGTCCTTGCCGGGCTGCGCGGCGGCCTGCCGCTTGCGAATGGCCCAGCCGATGTCGAGGCCGGCCATGTCGCCCATGCGGAACGGTCCCATCGCCAGACCAAAGGCCTCGATCGCCTTGTCCACCTGCTGCGGCAGCGCGCCCTGGTTGATCAGGCCGCTGGCCGCCTCGCCGTAGCGCGCGATCATGCGGTTGCCGATGAAGCCATCGCACACGCCCGAGACCACCGCCACCTTGCCGAGCTTGCGGGCGAGCTGCATCGCCGTGGCCAGCACGTCGGGCGCGGTGGCGGCGCCGCGCACGATCTCGAGCAGCCGCATCACATTGGCCGGGCTGAAGAAGTGCAGGCCGATCACGTCCCGTGGGCGCTGGGTCAGGCGCGCGATCGCGTCGAGGTCGAGCGCCGAGGTGTTGGAGGCGAGGATCGCGCCGGGCTTCATCACCGCGTCGAGCGCGCGGAACACCTTTTCCTTGACTTCCATGCTCTCGAACACCGCCTCGACCGCGAGGTCGGCGTCGCGCAGCGCGTCGTAGGAGAGCGTGGGCGTGATCAGGGCGAGGCGCTGCTCGAACTGCGCGGGGCTGAGCCGGCCCTTCTTCAGCGTGGCCTCGTAGTTGCCGCGGATCGTCGCCATGCCGCGGTCGAGCGCCTCCTGCTTGGCTTCGAGCAGCACCACCGGGATGCCGGCGTTGGCGCACACCATCGCGATGCCGGCCCCCATCGTGCCGGCGCCGATGATGCCGACCTGGCGCACCTCGCGCAGCGGCGTGCCGGCCGGCACGTCGAGCTTCGAGGCCGCGCGTTCGGCAAAGAACGCATGGCGCAGCGCACGCGACTCGGGCGTGTTCATCAGACCGATGAACAGCGCGCGCTCGGTGCGCAGGCCTTCGTCGAACGGCTGGCTCGCGCTGGCCGCGACCGCCTCGACGCATTGGGCCGGCGCGGGCAGGAAGCGGTTGGCCGCCTTGACGTTGTTGCGCGCGAACTGCAGGAACGCGTCGGCGCCCGGCGCGTTGAGCTTCACGTCGCGCAGCCGCTTCAGCGGCATCTTCTCGGCGGCGGCGCGCTCGGCGAAGGCGATGGCCGCCGGCAGCAGTTCGCCCTCTTTAACCACCGCATCGAGCAGCGCGCTGCCCTCGAAGCGCGCGGCAGGCCGCGGCCGGCCGGAGACGATCATGTCGAGCGCGGCTTCGAGGCCGATCGCGCGCGGCAGGCGCTGCGTGCCGCCGGCGCCGGGCAGCAGGCCGAGCTTGACCTCGGGCAGGCCGAGCGAGGCGTCGGCCTTGGCGACGCGGAAGTGGCAGCCCAGCGCCAGCTCGAGGCCGCCGCCCAGGCAGACGCCGGCGATCGCGGCGACCACCGGCTTGGACGAGGCCTCGATGGCCGCGATCACGGCCAGCAAACCAGGCTCCTGCCCCGACCTGGGCGAGCCGAACTCGCGCACGTCGGCGCCGCCGCAGAACAGCTTCTCGCCGCCGGTGAGGACGATGGCGCGCACCTGCGCGTCGGCCAACGCCTGGTCGAGCGCGGCGACGATGCCGCGGCGCAAATCGAACCCGAGCCCGTTGACGGGCGGGTTGGTCAGGGTCAGCACGGCACAGCCGCCGTGCATGGCGTAGTCAACGATTCTCATGGCTTGTCTCCGTCTCTTGATGTTCTTGCGGACTGTCCCCGGTCCGCCCTGGGCAAGGGCTCAGCGTTCGCGCGGCAAGGTGTCCCGCACGGCGGCCTTGGCCTCTTCCTCCGTGCCATACATGTGCGCCGCCAAGCCACGCTTTTCGAGCGTTTCGCCGAGCTTGGCGCGCGCGAACGCATTCGAGGTGAAGCGCGTCACGCCGAGGTAGTAGCGCTCGCTCAGCTCCTGGATGGTCTGGAGGTAGGTGTCCTCCAGTTCGCGGTTGATCTCGAAGCCATCGTAGTTGACGATCGCATAGACCTTGTGGCCCAGCGGCTCGCAGATGGCCCGGATGCGCTCGACCCCCGCGTTGATGTCCGCCACCGAGCGGACCGCGTGGTTCTCGAAATTCATGAACAGCACGTTGAGCTTTTCGTCGTACTGGAAACGCTCATCGAGCGGAATCCGCAGCAGTTCCTCGCGCAGGCCCATGGGCGCGGCATGGAAGATGCGCGCATCCATCAGCTTCGGTTCGCGCACGATGGGCGCGAAGTCCATCTTGTCCAGGATGTCGCGCTGCAGATCGACGCCCGGCGCGATCTCGGTCAGCTCCAGCCCGTCGGCGGTCAGCTTCATCACGCAGCGCTCGGTGATGAAGAGGACTTCCTTCTCGTTCTTGGCCGCATACGGCCCCGAGAAGGTGCGCTGCTCGACCGCGTCGATGAACTTGCGGTGCTGGCCGTCGCGCTCGATCAGGAGCTTGCCGCTGACCGCCGACACCTCCAGGGCACCGGCCGTGAAAGTGCCGCAGAAGACCACCTTCTTCGCGTTCTGGCTGATGTTGATGAAGCCGCCGCACCCGGCCAGCCTGGGGCCGAAGCGCGAGACGTTCAGGTTGCCCTCTTTGTCGACTTGCGCCAGGCCGAGGAAGGCGATGTCCAGGCCGCCGCCGTCGTAGAAGTCGAACTGGTTGCCCTGGTCGATGATGGCCTGCGCGTTGACGACGGCGCCGAAGTCCATGCCGCCCGCCGGCACCCCGCCGATCACGCCCGGCTCGGCCGTCAGCGTCAGCAGGTCGGCGATTTTCTCTTCGCTGGCGACGGCGGCCACGCCCTCGGGCATGCCGATGCCGAGGTTGACGACGACGTTGGGGCGCAGCTCCATCGCCGCGCGCCGCGCGATGATCTTGCGCTCGCTCATGCCCATGGGCTCGATCGAATCGAGTGGCTTGCGCAGCTCCGACGCATAGGCGGCGCTGTAGACGGTGCCGAAGGTCTGCGGATGGTGCTCCGGCTCCGCCACGACCACGCAATCCACCAGCACCCCGGGGATCTTGACCTGGCGCGGGTTCAGCGTGCCGGTTTCCGCGATGCGTTCGACCTGCACGATGACGATGCCGTCGGAGTTGCGCGCTGCGGTGGCCATCGCCAGGCCGTCCAGCGTCAGCGCCTCGCGCTCCATGGTGATGTTGCCGTCGCCGTCGGCCGTGGTGCCGCGCAGGATGGTCACGTCGATCGGGAACGCCTTGTAGAACAAGTATTCCCGGCCGTGCACGGTCATCAACTCGACCAGGTCTTCGGTCGTCCTGCCGTTGACCTTGCCGCCACCGAAGCGGGGATCGACGAAAGTGCCCAGGCCCACGCGCGACAGATGGCCGGGCTTGCCGCCGGCGATGTCGCGGAACAGGTGCGAGATGACGCCCTGGGGCAGGTTGTAGGCCTCGATCTGGCCGGACACGGCGAGCTGGCCGAGCAGCGGCGTCGCCCCGAAATGCCCGCCGATCACGCGCTTGACCAGACCGGGGTGCGCCAGGTGGTTCAGCCCGCGCGTCTCATAGTCGCCCTGGCCGGCGGCGAACACCAGCGTCAGGTTGCGCGGCGTGCCGATGTCCGGCAGCTCGGCGCCCTTGGCCAGGAAGGCTCGTTCCATCTCCACCGCCAGCGCCTCGGCGAAGCCGATGCCGGCGAAGCCGCCGGTGGCGATGGTGTCGCCGTCCCGGATGAGCTGGACGGCTTCCTGGGCGGTGACGAACTTGCCGCTGGTCCTGGAGCGGGTCGTGGGAACAATTCTCGAACTGGCCATCGTGCTTCACTTTCACATGGGGGAGGGTCGATCTCGCTCGAATGAGCGCAGCGTGGAAAGGCCGCACTGTGGCGGTCGGGCAGCGTACTGGAAATGATCGCACAGGCCAAATTGATGATCGGGACGGACAGATGTCAGGGAGAGTCCCGTGGCGTACCTGAGCGGGATCGCGCAGCATGGGCTATTTTCGGACAAGGAACATGGCATGCGGGGCAGTGCGCGGGTCAGGGTTTTCCCCGGGAGCCAGGCGGTTGAGCCGCTGGTGCACGTGGTCTCGCGGATGTCGCTCAGGCAACAGCGCTTCTCGCCCTCGAAGCTGGCCGTGCTGGTCGGGGTCCTCGCGGAGGCCGGTGTGCCGGCGGACGTGGTACTGGCAGGCACGGGCCTGGACGCGGCCGCGATCGCGGACCCCTTTGCCCTGACTTCCTCGCTGCAGTTCCTGACCGCGGCCCGCAACGCGGTACGCCACCTCAGCGCGACCGACCTCGGCGTGCGGGTGGGCCGCAGGCTGCATGCCTCGTGCTATGGCATGTACGGCTACGCGATGCTGTGTTCCCAGTCCATGTCGCATTGCGCCGAGACGGCCGTCAAGTACCACCAATTGGCCAATGGCCTGCTTCAGATCCAGTGGGTCGAGGGCGAGGGCATGTCCTCCTGGGTGTTCCCCAGCCGTCTGGACGTGGCGCTGCCGGACGTGGACGCGCGGCTGTACCGCTTTCTCATCGACTTGCAGTTCGCCGCGCACGTGACGATCACCAAGGACACGATGGGTGCCTGGTGCGTGCCGGCGCGCGCCCAGTTCACGGAGCCGGAGCCGCCGCATGCGGCGGCGCTGTCCGAGGCGCTGGAGTGCCCGATCACGTTCGGCCAGCCGGAGAACGTGCTCAGCTACCCGTCTGCATGGCTCGACCGGGCACCCCAGTTGGCCAACCCGATCACCGCCGCCCAGATGTCCGCGCAATGCGCGCGGCTGCTCGAAGAGTGTTCGTGGCAGGCGGGCATCACCCGCCGGGTCTATCAGGAACTCACGCGCACGCCGGGGCATTTTCCCGAGATCGAGGAAATCGCGGAGAGCCTGTGCATGACCTCGCGCACGCTCAGGCGCAAGCTCGAAGCCGAGGACACGTCCTACGGCGAGCTGCTGACCAGCGTGCGCAAAACCCTGGCCATCGACTACCTCTGCACCACGACGCTCAGCACCGAGGACATCGCGCTGGCGCTGGGATTCAGCGATGCCGTGAGCTTTCGGCACGCCTTCAAACGCTGGACGGGGCGCGCGCCGACCGAGTACCGGCGTAATCGACAGGCGGGCGGCGTGTGGACGTCCGCACGACACTGAGCGGCCGTTGCGCGCCGGGGCGCGGCGGCGTCTCTTTATGATGCCGGGGCTCCACCGCCCCTGCCCACACCATGACCCCCGCTCCCGCCGACGGCCGCCGCGCGCCGCTGACCTCCACCGACTACCTCAAGCAGGTGCTGACCGCGCGCGTGTACGACGTGGCCATCGAGTCCGACCTGACCCCGGCGCGCGCGCTCGGCCGCCGGCTGCACAACAAGGTGCTGCTCAAGCGCGAGGACCAGCAGCCCGTGTTCAGCTTCAAACTGCGCGGCGCCTACAACAAGATGGCGCACCTGACGCCCGAACAACTGGCCAGCGGCGTGATCTGCGCCAGCGCCGGCAACCACGCGCAGGGCGTGGCGCTGGGCGCGCACAAGCTGGGCACGCGCGCGGTCATCGTGATGCCGGTGACCACGCCGCAGGTCAAGGTCGACGCCGTCCGGGCGCTGGGCGGCGAGGTGGTGCTGTCCGGCGACAGCTATTCCGACGCCTACGAGCACGCCGTCGGGCTGCAGGCCGAGCAGGGCCTGACCTTCATCCATCCCTTCGACGACCCGCTGGTCATCGCCGGCCAGGGCACCATCGCCATGGAGATCCTGCGCCAGCACCAGGGGCCGCTGCACGCGGTGTTCGTGGCCATCGGCGGCGGCGGGCTGATCAGCGGCGTGGCGGCGTACATCAAGGCGGTGCGGCCCGAGATCAAGGTGATCGGCGTGCAGATGGACGACTCCGACGCCATGGCCCGCTCGGTGGCCGCCGGCCGGCGCGTCACGCTGGCGGACGTGGGCCTGTTCGCCGACGGCACCGCCGTCAAGCTGGTGGGCGAGGAGACCTTCCGCATCGCCAGCGAGCTGGTGGACGAGTTCATCACCGTGGACACCGACGCCGTGTGCGCCGCCATCAAGGACGTGTTCGTCGACACGCGCAGCATCGTCGAGCCCTCGGGCGCCATGGCCGTGGCGGCGCTCAAGCAGTACGTGGCCACGCACAAGACCCGGGGCGAGACCTACGCCGCCATCCTGTGCGGCGCCAACATGAACTTCGACCGCCTGCGCTTCGTCGCCGAGCGCGCCGAGGTGGGCGAGGAGCGCGAAGCCCTGTTCGCCGTCACCGTGCCCGAGGAGCGCGGCAGCTTCCGGCGCTTCTGCGAAACCATCGGCCAGTTGCCCGGCGGCCCGCGCAACGTGACCGAGTTCAACTACCGCATCAGCGACGCCGCCCAGACCGGCCGGGCCCACGTCTTCGTCGGCCTGACCACGGCCGCCCGGGGCGAGTCGCCGCGCATCGCCGCCGCGTTCGAGCGCGCGGGCTTCGCCGCGCTCGACCTCACGCACGACGACCTGGCCAAGGAGCACGTGCGCTACATGATCGGCGGCCGCTCGCCGCTGGCGCACGACGAGCGGCTGCTGCGCTTCGTCTTCCCCGAGCGGCCCGGCGCGCTGATGAAGTTCCTCAACCTGATGCAGCCGAGCTGGAACATCTCGCTCTTCCACTACCGCCACCAGGGCGCCGACTACGGCCAGATCCTGGTGGGCCTGCAGGTGCCGGCCGCCGACGACGCGGCGTTTCAGCGCTTTCTGCATGAGTTGGGCTACCCGTGGGTGGAGGAGACGGCCAACCCGGCGTACCGGCTGTTCCTGCAGGGTTGAAAAAACCCCACGCTCCGCTGCTTCGCATGCTGCGCTGCCCCCCGAGGGGGCGTTCTCATCTTGGGGCGGCCCGGCGATGAGGAAGCCTCCGCTCGGCACGCCAGCCGCTCATCAATTCATAGCTGCAGGCGCATATCCAGCGCCGGCTTAGGGCACTTTTGGCTTGAATCCGGTCGGTCAACGCGATGGATAGGTCGTCGGCGCCGGCATGGCGGTCATCGGCAGCACCGCCGCAGGCGGCGCGCCCGGCGCCCGCACCGGCGCCCGCACCGGCGCCACCGCGTCGCGCGCGCTGGAGCGGGCGGACAGCGGCGGCATCTCCAGCCGCGCCTCGCGCCCGCCGGCGGCGACCACCGCCGTGCGCGGCGTCACCGCGCGCAGCGTCCAGCCGCCCTCGACGCCCTCCACCGCCGCGCCCACGCGCACCGGCCTGGCCGGCTTGCCGTCCACCGCGATCAGCGCCGCGCCGCCGCCGCCGTGCGTCACCACGCCGCGCAGCGCCAGGCGGCCACTCACCTCGGCGGCGGGCGCCGCCGGCGCCGGCCCCGCCACGCCCAGGGCGCGCGCCACGTCGCGCGTGTCCACCGCCACCCCGCCCGGCGCCGGACCGCCGGCCACCGGCGCGCCCACCAACGACCCGCCGCCGCCCAGGCGCAGCGCCCAGAAGGCCACGCTGCCGGCCGCCAGCGCCCAAACCAGCAGCGTGGCCAGGCCCACGTTCAGGCGGGGAGACAGGCGCGGTTGCATCATGCGGACGATTATCATTGAACCCATGTCCGCTTCGCTCTCCCTCGCCGGCCGCCTGCGCCGCGCCGCCGGCTTCACCCTGATCGAGCTGATGGTGGTGCTGGTCATCATCGGCGTGCTGGCGGCGCTGATCGTGCCCAACGTGCTGGACCGCACCGACGACGCGCGCGCCACCGCCGCCCGCACCGACGTGCACAACCTGATGCAGGCGCTCAAGCTCTACAAGCTCGACAACCAGCGCTTCCCCACCGCCGAGCAGGGCCTGCTCGCGCTGGTGCAGCGCCCCGCCACCGCGCCGGCACCGACCAACTGGAAGCCTTACCTCGAAAAGCTGCCCAATGACCCCTGGGGCCGGCCCTACCAGTACCTCAACCCCGGCATCCAGGGCGAAGTGGACGTGATGAGCTTCGGCGCCGACGGCGCCAGCGGCGGCGAGGGCAAGAACGCCGACATCGGCAGTTGGCAATAAGCCGTCCGCGCACCGCGGCGCTGGCGTCCGACTATTGATTTGATAGCTGTCAGCGTAAATCTGACGCGGGCTGGAGCCCCATTTCCTTTGAAAACCGGACGCGGCTTCACCCTGATCGAGCTGATGGTGGTCGTGGCCCTCATCGCCCTCGGGACCGGGCTGGCCAGCTTGGCGCTGCGCGACAGCGAAGGCAGCGCGCTGGCGCGCGACGCCGAGCGGCTGGCGGCGCTGCTGGAGTCGGCCCGCGCGCAATCGCGCGCCGCCGGCGTGCCGGTGCGCTGGCGCGCCACGGCGGGCGGCTTCGCCTTCGACGGCCTGCCGGCCAATGCCAGACCGCTGCCCACCCACTGGCTCGATGCACGCACCGCCGCGCTGGGCAACGCGCCGCTGCTGCTCGGTCCCGACCCGGTGATCGGCCCGCAGGCCGTGGTGCTGCACCGGACCGGCAGCAGCCGGCCGCTGATGCAGGTCGCCACGGATGGGCTGCGCCCCTTCAGCATGGCGCAGATGCCATGAGCCCGCGCGCCGGCGGCTTCACCCTGATCGAGGTGATGGTGGCCCTGGCCATCACCGCCATCGCCCTGGTCGCCGGCCTGAAGGCCACCGCCGCCCTGACCGACAACGCCCAGCGCCAGGGCACGCTGCTGCTGGCCCAGGTGTGCGCCGAGAACCAGTTGATCTCGCTGCGCCTGGCGCGCCAGTTGCCCGGCGTGGGCGACACCACCGGCGACTGCGTGCAGGCCGGGCGAGCGCTGCAGGTGACGCAGAGCGTGCGGCCCACGCCCAACTCCAACTTCCGGCGCGTCGAGGCGTCGGTCAGCGAGAACAGCGTATTCATCGTGCGCGTCTCCACCATCGTCGGCCGGAACTGAGATGAAACCACCGGCCACGCGCCACACGCTGGTAGCCCCTCCCCCCTCGCGGGGGAGGGGTTGGGGAGAGGGGGCGCTGGCGATAGGCGCTGCGCTGAAAGCAAGCGTTGCCCCCTCTCCCCAGCCCTCTCCCACGAGGGGAGAGGGAGAAATACCTGCACCGTTTCATCGACTGCGGGTGGCGCGCAGCGCCATGGAAAACTGACATGCCGCGCCCTCCACGCCAGCCCGGCTTTACCCTCATCGAGGTGCTGGTCGCCTTGGCCATCCTGTCGGTGATGGCGGTGCTGACCTGGCGTGGCATCGACGGCATGGCGCGGGCGCAGCAGGCCACGCAGCGCTACACCGACGACGTGCTGGCGCTGCAGGCCGGACTGGCGCAGTGGCGCGCCGACCTGGACGCCATGATGGTCTGGCCCGCCGCCCAGGGCGCGCCGCCCACGGCGCAGCGCAGCCTGGCCTGGGACGGCCGCGTGCTGCGCATCACCCGCACGGCCGCTGACGACCCGGCCGCCGGCCTGCGCGTGGTGGCCTGGACGCGCGCCGGCGGCGGCCAGTGGCTGCGCTGGCAGTCGGCGCCGGTGCTGTCGCAGGCGGCCTGGCTGGCCGCTTGGGAAGCGGCGGCGGGCTGGGCCCAGGCCCCCGCGCCCGGCGCGCAGGCGGTGGCCATCGCCGCCGTGCTGGACTGGCAGTTGCACTACTTCCGCGCCAACGCCTGGACCAACCCGCTGTCCAGCCCGTCCGAAGGCGCCGCCAACACCCAGGCCCTGCCCGACGGCGTGCGCCTGCTGATCACCCTGGCGCCGGGCCATGGGCTGAGCGGGCCGCTGGCGATCGACTGGATACGGCCTGATTTCGGGGGCGGGCAATGAAGCCCCCACGCCACCAATCCGGGGCGGCTCTGCTGGCCGCCATGATCACCGTCACCCTGGTCGCCACCATCGCCGCCGCCGCGCTGTGGCGCCAGTGGCGCGGCGTCGAGGTCGAGGCGGCCGAGCGCGCGCGCGTGCAGTCGGCCTGGATTCTGACCGGCGCGCTCGACTGGGGGCGGCTGATCCTGGCCGGCGACCAGCGTGAATCCACCACCGACCACCTGGCCGAGCCCTGGGCCGTGCCGCTGGCCGAGGCGCGCTTGTCCACCTTCCTGGCGGCGGGCGAATCCAGCGCCGACACCGAGCGCGACGCCTTTCTCTCCGGCCAGATCACCGACCTGCAGTCGCGCCTGAACCTGATGAACCTGGTGGCGGGCGATCCGGCCGACCCCGTCGATGCCCTCGCCCGCTTTGGCCGCCTGTTCGACCTGCTGGGCCTGCCCGCCAGCGAACTCGCCGTGCTGCAGCGCAGCTTGGCGCGCGCGCAGGCCGCCCTGGCCGGCGCCGCCACCGGCGGCGACGCCCCGCTGATGCCGCGCCGCTTCGAGCAACTGGCGTGGCTGGGCGTGTCCCCGGCCACGCTGGCGGCGCTGCGCCCCTACGCCACCCTGCTGCCGCTGCAGAACCACCAGCCGACGCCCGTCAACCTGAACACCGCCAGCGCCCAGGTCATCCAGGCCGCCGTGCCGGGGCTGGACCTGGCGCAAGCGCAGCGCCTGGTCACGCAGCGCGAGCAGGGCCATTTCAAGTCCGTGCAAGAGGCGATGAGCGCGCTGGGCATCACGGGCGCCAACCCGAACTGGACCGCCGTGGCCTCCAGCTTCTTCGAGATCCGCGGCCGCCTGCGCCTGGACGACGTGGCGCTGGAAGAAGTGTCGGTGGTGCAGCGCCTGGGACGGGTGCGCGGCGTGGTCACGCTGTGGCGCGAGCGCGCCGCGCTGAGCCTGCCGGCCGCGGGGGCGCGCTGAGCGTCCCGAGACGCCGCCCGGCCGCCCGAAGGCGGCGAGCGCCCCCGGGGGGCAGCGGACCACGCACAGCGGGGGAGCGTGGGGGGTCTTTCCCTACAATTCGCGACTTCCCTATGAGCCTGCTCGTCCTCGCCCTGCCGCCCGGCCCCCCTGGCCCGTCGGGCAGCTACGCCTTCGCCACCTCCCACGACGGCCAGACCCTGGCCGCGCACGGCGGCGCGGCGGCGGCGCTGCTGCCGCCGGCCGGCCGCGGCGTGGAGGTGGTCGCCGTGGTGCCAGCGGCGCAACTGTCCTGGCACCGCGTCGATCTGCCGCGCGGCGTCGGCCCGCGCTCGCCGCGCCTGCGCGCCACGCTCGCGGGGCTGCTGGAGGACCGGCTGCTCGACGAGCCCGAGCAGCTCCACTTCGCCCTCGACCCCGACGCCCGCGGCGGCGGCCCGGCCTGGGTCGCCGTCTGCCGGCGCGACTGGCTGGCCGCGCACCTGCGGGCGCTGGACGCCGCGCGGCGCCCGGCCGGCCGCATCGTGCCCGAGCTGAGCCCGCACGCCGGCACGCTGCGCCTGCTGGTCACCGGCGAGCCCGAACGCGCCCAGGTGCTGATGAGCGGCACCGCCGTGCCCGGCGGCGCCCAGGCCCTGCCCCTGGGCCCCGGCACGCTGGCGCTGCTGCGCGCCGCCACCGCCCACGACGGCGAGGCGCCCGAGGCCGAGCTGCTGGCCGAGCCCGCCGTCGCCGCCCTGGCCGAGCAGACGCTGGACCGGCCCGTCACCTTGGTGCCGCCGGCGGCGCGCCTGCTGGCGGCCAGCCGATCGCCGTGGAACCTGGCGCAGTTCGAGCTGGCGCGCACCGGCACCGCCTGGGCCGGCCGGCGCGCCGGAGCGGCCTGGCGCGAGTTCCTGCACGCCCCGCGCTGGCGCCCCGCGCGCTGGGGCGTGGCGCTGCTGCTGCTGGCCCATCTGGTGGGGCTCAACCTGTGGGCCTGGCGCACGCAGGACGAGCTGGCGGCGCGGCGCGCCCAGGTCCAGGCCGCACTGACCCAGACCTTCCCCCAGGTCAAGGTGGTGGTGGACGCGCCCGTGCAGATGGCGCGCGAGGTGGCCGCGCTGCGCCGGAGCACCGGCGCCGCGTCGGGCCGCGATCTGGAGCCGATGTTGAGTGCTTTTGCGCAGTCGGCCGGCGACCAGCCTGCGCCGACAGCTATCGAATTCACAGCAGGCGAGCTGCGCCTGAAGGGCGTGCAACTGCTCGCCACCGGGCTGACGGACATGCAGACGCAGCTGCGTCCGCTGGGCTACCGGCTGCAGGCCGAGGCCGACGGCGCCGTGCTGCGCGAAGGGGTGGCGCCATGAGCCGCGGGGCCGCTCCCAAGGCGAACACCGCAACGCGCAGCGTGGAGGTTGCCCGATGAGCCGCCAGGCGGACGCGCCGGACAAGCTGGCCAGCGCCTGGACTGGGCTGCAGGCGCGCGAGCGCCGGCTGGTGGCGCTGGCCGCGGCCGTCATCGGGCTGGCCCTGCTGTGGTGGCTGGGCCTGTCGCCGGCCCTGGCCACGCTGCGCGCGGCGCCCGCTCAGCGCGCGGCGCTGCAGGCGCAGGCGCAGCAGATGCAGCGGTTGCAGCGCGAGGCCGAGGCGCTGCAGGCCCTGCCCCGCCTGGGCCGCGACGAGGCGCTGCGTGCGCTCGAATCCGCCGCGCGGCAGCGGCTGGGCGCGACGGGCCAGCTCAGCGTGGTCGGCGACCGCGCCAACGTCGCGCTGAAGGCCACACCCGCGCAGGACCTGGCCGACTGGCTGGCCGACGCGCGCGCCAACGCCCGCGCCGCCCCGGTGGAAGCGCGCCTGACCCGCGCGGGCGACCGCGCGCCCGGCGCGCCGGTGCTGTGGAGCGGCACGCTGTCGCTCGGCCTGCCGCCATGAGGGCGCGCCGGTTTGGGGTCAAATCTGGTTGGGACCCGCATGGATGTTGCGGGATAAGCTATTGTTTTCGTAGTTTCCTTCGAGTGGATGGAAACGCCGTCGGCCGGGACTCGCCCCGGCCAACAGCGTCTCCAACCCACAAAAACATCGAATTTGATAGCACCATGCTCAGTATCCATACTGGATACTGCCAAATTTTCCTCAAAAACAAGAAGCCGCAAACCCTCCCCCCAGGAGCCCCCCGCCAATGAAGAAGCCCAGGCATCCAGCCCCGGCGGCGGCGCTCGACACGCCGGCCCTGCCTTGGCGCTGGGCGCTCGCTGGCGCGCTGCTGGGCGTGCTGCTGGTGGTGCTGGTCGGCGCCCCGGCACGCTGGCTGACGGCCGGGCTGGCGCGCGCCAGCGGCGGCATGGTGCTGCTGGCCGAGCCGCAGGGCAGCCTGTGGTCCGGCTCGGCGCGCCTGGTGCTGGCCGGCGGCGTGGGCAGCCACGACAGCACCGCCCTGCCCGGCCGCGTGCACTGGCGCCTGGCACCCGCGCCGCTGGGGCTGACGGCCCGCGTCACCGCTGACTGCTGCACCCCGCAGGGACCGCTGGCGCTGCGGGTGGCGCCGCGCTGGGGCGGCGCGCGGGTGAGCGTGGCCGACGGCCAGTCGCTCTGGCCGGCCGCGCTGCTGGCGGGGCTGGGCACGCCCTGGAACACCGTCCAGCCGCAGGGCGAGCTGGCGCTGGCCACGCAGGGCCTGGCCGCCGAATGGCTGGCCGGGCGGCTGGCGCTGAGCGGCGGCGCGGAGCTGACGGCGCGCCGCCTGTCGTCGCGCCTGTCCACCCTGCGGCCGCTGGGCTCGTACCGGCTTCGACTGCGCGGCGGCGACGCCGTCGGCCTGGAGCTGTCCACCCTGGAGGGCGGCCTGCTGCTCTCGGGCAGCGGCCAGTGGGTGGGCGCGCGCCTGCGCTTCCGGGGCGAGGCCCGCGCCGCGCCGGGACTGGAGGCACCGCTGGCCAACCTGCTCAACATCATCGGCCGGCGCCAGGGCGACCGGGCCATCATCTCCCTGGGTTGATCTCCGCCATGGCCTCACCGCACCACCCCCTCACCCGGACGGCGCCGCGCGGCGCTTTTGCTACAGTGCAGACCGCTGACCGAACCGCCTGCCCCATGGCCCGCGCCCCCCAGATCCTCCCCCGCCCCCTCCTCGCCGCCGCGCTGCTGGCGCTGGCCGCCGGCGCCCACGGCGCCGGCCCGGCGCCGGGCGCGCCTGCCACCGACGAACCCGTCCAGCGCGCGGGCGGCAGCGTCACGCTCGACTTCGCCAACGCCGAGATCGACGCCGTGGCCCGCACCATGGCCACCCTCACCGGCCGCAACGTGGTGGTGGACCCGCGCGTCAAGGGCACGATGACGCTGACCAGCACCACGCCGGTGTCGCCGGCGCAGGCGCTGCGCCTGTTCGCGGCGCAGTTGCGCACGCAAGGCTTCGCGCTGGTCGAGTCCAGCGGCCTGGTGCTGGTGCTGCCCGAGGCCGAGGCCAAGCTGCAGAGCGGCGCGGTGTCGGCCGGCAGCGTGCGCGCGGGCGGCCAGATCCAGACGCAGATCTTCCGGCTGACGCACGAGAACGCGCACAACCTGGTGCCCGTGCTGCGCCCGCTGATCAGCCCCAACAACACCATCAACGTGAATCCCGGCACCAACGCGCTGGTGATCACCGACTACGGCGACAACCTGCAGCGGCTGGCGCGCATCATCGCCGCGCTCGACGTTTCCAACGCCACCGGCGTGGAGGTGGTGCGCCTGAACCACGCCGTGGCCTCCGACTTGGCGCCGCTGGTGGCCCGCCTGCTGGAGTCCGGCGGCGGCGCCCTCGCGATGCCGCAGGCGGCGCCCGGCCAGCCCGGCGCCGTGGCCGCGTCGCTGGCCGCGGCCGGCGGCAGCGGCGACGGCTACCGCACCACGCTGCTGCCCGAGCCGCGCAGCAATGCCATCATCCTGCGCGCCGCCAACCCGGCACGGCTGGCGCTGGCCCGCACGCTGATCCAGCAGCTCGACCAGCCGCCCTCGCGCGGCGGCGAGGGCGGCGGCAGCGGCAACATCCACGTCGTCTACCTGAAGAACGCCGACGCCGCCAAGCTGGCCGTCACCCTGCGCGCGGCCCTGGCGGCCCTGCCCGGCCAGTCCGCCACGCCCGGCGGCATCGGCGGCGCGGCGGCGGCGAGCACCGTCGTCACGGCACAGTCGGGGCAAGGCCTGTCGGGCATGGGCCAGGCCGGCGCCGGCGGCGGCCTGGCCAGCGGCCCGACGATCAACGCCACGGGCAACAACCAACCGTCCACGGGCGGGCAGATCCAGGCCGACCCGTCGACCAATTCGCTCATCATCAGCGCGCCCGAGCCGGTGTACCGCGAGTTGCGCGCGGTGATCGACAAGCTGGACCAGCGCCGCGCCCAGGTCTTCGTCGAGAGCCTGATCGCCGAGGTGCGCGCCGACAAGGCGGCCGATTTCGGCATCCAGTGGCAGGCCCTGCTGGGCCGGCGCGACGGCAGCAACGTCGGCATCATCGGCACCAACTACGGCGAGGGCGGCAGCAACATCGTCAACCTGGTGGGGCAATTCCTCAACGGCACGCCCACGGCGCAGAACCTGGTTCGGCCTCCGCAGGGCTTCAACCTGGGCCTGGCGCACCGCGTCAACGGCCTGTTCACGCTGGGCGCGCTGGCCAATTTCCTGCAGAGCACGGGCACGGGCAACGTGCTGTCCACGCCCACGCTGCTGACGCTGGACAACGAGGAGGCCAAGATCATCGTTGGCCAGAACGTGCCCTTCGTCACCGGCAGCTTCACCAACACCGGCGCCAGCGGCGGCACCAGCGTCAACCCGTTCCAGACCATCGAGCGCAAGGACGTGGGCCTGACGCTGCGGGTGCGGCCGCAGATCAGCGAGAACGGCACGGTCAAGATGGTGATCTACCAGGAGACCTCCAGTGTCGTGCCCAGCTCGGTCGGCGCGGCGCAGGGCCTGATCACCAACAAGCGCGCCATCGAGTCCAGCGTGCTGGTGGACGACGGCGCCATCGTGGTGCTGGGCGGCCTGATGGAAGACCAATTCACCACCAACGAGGACAAGGTGCCCGGCCTGGGCGACATCCCGGTGGTGGGCAACCTGTTCAAAAGCCGCAGCCGGGGCATCACCAAGACCAACCTGATGGTGTTCCTGCGCCCGGTGGTGGTGCGCGACGCCGCGGCGTCCGAGCAGTTCTCGCTGGACCGCTACGACCTGATGCGCGGCGCCCAGATGGGCAACCAGCCGCAGCCCAGCAGCGTGCTGCAGATCAACCAGGCGCCGGTGATGCCCCCGGTGGCGCCGGTGCGGCCCGACGCCTGGACGCGCCCGGCCCCGCCGCCGCCGCTCATCAACCCGGCCAGCGGCGAAGCCAACTACGAAGGCGGCTGAGTCCCCGCCATGCGCTACCCCCTGCCCTACGCCTTCGCCCGCGCGGCGCGGCTGCTGCTGGAAGACGACGGCCACGCGCTGGTGCTGTGGCACGACGGCCACCCCGACCCCGGCCACCTGAGCGAGGTGATGCGCCGCCACGGCACCGGCGAGCAGCCGCTGGCGCTGCAGCAGGCCGACGCCCACACGCTGGCGCAGCGCATCAGCCACGCCTATTCGCAGAGCGAATCCAGCGCCGCCGCCGTGGTCAGCGAGGTCGAGAGCGACGCCGACCTCTCGCGCATCATGCAGGAGCTGCCGGCGGTCGAAGACCTGCTCGAATCCGCCGACGACGCGCCCATCATCCGCATGCTCAACGCCCTGCTCACGCAGGCCGCGCGCGACGGCGCCAGCGACATCCACATCGAGCCCTACGAGCGCCACAGCAGCGTGCGCTTTCGCGTCGATGGCGCGCTGCGCGAGGTGGTGCAGCCCAACCGCGCGCTGCACGCGGCGCTGATCAGCCGCCTGAAGATCATGGCCGACCTCGACATCGCCGAGAAGCGCCTGCCGCAGGACGGCCGCATCAGCCTGCGGCTGGGCACGCGCGCCATCGACGTGCGCGTGTCCACCCTCCCCAGCGCGCACGGCGAGCGCGCGGTGCTGCGCCTGCTGGACAAGTCCGAGAGCAAATTGAGCCTGGAGTCGGTGGGAATGCTGGGCGAGGTGCTACAGAAATTCGAGCACCTGATCGCCCAGCCGCACGGCATCATCCTGGTCACCGGCCCCACCGGCAGCGGCAAGACCACCACGCTGTACGCCAGCCTGGCGCGCCTGGACGCGCAGCGCAACAACATCATGACGGTGGAGGACCCGATCGAGTACGAGCTGCCCGGCGTCGGCCAGACGCAGGTCAACCCGCGCATCGACCTCACGTTTGCCCGCGCGCTGCGCGCCATCCTGCGGCAGGACCCGGACATCGTGATGATCGGCGAGATCCGCGACATCGAGACCGCGCAGATCGCCATCCAGGCCAGCCTGACCGGCCACCTGGTGCTGGCCACGCTGCACACCAACGACGCCGCCAGCGCCGTCACGCGCCTGACCGACATGGGGGTGGAGCCCTTCTTGCTCAGCTCGTCGCTGCTGGGCGTGCTGGCGCAGCGGCTGGTGCGCAAGTACTGCCTGGACTGCGCTGGCCAGGGCTGCGACGCCTGCGGCCACACCGGCTACGCCGGCCGCACCGGCGTGTTCGAGCTGCTGATGGTCGACGACGGCATCCGCGCGCAGATCCACGCCCGGGCAGCCGAGGCCGACATCCGCGCCGCCGCGCTGGCCAAGGGGATGCAGCTGATGCGTGAGGACGGCGAGCGGCTGATCGAGCGCGGCATCACCAGCCGCGAAGAAGTGCTGCGCGTGACGCGCGATTGAGAACCCGAATCAAATCGGCCTGTGACCAGCGCCAGGAAAGCGCTGGCAGCTATCGAAAAAGAAGCTGCGCTGGTTCCGTGCGACCTGGGTTCGTCTCGTTCTGCCTCATTCCTCGAACAGGTCGGCGTGCGTCCCGGCGCGCACGAAGACCAGGGTGTCGCCGTCCCGGCGGTAGACCAGCAGGAAGTCGCCGCCAATGTGGCATTCGCGGTGATCGGCCCAGCGGCCCTTGAGAGGCTGGTCCAGCCATTCACCCTAAATCCGGCAGTTACCCCGCCCCTACCAGCCCTGTTG
>Ga0075163_10001956_pt1 | contig 27735 bp, 22 predicted proteins | sample JI1023141ADNA_FD_71478 | JGI IMG/M metagenome (GOLD analysis project Ga0075163, IMG submission 71478) | Wastewater effluent complex algal communities from Wisconsin, to seasonally profile nutrient transformation and Carbon sequestration -... | ecosystem: Engineered > WWTP > Effluent > Algae...
CGTTGTCGAACAGACCGGTCAGTTCCACACCGATGGGTATCTCGGTGCCGCCGCGCAACATGTCGGCGATCATGTCGAACAGCCCGTTGGCCGCAGACGGCGTGAGGCCGAAGACGACGACTTCGGGGAAGCCGAACGCCTCGGGGTAGCCGATCGTGTAGACGTAGCCGGCGCGGGGTGGCTGGAGGTCGGTGCGGGCGGCGACCGGTTCGGTGGCCCAGCCGTGCGTGTCGATCATCCACTCGATCTTCTCCGCGTGCGGGATGTGGAAGTCGGGAAGCTCCATCTCAGAGCAACCCTTCGGCACCCACATCCAACGCATGCTGCGTATGGCGAGTGGCCATGGCGGCGAACATCGCCTCGCTGCGATCGCTGCTGCCGACGATCTGCGACGCCACCACCGACATGACGATGCCGGCGTATGCGTCGCGGCAGTACTGGCGCCAGAACTCGTCGCCGTCGAGGCTCACGCCGTACTCGCCCAGTGCCGCGCAGTACCGCTCGACCAATGGACGCTCGATCTGCCGACGAACCTCGGGCAGCGGCCCCGCGCCCAGGAAGTAGCTGACATCTGCGCTGGGACTGCCGTGCCCCGGCGTCTGCCAGTCGACCGTGGCCAGCGGGTAGCCACCCCGCTCGGACGCGAACATCAGGTTGTCGAGCCGATAGTCGCCGTGGGTCACCGTGTCGGGCAGCGTGCGACCCTCGATCCATGAAGGGATCAACGCACCGAAGCGCTCGATGAGCGCGACGCCCTCGGTGTCGAGGTACTTCGCAAAGGTGGCCAGGAAGCCGGGCAGGAACATCGTCCACAGCATCTGCAGCCCGGCGGCATCGTCGGCGCCCCGTCGTTGCAGGAACTCGATCTCGGCCAGTGACGGGTCGGCCCAACGCGGGCCGTGCAGGCGAGCGAGCTCGAGCACGGAACGCTCGGCCATCTCAGCCGTGCAGCCGGTGATCTGGTTGCCCTGCTCGGCCGGGGAGAGGTCTTCCAGCAGCAGCACGAAGTCGCCATCGGCTTCGTGCCACTCGCCGTGGAAGCACCGCGCGACCCGGATGTCGACCGTCGGCGCGATCTGCGCGTAGAACTTCACCTCCCGCTCGTAGTTGCGCAGCGAAACGCCGGTGGCGCGACTGGTGGGATCGGGCGAGGGCAGCTTGGCGATGATCGAAGTGGGCAGGTCGCTGCCCGCCGGCACCGCCAGCTCGTAGCGCACGTTCATGCCGACCAGCCCGTCGCCGATGCGGCGATCGCCGGTGATCGTCACGTCGGCACCGAGCACGGTGCTGAGCCATTCGGAGGTGATCTCTTCTGGTGCCATCGCGTTCGACCGTAGCCGTACGCCACGCCGTCTGGCACAGTGGGCGACGTGAGCGACGAGCTGACTGCGACACTGGCCCACCACGCCGAGCAGCTGGCCCGCGAGGGCTACACGATCGTGCGCGACGCGTTCGACGCCGACCTGGCCCACGCGCTGCACGCCGACATCGACCGGCTGGAGCAGCAGCTGGAAATCGGCTTCGGCGGTAACGGGTTCGAGGGCCACGCCACCACTCGCGTGTACAACCTGCTCGCATTGGGCGAGCTCTACTCGCAGGTGCCCGTGCACCCCATCGTGCTGCCTCTGATGCATCATCTGCTGGGCAGTGGCTGCCTGGTCAGCAGCCTGTCGGCCATCACCATCCACCCCGGCGAGATCGCCCAGCCCATCCATGCCGACGACCAGGTGATCCCCATTCCCAAGCCGCACAAGGCCGTCACCGCCAACAGCATGTGGGCCGTCACCGACTTCACCGAGGCCAACGGCGCCACTCGCATCATCCCCGGCAGCCACCTCGCCGATCACTCCCCCGCCTACGGGCAGCACTACGACACGATCTGCGCCGAGATGCCGCGCGGCAGCATCCTCGTCTGGGATGGTGGGCTGTGGCACGGCGGCGGGGCCAACGTCACCGATCACCGCCGCCGCGGGCTGGCGATGAACTACTGCGCCGGCTTCATCCGCCAGCAGGAGAACCAGCAGTTGGGCATACCGTTGGCCACGGTTGGCGGCTTCTCGCCCGAGCTGCGCGAGCTGTGCGGGTTCGGCGTGTACAAGGGCCTCATCGGGCACATCGACCGGCAATCGCCCGAGCATCGCTTGCTCGATTCGCGCCGGCACGGCGCGATGTTGTGGGATCGCACGTAGCCGCTACCGTCGACCGGGCATGTACACGTTCCTGTTGAAGCCCAAGTGGATCGGCTTCCACCTGCTCTGCCTCACGGCGATCGTGGTGATGATCAACCTCGCGTTCTGGCAGCTGCGACGCCTCGACGAGAAGCAGACGTTCAACGATCGGGTCACCTCGCACACCGACGCCGATGTCGTGCCGCTCGACGGCGCGTTGTTGCAGGGCGATGCCGACGACCTCATCTACCGCCGGGTGGAAGCCACCGGCAGCTACCTCCGCGAACCCCAGTTCGAGGTCGTCAACGTCACCCAGGAGGGCACCACCGGTCGCGACGTGGTGAATGCGCTGCAGCTCGCCGATGGCACGCTGGTCATGGTCAACCGAGGGTTCGTGCCCACCGGCACTCCCCTGCCGGCACCTCCACCCGGCGAGGTGCAGGTGCTCGCCCGGCTGAAGGCCGGCCAATCGGCCGGCACGGGCCAGCCGGCCGACGACGGCACCAGGCCGCTCTCCGAGATCCGACGCGTCGATCTCGTTGCCCTGGGCCAGCAGTTCGAGCAGCCGCTGGCGCCGATGTACCTGGAGCTGCTCGAGTCACGACCAGCGGAACCGAGCTCGGTGAGCGCGGTGGCCTTCCCGGAGCTGAGCGAGGGCCCGCACCTCAGCTACGCCGTCCAGTGGTGCATCTTCAGCATCAGTGTGGGCGTGGGCTGGGTGTTCGCCGTGCGCAAGAGCATCCGTGACCGCAGCGGCACCAAGCAGCCGTCGAAGCTGAAGGCCGTCGAACGCTACGACCCCCAGGCCTCCTGAACGACTGGCCACCTGAACGACGGGGCCCCTGAAGAGCCGGGCTCGTCACGGCGCGGCGACGAAGCCCTCCATCTCGGCCATGCGACGGAACTGCTCGATGACGTTGGGCGCCACGTAGGTGGGGTCGAACGAGCGATACGCCGTGTCGACGTTGACCGAGATGCGCCCGAACTCGCTGAGGCCACTGAACTGCTCGCGGGCGCCGATCTCGCGCGCGATGTCGCGAGCAGCGTCCCACGCGTCGAGCCCGGCGGCGTGGCGCTGTGCAGCGGCCTCGTCGACGAACGCCAAGTAGTCGCGCACCGTCGCAATGCCGGCCTTGTCGGTGAGCGGCCCGTGGCCGGGCACCACCGTGTCGATGTCCATGCCCAGCATCAGGTCGCATGCGGCCACCCAGTTCGACAGCGGGCCGGCCCACACGATGGGTGTGCCGCCGACGAACAGGATGTCGCCGGTGTACACCGTCTTCGCGTCGGGAACGTAGGCAATGGTGTCGCCGCGCGTGTGCGCCGGCCCGACCTCGATCAGCTCGACCACACGGCCACCGACCTCCACCTCCAACCGGCCACGGAACGTCCGGGTGGGCATGCGCACGTCGATGCCGTCGAAGTCGAACGCGCCGAAGAAGTGGCGGAACAGCGCACCGACCTCGCCGGGCGCCGAGTTCAGCGCGTGCAGCATCGACGGCGGCACCTCGGTCATCTCGTGAGCCGTCGCCTCGGACGCGACGATCTCCGCCGCCTCGAGCAGTTGGTTGCCGTAGCAGTGATCGCCATTGGCATGGGTGTTGAGCAAGGTGGCGATCGGCGCAGCTGCGGTGAGCGCAGCCATCGAGTCGAGCATCTGCTGGGTGAGCTTCAGGTCGAACAGCGTGTCGACCAGCAGTGATGCGCCGTCACCCACCACCAGGCCGGCGTTGCTCCAACCCCAACTGCCATCCGACTGGAGGTAAGCGAAGCAGGCATCGCCGAGTTCGTGGAGTCGAGTGTCGCGCGGCATGACGCGTTCCTATCACGCAGGCACACCACGTCGTGCGAGCGGGCAGCGGGCATACAGTGACTGCATGAGCCTGCTCGCCACTCGCCGCCTCGGCCGTACCGGCCACCAGTCGTCACTCGCCATCCTCGGCGGCGCCGCCTTCTGGGGCACCACCCCCGAGGTCACCGAACGCAGCTTCCAGCTGGCGCTCGATGCGGGCGTCAACCATCTCGACATCGCGCCGTCTTACGGCCATGCCGAGCTGGTGGTGGGCCCGCTCGTCCCTGCCGTGAGGGCCCGGCTGTTCATCGGCGAGAAGTCGAATCGCACCAACCCCGATGGCCTGCGCGCACAGCTCGAGACGTCGCTGCAGCGACTCGGCTGCGACTCGTTCGACCTGTACCAGGCTCACGGCGTCACCGACATGGCCGAGCTCGATCGTCGGAGCCCAGCCATCGAGGCCATTCTGCGTGCCCGCGACGAGGGCCTCACGCGCTTCGTCGGCATCACCGGCCACGACTTCGGCACCGCCGCCGCCCAGCTGGCGGCAGTGCGTCGCTTCGACCTCGACAGCGTGATGCTGCCGGTCTACCCGGGCGCTCTGGTCAACGCCCAGTACGCAGCCGATCTGGCAGCCCTGCTCGCGGAGGCGGCTCGGCGCGATCTGGCAGTGATGGCCATCAAGGCCGGCGCACACCAGCCGTGGGGCACGCGCGAGAAGACCTCCACCACGTGGTACGAACCGTTCACCGACCCAGAGTCGGTCGCCCGCGGGGTGCGGTTCACGCTCGGTACGCCGGGGGTGCACGCGTTCTGCACCACGGGCGATGTCGACGTGCTGCCAATGCAGCTGGCGGCGGCAGCCTCCTACGAGCCCCTGTCCGTCGGCGAGCGCGAGGCGCTGCTCACCGATGCGGCCGAGTGGCCGACCATCTTCCCGCTCACCGAACACGCTCGCTGACGCCAGCGGCGGCCGACGCTGGTTCGCTTCCGACGGCGCTGGTCGGCTTCAGCCGGCGGCGTCGAACATGGCAGCGACTCGCTCGGCGATCATCACCGTGGGAAGGTGGGTGTTGGCTCGCGGAACGGTTGGCATCACCGACGCGTCGCACACCAGCAAGCCGTCGTAGCCGACCACCCTGCACCGCGCATCGACCACGGCATGGGGGTCGTCGGCGACCCCCATGCGGCACGTACCCACCGCGTGCACGTAGTCGCCCACCGCCGAGCGGAGCCCCTGGTCGGAGAGGTCGTACGCCTCGGGCGCGGCCACCGCCCGCATCGCCGAGCTGAGGGCGACGCGCTCGGTGAGCGTGGCAGCAGCGCGCAATGCGACCAGGTCGCGCTCATCGCTCAACATCGCGAACTCGACGATCGGGTCGACGGTCGGATCGGCGGCGGCGAGCCGCACCGAACCCCGCGAGTGCACTCGCATGACCGCTCCCATCAGCAGCGCCAACGACGGCAGGGCCGGGTCGAGCACGTCCATCGCCAGCAACTGCAGGTCGTGATGCTCGAGGTGCGTGGCGCGGAGCAAGGCCGAGACCGCCACCCGCGACTGCGCATCCACCACCTCCTCGTGCAGCCGGAGGGCGAGCGGGAAGGACGGGTGGTCTTGCAGCCCCCGACCCACCCCGGCGCGATCGATGCCGCTGCGCAACAGGATTGCCGGCGAGTGGATGGCGCCGCCGCAGACGACCACTGTAGTTGCGTCGATCTCGGTGCCGTCGGCCAGCGCCACGCCCACGGCTCGACGGCCGTCGAGCAGCACACGATCGACGAGTGCGTCGCCACGCACCTGCAGGTTCGCCCGGGCCCTGGCCGGCTCGAGGTACACGTCGTTCACCGATGCTCGGCGACCATCGGCGGTGCGGGTGAGGTTCGCGGGTTCGGCGGTCGGTTCGGCCGACAGCATCGCCTGCGCCACCACCCCCATCTCGTGCGGCATCGCCGGGCGCAGCGGGATCGGCAGCCGCGCGAACCACGGGGCCACCGACGCCCAGCCCCAGCCGGCGCACCCGAAGTCGCGCTCCCACTCGTCGTAGTCGCCGGGCTCACCCGCCAGCGCGACCATCGCATTGACTGCTGACGACCCGCCGACTCCGCGACCGCGCGCATACAACCGTTGGCCTTGTTCGGCGGTACGACTGGCCATCAGCCGCGGCCAGATGCGACCGGGCTCGGCCATCGCCGCGACGAACGACGGGCCGCTGACAGCGGCCGGCGTGCCCGCACTGTCGTGATCGGGCCCGGCCTCCAGCAGCAGCACTGTGCGTGTGGGCCGCTCGCTGAGCCGTGCGGCGAGCGCAGCTCCGGCCGAACCGGCGCCGACCACCACGACATCGGCGCGACGCACCACCGGGCTCAGGCCCCGACTGCGGAAGGAGGGTTGGTGTTGGCCGGCAGCCCGGCGAGATGCGCGGTGTCGTTGTAGCGGTTCAGGCGCCACACGTTGGGTTTCACCAGCTGCAGCTCGGTGATGGACGTGTTGAGGGTGTGGATCTGGAACGAGCCCATGCCGGGCGCCCTCAAGGCCAGGCGCAGCACCGCGTCGACGACGCCGCCGTGGCACGCAACGACGACGGTCTTGCCCGCATGATGGTCGAGCGTGCGCCGCACGGCGGAGCCGACCCGGAACTGAAAGGAAGCCACCGTCTCGCCGCCGGGGAAGGTGGTGGCGAACGGGTCGCCACTGTCCCAGGCTTCGGGGCCGATGTCGTAGCGCTCCATGTACTCCTTGTACGACAGGCCGTCGCACTCCGGGCCGGGGTCGTGCTCGCCGAAGCCGTCGTCGATGGACACCGCGAGGCCACCCAGCGAGGATGCCACGATCTCGGCCGTCTCGATCGCCCGCGGATACTGGCTGGCCAGCAGCACATCGGCCTCGAACTCGGGGTTGGCCACCCACCGGGCCCGCAACCGATCGGCCTGCTCACGACCCAACGGCGACAAGCCCGAGCACGTGCGCGGACCCCCGATCACACGGTTCACCGTGACGATCGATTCACCATGGCGGACGAGCACGAGTCGGGTCACGACGTGCGACGCTATCGGGCGAGCGATGCGCGGTGTCACCCGGCCAGGTGACGAACGCGCTCGACCGGCGAAGGGCACCGTTCGGCATCGACGCTGCACGTCGAGGTGGAACTGCTCAGCAGCAAAGAACACATCGACGGGTGTGTCCTACTGCTTACTTTTCGTTCGCGACCGAAGGATCGCCCGTGCCCGGGCCCGTAGGTTCTTCGCGGTGGCCACCGGAGCGCGTCTCACCATTCGCACCAGTAGCCCAGATCCGCGCTGCGCCGGGCTGCTGGCCGATGCCCACGCCCTCGGGCTCACCGACGTCACCGCCATCGATGTTGCCGACGTCGTGTGGTTCGCCGGCACGCTCAGCGCCACGCAGAAGAAGGCGTTGGAAGCCGTCCTGGTCGATCCGTTGCTGCAGACGGGTTCCTGGACCGCACCGAAGGCCGGCATCGAGACCGAACTGCTGCCGGGCGTCACCGATCCCGTCGCCATCGCGGTGGCCCTGGCGGCACACACGGTCGGTGTGCCGGGAATGGAAGTGGCAACGGGCAAGCACTTCCACCTCGCCGGCGAGCTCCTCCCGGAGACCACTGCGACGCTGGCTCGCCGGCTGCTGGCCAATCAGGTGATCGAGCGATGGGCGCCAGCGCCACTGGCGCCGTCGTTCATCGATGCGACCGCGGTCGCCGAGCACACCGTCGACCACGTCGCGATCCGCGATCTCACCGACGCAGCGCTGCAGTCGCTCAACAAGGAACGCGGCCTCTCGCTCGATCTGGCCGAGCTGCACGCCATCGTGCAGCACTTCCGTGGCGTCGGGCGCGAGCCAACCGACGTGGAGCTGGAGACGTTGGCCCAGACGTGGAGCGAGCACTGCGCCCACAAGACGTTTCGAGCGCGCATCACACTCGCCGACGGCAGCGAGGTCGAGCCGCTGATGCGGCAGCTGCGTGGGTGCACCGACGCCATCGATGCACCGTTCGTGCGCAGTTCGTTCGTCGGCAACGCAGGCATCCTCGGCTACACCCCGGGCGTCACCGTGGCGGTGAAGGCAGAGACGCACAACCACCCGTCGGCGATCGAGCCGTTCGGTGGTTCCAACACCGGTGTCGGTGGCGTGATCCGCGACGTGATGGGCGCCGCCCACCACCCCATTGCCATCACCGACATCCTGTGCTTCGGCCCCACCGACTTCCCCGCCCATCAGCTGCCCGAAGGTGTCCTGCACCCGCGACTCATCGAGAGCGGTGTGGTCGCAGGCGTGGCCGACTACGGCAACAAGATCGGCCTCCCCACGGTGGCCGGCGCCGTGCTGTACGACCCCGGCTACCTCGCCAACCCACTGGTGTATGCCGGCTGCATCGGCGTGGCCCACGAGGGTGCGTGGCAGCTGCCCGGCCCCCAGCCGGGCGACCTGGTGGTGGTGATGGGTGGACGAACCGGCCGCGACGGCTTGCGCGGGGCCACGTTCAGCAGCGCCACCATGGATGCCACCACCGGCGACGTCGCCGGCGCCAGCGTGCAGATCGGCGACCCCATCACCGAGAAGCTGCTCATCGATGTGATGCGCGAGTGCACCGGCCTCTACACGGCCGTCACCGACTGTGGCGCCGGGGGCCTCTCCAGTGCGGTCGGTGAGATGGCCGAAGGCGTGGGTGCCGACGTGGACGTGGCCCTGGCCCCGCTGAAGTACCCGGGCCTGCGGCCGTGGGAGGTGTGGCTCAGTGAGGCACAAGAGCGCATGGTGTTCGCGGTACCGCCGATGCACCTGTCCGCGGTGGTCGACCTGTGCACTCGCCACGGTGTCGAAGCCGTCTCGCTCGGTGCCTTCACCGGCGACGGCGTGCTGCGCGTGCGCAGCGGCGACCTCACGGTGCTCGAGCTCGACACCCACTTCCTGCACGACGGCCGCCCGCAGCGCACGATGAACGCCGTGATGCCAGCACCAGTGCGCGACCCGGCAGCGGCACCCGACTGCGCCGACCCCGCCGCCACTCTGCTGGCGCTGCTCGCGCACCCCAACATCGCGTCCAAGGAGCACATCATCCGTCGCTACGACCACGAGATCCGTGGCGCGACGGTGGTCCGCCCGCTCGTCGGCGAAGGGCACGACAGCCATGCCGATGGCGTGGTGCTGGCCGAGCCTGCGCACTCGCACGGGCTGGCCATCGGCATCGGGGTCAACCCGTGGTTCGGCATCACCGATCCCGAGCACATGGCGCACGCCGTCGTCGACGAGGCCATCCGCAACGTCGTCGCCGTCGGCGCCGACCCCAGCTCGGTGGCGTTGCTCGACAACTTCAGCTGGGGCGACCCTCGCCGCCCGTCCACGCTCGGTGAGCTGGTCGCTGCGGTGCAGGGCTGCTGCGCCGCGGCCACTGCCCACCGGGCACCGTTCGTCAGCGGCAAGGACTCGCTGAACAACGAGTACCTGGGCAGCGACGGCGCCCGGCACGCCGTACCCCCGACCTTGGTCATCACGGCCATCGCCCATCACCCCAACCCCGACCTGGCCGTCACTCCAGATCTCAAACAGGCGGGCAGCGTGCTGGTGCTCGTCGGCAGCACTCGTACCGAGTTCGGCGGCAGCCACTTCTTCATGGTCGACGGCACGCTCTCCTTCGGCGACGGTGCTCGCGGCATGGTGCCCGCACCCGACCCACAGGCACCGAGCCGCTATCGCGCGTTGCACCGCCTGTTGCGAACCGGTCGCGTGCGCAGCTGTCACGACCTCAGCGAAGGCGGCCTGGCGGTGGCACTCGCCGAGATGTGCATCGGCGGGCGGCTGGGGGCCGACATCGTCGCACTGCCCCACCCCGACACGACGACTTCCTTGTTCAGCGAATCGAACGGTCGCTTCGTGTGCGAAGTGGCACCCGACGACGTGCAGTGGTTCCTCGCCGGCCTCGGCGAGCCCGCAACCGTGCTGGGCACCGTCACCGCCGAGCCGCTGCTGCGCCTGGCGGGCAGCGACACGCCCGTCGATGCGCTGCGAGCCGCCTTCCGCGGAGACCCACGATGAGCCGGCCGCGCGCGATGGTGCTGGCCGCGCCCGGCACCAACCGCGACCACGACGTCGCGTTCGCCCTGCAGTTGGCCGGCGCCGACCCGCACATCACGTTGCTCGAGGAACTGCTGGCCAACCCCGCCGTCTTGCTGCGCGACACGCAGTTGTTGGTGCTCGCCGGGGGTTTCAGCTACGCCGATGCGCTCGGCGCCGGCCGCATGTGGTCGCTCGCGGTCACCCACCGCCTCGGCGACGTGCTGCCCCGTTTCGTCGCCCTCGGCCGCCCGGTCATCGGCATCTGCAACGGCTTCCAGGTGCTCACCCGCACCGGTCTGCTCCCCGGGGCGCTGGGCCACAACGCCAGCGGTCACTTCCAGTGCGAGTGGGTGCGAATGGAAGCACCGGCCAGCAAGAGCGTCTGGACCACGGCGCTCGAGCCCATCGAGTGCCCCATCGCGCACGGTGAGGGGCGCTACGTGCACCCCGACGTCGCAGCGCTGGCCGCCAATGGCCAGGTGGCCCTGCGCTACGCCGACACCGAGCGCAGCGGTAACCCCAACGGCTCGGCGGCAGGCATCGCCGGCGTGTGCGACGAGACGGGCGTCGTGCTGGGCCTGATGCCGCATCCGGAGAACCACGTCGTTGCCCGCCAGCACCCGCGCCACGTGCGTGGCACCGCTGCCGGGCTGGGCTTGGCGCTGTTCGAGCAGGGTGTCAAGTATGCGGCAGGCCTAGGAGGCGCGTGATGGATCCGTTCCTCGACCTCGACCTGCCGCTGCCCGACCGACGCGACGGCAAGGTGCGCGTCAGCTTCGCCCTGCCGGCCGACGCCGGCGGCGGCCGGCGGCTGTTCGTCACCACCGATCGGCTGAGCGCCTTCGATCGCGTCATCGCCGGCGTGCCGTACAAAGGGCAGGTGCTGAACCAGCTGGCGGCGTGGTGGTTCGCCCAGACGGCCGACATCGTGCCCAACCACGTGCTCGAGATCCCCGACCCCAACGTGCTCGTGGCCCGCAGTGCGCACCCGCTCCCGGTGGAAGTGGTCGTGCGCGGCTACATCACCGGTGTCACGTCCACCTCGTTGTGGCAGCAGTACGCCGACGGTGCCCGCACCATCTACGGGCACCCGTTCCCCGATGGCCTGCGCAAGAACACCGCACTGCCGTACGCGCTCGTCACACCCACGACCAAGGCCGAGCACGGAGGCCACGACGAGCCCATCACCGTGGCTGAAGTCGTCGAGCACGGGCTGGTCGAACCGAAGATGTGGGGGCAGACGGTGGAAGCTGCGTTGCAGCTCTTCCGGCGCGGCCAGCAGGTCGCGGCCGAGGCGGGCCTCATCCTCGCCGACACCAAGTACGAGTTCGGCATCGACGAGCACGGCTCGCTGTTGCTGATCGACGAGATGCACACCCCCGACTCGTCGCGCTACTGGGTGGCCGACAGCTACCACCAGCGACTCACCGCCGGCGAGGAGCCCGAGAGCCTCGACAAGGAAGTCGTGCGCCGCGCACTGCTGGCCACCGGCTACCGCGGTGACGGTGAGCCACCGGCACTGCCCGACGAGGTCTGGCAGCAGACCAGCGCCCGCTACATCGACGCCTACGAACGACTCACCGGTACCCCCTTCCAGCCTGGCGCCTACCCCGTCGGCCCTCGCATCCTGGAGCACCTTCATGTTTCCTGACACTCCCGTGCACGTGCGCAGCCAGCACGATCAGCAGCCCGGCCTGCGCGACGACGGCCCGAAGGAGGAGTGTGGTGTCTTCGGTGTCTCCACGCCACACGGTGAAGGCATCGCTCAGCTGGCCTTCTTCGGCCTGTTCGCGCTGCAGCATCGGGGCCAGGAGGCAGCCGGCATCGCCGTCAGCGACGGCAGCCGGGTGCGCTGTCACAAGGACACCGGCCTCGTCGCCAACGTGTTCACGCCGGCCACCATGGCCACGCTCACCGGGTACCACGCGATCGGTCACACCCGCTACAGCACCACCGGGGCCAACGCACACCGCAACCATCAGCCGTTCCTGGTGGAGACGATGCACGGCCCGCTGGCGGTTGCACACAACGGCAACCTGGTGAACGCCGGCGCACTGCGCGAAGAACTGCTGGCCAAGGGCTTCGGACTCACGGCCACCAGCGACACCGAGGTGCTCACCCTGATGCTCGCCGCGGCCGGCGGCAAGACGTGGGAGGATCGCATCGAACGCACGCTGCCGGCGTGGAAGGGTGCGTACTCCTTGGTCCTCGTCGTCAACGACCGGGTCATCGCCGTTCGCGACCCGTGGGGCTTCCGCCCGATGAGCGTGGGCCGCCTGCCGCATGGTGGCTACGCGGTCGCCTCCGAGACCTGTGCCCTCAACACGCTCGGGTGCATCGAGATCGACGAGGTGCAGCCCGGCGAGATCGTCACGTTGCAGGGCGCCGAGCTCACTCGCCGCCAAGCGCTCACACCCAGCGCCACGCCCGCTCGCTGCACGTTCGAGTTCGTCTACTTCAGTCGCCCCGACAGCGTGTGGGCCGGCCGCAACGTGCACCACGTCCGCCAACGACTGGGTGAGCAACTGGCCATCGAGTCCGGCGTCGACGCCGATGTCGTGATCCCCGTGCCCGACAGCTCCATCCCTGCGGCCATCGGGTACAGCCGAGCGGCAGGCATCGAGCACAACGACGGCCTCATCAAGAACCGCTACATCGGCCGAACGTTCATCGAGCCAACCCAAGACCTCCGCGAGCGCGGCGTGGCACTCAAGTTCAACGCACTCTCGGAGAACCTCGCCGGTAAGCGAGTGGTGATGATCGACGATTCGCTGGTCCGCGGCACCACTGCCGGCCCGTTGGTGAAGTTGCTGCGCGACGCCGGCGCCACCGAAGTGCACGTGCGCATCACGTGCCCACCCATCACCCACGCGTGTCACTTCGGCGTCGACATGGGCCACGACGGCGACCTGATGGCGGCACGACACACCGTGGACGAGATGCGCGACCTCATCGGCGCCGACTCGCTGGCCTTCCTCTCGCTGGAGGGGATGATGCGGGCGATCGAGCCCGAGAACGAGGGCAGCGAGCAGGGCTACTGCAACGCGTGCTACACGGGGCACTACCCGATGCCGGTCGACGAAGCGCAGCCCAAGCTCAGCTTCGAAGGCGCGCTGTCGTGACGCCCATCGCCGCCGCCACTTCCGGGCGCTATTCGTCCCACACACCCCTCTGGGCGGCATTCGTCTCGGAACCGGAGACGACTTCCGCCCGGAACCAGCACGCCGGGGTTCACCGGGGGGCCCTGTGAAGGTGCTCGTCATCGGCAACGGTGGGCGCGAGGCAGCCATCACCTGGGCCTGCCGCCACCATGGTCACCACGTCGACTCCGCCGCGTCGTTGCCCGCCGAGTTCGACGAGCACACCCGGCCCGACCTCGTCATCGTCGGCCCCGAGGCCGCGCTGGTGGCAGGCGTCGCCGACCGTTGCGCAGCGATGCACATCCCCTGCTTCGGCCCCACCGCCAGCCTCGCGAAGCTGGAGAGCTCGAAGGGGTTCACGCGCATGCTGGCGGGGCGATTGGGCCTGCCGTCACCTGCCTACCACCTCTCATCCGATGCCGAGGAGGCCATCGCCTGGTGGCGCGAGTTCGGCAAGCCAGTGGTCGTCAAGCTCGACGGCCTGGCAGCCGGCAAGGGCGTCATCGTGCCCGAAGGCCCAGATCTCCACGCCGCGACCGAAGCCGCCATTCGCGAACTGGTGGCACAGGGGCCGATCGTGCTCGAGGAGCGGCTCAGTGGCCCAGAGTGCAGCCTGATGGCGTTGTGCGACGGCACAGTCGCTCGTCCGCTCCCTGTGGCGCAGGATCACAAGCGCATCGGCGAAGGCGACACCGGCGCCAACACTGGCGGCATGGGCGCCTACGCTCCCGCGCCGATTCCGTACGACCCCGATGACCTCACCGCCATGTTCATCCAGCCGGTCATCGACTTCCTGATGGACGAAGGTGCGCCCTACATCGGTGTGCTCTACGCGGGCCTCATGCTGACACCCGACGGCCCCAAGCTGCTGGAGTACAACTGCCGCTTCGGCGATCCGGAGGCGCAGGCCGTGCTGCCGCTGCTCACCGACGACCTGGCAGCGCTCGCACTCGCCTGCTGCAACGGCGAGCTGGGCGATCGACGCATCAACTCCCAGGGTGCGGCCTGCACCATCGTGGCCGCGGCGGCCGGCTATCCCGCCGCCGTGGAGGCCGGGGCGGTCATCGACTTCGGCGACGAAACCACCGACGCCCTGCTCTTCCATGCCGGCACGGATGGCGTCGAGGTCACCGGCGGGCGCGTCCTGGCGGTCACCGGGCTGGGAGCCAACCTGGCCGAGGCCCGCAACCACGCCTACGGTCGCATCGCGACGATCCAGTTCGACGGCATGCAGGTGCGCCGCGACATCGGCTGGCGCGCCATCGGCGCCGGCCTCAGCTCGTACGCCGCTGCAGGTGTCGACATCGATGAAGGCACCCGCGCTGTCGACCAGATGAAGGCCGCCGTCGAGCGCACCCACGGCGCCGCCGTGCTCAAGGGCGTCGGCAGCTTCGGCGGGGTGTTCAGCGGGGCCATCCTGAAGGAGATGGACGAGCCACTGCTCGTGGCCAGCACGGATGGCGTCGGCACGAAGGTGGAGCTGGCCGCTCGCCTCGGCCGCTACCGCGGTGTGGGCGCCGACATCGTCAACCACTGCATCGACGACGTGCTGGTGCAGGGCGCTCGGCCGTTGTTCTTCCTCGACTACATCGCGAGCAGCAAGCTCGACGCCGACCAGGTGGCCGAAGTGGTCACCGGAATGGCCGAGGCGTGCGAGGTCGCAGGCTGCGCGCTGCTGGGCGGCGAGACCGCCGAAATGCCTGGGGTCTACGCTCCCGGCGCGTTCGACATCGCGGGCACGTTGGTCGGCGCGGTCGACCGGGCCAAGCTGCTGCCCAATGCCCCACTCGTCGCCGGCGACGTGCTGCTCGGCGTCGCCTCCAACGGCCCGCACACCAACGGCTACTCGCTGTTGCGCAAGCTGTTCGAGTGGCTGCCGATGGACGCGGTGCCCGTCGGATTCGACTGCACCCTCGGCGAGGCCCTGCTCAAGTCGCACCGCAACTACGTGCCGGTGCTCGGAGCCGCCATCGATGGCGGCAAGGTGAAGGCGCTGGCGCACATCACGGGCGGGGGCCTTCCCGAGAACCTACCGCGAGTGCTGCCCGACGGGATCAACGCTCGCATCCACCTCGGTTCGTGGCCGGTTCCACCACTGTTCCAGCTCGTACGCGAAGTCGCTGTGGGGATGGCCACGCACGAGTTGTACCGAACGCTGAACATGGGTGTCGGCATGGTGGTCGTCTGCGCCGCAAGCGATCTCAGCGAGGTGCAGGCGTCGATCACCGAGCAGACGTGGGTGATCGGCGAGTTGATCACCGCCGCCGACGCAGGCCGAACGGTGGTGCTCCTGTGAAGCGCCGCCTGGTCATCCTGGCCAGCGGCAACGGCTCGAACGCGCAGGCCATCATCGATGCGTGCGCCAGCGGTGAGCTCCCGGCGGAGGTGATGGCCGTCGTCAGCGATCACGGCGAGGCAATGGCGTTGACACGCGCCGACGCGGCCGGTCTCCCCGCCGTGCACATCGGTCGCCGGGCGGGCGAGACGCGGGCCGACTACGACGCGCGGCTGGCCGACATCGTCACCGGCTTCGACCCCGACTGGGTCGTGCTCGCCGGCTGGATGCGCGTCCTCACGTTGAGCTTCCTCGGCTGGTTCCCCGGCATGGTCGTCAACCTGCACCCGGCGCTGCCCGGCCAACTGCCCGGGCTGCACGCCATCGAGCGTGCCTACGAGGAAGCCCGCGCCGGCCGCCGCTCAGGTACCGGCGTGATGGTGCACCTCGTACCCGACGAAGGTGTCGATGTCGGGCCGGTGCTCGCCACCGCGGAGGTGGCCATCTTGCCGGACGACACGCTCGACCAACTCGCACAGCGTATGCATGCGGCCGAGCACCAGCTGCTCGTCGACACACTTCGCCGCCTGTGCACGCGTTCACTCACCAATGGAGTCATCACATGATCAACGACGATCTGTTCGACCGTTTCCAGGCACTCACCTTCGACGATGTGGTCATCGTTCCCGGCTACAGCGACGTGCTGCCCGACACCGTCGACACCGCCGCCGTCTTCGCTGCCGACATCACGCTGGCCGTGCCCATCGTGAGCGCAGCGATGGACAAGGTCACCGAAGGTCGCATGGCCATTGCACTCGCCCGTGAAGGCGGCATCGGCGTGATCCACCGCAACATGACCATCGCCGACCAGGCGGCCGAAGTGCAGAAGGTGAAGCGCAGCCAGAGCGGGATGATCAGCGATCCGATCACGCTGCCTCCCAGCGCCACGCTCGCCGATGCGGAAGCGCTGATGCATCAGTTCAAGATCAGCGGCGTGCCCATCACCGACCCGCAGGGCCGACTGGTGGGCATCCTCACCAACCGCGACACCCGCTTCTGCGAGCAGGCCGACTACCGCCGCTCGGTCACCGACTTCATGACCAGCGAGGGGCTCGTCACCGCGAAGGTGGGCACCACCCTCGATGAGGCGCGCAGCATCCTGCAACGCCACCGCATCGAGAAGCTCCCCTTGGTCGATGCAAACCGCAAGTTGGTGGGCTTGATCACGGTGAAGGACATCCTCAAGAACCAGGAGTTCCCCAACGCCACCAGCGACCCCTCGGGTCGGCTGCGCTGCGCCGCCGCCGTCGGTGTCGGCAACGACCTCGAGGAGCGCGTGGAAGCGCTCGTCACCCAAGGTGTCGACGCCGTGGCGCTCGACACCGCTCATGGCCACTCGGCGGGTGTGATCAAGGCGATCGAGCGCATCAAGGCCAACTGGCCGCACTTGCCCGTCGTTGCCGGCAACGTCGTCACCGAGGAAGGCGTGGAGGCGCTGTCGCAGGCCGGCGCCGACGCGGTGAAGGTCGGCGTCGGCGCCGGCTCGATCTGCACCACACGCGTCGTCAGCGGCGCGGGCATGCCGCAGCTCTCCGCCATCTACTTCACCACCCAGTACGCCCGGCGCCACGGCATTCCCGTCATCGCCGACGGCGGCATCACGTACTCCGGCGACATCGTCAAGGCCATCGCCGCGGGGGCCGACTGCGTGATGCTCGGCTCCATCCTGGCAGGCACCGACGAAGCGCCCGGCGAACTCGAACTGTTCGAAGGCCGCCGCTACAAGAGCTACCGCGGCATGGGTTCGATGGGGGCGATGCAGGGGCTCGGTGCCGATCGCTATGCCAGCGGCCAAACTGACAAGAGCCAGGTGGCCGGCCAGTCGCGCAAGCTGGTGCCGGAGGGCATCGAGGGTCGAGTGCCATATGCCGGCACCCTGGGCGACGTGGTGTATCAGCTGGCCGGCGGTCTGCGCAGCGGCATGGGCTACGCCGGCGCGGGCACGCTCGACGCGCTACGGAGCTCGGCCCGCTTCATGCGAGTCACCACGGCCGGTCGCAACGAGAGCCACCCACACGACGTCACGATCACCAAGGAAGCGCCCAACTACCAGCGCAGCTGACGAACCGATGACTAGCCGAGCACCGACTGGTCGAGGTTGCGAATGCGGCCGGCCATCGCGGCGAGCAGCTTGTGGGTCAGCGTGGGGATGTCGTCGAGCACCGCCCGGAACTGCCCGCGACCGATCACCAGCACGCTGCCGTCGCTGATGCACTCCACTGTTGCCGAACGCGGCCCGTCGTCGAGCAGCGCCAACTCGCCGGCGATGTCGCCGGCGTTGAGCTCGGCAACCTTGCGACCATTGCGACGAACGACGAAGGTGCCTTTCAACACGATGAACGCATCGGACCCGCTGTGGCCTTGCTCCATCAGTACCTTGCCGGCGGCAACGTCCACCTCCGACCCGGCAGAGGCGACTTGCTCGAGCTCCTTCTTCGTCAACCCTGCGAACAGGGCAACTCTGCGCAAATGCTCGACGTACACACCCCGATTGGCCATGGGGCGACATGGTAGCCGTCAGCGCGCGCCGGTTCGGGCAGCGTGCTCGCAGCTACGCAAGCTTCTCGACGAACGCTTCCAGCTGGCGAAGGTTGCGGCACTCGAACACGCCGTCGGTGTGGGTGCCGTAGTCGCCGACGATGGAGTCGCCGGTGTTCCAGTAGCTGCGTGGTTCGGGGTTCAGCCAGAACACCTTGCGGGCCTTCTGGCGAATCTCCTTCACCACCCACGCTTGGCTGGCGTGGTAGTTGTTACGCGCATCGCCCAGCAGCAGCACCGTGGTCTTGGAGTTGATGTCCTTGCCGTAGCGCTCGAAGAACACCTCGAACGCGTGGCCGTAGTCGCTGTGACCATCCACCCACACCACATCGGCCTCTGTGTTCACGCGATGGATGGCGTTCGCGATGTCTTCCTCGCCCTTGAAGTACTCCGTGACCTCGTCGATGCCGTCGATGAACACGAACGACCGAACCTTCGAGAACTGACCCTGCATCGCGTACACCAGCATCAACGTGAAGCGGGCGAACGCAGCGACCGACCCTGAGATGTCGGCGACCACCATCAACTCGGGCTTGGCGGGCCTGGGGTACTTGAACTTCGGTTCGGCGGGCACACCGCCGTAGCTGAGGCTGTGCCGAACGGTGTTGCGGAAGTCGAGCGGGCCCTTGCGCCCGTGGCGACGCTTGCGCGCAAGACGGGCCGCCAGCTTGCGCGTGAGGGGCTGCAGCGCCTTCTTCAAGTTCTGCATCTCGTCGCGCGAGGCGTGCATGAACTCGACGTCTTCGGGCAACGGCTTGCGCAACGTCTTCGCCATCGCCTCGGCGCCACGGTCGGCGACGAGCCGTCGGCGGATCTCGGCCTCGATCTCCTTCTTGAACTGCTCGATGCGATCGTTGTACTCGTCGTGCTCGAGCCGCTCCTCCAGCGGGGTGAGCTCGCCACCCACCTGGTCGCGGCTGGCTTCCATCAGCTTCTCGAGCATGCCTTCGAGGTCGAGGTTGCGCAGCGTGCGATAGAGGTAGTACGTGCCGCCAACCGGGCGGCCGGGCTCCATGCCTGCGAAGCGCTGCACCGCCTGCTTGGCCAGTGCCCGCATCATCGCCTGGTCGCCGTTCATCAGCGCAGCCATCAGCATCTGCGCGATCTCTTCCGGCGTCAGGTTGTCCATGCTGCCGCCCTGGGTGCCCTTGCCGTCACCTTGGCGCATCTGCTCTTGCATCTCGCGCCACATCTCATCGAGATCCGTGTCGCCGTCAGCGATCTTGTACTCCGGCCCGCGCATGCTGAAGTACACCTCGAACACGGTCTCGAAGGCCCGCCAGTGAGCGTTGTTCTTCACCATCGTGGCCGCCAACGCATACTTGAACGCGTCGCGATCCTCGATGGGGATGTGCTGCACCGCCTCCATCGCGTCGAGGTTCTCGGTGAGGCTCACCGGCAACCCGGCGTTGCGCAGTTCGACGACGAACCCGGCCAGCAGATCAAGCATCGGAACGCGCCCCTTCACAGCTTTGTGTCAAGAACCCGGGTTCACAGCACCTGGTCACAGCCCGACAGCCTTCACGTAAAGGCTATTTGTCGATGGACAGCTCTTTGGCTGCCTTGGCAATGTCGGTCTGGTACTTGAGCAGGATGTGCAGCGTGTCTTTTGCCTGCTGTGCATCGATGCTCTCGATGCCCAGCAACACCAGCGTGCGCGCCCAGTCGATGGTCTCGCTGACGCTGGGCGACTTCTTCAGGTCGAGCTGACGGATGCTGCGCACGATGCGGGCGATCTGATCGGCCAGGTTCTCGGACACGCCCGGAACCTTGGTGAGCACGATCTCCTTCTCGCGTTCCATGTCGGGGTAGTCGACGTGGAGGAAGAGGCAGCGACGCTTGAGCGCCTCGCTGAGCTCGCGGGTGTTGTTGGAGGTGAGGAACACCAGCGGGATCTGCTTGGCGGTGATGGTGCCCAGCTCAGGGATGGACACCTGGTACTCGGAGAGGATCTCGAGCAGCAGTGCTTCGGTCTCCACCTCGACACGGTCGACCTCGTCGATCAGCAACACGACGGGATCCTCGGCGGTGATGGCCTCGAGCAGCGGTCGGGTGAGCAGGAAGTCGGTGCCGAAGATGTCGTCGTGGATGTCGCTCCACGAGTCGCTGTTGCGGTCGGCCTGGATGCGCAGCAACTGCTTCTTGTAGTTCCACTCGTAGAGGGCTTTGCTCTCGTCGAGACCCTCGTAGCACTGCAGGCGGATGAGCCGCGCATTGGTCATGTCGGCGATGCTCTTCGCCAGCTGGGTCTTGCCGGTACCGGCAGGCCCTTCCACCAGCACGGGCTTGCCGAGGCGGTCGGCCAGGAATGCGACACCGGCGATGCCGTCGTCGGCCAGGTAGTTGACGCTCTTGAGGCCGTCACGGACCTCCTGAACGCTCTCGAAACGATGTGCCATACCAGCACCCTACTGACGACCTTGACCGCCCGGTCAATCAGAGGAGAAATCGGCCGCCGGAACGAATCGCACCGACGGATGAGCCACGCCACCGGCGAGCCACCATGGCACCGTTAGGCTCGCACGCCATGAGGCGACGACCGGTCGACGGCAGGCAGCAGCAGGCGCTTCGATGACTGCTGCGGCGCTGCTGGCCGACGCGGTCGGCACGTTCTGCGCACAGATCGGCGAGCAGCTGGCCGCGCTCAGCAACAAGCCCGCTGTCGGCTTCCTTGCCGATGTTGCCAACGAAGCCTCCAACATCGTCGGCGGCGTGCTCGCTGCCGACGGCCGCTGCACCGACGGCGAGCTCGACGCGTACCTCGACGTCATCGGGCCGTTGCTGCAGCCCCCGCTGGTGGTGTCCAACATGGCCGCCCGCGATCTGCAGCTGTTCGGCGACACGACCGAGCAGCTGTCGCGCCCGAGCGTGCTGTTCGACCTGTTGTGCCGCGCCGATGCACAACGGGGCTCGCAGCGCAGCCACCTCTACTACGAGCATGCGTTGCGGCTCGCGCACGTCGCTGCCGCGCTCGACCTCGTGCCGTCGGCCAGCGAGCTCACCGCCATCGACGGCTTTCGGTCTGCGATGCTGCAGCACCTCGACTCCTTCGGCATCGCTCGGCCCGGCCGGCCGGCTGTCACGGCGGCGCCACTCCCGTCGTCCACCACCCCTGCAGCATCGTCGGTCGCCCCGACACCGACACCGACACCGACACCGACACCTGCACCGGCACCGGCACCGGCTCGCTCACTCACCGATCTGCTGGCCGAGCTCGACCGACTCGTCGGCCTGGCCAACGTGAAGGCCGAGGTGCGACGCCTCAGCAGCTTGTTGCAGGTGCAGCAGCTTCGCACCGAACGCGGAATGCCGGTGATCGAGACCAGTCACCACCTCGTCTTCACCGGCAATCCCGGCACCGGCAAGACCACCGTCGCCCGGCTGCTCTCGCAGATCTACCACGCCGTCGGAGTCGTCTCGAAGGGCCACCTGGTGGAGACCGATCGCGGCAAGCTGGTCGCGGGTTTCGTCGGCCAGACAGCGCTGAAGACTCAGGCTGCACTCGATTCGTCATTGGGGGGCATGCTGCTCATCGACGAGGCGTACGCCTTGGCACGCGGCGGCGAGAACGACTTCGGTCTGGAAGCGATCGACACGCTCGTCAAGTTCATGGAAGACCACCGCGACGACATCGCCATCGTCGCTGCCGGCTACCCCACGGAGATGGCCGACTTCATCGACACCAACCCCGGCCTGAAGAGCCGGTTCACCCGCACCATCAGCTTTCCGGACTACACCGAGGACGAGCTGGTGCACATCTTCCTGCAGCTCGGCGACAGGCACCGGTACCAGCTCACCGACGACGCCCTGCTGCGCGTGCGGCACTACATCACTGCCGAGCCACGCACCAGAGGTTTCGGCAACGCCCGCTTCGTGCGCAACCTGTTCGAGACCGCGATCGCGCACCAGGCGATGCGCCTGGCACCACTCGGCGACCCCAGCGACGAGCACCTCGTCACGCTGACGGCCGACGACATCGCCCCTGTCGACGCGTAGCCCTGAGGTACCCTCTCGCTCATGACTCCCATCGTCGTCGGCCTGGTGGTGCTCGCCGGCGCCGTGGCCGCGTTCCTGGTTCGCGCTCGCCTGCGGCACCGCGCACCACGACCGATGTCCATCGACCCGTTCACCCTCAGCGAGCCGTGGCGCCGCCATGTGGCGGCCGCACAGACCACGCAGCGCCGCTACTTGCAGATCGCCGGCAGCGCCGCCGACGGCCCGCTGCGCGATCGTCTCCGCGAGATCGGTGCGCAGGTGCAGCATGCAGTCGAGGAGTGCTTCGCCATTGCGCGCCGCGGCGACGCGCTCGATGACGCGCTCGCTCGGTTCGACACCGGCTCGTTGAACCGTCAGCTCGCCAGCGCCGCCGACGAGGCCACGCGCACCTCCGTGCAGGCCCAGCTGCAGTCCGCGGGCCGCATTCGCGCCACACGCGACGACACGGATTCGCGCCTGCGCCTGCTCACCACTCGCATGGGCGAGCTGGTTGCGCAAGCAGCGGAGGTGAGCGTCGGCACCGATTCCACCGACCAGCTCGGCACCGGCGTCGACGACGTGGTGACCCAGCTGGAGGCGTTGCGGCTGGCGCTCAACGACATCAACAGCACGGGTCGGCCCGCCACCTCGCCGTGAGCAGCCTGCTGAAATCGAACGTCGCAGTTGCGTCGGGCACTGCGATGTCACGGCTCACCGGCCTGCTGCGGGTGATGGCCTTCGGGTACGTCTTGGGCAAGTCGTCGCTCACCGATGCCTACAACCAGGCCAACGCCAGCCCCAACCTGATCTACGAACTGGCGCTGGGTGGCGTGCTCTCGGCCACGCTGGTACCGCTGATCACGCGCCTGCACCGCGAGCGCGACGAGGAGGGCGAGGTCGCAGTGCGGTCCGTCGCCATCGTCGTGCTGGCCGCGCTCACGGTGATCGCGGTCGCGGCCGCGCCACTCGTGTTCCGTCTCTATGCCTCGGGGATCTCGAGCGATGTCGACTACGACCTGTACCTGGAAGTCGGGGCAACCCTCGCCGCGTTCTTCCTCGTGCAGATCTTCTTCTACGGCCTCAACGCGCTCGCCGCCGCCGAACTGCAGGCACGCAACCGCTTCTTCGTGGCCGCGTGGGCCCCGGCGCTCTCCAACGTGGTCGTCATCGGCACGTTGCTGCTGGTTCCCGGCATCACTGACGACCAACCGGCCGAGCTGGGCGACGTGCTCACCAACTCGTCGCTGCGCCTCACACTCGGGCTCGGCGCCACCGTCGGCATCGCGGTCATGGCACTCACGCTGTTGCCACCGTTACGGCGTGCCAAGGTTCCGCTGGCCTTCCGTCCCGACTTCCGACACCCCGCCGTGCGCCAGCTGCGCCGGCTCAGCGGTTGGGCACTCGGCTACGTGCTGGCCAACCAGGTCGCCATCGTCGTCGTGCAGAACCTGCTGGTGCGCAGTGGTGAAGGCAACCAGACGTCGTACTTCAACGCATACACGTTCTTCGTGCTGCCGCATGGCCTGCTGGCCATGTCGATCGCCACCACCTTCCTGCCGGAGATGTCGCGCGCGGTGACCGACAAGGACCGGCCACGGTTCATCGCCCGCTCGAGCCTCGGCATCCGATTGGTGGCGTTGCTCACCGTGCCCGCAGGGTTCGGCTTGTTCGTGCTCCGCCGACCGGTCATCGGCCTCGCGCTGCAGCACGGCGAGTTCACCGCCGACGACGCCCTGCTGGCCAGTCGCGCCCTCGCCGGCTTCGCGCTCGGGCTCGGCGCCTTCTCCGTCTACCTGTTCGTGCTGCGCGCGTTCTACGCGCACCAGGACGCCCGCACGCCATGCCTCGTCAACGTCGTCGAGAACGCTCTCAACATCGCGCTCGCGTTCGTGCTCTACGACCGGTTCGGGGTCATCGGCATCAGCGCCTCCTTCGCCATCGCGTACACCGTCTCGGCGTTGTGGGCGCTGCAGATCCTCTCCTACAAGGTGCCCGGGTTCGCGCTGCGAGGCACGCTGACCGGCATCTTGCGCATCGTGCTCGCCGCCGTCGTGATGGCGGAGGCCGTCTGGGCTGTCACACAGTTGATGGGCGACAACGCCGGTGCCGGCGCGGCATTGAGGGTGGTGGTCGGGGGCGTCGTGGGCGTCGGGGTGTACCTGAGCGTGCTGCTCATCCTGCAGGCACCCGAGATCGAAGAACTGCGCACACGGTTCCGGCCATCGCCGCCGTTGCCGTCAGGACAGGCGACGGCGGGGCAGTAAGCTGCCTCGCATGTTCAAGTTGTTCAAGAAGTGGTGGAAGTACCTCGGCGCGAAGTTCAACAGCGACTTCGACAAGAACGCGGATCCGGCAGTGCAGCTCGAGCAAGCGCTGCGTGAGGCTCAAGACCAGCACCGACGGCTCAAGGAGCAGGCGGCCAACGTGATCGCCGGCCAGAAGCAGGCCGAGCTGCGCCTCAACGCCAAGATGACCGAGCTGGAGAAGCTCAACGCCACGGCGCGCCAGGCGCTCATCATGGCCGCCGACGCAGACAAGGGCGGCGACGCCGCCAAGGCCACTCAGTACAACACTGCGGCCGAGGGCATCGCCAACCAGCTCATCCAGGTCGAGCGCGACGTGGAAGGCCTGAAGGCGATGGTCATCGACTCCACCCAGGCGGCCGATCAGGCCAAGGCCGCCGTGCAGCAGAACGGTCGTCTGCTGCAGCAGAAGCTCTCCGAGAAGCAGAAGCTGCTGTCGCAGCTCGACCAGGCCAAGATGCAAGAGCAGATGAACTCGGCGATGGCTCAACTGCAGGAGACCGTGGGCGACGATGTGCCCACGCTCAACGAGGTGCAGCAGAAGATCGAGGCTCGCTACACCAAGGCCAAGGCCCACAGCGAGCTGCAGGAGTCCACGGTGGAGAGCAGCATCCTCGAGATCGAGCACGCAACCGCCAACGTGGAGGCGCAGAGCCGGCTCAGCCAGTTGCGTTCGGAGCTCGGCCTCGAGAGCGCCACCGCAGCACCTGCCGTCGAGCAGCCCAAGCCCGCCGAGGGCTGACATCTCGTTCCCGGTGCGGGCGGAGTTGCGCGCACCGGCCGACGAGCGGCTCGAGCGGCTAGATCAGCACCAGCAGATCGTCGCGATGGATGGCCTCGTGGGCGACATCGGCCGGTAGGTCGGTGGTGCGCTTGCCACGTACCGCACGCAGCACATCGGCATCGCACAGCGCGATGCCGCGGGCCACCACCAGGCCTGACGCATCGCGAACTTCCACCACGTCGCCTTCGACGAACTCGCCCAGCACCTCGGTGATGCCAGCGGGCAGCAGCGACGTGCCCCGCTCGACCAACGCCCGGCGGGCGCCGTCGTCGACCACCAACGCACCTTCCACATTGGTCGCGAAGCCGATCCACAGCTTGCGCGCCGGCAGGTTGCGACTGCTGGGCAGGAACGTGGTACCCACACCGACGCCGTTGACCGCATCGACCAGCACACCCGGCTGGGCCGCCTTGGCGATGACCGCGCGCACGCCCGACCACGACGCCATACGGGCGGCCGACAGCTTCGATGCCATCCCGCCACTGCCACGGCTGCTGCCCGACGCGGTGGCTGCGACCGACAGCAGTGGGTCGTCGGCGGCCACGACCTCCACCAACCGGGCACTGAGGTCGGCTCGGGGGTCGGCCGTGTACAGCCCGGGAGTGTCGGTGAGCAGCACCAACACGTCGGCGGCGACGTTGTGCGCCACCAGCGCCGCGATGCGATCGTTGTCGCCGTAGCGGATCTCGTCACTTGCGATCGCGTCGTTCTCGTTGACGATCGGGATGCAACCCAGCTCGAGCAGCCGAACCAGCGTCTGCCGGGCGTGCAGGTACTGTCGGCGGTCGACGAAGTCGTGCGGCACCAACAGCACCTGCGCCGCCACCAGGGAGTGGCGGCCCAATGACCGGTTGTAGTGCTCCATCAACCTGCTCTGCCCAGCGGCGGAGATGGCCTGCAGCGTGACGACGTCGGTGGGGCGGGTGGCCAGCCCCAACGCCGCGACGCCAGCGGAGACGGCACCGGAGCTGACGAGGATGACTTCATGGCCGGCGGCACGCAGCTGGGCGAGCTGGTCGCAGACGGCGTCGATGATGGAAGCGTCGATGACACCGAGGCCGTCGGTGAGCGAGGAGGTGCCGATCTTGGCGACGACCCTCACGGTCAGACTTCCTCGTGATACTCGAAGCTGAACTTGGCGATCCAGATGATGTCGCCGTCGGAGGCGCCGGCCCTGGTGAGCAACCGGGGTACACCGATGCGCTTCAGCTGATGATCGATGTACGACAGGGCTTCGGGTGTGGTGACATCGTTGAGTGCGACCAGTCGCTCGACCTGTCGGCCGACCAGGCGGAACTCGTGGTCGCCCAACCGATCCACGCGTGCGCCATCGGCGTTGGGCCGGATGATGACGATGCCCTCGGTCTCGGGCTGCTCGGCCCTGGCGCCGTGCACCAGGGCGGCCATGCGGCCGACCAGCTCGCGGACGCCTTGGTTGGTGATGGCCGAGATCTCCTCGCCGTCCCAGTCGTACACCGCCGAGTCGCTCTTGGTACCCACCACCAGGCGCGGGCGATCGAGCAGCTCGGGCCGGTAGGCCTCCAGCTCGTGCAGCAGCACGCGCTCCTGCTCGTGCGGATCGACGCCGTCGATCGCCGACAGGTCGACCATCACGCACAGCACTCGCGCACGTTCGATGTGCCGCAGGAAGCGATGGCCGAGGCCCTTGCCTTCGCTGGCGCCCTCGATGAGACCAGGAATGTCGGCGACCACGTACTCGGTGTCGTTGTACCGCACCACACCGAGATTGGGTTCCAGCGTGGTGAACGGGTAGTCGGCGATCTTCGGCTTGGCCGCACTGATGACGCTGATGAGCGTGCTCTTGCCCACGTTGGGGAAGCCCACCAGCGCCACGTCGGCCATCAGCTTCAGCTCCAGCTTCAACCACTGGTCGTCGCCTTCCTCGCCTTGCTCGGCGAACGACGGAGCACGGCGGCGGTTGGATGCGAACTTGGCGTTGCCGCGGCCGCCGCGGCCGCCGGCGCCCGCAAGCCAACGGTCACCGTGGTTGGCCAGGTCGGCCATCAGCTCGCCGGTGTGCAGGTCGGTGACGACCGTGCCCTCGGGCACCATCACCTCCAGGTCCTTGCCACGCTTGCCGTGCTGATCCTTGCCCATGCCGTGCACGCCATCGAGCGCCCGGCGGTGCGGGTGGTCGCGAAACGCCAGCAACGACGCGACGTTGCGGTCGGCAACCAGCCACACGTCGCCGCCCTTGCCGCCATCGCCACCGTTGGGGCCACCGAAGGCGACGGGGCCTTCCCGACGGAACGAGACGCAGCCCGCGCCACCATCGCCACCGCGCACGTTCAGTTGGGCTTCATCGACAAATCCGCTCATAGGACCCCTTGAGGCTACCGGGCAGGCCGTCGTGCGGTCCGGAACGATTGCGTCGCCGCTTCCGCCGATGCCCGCGGATACCCTTCGGAACGTGACCGGAATCGACGAGCGCTCCGAACGGTGGGCATCCACGATGGCCGGCCACCAGGTCGAAGGCGTGCGCCTCGCCCACGCCGACTCCTGGGCAGGCAGCGGCAGCACGGTGCTGATCCCCCGCGTGGCACGCGAGGAGAGGGAGCACACTGCGCTGTCGACGCTGGCCACCAAGGCCTCTGGTGCCGGCAACCGCC
>Ga0075163_10001957_pt1 | contig 27731 bp, 47 predicted proteins | sample JI1023141ADNA_FD_71478 | JGI IMG/M metagenome (GOLD analysis project Ga0075163, IMG submission 71478) | Wastewater effluent complex algal communities from Wisconsin, to seasonally profile nutrient transformation and Carbon sequestration -... | ecosystem: Engineered > WWTP > Effluent > Algae...
AGCACACACTTGCTTGCTAAAGGTGCTTTCGGTGTTGTCGACTTCGACGGAGGCGTACACACGTACGTCAAGAAATCTGGCGAACAAGATACTTCGAACCCACTCAACCAGTACGCAACGGTGGGTTACAAATTGACATATACTAATAAAATGCTAGACGAGAATCGTCAAGTTACGTATAAGGTCGGAAGCTCGGTTTAACCGAGTCTGTAACCAACTAGCACAGAGCTCCTTCGGGAGCTTTTTGCTTTGGTTTGTAATCTAACGACGCCTTCTTACTAAGGTTACAACTAGGATGAGCTATCTGTAGGTTGTCCTGGGTATGAGTACCCCCGCGTGCAAGGGGGATAATATGGTCAAAATGGTATTTACCCTCTACTGGGCCGCCGCATATACCGCACACCATTCCTTTTTCTTTAATGGCTTGAAAACTTATTCGCCCAACCTTGGTGCCTAGCTTCTGCGCCTTACGTTTAGCGTTGTTAAGTTTAACCTTATCTGGGTTATCAAGCTTCCACTGCTTAGCACGTTTATAGGCAGCCTCTTTGTTCTTTGCGGCATACTCACGCATGTACTCTTTGTAGGCCTCATGGTCTTTAAGGACTCTAGCCCTGTTACGTTCGTATAATACGGACTTGTTCTTCTTCCAGTACTCGCGTTTGACTTTAGAAGAATGGAGCTTATTATCTGGGTCTTCTAACCACTTCCTAGACCTTATTCTGCTAGATTCCTTCTGTCTCTCCCTAGACGCCTTCACCTTGTCAGGGTTCGCCTCCCGCCACTTGCGGGCGTTCTCTCTAAGTCGCTCTCTATTAGCTTCCTGGTACTTGCGATTGTATTCTCTTGTGTATTCTTTTGTCCAAACCATAAGAACTACTATATATAGCGTAGGCCAACAAATCAAGGGCACTATATACATACTAAGAGTAACTTAGGAGGATACAATGAAGCGAGTTTTACTTACCGGTGCAAGCGGCTTCGTCGGTTCACATGTACTAAGGCACATCATGGTTACGACAGACTGGGAAGTAGTGTCGTTATGTTCGTTTAGGCATATGGGTAAGAGCGATAGGATTACCCAACAGATGGAGGGGCAAGACTGGAATAGACTTAAGGTTCTCATGCACGACTTACGTGCGCCCATCAGCGACCAACTAGCTCACGACATTGGCAAAGTAGACTATGTGCTAAACGTTGCAAGCGAATCACACGTCGACCGTTCTATTGAACAGCCACGGGAGTTCGTGGAGAACAATGTAGCTCTAGTTCTAACTGTGCTGGATTATGTTCGTCGCTACCCAGCGAAAATGCTGCATGTATCCACCGATGAGGTCTATGGCCCAGCTATCGACCACAATCATAAAGAGGGGGAACCACATCGCCCATCGAATCCATACTCAGCATCGAAGAGTGCTCAGGAGTCTATCATCTATGCCTACCGACGCACCTATGGCTTAGAGGTCGCCATATCGAACACTATGAACATCATTGGGGAGATGCAGGACCCAGAGAAGTTCATGCCCATGGTAATGCAAAAGGTAGCCGCTGGCGAACCAATGACAATCCACGCTTCGGCTGAAGGAGTTATCGGCTCACGTTACTACCTACACGCTCGGAATCAAGCTGATGCACTCTTGTTTCTGCTCAAGAACGTAGACTTCGCTAAGTACATACCAGGTGAAGCAGATATGCCACGCTTTAATGTCGTAGGAGAGAGTGAGGTTAACAACCTTGAGATGGCCCAGATGATAGCAACAGCTATGGGTAAGGAACTCAATTTCGAACTCGTAGACTTTCACTCTAGCCGTCCTGGGCATGACCTTCGCTATGCACTTGATGGGGTAAAGATGGCTGAGCTGGGTTGGAAAGCCCCTTATAGCCTAGAGCAGAGCATCCTGAGAACAGTCAGCTGGACGATGGAGAACCCTAAGTGGCTAAGATAGGCTTCGGCATTGTCACTTATAACCGCCCTGCCTACCTAGAGAAGGTCTGGAAGTATGTGGTTCAGAACGTCGCTCCGTTCGTAGATGAGATAGTTGTCTACAATGACGGCTCTACCGTCGACTATAAACGGCCATATAAGAAAATATGTAACCTGAAAAGTGCGACTTTAATTGACGCAAAAGTGAATCATGGGGTTGCATACGCTAAAAACAAGTTATTGACCACTTTACAGGAGCGAAACTGCGACTTCATATTCATCATGGAGGACGACATCATGCCAGTCAGCAATAAGGTCATCCCAACCTACCTAGCAGCCTACAAGATGACAGGTATAGACCACATGATGTTTGCCCACCATGGGCCTGCCAACTCCCACGCCATAGACATTAGCGGTCCTGTCGTGTGGTGGCCAAGTTGTGTGGGGGCTTTTACCTTCTATACCAAAGACGTCCTGGAGAAGGTAGGGCTTATGGACGAGAACTTCAAGAACGCGTGGGAACATGTCCACCACAGTTGGAAGATAATGGAGAGTCATGGTGTGCCCTACGGCTACTGGCCTGACGTGTTGGGGAGCGAAGAACTGCTTAAGGAGATACCAGGCAGCATCGACAAGTCTTCTATCGGTGGTCAGGAAACCCCTGAACGATTGAGGGTGATAGTGGATGGCCTCCTGTACTGGAAGAAGAAGGATAAGGACTTCCCAGCCCAGCACACCCTAGAGATTTATCAAACAGCCCTTAAGGAGGCAATACAGAATGATTAGCATATTACTACCAAGCAGAAACCGACCTGAAAATGTAAAAAGGTTGTGGGATAGCATTGTCGACACGACGGAAGACCTTAATGACATCGAAATGATCGTGGCTGTGGACATCGACGACCCTCAGTTAGAGGCCTACGTGAAGCTAAGTAAAGCCGAGCCTATACACCTGATAATCATGGACAGGACTGTTCTCTCCATCTACTGGAATAGGTGTCAGAAGAAGGCCAAGGGACCAATATATATGCACTGCGGGGACGATATCATCTTCAGGACTCAAGGTTGGGACACACAGGTCGAGGATGCCTTTAATGAGTATGAGGACAAGATTGTCTTTGTTCACGGTGATGACGGTGGCGGCAATGGTCAGAACTTCGGCACACACGGTTTCATCCACAAGAACTGGGTCAACGCTGTAGGGTACTTTGTCCCGCCTTACTTCAGCTCTGACTACAATGACACCTGGTTAAACGACGTAGCGAACATGCTCGGTCGCAGAAAATACGTGGACGTCCTGACTGAGCACATGCACCCAGCCTTTGGCAAGGGCCCTATGGATGTCACACACGAGGAGAGGTTGACAAGACACAGAACTGATGGTGTAGATGCTATGTACGCTAACAAAGCTGAGGAAAGGATACAAGATAGTAATAAGTTAAGGGAGGTTATGAAGTGAAGATTGGCGTTCTAGGCATGGGCAAGCTCGGCCTGCCTGTTGCATTAGCCATAGAAACTAAAGGCCATGAAGTCAAGGGTTACGATGTGAACCCTGCCGTTGCTGGCTACCTGAAGGACCGCAAGATACCTTATAAGGAAGAAGGGCTACAACCACTCCTGGACAAGACTAAGGTGGAGATGGTTGAGTCCATTGACGAACTGTGTGAATGGGCTGACATCGTATTTTGTGCTGTCCAGACTCCGCACGACCCTCAATATGAAGGCGTGACTAGGCTACCAGAAGACCGCAAGGACTTTGACTACACTTGGTTGAAAGATGCTGTTTCACAAGTAACCCCAGGGACTAACCTTGTAGTTATTTCAACCTGCTTACCTGGTACCTTCAAGCGTGAGATTGAGCCTTTAGTGCAGGGGGTGAACTACGTCTATAACCCATACTTCATCGCAATGGGAACCGTCTTAGCTGACTTCCTAAACCCTGAGTTCGTTCTCATAGGCTCATACGGAAACACGCAACTACTTCAAGACTTCTACAAGACCATCCACGATAAGCCCCTCCTGGTAACTGACGTCACTACCGCCGAGGCTATCAAGGTCAGCTATAACACCTTCATCACCACTAAGACTGTCCTCGCTAACCTTTGGGGCCAGATTGCCGAGAAGACCGGCGCGAACGTAGACGACATCTACAAGGCCTGGAGTATGGCTACCGACAGGCTCATCTCCCCACGATACTTACAGGCTGGTATGTCTGACGGTGGTGGCTGCCACCCGCGGGACAATATAGCACTCTCGTATATCTCCGACCAGCTGGACGTAAAGTTCAACTTCTTTGAATCACTAATGAAGGCTAGAGAGTCGCATGAAGAGTGGATTGCTGATTACGTGCTAAGCCTCAACATCCCACAACCTATTCTAATACTAGGGAAGTCCTTTAAGCCTGAGACAAATATCACCACTGGCTCGCCGGCTATCTTACTAGCGAACCTCTTAAATGAGAAGGGGGCAGAGTTTACCCAGTACGACCCATATATAGACGACGTTGAGCCCAACCTCAACCAAAGGTTCATAGTTGTGGTCGCTACTAAACACGCTGTATTCGCTGACTACAAGTTCAAACAGGGGACTGTTGTAATCGACCCATTCGGCATCATGTCTGACCAAGAAGGCGTAACAGTGCATAGGCTAGGCCGGCGATGAGGGCACTGCTCCTACATAGTGAAAATTCTGGCGTTGGGTATTACAGGATTTGGATGCAAGCTAAATACCTAGAAAAGATTGGCTGGGATATCACTAGGCTACCAGACCAAATGCCTGTCCTGCCTAATGACGACGAGATAGGGGACAACACTGAAGACAGAGAGCTGATGGAGAACTACAAGAAGTACGGTAGCTGGGAGTCAATCTCTAAGGGTGCTGATATCTTGGTGTACCAGAGACCAGACGAACCCCAGACCCTAGCTATGGCTTTGGCTATGAGGGATGTGTGCAACGCTCCCGTGGTGTTCGAGATAGACGATGATGTGTTTGATGTCGCGGAAACCAACCCTTCTTATAAGTATTGGTACCCTGGCTCTCCTTACCGCGAACTCGCTGAGATGTTCATGCGGAACGTAGACGCCATCACTGTCACAACTCCCGCGCTCAAAGAGGTCTACAGCAAGTTCAATGATAACGTAATAGTTTTGCCTAATTGTCAAGACCCCGACGACTGGGACGTTAAGAAGCCTAAACCAGAAGACAAGCTCGTAATAGGTTGGGCTGGTTCGTCGACTCACTATGACGACTTAAAGATTATCCGCCGACCACTCAAGAAGTTCTTACGCAACTATCCGAATGCTGTGTTCAGGGTGCTAGGTACATTACCAGACTTTTTAAAAGACATACCCGGCGTAGAGTTCAGGACTGACTGGGTGCACGTATCTGAATGGCAGAGCAAACTCGCCGAGCTGAACTTCGACATCGGTCTAGTCCCTGTAGTCCAGCGACCCTTTAACGAAGGCAAGTCCAACATCAAGTGGCAGGAGTATTCGATGCTTGAGGTCCCGACAATCGCTAGTCGTGTAGGCGAGTACAAAGAGATTGAACATGGCGTCACTGGCTTCCTCGCAGGTAGCGAAGCGGAGTGGTACCACAACCTGACAAAGCTGGCAGACGATGCTCAACTACGCAAGACCATAGGTAAGCAGGCCAAACAATACACCCTAAAACACCACAACATAAGTAAGAGGATACAAGACTGGGATGCAGCCTACAGAACAATTATCGACAAGTTTCACTCTACGACCGCTAGCCGTTGAAACCCCGGCAGCTAATCTTAGCCCTACGAGCCCTGCCGAACCAGTAGCAGTAGGCGACAAAGCTGAAGCCCCGATAGATATGTTTGAGGCAAAGTGGGGGAGGCCTTTCCTAGCAGACCTCTACGACATGTCCGGCCTTGGAGATTTCGCCAAAGATGAACTTAGCGAGGTGGACACGTTCATACTGTCGGAGATCAAGGCTAGGGAGTTAGCCCCCACCAAGCAGACATACCAGGCTATCCTGGCCGAGCTGGAAGGGAAGATAAGCCTGAACCCGAACCTAAAGTTTGACGTTAAGCTGGCGAAACTCCGTTCATATGTAGAAATAATCCAGAGAGAAAAGAACCTGGAACTTAGAAGGAAGCTATTAGAGAATGTCTAGAACCAACGGCAACATTGTCGAGTACAGCACACAATACATAGACAACAAAGGTTTCAACACTGATACCGAGCTTAAGTCTGTCGAGATCGGCGGGACGGATGGTTCTACCGTAAATCGGCTGAAGGTAAACTCAGACGGCTCGATCGTTGCAGGAAAATCAGAACTTATCACCAAAATCGCGAGCCCCTCGACTGGTGTCTATTATGTCGGGAAGGCTGCCCCAGGGTCCAGTGCGGCGAGTGCTGTCTGGCAAATAAAAAAACTTGATACTACTTCTATTGCCCTGGACAAAACCTACGCCGATGGAGTAACCACGTTCACAAAAACCTGGAACGACAGAGCAGGATACGCATACTCATGACACGCTTTAAGACATACCAGATGACTCACGGCTTCACTACGATTGACTCCCAGACCGAAGCAGCCCCCGAAGGTTATATCGCTGGGCCTTTAGTGGCCTCATTAACTTACTACTAGAAAGGAACACTATGAAAGCTAAAATCACCGCCAAGTCAGAGCTAACTCTAAACCTAAATCAACACTTTACCTTCGATATTGTAGGTGAGGAAGGCGAACAAATCTTAACCAGTCAGACTATTGAGTGCAGCCCCTCTACCGCTGTTCAAGAACTCACGGCTAAACTTAACGCTTATCAAGAAGAATACACAAAGAGCGAAGAATTACCAGTAGGAATGGAGATTAGCTAGTGGCACTCGTAACCTACGTTAGTGCAGGAGTACACGATACCATGCTCGGTAGTGCAGCTATTCTTGGTACTTATGTAAACATCACTACAGGTGGTGTATCTTCTCTTGGTGTAACCGCACCCAACACGACCAACAAGATTACAGGTTGTTGGATAAACTTCTCGTCTCTCCCATCAGTATCTAACTCAGGTAATATTACTATTGAAATAATGGAGTCTGGTGTCTCTAAAGCTACAGTAACCATGAACTATGCTGACATTAAGCTTGGGTTCAACTACGCTCGCTTCACTACTCCGTACCAGTTCACAACACTAGCAGCAGGAGCTTATATCGCCAGAGTTAAAAATACAGTAGGTACTGGCTTGCTTGGACAACTAAGGCTCGCCACAACTAACCTGTGGTTTGAGTTTACCTATGACACGGCAGCAGCCATTGGTGCAACGGATGACTTATGGGTTGGTGGGTTCCATAACGCTGGGTTTACACCTAAAACTTGTACTATCGCAGGAACATCAAACGCATGGGGTAGTGCATCTGCTCCTGGTGCTTCGCAGACAACGCAGTTCATGGGTGCTGGATTGACAATAGGTAACGGTGGTACGTTCAAGTTTGACACTTCGGCTAGTACCACTCTCCAGCTAAAAGGTAGTATCTGGGTAGGGAATAATGGTGTCTACGACATGCGAGGCTCTGCCACTAAGTCGATAATTAACACTCTTATAATTGATAGCCCTTCATCTAATGGGGAACAAGGTATCTTTACTGGGAATACTGTATACGGTGGTCAAGTTCTTACCACTGGTGCTACCTGTGATGTCTACACAACTTATGCATCAGGTTTAGGAACAGCAGCAAGCCCAATGATTACTCAGACAGGTTGGGATGCTCAGGTTGGAGATGAAGTTGTAATAGGTGGAGCTACAGACTACTTAAAGAATGAAACTCGCTTCATCATAACTAGAAACTCCAGTACGTCATTTGTACTCAGTAACACTGCTGGTGGTGCTGAAGCAGCTCTAACCCAGACTCACGCTGTAGGTGCGTACATGAACAACCTCAGTAGAAACGTCATCATAAAGCCACAGAATACTACTAGAGGTTGGTGGGCACACAACTCAGCAACCCTTGTAAACTGTGCCTTTGACTATACAAGGATGGAATACAGCGACTCCTCATCTGGTAAGTCACTCACGCTTAGTGCAACCAGCTTGTCTACGTTCGATGGTATAGTCCTTTACCAAGCATCCATCACTGGTCGTGGTTGTCTCTTGCTTAGACAGAACGATGGAACCGCACAAACACACACTGGCATCACCCTATACAACATGGGTGGTTCTAACTTTGCTGGTCAGTCTGGGATAAGCGGAAACGCTACGAGTAATAAGACTCTAAACTGGTGCTTTCAATACAACGCCCCATCAAGTACATTCTCTTGTGCGTTAATATCATGGGGCTTTACTTCGATTGGCAACACAGCCAACAACTGCCACTCTTACGGAGGCAATGCAGTAAACTCAGCTGCTGGGTATGTTTTTGGTATATTCTCCTCGTCTGCGAACACGTTTAACAACTGTACCGCTAACGCTGCTAGACAGAACGCTGTATACTTCTCCTCCGCAATCGGCAACGTATTCAACAACTGTAGTTTCGGTGGTATAGCCACTAACACGAATGATGTATTTGCGGTTACAGGCACTCTTAACCAGAACTACTTCAATACCTGCTCATTTGGCTCAGCAATACTTCACTCAAACTACCTTAACCAGCTTGATACAAGTATTGCTAAGTTCCAAAATATGGATGGCAACACCTCTAAGCATAGGTGGTACACGAATTACGGCTCTTGGTGGAGTGCTGGCTCAGGACTCACCGATACCACGGTTCGAACAGCAAGCTCACTATCCCTAGTAAGCAAACCAGAAAACGCCACAACAGGTTCCTCTTGGACGTTCAAGGTACCTGCCAACCCCACTTCTCAGGTAGGCATTTTCGGGTATGTCTACCGTAATGCCACTTTTTCAAGCGGTACACTCAAGGTCGAACTATTCTTGCCAGGTACGCTCCTTACTGCCACCCCCGATGCAACATATACGTTCCCGACTACTACATTAGCGTGGCTACCATTCAACATCTCCGCCTATTACTCAGGCTCAGTAGCCCGTTACGCAATTGTTAGAATAACGGGCGTTACTGCTACCGCTGGTGCGTACTTCTTCGTTGACGATTTGTATGACGCTGGCACGGGCAACAAGGTAGCTGGACTCGACCTATGGGACGAAGGCCAACCTTCACAGATTATGGTCCAGTCTGACTTCTCGGTAGTACCTAGTGCTGTATGGGGTTACCCAGACGCGAATACTCAGGCGAGTACGATGGGTAAGCATCAAGCAGACCTCAGCCTGACTAATGTTCTGGTTAAAGACGGCCTAAGCTAACAAAGACCCCTTTAACTTACATACTGTAGGTATATGGCAACCGTTACTCCAGCATCAATACTGAGCCGCTTCAACACTCGCATGAAGGACTCTGAAGACACCACGTTCTCATCCGGAGAGAAAGACGAGTTCTACGCAGCAGCACTAGACGACCAATATTGCACTAAACTTACACGCGACTCTAGCCTTACTGTCGTGGCGAACCAGCCTACCTACACGATTCCAGACGGGTTCATGGGCAACCTTACAGACGTAGGGTACGACGTAAACGACTACGGCTACACACGCTACTTCGATCGTGAAGCCTTTGAGTGTGTCGACGGACTGCTCATCTTTAGCTATGGCTACACGAACATCCCAGGAGGCAAAACACTCTACCTTATAGGCGAGAAGAAACTAGAAACTACCGATGCCGTCCCAGACTACCTGGTTCCCTATATTATCGAGCTTATGACCATCGAGGCCTTTGAATACCTTAAGAGCAACCTCACCACTCGCTTCCTCCGTAACGACATCACGATGTCTGAGATTGTTGCATCTATCGCTACCCATGAGCGTAGGGCTGAGAAACTAAGAGCGAACCTGGCAAACAAACGGCTAGTGAGGGGGTAGCCTATGGCTATTTATGACCCTTCCACACTAGGGACAGCAGAGAACTACATCACGTTTAACGATGATACTGGGGCTGTCTACTTCAGAATGAAAACCCGCACTCCTAACAGGAGAGAGATCGCGGAGTTTGACCTCAAACTGCCTGAAGGTAGCGGCGACAGCGACTTTGAATCGTTTATAGGGAAGATGTATCTCATCATCGAGGGGACCATGTACCCCAATACTGAATCTGACTACTACACGGGTAGGGAAGTCCTCCGCAAGCTAGCATCCTTAGAGGTACAACAGGAAGACTCCCAGAGTGATGGTGGTTACGTTCCCCATAAGTGGAGTGAGAACGTAGGTAAGCAAGTATTCCTGAAGGTTATGTATGTGGACATGGCAGAAAGCACCCGCCAAGGTCTTAAGCAGCCTTTCCGCTTAGTCTGTAAGATAAAATACCCACATATTCTCAGCCAGGAGAGTAAGACTGTCCAGCTAGGTATCAACACAGTCAACCAACTGGGTGGTGCTACTATACCAGCTATTATACCTATGTCAATACCATCTACTGAGTCGGGTGGTTCTAGCATCTTCAGTCTAGCCTTTCCGACGGTATTTGGTGGCACAAGAGGCAGCGGCAACACCATAGCTGTTAATGACGGGGATGTAGACGCCTTCCCGACAATTCAGATATACGGTCCGGTCTCTCGACCGAAGGTAGTGAACCGTCGAACAGGCGAGTACATAGAGCTGGATATAAACCTCCCTACAAGCTCTGATGCAGCGATCATAACCTACGACCAAGACAGCTTGAGCGTTACGGCTATGAACCAGAACGTCTATGGCAAGCTAACCTCTGGGTCTAAGTTATTTACCCTACGACCAGGACAGAACGACCTAACCTATACTGGGGCATCTGTTGGGGTGGGCTCTTACTGTGATGTAGCCTGGTTCGACGCTTGGCCTATTGCTTGAGCCCTGCTAACGAATTAACTCAATAAGGACATACTAGAAGTATATGGCAATAAAACTCGTCTCTATCGTTACCGGCGGTTCTAATAACCACGAAACATCATCTGCTGAAATTAACGGCATTGCTACTGACTTCATCTCCCAAGGTGTAGTCGGTGCTATTAGTGCTACTTCAGGGGTTGCTCCAACCACTGGGGCTTTTGCGGTCAACCAGATTGGCACTCCTACCATGGATGTGCGGGTTACGAATGGTGTAGCTTACGTTACTGCAACTCCTACGGGTGGGTCTGAACAAACCTTCCGTGTGACAATGGATGCTACAGAGGATGTCACAATCGCAGCCAATGCTACTGGTGGCACTCGATACGACTGGATATACCTAAAGCTCGATGCCGATAAGTTGGTCAACCCAGCAGTCGATGCGAGTGATGTAGCGACCCTTACAACTTCACGCTCTACTTCAGCCTCTACAGATAACGGCACCCCTCCTACGTATGGCTACTGCATAGCGGTGGTTACGGTTGCAAACGGTGCAAGCTCTATTACGAACGCTAACATTACTGACAGTAGGACTAGAACGGGCGCAACTAACCTTACTACAAGCACGGCTAGCAATAACGTAGTCACTGCACCTATGCTTGCTACGAACGCAATAACGCTTGGGTACTCTGAGGCAACAGCCAACCAATCAGGCATATCATCAGTAACGGACCTGACTAATCTCTCAGTCACCGTTACTGTCCCTGCCGGAGGTAGAAGAATTCGGATACACGGCCACGTGCACGTCGAGGGTAGCACTACCAACCTTATTAAATTACAAATCCGAGAAGGCTCAACTATGCTGAACGCCACCAGAATACCGAACCAAAGTACAACAGGAGGCTGGTCTACGCCTATGGATGCCTACTACATCGGGACCCCCACAGCTGGTTCGCACACCTACAAATTATCGCTTGCTGTTGAGGGCGGGGGCGGAACTGTTACTATGTCGGCCGATGCAGCAACGTCTATAGGCCAGGCATTTATCCTAGTGGAGTTAATCTAATGGCAACAAAGACGGCATCCGTAATTCAATCAGGAACTTCTAACTACCTTACACCGGCAGAGAGCTTTAATGTTGTCGCAACAGACCTCTTAACTCCCGGCATCGTAGGGTCTTACACTAACACTTCAGGCGTGTCACCAGCGACAGGTTCATTCGCAGTAAACGCCCAAGGCTCACCAAACATGACCGTAGCGGTCAGTGCTGGCCAGGCTTACGTTTCAGCTACCCCTACAGGCGGTACAGCCCAGAACATCCGCGTAAAGATGACCTCTAGTGAAGACGTTACCATAACTGCGAACTCTACAGGCTCTACACGCTACGACTTCATATATGTAAAGGTTGATGCCGACAAACTGAACAACCCTGCCGCCGACGGTACGGACGTAGTAACTCTGGTTGCGCAGAGGTCTACAACTCAGGACGCCGACTCGAACGGTGCTCTAGCCAATGCACTCTTAATAGCTGTTGTGACTGTGTCAAACGGTGCTGTAAGTATCGCCAACGCCAACGTAACCGACCGTAGACTACCTGTAAATAGCCAAACTGACGGATGGCAACAGGCTAACGAAACTTGGACCTACCTGAGCGCGACATCTGTCACTGTGCCAACTGGTGCAGCCTTCAAATACTCAGTAGGTGACAAGGTTAAATACATGCAAAGCGGGGTATGGAAGTACGCCTACGTTACTGGCGTCACAGCTACAACTCTTACCTTAAACGGTGGTTCAGACTATACGATTGCAAACGCTACAATCGCAGCACCATGCTTTAGTAAACGAGCTACACCAGTAGGGTTCCCGCAGGTGTTCAACTTCACGCCAACTTGGGCCTCACTGTCTGGTGGGACTTCTACTTATGCGAGGTTCAGTATAGTGGGTAGAGTCGCCCATGTTGAGGCCAAGTATGTCCTCGCCGGTGCCGGAGTATCTGGAACGCCGAGCCTAACTCTGCCGGTCGCAGTGAACACTGGCTTTGGCTCCGATGGCGCATTGAACAGTTCCGGGGTCTTCCTCGATTCTGGTAACAACGTATACGTCGCTGCGATTACATATAGCTCGTCGGCCGTAAGCCTGCGGCCAGTTGTGGCAAGCGGTACTTATGCCTCGTTCGGCGGTGCAGCTAGCTCCACAGTACCATTTACATGGGGGAACGGCGACGAGGTATCGCTTTCGGTTTCTTACACGATAGCTTAAGGAGACCCCAATGGCTCCTAACTACAAGATAGAAATCCTAGACAAGACCAGGACGAAGATTACACAGGTTAAGAACTTCGCCCCCTTAAACACGGCGAACATGTGGCTGGAATACAAGGACGCACTCTCAAACTGGGGTACCTGTAAGTTCCGAGTACCTAAAGACGACCCTATGTTTACTCAGTTTGGGGACATCCTCCAGCCGTTCTTTAACCATGTAAGGGTGTATAGGGCTGGTGTTTTAGTTTGGTCGGGCATTATAGTTCGCAACCCTCGCAGAACTTCTAAATATATTGAGGTTGAAGCCCGAACCTACCTTTACATGCTTACAACCGTTCTAATAAAGCACGATGCCTCAGTCACGGCAGGGGACGGCAAGGACAACTACCGAGCATTTAACACAGGGACATTGGCCGATGCGGTTCAGGCCATCATGACCGAGACAAAAAGTTTTGTTGACTCAAACAACATCCTTAAGCAGGTGACGGTTGGCGTGTTAGAGAACCCTAATTTCCCAGCAGGATATGTGACTGCGGCGGGGGCGCCACTTACAGGGGCTTGGACCTTTAGTAGCGATATGACAATCCAGTTCGACTACCGGGATGTACTATATTGTCTACAAATGCTTGCTAACTACCCAGCCTGTGACTTTGAGCTTACTAAAGACCTTGTATTCAACTTCAAACAGTTCATAGGCACAAAGCAGCCAAACCTTGTGTTTGAGTATGGCAACTATGGCTCTATAGATGACTATAATGTCATCCTTGACGGGGCAAACATGGCCAATGATATTACTGGCGTAGCCGCGGATTATGGTGGGCAAATCCTTCATACAAGCAAAACAGATGATGCCTCAATACAGAAGTACGGCCGGATTCAAGGTGTTGCCGCGTACATAGACGTCAAGAACAAGAACGCCTTGACATCGCGCCTAACTGAAGAGCTACGTAATACTTCAACACCAGATGGCGAAGTGCAGGTGACCCTGAACGAACGGGCCTACCCGCTAGGCCAATATGGTCTCGGCGATACTATCACACTTCGCATAAAAGACAACATAATACAGTTAGATAGCGTAAGAAGGATTGTAGCCATAGATGTCAAGGTTCACACAACTGGTAGAGAGGCTATACGGCTGGTTACTAACCCACCTAAGGAAGGATTATAAGATGGCAATTCATACTATAGATACTAAAGCGGTTAGCCCGGACGCCTTGACAACTCCAGTGTCTGCCAGCAACACAGCTGGGCTTGCGCCAACAATAGACGGCAATAACAGCGTACCACAGGTACTCGTAGGGTACCAAAAAGACGGCTTTGGCACCGGTATAGACCAGGGCATAAAGGTATCACAGCAAGGGGTGAACGTGAATACCGCGACAGACTCCCAGCTCGTCATGAGTAGTGCGTTTAACCTTTTTAAGATAGTGGGCATCTACTACGTAACAGTGTCGCACCCTGGGACTACGGGCACGTCGGCCTACGGCTCAGTGGAGCACAACCTTGGGTACTCGCCAGCCTACGCTGGCTTTGTATCTACGACGGATGGCAATAGTTATGCCTCTACCCCGTGGTTCCCTGATTATACTGCTTACGCCACCCCTGGTACTGGGCACGGCCTATTTAGAATGTGTGTCGTAGAGGGCTACCCAACGGTCTTCGGGTGCACCGTGTCGATATCGGGGGAGACTATCTCTGCCAAGGACTACCTTTTCAAAATATACGCATTCAAGGAGACTATATCGTGAAGATATTTTACCGCGAGGACGGTACAGTGGCCGGGGCTGTTGTTGGGACACCAGAGATGGAAGAGGCTGCCAGCTTCGCAGGTGCTAGCGGGGTAGTGGCTTCAGAAGATGTGGCCAACATAATACTTAACCCCGACATACCATCCCACATTCTAGACACGACATTGGAGGATGGCGAGGTGGTTCTAAAGGATACCCCAACAGACCCTCCCGACCCAGACAATACTTAAGTTATGCAACCACTCATTATTCTTCAATATGCCCCTGCCCTTATCGGGGTGGGGTCCATGGTCGTCACCGGCGTCTTATGGAATATTATCAAAGCCTACCAAGTCCGTATTGATGTCTTAGAGGATGAGACCAAACGCTGTGCTGCAGACCACCTGGTATCTCAAGGTCAGATAAAAGAACTCAAGGAACAAGTAAAAGAGTTCAAAGACCTGCCCCTGAAGCAGATCCAGGACACACAGGCTGGCATCTTAGAAACCCAAAAACAAATAGTCGAGCTACTAACTAAGATCGAGGACAACCAATGAAAACTTACCCAATAACAGACGTTCGTGGCGACGCGACTATTAACCCTGCACCACCTGAACGTCGACCAGTAGGGAACATCACAAGCATTATCATTCACCATGACGCTGTTACCCGTCCGCATGACTATGATACTATGGCTCGCTTACGCCAAGAGGCAGCAGGACACACCCGCACTCTAGGCCCTGGCCTTCAGTACCACTACAGCATTGATAACGTAGGGGAAATCTTCTGGTGCCGACCTCACGAAGCTACGCTCTGGAACGCAGGAAACCTTGCTGTAAACCGAACCTCTATCGCTGTTAAGCTTGATGGTTACTTCCACAGCCCTGTGAACCAGCAGCCGACTCGCGAACAACTTGAAGCCCTTAACCAGCTCCTAGACAAGCTCTGCACTCAGCACCCTGAGTTCCCAGCCTCTACAGGCGATGTTTACGGCCACCGACAGATTGTAGCCACGGCTTGCCCAGGCGACCTATTATTCCCATATGTGGATGAGTACCGCCGAACAGGCAACATCTCAATTCCGTCCCACATCGGTTATGACTGGCCATCGTTCCAGCCAGCAGCACCAGTTGTACCTTCGGCTCCACCAGCCCCAGTACCTACACCCCCAAGCCAGCCCGTACCCGTACCAGTTCCGACACCTCCTCCAGTTATTACTAGCCCAGAAGTTAAGAACCTAGAGAAGGACGTAGAGAGTATCAAACTAGGGCAGGTTGAACAAACCAGCCTTCTAAAGCAGATACTAGCTGGCGTACAAGCAATACTAACCATGATAACAAGGATATTCAAATAATGTTCACACCAATCACAAAAGACCAGTGGAAGAGTGTAGCACGTAACAGTGTTTTCACATTCCTGTCAGTGTTCTTTGTAACCCTACAAGTGCAGGGTGCATTAGACAAGAAAGCCTTACTAGCAGCGGCAAGTGCTGCGGGTATGGCAGCGTTGAAAATCGTAGAAAAGTCTTTAACTGACGCGAAGTAGGGCAAGGCATGTCCACAGAAATCAATTCTGAGGAAATAAGCCACCTGAAAAGTGACGTTTTAAATCGTTTAAATCCTGAAAAGGTACAAACACCCCAGACGGACGAAAAAACGAAATTAGATGGCACTTTACAGGGAGATTTCTTAGAGAACGTAGTGGCAGCCGATCCAGACAGCTTTAATGTCTGCATAAGTTGCGACTAGACGACAGTAAGAACATAAACCGAACATAATGTCAAGGAGGGTGTAATGTTACAAGTAAATCACGATGCGGCCGAACGAGAGAGGGAAGAGTACCTTGAGGACGTTCGTATAGCGGGCGAGCGGGAAGCAGAGGAGCGGAAGTACAAGCTAAAGCTAACAAAGCTTGAAGTAGCTGGTAAACATAAGTATAAGACGGCCGAGAAGTTCTTGGTCGCTCTAGCAAAATGTCTGCCTTGGTGCTTGTGTGTTATGGCTGTGTTTACACTGACCCTGCTCAGGAGGGAAGTACCACCGGCGCTAGAAGACTTCTTGAAGTAGCCACCTACGAGTCACCGTGAGCCACCTTGTGGTTACCCTCCCCGCGGTGGCTCCTACGTGGCTAGTTTCTTTTCAAGCCACTTGAGCAGCCGTACCTTCCAAGACTTCTTCTGCTTATGGATAGTGAGAAGTAGGGGAGGGAGATCCTCCTTGGGTTGAATGAACTTGGCATGGCAGTGATTGCACAGGCCCAAGAAAAAACCGAACCGATGGGTGATGGGGTCGTACACATATTTGCCGGGCTTCATGGGCCTGCCGGGTCGACGATATTTTACCTTGCCAACAGCTATCCGTTGCTGCATAAATAGTTCTTGTTCTGACATAGGGCTCCTTTCTGTTCGGTTTTTATTCATCTACCTATATGGTAGCAAAATAATATAGCATATTGCTAGTACCGAACAACCATGACCGTCTTGACAGAGCCAAAACGGCTATGTATAATCGATATTAACGAACTTTGACAAGTGAATATGGAAAAACCCATAAAAGCTGGTCATTGACTGAACATACGTGTTCAGGTATATTAGTTATTATCACGTCGCAAAAGGTACAGATCGCGACGTAGATAGTTTAATCAACCTGTAAGGTACTTAATTCCGTAATTTTTGTTTCGGGATTTTGTGCTAAACACGAGTTTTCAGTCAAGGTAATTATACCATGCACTGGCTTTTATGGCTAGTGTTTTTTGTTACATAAAACCCTGACCGTCTTAGGCTGGGAGTCGGCGAAACTCTCGGCATGCCTGGCGGCGGCACAATGGTGCCCAGCCTATGGCGGTTAGGTAACAAGGAGAAAAAGAATGACAAGAATATACCGTGTAAAAGACTGGGATGAGCTGATGACCGTGATATACGGCTACGAGCTAAAAAGAATTGTCTGGATGGAACGGGGAAAAGGTCAATTAATAGTAGGAGTTAGATAATGGAACACGAACAAAAAGACCTTGAAAAAGGCGAAATGGTTTTGAAGGCCGGAGGCGGTGATTACGCACCACTCGCGGAGGGTGAGCCTTTAAAGATGCACATTGGTAAGACGAGTATTGTCGAGACCGACAATTACGATCGGACAGGTAAAGAGACCAAGTTGGTTGTACCGTTCGTAAACGATGAAGAAGGTGAAGGCAACGGACAAGTCTACAAGAAGTGGTTTACGCCTAGCCTCAACCCTAAAGGGAACCTAGCAAAGCTCTTAGTAGCCCTTTATGGCGAAATACCAGCAGAGCTCGACCCAGTAGAGTTGGAAGGCAAGCCAGTACGAGTAGTGTTGACAAACAAAGAACGTGATGGTGTTACTAAACAATACGCCGACACATTTCTTAAGCCAGCACAAGACCAAAAGCCAGTCGATGTCATCGTTAGTGCAGACGAAGACTTAGACACTGTTAAGGCGGTCTTTGGCGACGACGTTAAGTCAGTCAGTTAAGTAAGAAAAGGAGGGTGCGGTGGAACGAATAACAGACTCAGACTTGAAAGAAAGTATGATACGAATTCACCTCGACGGTGTGGCGTTCTACCGCCTCGCCTACGAGCGAAATCCAACTCTTGACAACAAAGATAAATTGTTTCAAGTAATGGTAGATGCCGTGCAACAAATAGAGGGTCTTGTCAATGGCAAGGCCAAAAGTTGAAGACGGCTCCGTAACGATTGCCCTGAGCCTCTTCCAGGCTATCTACAAGACCGACTTCACAATATTGGAGCGGAAGATACTGGACGTGGTTATCGACATGACGTACGGGGTCAATAAAAAGTCCGCAGAAATGTCCGTTCACGACATTCGATATATGCTAGGGCCGATAAACAAAAACCGAACGGACAGAATTGTTAAAACGGTGGAAGGTTTAATCGCCAAAAAGGTGCTTTTTAAGCAGAGAATTGACGATGAGCGTTACATTTTGGGAGTCCAAAAAGACTTCGATAATTGGACATTGAACATTGAAAAAAGTGACACCGTGTCATCCCAGGATGAAGGTTATAAAGATAGTAAGACTTATAAACCTAATACATTACGGGGTGACACCACGTCACCAGCAGAGAGTATCGTATCTTACGCGGAGAAGAAACTTGGTATCAAGCTTTCGGGTAAGCTACGGTCTCTCGAACAAGGAATAGCTAGGGAGTTGTACCAACTTACCCTTAACAGAATGGAGCGAGACACACTTGCTTCCCTCTACATGGTTAAGGATTACATCGACTTCATGGCTGAGGACAAGTGGCTTTCGGTCCACGTAAAACTCCCCATGTCTTACATGCGGAAATACTACGAGCGTTGGCTACGCAAACAACCAAAGAAAACGAGGTCAGTACGGACTGACGAGGAAATAACCGGCTACAGGTTCCGCTACGATGTGGTCAAAGAAAGGTGGGTGAGGAGTGCAGACAAACTTGTTAGACCCGGTAGTGACAAAGGAAAGCCTACAGCCTAGCATTACCGAGCAATACGAAAAGCGACACAAAGAAATCATGCGCGACATGAAGCTCCGCCTGAAACGTGAAGACATCGAATACGAGCGACAGTGGGTTAAGTTCTGGGGTAGATACCGAGACGTGATATCAGACGAGACCACCAAGAAAATGGTCGATGACATCCTCTCACACCACCTCACAAAACTATCGGGGTTACTCAGATGATTGAGATTAAATCCCACTTAAACCGCAGAATGACCAACGAGGAGGCTCGTAACCTGCTAGACGAACTGCTTCAGAAGATTGACCCCATGAGTGGCAAGGCCGTAGAACTCCTACGGATGGGCGATGTCGTGGACGAAGCAAAGACAAAAATCCCCAAGCCTGGTGAGATCGTAGGACTCTCAACTGGCTACAAGGAGGTAGACTGGATGACCGGAGGCCTAGAACTTGGTGAGGTCAGTGTGTGGTACGGAGGAACATCCTCTGGTAAATCCCAAATCACCCAGAACATCGCGCTCAACATGGCGATGCGGGGAATCCCCATCCTGAAGCTACCGCTTGAGATGGGGGTGTACCTTAACACAGCTAGGCTGCTGAAGATGTACGGCGAGGATAAGGAGCAGGAGTTTAGGCAGTTGCCAATCTACTACCCTGATTCCAAGCGTATGGACATCTCGACTCTAGCAAACACCGTAGCAGAGGCTAAGTCAAACTTAGGAATACAGGCCGTGGTAGTTGACCAGCTCCAGCAGTTGGTCCCCCGGCAAGGAACAAACCTAGTCGAAACCATTAGTGCGACGACAGACGAGCTACACAAGATTGCAGATGAAAGTCAGGTTCACATCCTGCTCATCTCGCACATCAATCGGTCGGGAGCTCAAGCAGGTCCGCCTTCACTCCAAGAGCTGAAGGGATCGGCTTCAATCGAACAGGACGCAGACATCTGCATCAGCCTGTATCGCAACACTGAAGACGAGGACCTTGAGAACGCCCCCGACTACAGAGCACCTTTACAACTATTACAAACCAAAAACCGTAACCGTGGTGGAGCTGGAAAGTTCAAATCACTACGAGTTATGAACAACATGCGACTTTTAAGCATGGAGATATAACAAGCGTTTAGTACGCACGTTTACTCAAGTAAGTAGTTCGATAATGCTAAAAACAAAAACATACTGGGTGTCAGCGTAAGTGGCTAACGGTCGTAGACTTACCTGATAGGGGAAGCAGCAGCCCAGTACATAGTTACTCTCCTTCTTAAGCTGGTTAGAAGATACGGTGAAATGGGTGAAATACCCAACGTGGTTCGACTCCATACTAACTAGCTTTGGGAGTGAGAGTAACACATAGAAGGTAGATACGGGGGTAGGTTAAGTCAGGAGATAGTATGGAAGATGAAGTTAAGTCAGTTAAAGTTTCGAGAATTGAAGGCGATTCGTTGCCATATGACTGGTTTAATACACCAGGAGAGTTCTGGTTCCCTATCAACCAGTGGCAGATGGATAACCTAGTAGGTAGAGTGCTAACGCACATAGAGGCGATGAACCTGCCAGAAAATGTGCTAAAAGCGAACAAAGACCTAGTAAAACAAAGTCTTTGGGGCTGGTATGGCGACGTGCAAGAGAATAGTCTAACTTCTTATCAGGGCTGCATAGCACCTATAAGGGTTCATGACCAGGTTAGTGCCAATCAAGGCCAGCACCCAGTTCCAGTACAATCAATAAAGTAAATTAACCCTTGCTTGCCCCCTTACCTGCCTTCTATGAACCTTTACATAGACTTTACATAGAGTCTGATAGTGCTTTACATAGGCACTTCTAACCTCGTAAGTAGGAGAAAAGAATGATACTAAAACTTAACCAGGGTCGAGAGGCCATTGTCGATGACGACTGGGTGAACCCAGTACACGTTAAGTGGTACGCTAGCCCTAAAGGCTACGTTAGAGCTTCATGGATGGAGAATGGTAAACGGCGGCAGACTTCTCTACACCGACTTGTAGTAGGTGCTAAACCTGGGGATATTGTTGACCACATCAACGGCAACCCTGCCGATAATAGGCGTGAGAACCTACGAATTGTTACATCGTCTCAGAGTAACATGAACAAAGGACCTGTTAAAGGTAAGTACTCTAAATATCGTGGCGTTTACAGAGAGACTAGGACGCTTAAGTGGTATGCCAGGGTTGATAGCAAGATACTCAAGAAACGTCTAGGTACGTTCGGAAGTGAGGAAGAAGCCGCTAGAGCCTACGATAAGGCGGTCAAAGAGGCCCACGGAGAGTACGCAAGACTGAACTTCGCTAGTGAGTAGACAAGAGGGCTAACGCCTTTTTGCCTGCCTATAAGCAGGACACTTGGTAGACGTAATGAGGAGATGGTACCGAATCCTTGGGCTTCATGCCTGGGTTGTACTTGACGAGAGTCATGACGCTGGTTCGAATCCAGCCCAAGTGTATATATCCCTTCGGGGTCGCCCTTCGGGGCAAACATACTCTCTTGTGGAGTTACTCGAGCACTTACGCCCTTGAGCGCCTATAATTTACTTGCTTGAGTCCACTATGAGAGTTCTAACGGGGGCTGGTTCCCAGATAACCAAACCAATCCGCAAGGATTGACCCTCGTCCATAACGAGATGAAAGGCCTAAAGCCGGGATTCTCGCATACCACGTAACACGGAGAAGCTTATTTTAAGCCGACCGCTGAAAGTCCTTGCAGGCATATTGCTGGCCTGCCTGGCTCTTAGTCTGTTGTTCTACCCTCATAGGGTTAAAGCAGCTCTAGGATTAAACGAGGTCGTAACTCAGGTGAAAAACCAAGTTGCAGCAGATGACCACGTAGCACGTACCTTACAAAACGCGATCAGTCCTAAATCGCCCGACTGGGAAAAGGTCATACAACCTCAACTGGTTAAGCGTGAAGAACAGATCAGGGTAGAGAACGAAAGGTTAGCCGCTGAACAAGCTCAGGCGGAAGCAAAGGCTAAACAAGCAGCAGTAGCAGCAAGCGTGGCTGTGAAACCTGCACCAATCGCTCAACCTTCTGGAACAAAAGCCGACTGGATGCGGGCAGCAGGAATACCTGAAGTCCATTGGGCATACGTCGACATGATTGTTACCAGAGAATCAGGATGGAACCCAAATGCGGTGAACAGAGGTTCAGGGGCATGCGGGTTAGGGCAGCAGCTACCTTGCGGCAAATGGGCAGGAGCATGGAACGACCCTGTAGCAGCATTAGTTGCTATGACTGGCTATGTGAATAGTCGTTATGGTGGCTGGGCTGGAGCAGTAGCGTTCTGGAATGCCAACCATTGGTACTAGAACATGAACGGCCCTTCGGGGCCTAGCAATAATTAAAGGAGGGTGTTATGAAGGTTTTAAAGGTTTTATACTGGACGGTTCTAGTCTTGGTGGCGTTCTACGTAGGCTACCTGCTGGCGGTGTTTATGTTCTTTGGGCTGTTCCTATGAGGCACAAGTACAACACAAAAGGTGAGCTGGTTTCGGAACACAAACCAGGCCTATGGTCTGTTACGACTATCCTAGACGTTGCCCACAAGCCAGCACTCCAGGCGTGGCGGGACAACGTAGGGGCAGAAGAGGCTGATAGGTACATGCGGGAGAGGGCAGATATAGGGACTGCAACACATGGATGGATCGAAGGCCTGCTTAATAAGACCCTCATATGGGCTAACCCTATGCCTGATACTGGCAACCCAGCACAGCCGTTGGTTGAGGGCTTTGTACGGTGGCTAGAGAAATTCGAGCCTACCACCGTTGCGACCGAGCTGTTCGTCTACAGCAAACGACATGGCTACGCTGGATCAGCGGACTACATCTGCAAGATAGACGGTGAACTCTGGATTATAGACTTCAAGACCTCTAAAAGCCTGCACGACAGCATGGGTCTACAGCTCGCAGCGTACCGGCAGGCTTACGAGGAGATGACGGGGAAGAGGGCTAGGACCGCCATCCTCAAACTCACTACCAAGACCCAGAAGGGCTGGCAGTTCAAAGAGTACAACGAACCTATCAAGCCGTTCTTAGGCTTAAAGGCGTTCTTCGACTGGGAGATAAAGAAGAACCCACCTAAGGAACAGGTTGAGAAGGTTAAGTGGGATGGAGGGGTAATACGATGAAGTTCGTGTTAGGCATATTCCAGGTACCAGACGATGACGACCTAGTGCAGGAGGAGATTACTGAAGAGGATATCCAGGCTCTTGACCTTGTACTAGAAAAACGCGATAACGGTGTCGTAGAGTCTTGACAAACGTAAGCACTTTGTAGTATCATACTATTAACAACTGAATAAGGCATGTCAAGAGATTTCGCCATCCCGGCGGTCTCTTTTTGCTTTACCAGGGAAAACCCCGTGAGGGAATTTCGCCCCTTGGTAAGTCGGAAAGCCCGGCTTAGTACCACACATCTAGGAGGAGTGATGGACGTCCCAGAGCTAGTCATTAACTTGGCAGGTGAGGAGTTCGTCCTCACTGAGTTCAACTGTTGGGTGTGCATCTTCACCGATGTCCCCGCCTACGACCACCTCTACGTCAATCGGCCAACCACGTTCACGGTCTTCGAGTGCCGCAAGCTGCTGGACCAGCTCCTTCAGCTCGGCTTCCCGTTGCAGGTCCGCCGCCTTCCCACCCCGTGGGACCTGGAGGCATACGACCGCTACATCGCCAAGCAGATGGCCAACATCGACTTCGAAATCGACCAAGTGGAAGGAGGTACCGATGAAGATTGACTACGAGTGGGGCAAGCCCCCGAAGGTCCATCGCAGCGTGGCTCGATGGTTCAAGCGGATGTTCGGCCACAAGCCTGTTCCGCTGCACATGTCCAACCACTATCGCCGTGGCTCGTTCCACGATGATGGTCAACCCAAGCTCTTCTGAGGTTCCCCCTGCCTCAGCAGACGAGTTCTGAGGGCTCTCGTAAAAAAGCCTTCACCACAGTAATTATCAAAAGGAGGGTAATTAGTATGACAGAAATCAGACAGTTCGATACAGGCGCAAACCGCGACCTAGCAGACCACAAGCATGACTATGAAGGCTTTCTTAGCCTGCCTGTGATGCGAGCTTACGGGGCTTATATGCACACCAACCGGAAGTTGAAAGATGGCTCTCTCAGAGACTCTGACAACTGGCAGAACGGCATACCAAAGGACGTCTACATGAAGTCCGCCTACAGGCATTTTATGGACTGGTGGTCATTACACCGAGGCTACCCTACCTACGACTTTGAAGGTAAGGAAGTCGAGATGCGGGAGGCTATCTGCGGGTTACTGTTCAACGCTATGGGTTACCTGCATGAGGAGATCAGCGAGGAGTCTAGGTACCGCGAGCTAACAACCGAACAGTGGGAAGAAACTGCCAGGGAAGTTGCTGAAGCCTTTAAGGATAAGCAACGTGGCTAAGAAGCTCACAACTTGTAAGGTGAAATGTTACGCCAAATTTTACGAAAATGGCAAACTGGTATCAAACACCAACTCGACGACGTTTCGAGGTTTTAAGGCCCGCATTACAGGTAAGAACTTTGACAAAATAGCCATTAAAATCGTGTACCGCCCAGACGAATACAAAACCGACCCGCTATTTAACTCAGGAACCTTTGGTTCTCTAGAAGACGCCCAGCAGTTCGTAGACGAGTGCAGCGAGAAAGAACTACTAGAGTACATAGCAGGTGGGGAATGGTAAAACTACCAGCCCGTAAGACTATGGTCACACGCCTGGACAACCTAGCCCGACAGATATGCAAGATACAGGCCGAGTACACCTGCCAGAGGTGCGGCATGGTTGGCGGTGGAGCAAACATCCAGTGGGCGCATATCGAAGCCAGACGTAAGAAGGGTGGAATGTTGAGGTGGAGCGAGAATAACTGCTTGGCTCTGTGCGCAGGCCCAGGTACAAACAGTTGTCATTACTGGTTTGATAACAACAAGGTAGCAAGCACCGAATGGTTAAAGGACAAGTTTCCTGAAAAGCATGCTTGGTTACATGAGGACATCAACGGCAAGCCTAGAAGCGAGGCTATGTTTAAGGAGACAATACAGGATTTATTAGACCTAGAGGTTCAACTAAAAGAAAGACTGGAGGAGTTAAAGTGAAAGAGATCGAAGAGGTAAGGGAGTTATTAAAGACCCCGCTAAACAAGGATTTTGGGGATGCACTCATGGGCCAGCTGGCAGAGTGTGAAGCATGGTCAGGTTATGTGAGTTTGAAGTACCGGCAGGCCGCGGAAGAGCTGTCAGAGATGAAAGGTAAGTTCTTTGACCCTAGCCTAAGCTCAGAGGATAAGCGTAAGAATGCACTAGAGCGAGATGTCAGGGCTTTTCAACGTGCAGCGGACGAGCTATCTGACCTACAAGACATTATTAAAAGGCGGATCAGCCTGGGGCAGTCATTCCTTTCAAGCATGAGAGCCGATAAGGGAGCACAGCTGTGAGTGTCGACGGGATAACAGGACCGCAGAAGGTTGATGGCATCCACCTTTCAAGTGCTGATTGTGACAGGTGGGAGAAGATGGTAGCCAAGCATGGTATGTACGGTGTAGCCAAAAAGATGATGAAGACTAAGGCCTACCGAGCCTACGAGCAGAAGTATAGCTTTGACTACTCGCAAACCTGGGATGAGATGACCGGAAGTGAAGAGCAGCTAGGTATGATACCCGACTCAAGCCCAGACATAGTTGAGCTTGTGGATATCAGGATGCGGAGGCAGAAACTTGTAGACAGCCTGAGTGCCAAACAAAAGGCCATCTGGGACATGTACGAAGACGGCAGAACCCCCGCGGAAATAAAGGAAAAACTTGGCTATAACACAACCGAAGCCATTAGGTGGCAAAAGCACAACATTAAAAAGAAGTGGCTGGAAGTGAGGGGTGAAGAATGAAGGTTCTTATCTACGACTTAGAAACTCGTCCAAATGTTGGTTATATTTGGGGTAAGTACGAACAGAATGTGATCGAATACGTCGAGGAGTGGTCAATACTCTGTTTTGCCTATAAGTGGCTAGGCGACAAGACGACCAAGGTGGTTGCTGCACCGGACTTCGCAGGCTACGACCCAAAGATTGCTGACGACTTCGAGGTAGTCGAGAAGCTTTGGGAGCTGTTTGACCAGGCGGATGTTGTCATCGCACACAACGGAGATAGTTTTGACCAAAAGAAGACTCATGCACGGTTTGTCTACCACCATATGAGCCCGCCGAGTGACTACAAACAGATAGACACCAAAAAAGTCGCCAAGAGATACTTTAACTTCAACTCGAATAAGCTAGATGACCTGGGGGAGTACTTTAAGGTGGGCCGCAAGGTGAACACAGGAGGATTTGAGCTGTGGAAGGGCTGTATGGAGGGAGACCTCAAGGCCTGGGCGAAAATGAAGAAGTACAACAAGCAGGATGTTGACCTACTCGAAAAGGTTTACCTACGCATGAGGCCGTGGATGAAGAACCACCCTAGTATTGCGGTAGTTGAGGAGTTGTTTGATGGTTGCCCGATCTGTGGCGGAGATGACATGCAGAAGAGAGGGTTTAGTTACACCAAGACAGGCAGAAGACAGAGGTACCAGTGCCAGACGTGCCATGCCTGGAGTACAGACAAGAAGACTGAAACGTTAAAACAAGTTAAGTTCGTAAACTAGGGAGTAAATACTATGTCACTTAAATCAGAACTACAAGAGATACTTTTCGAGACAGTCGAGGAGGAAAAATGAGTGAGACATTAGAAGAAGTTATCGAATACCCGGAGATTGAATACCAGGTAGTAGATGGCGAATACACCCTCAGCGAGTGCTGTGGAGCAAGAATAACTGAAACGGGCTTTTGCTCAGAATGTAAGGAGAATGTGTAAAATGGCAGGAACAAAATTAGGCGGCATACTAGGTATTTTGATATTCATATTCAATGTTTACGCGTTATATGTATTATTCATGAGTGTACTGTTCGGGTTCTGGCTACTCACACTAGTAGTGATCGTATTCTTTGTGGTCGAAGCGGTAACAGTATATAGATTGTAGGAGAAGATTATGTCACTTAAACTACAAAACATACTCTTAAAACTAGCTAATGATGTTCTCGATTTAGAGAAGTCAGGTAAGACGCTCGGAGAGCCGATAGACGAGGCAGAAAAAGCCATACTAGACCTACTAGATAAGAGCTTGCCAGAAGCCCACGATACGAGTTGGGTCGGTAAGGAGCTAGTAGAGCCCGAAGTACCTATAGACTTGGTTACCGATATTATAGGCATCTATGGGGAAAAGCTCTGGCATGAAGGCTACAACCAAGCCCTAGCAGATGTTCGTAAAGTAATTAAGGAGGAGCTATGAGCAAGGTGTGGCATATAAATGTTAAGCGTGAGATTGAGGAGCCGTTCAACTTCCACATAATCCAAGACGATAGACCAACTACCGAGCAGATATTCAGAGAGCTATCCGAGGTACATTATATAGATGATGACTCTAAATACTGCCGAGTAGAGGTGACTGAGGTAGACACTAATGAGTAAGTTTAACGATAAATATAAGGAGG
>Ga0075163_10001958_pt1 | contig 27728 bp, 31 predicted proteins | sample JI1023141ADNA_FD_71478 | JGI IMG/M metagenome (GOLD analysis project Ga0075163, IMG submission 71478) | Wastewater effluent complex algal communities from Wisconsin, to seasonally profile nutrient transformation and Carbon sequestration -... | ecosystem: Engineered > WWTP > Effluent > Algae...
GGCCGCCTGTTCGAAGGCACGCCGGACCAGATGTGGACCAGCCTCAAGAAACTCCGCGCCCTGCCCGGCGACACCACCGTCTATTGCGCCCACGAATACACCACAGCGAATGCGTCCTTCGCGCTCAGCATCGATCCGCACAATCTGGCGCTGCTCAGCTATGCCGAAATGGTCGCAGCCAAGCGCTCCAGCAACCTGCCGACCGTGCCGACCACCATCGCCGCCGAAATCGCAGCCAACCCATTCCTGCGCGCCGACGATCCCTCGCTGCAGGCCGCCATGGGCCACGCCGGAAATCCGGTCGAAACCTTCGCGGAAGTGCGCGAACGGAAGAACCATTTCTGATGCACGACTTCGCAGGATACCGCTCGCTCGATGATCTGGTCCGTGGGCTGGAGATGATCCCGCATCCCGAAGGCGGCTGTTACCGCGAAACGCTGCGCGTACCGTCGCCTGATGGCGGCCGCGCACTGTCGACTGCGATCTACTACCTGCTGCGCAGCGGCGAGAGGTCTCACTGGCATCGCGTTGATGCGGTGGAGACGTGGCACTTCTACGCCGGCGCGCCGCTCGCGCTTGGCATCCATGCCGACGGCAGGACGCAGACCCACACGCTCGGCCCCGGGATCGGCGTCGGACAATCGCCGCAGATCACCGTGCCGCAACACGGCTGGCGGTCAGCATGGTCGCTGGGCGAGTGGACGCTGGTGGGCTGCACCGTTTCACCCGGCTTCGAGTTCGCAGGATTTGAATTGGCTCCGCCGGGCTGGGAGCCGCCGCCAGGCTAAGCGCGCGACTACTTCGCCGTCAGCGCGTTGGCGATCGCTTCGGACGACGGGCGGCCCGCATAGCCTTCGACCGGGTTCACGCCGAGGATCAGCTGGCCATCGCGGAACACCGCCTGCGGGGTCTTGGCGCGTACGATGCGCACGCCCTGCAGTTTCGTGGCGCTCTTGGACGCCATCGCGTTGGCGCGCTCGACGCCGAACACCATCACCATCAGCGCATCCGCGATCCACTCTTCCGAGTTCGCAAATTCGCCCGTGCCGAAGATCGTCACGTCATGCCCGGCCAGCCGCGACAGGCGTTGCGCCGCATCCTTGAGGCCCTGCGTCAGCGACGCCGTCATCGGTCGGCCATTGAGCGACGTCACAACGCCGACGATGTCGGCTGGCGCGCCATCCTTGTCGCCGAGATACGAGATCACATTGTCCTGCTCGGTCACGCGCAGCATCAACTCGCCAGCGTCGGAGCGGAAGATCGTGTCGCCCCGTTGCGCGCTCGTCCCGCGCAGCACGTACACTTCAGGACTGTCGTCGAACTTCATCAACGCATCGCCGCCGGACAGGTCGAGCGTAAAGGAGCGCTGGGTGGCCATGTCCTCATAGCGCGCCACACCCGGAGGGGCGGCGGCACGGGACTTGGTGTAGTTCATCGAAGCTGCCGGCGCGGGCGCTGCGGGCTTCACCTGCTGGGCGGCGGCGGCTGGAGCGAATCCAAAAGCGAGGGCTGCGGCAGCCATAAGGGCGGAAAGCCCGCCTGCAGGGGCATGAAATGCTTTTTTCATGGTCATCCCAGCCAATAGACACGTCGACTGGGGCGATTTCTTGTTCGAAAGCCGCTCCCAGACGGTCACGATGGGGTCTTTCAGGGGCGCAGGCAAGACTCGGCGCCCCTGCGAAAACAGGGTGTTAGCGAGTCTTCTAGCCCGTGATGTATTGGCCACCATTGGCGGTCAGCGTCGCTCCGGTGATGAAGCCCGCCTCCTCGCCCGCGAGGAACGAGACGCAAGCCGCGATTTCCCCGGCTTTGCCCAGCCGGCCAACCGGGATGGTAGCGATAATCCCTTCAAGAACCTTTTCCGGCACCGCCTGAACCATCTCCGTGTCGATATAGCCAGGGCAGATCACGTTCACCGTGATGCCCTTCTTCGCGTTCTCCTGCGCCAGCGCCTTGGTGAAGCCGATCAGCCCGGCCTTGGCGGCGGAGTAGTTCACCTGGCCGATCTGGCCTTTCTGGCCGTTGATCGAGGAGATGTTGACGATGCGGCCGTAATTGCGCTCGCGCATGCTCTCGATGGTCAGGCGGCAGAGGTTGAAGGCGGAGGTGAGGTCGACGCGGATCACATCGTCCCACTGCTGGCGCGTCATGCGGTGCAGCGTGGCGTCACGCGTGATGCCGGCGTTGTTGACGAGCACCTCGACCGGTCCCAGCTCCTTCGTGATCTGCGCGATCCCGGCGGCGCAGGCGTCATAATCGCCCACATCCCACTTGTAGCAGCTGATCCCCAGCTCGGCGGCGCACTTGCCGGCAGCCTCGTCGTTGCCGGCGTAGTTGGCGGCGACCGTATAGCCATCCTTGGCCAGCCGTTCCGAAATCGCCCGCCCGATTCCCCGTGTTCCCCCGGTAACCAGCGCCACCCGTCCCATATCCCGCTCCCTCACGCAGTCCTCACGTTCCAGTGAGGTCTAGCAATTCATGCCCTAACGCCGCTTTTACGGCGACTCAATTCACGCGCGTAATCCATGCTGCAGGCGCTCTTTTCACGCTCCAGGATGTGTGCAGCTGCGTAATGATTGTGCTACAAGCCGGACTGAACTGGAATTAATGTGGCGCTGCGTCGGGGCGGTGCGCTGCAAAAGTCACCGGCAGAAGATCAGGTGACGCTGGGAGAAGTGCTTGAGCAACGCAAACGGCGTGGACGAACCCATCATCATCAAGAAGTACGCAAACCGGCGTCTCTACGACACGTCCGCCAGCGCCTACGTCACGCTGGAGCACCTGTCGGCGCTGGTCCGTGACGGCAAGAACTTCACCGTCCAGGACGCGAAGTCTGGCGAGGATCTCACCCGCACCGTCCTCGCGCAGATCATCTTCGAGCAGGAAAACCGCAAGGAGGGCGTCCTGCCCGTCAGCTTCCTGCGCCAGCTGATCCAGCAATACGGAGAGAACGTGCAGTCGATGCTGCCCGCCTATCTTGAACTGTCGATGAAGTCCTTCACCACACAGCAGGAGAAGTGGCGGGAGTACGTCCACACCGCGCTGGGCGACGAGAACAAGGCCAAGGCCTTCGACGACCAGATCCGCAAGAACATGGAGATGTTCGAGGAAACGATGCGCTTCTTCGCGCCCTTCGTTCCCAAAGCGCCCGAGACACCCGGCGCTGCAACGCCGCCGCCAGCAGGTCCCGCCGCCACCAACGCATTCAACGATCCGCTGACCGCGCTGCAAAAGCAGATGGCCGACATGCAGCGCCAGCTCGCCGCCCTCGCCGCCGCCGGCCGCGACTCGTCGAAAGACAGCTGATCGCGGCCTCCCGCCTTGCCCCTGACAGGGAAGGTTTACGTCCGCCGCGCACAACCGGCGCGCCAGGGGTGGGCGTCCGCCGATGGGACTCTCGCGCGCATCACCCGCGTCATTCTGGCGCCATCGCGATTAACTGAATTCACCCCGGCACACGCGGCGCACCGCTGCCTGCGCGCCGCTGCCGCTTAACCACCAGACGCATTCGGCGCCGCCCTTGCAGCGGTGAGCCCATGCGCGTGGAAGCCGCCCCGTTTGTTGTTCACAGCCAGGACCGCCGTAAGCGGGACGCGGAGCGTCGCACCCAACCGGAGCGCCGCACCTCGGCCAGTTCACGTGCCGAACGCCGCGCCCGTCTCGGCTCGAATGCCTGGATCATGCCCGCTTTCGGCGCCCACCTGATCGGACAGGGTGAGCAGCAGGTCATCCCCGCGGAAACGGTCACCCGCGCCTATTCCCAGCCGGAATCGCGCATGCCGATCCGCCCCCGCCACGCGCGGACGGTCTAGGCAGACTAGCGCTGCAGCTTGTCGAGTTTCGCCAGCACCATCTCGATCAGGCGTTCAACCCTGTCGATGCGCTCGTGCAGGCCGGCGATCACTTCGCGCGTCACCTGGAATTCGGGTTGCTGCTGCGACGACATCCGCATCGGCGCTGCGGACGCAAACGGCCCATCCGAATCCAGCGGCTCCGACGCGCCAGACCGGTTTGCCACTTCACGCGGCTCGACCGACAACATGCGCGCAATCGCCTGCACTTCCCGCCCCTCCAGCTCGCGCTGGTCGCGGAACACCATCTCCACCTCGTCGATGGTCATGCCGGTCGCCTGCGCCAGCGCCGAGCGCTTGAGGCCCTTGGCGCTCAGGCGCGCATCGAACCAGTCCTGATCGAAAAACAGACCCATGGGTTAGTTCACCACGCGCAGGAGTGTTGGCCAACCCGCCAGAGCGGGCCGGAAGTCGCCGTCCCCAACAGCCCCGCCTAGGAAACTAGTGATGCCCGCCGCCGCCAAACCCGGCGCCGTCGGCGACCGAGTAGTCGCGCCGCGCCGAGATGATCGTCACCACCACGCCGGCCAGCACGTCCAGCAGGCACATGATGGTCAGGATGAAGAACACCGAAGTCGCGAAATTCTTGAGCAGCAGGAACTCGATGAGGCAGACGATGAAAACCACCATCGAGACTGCGTGGTTGGCGATCGAGGACGTGCCGGTCGAGGTCGACTTGAGTATCTCCACGAAGAAGAAAATCATCGACAGGATGATCAGGATATCGCCCGAGGAAATGGCCCAGCTCGCCCCTGGCGAAACCATCGGCAGCGTCGCAATCGGGTTGGACAGGCTCTGCGCCATCGAGGCGAATTCGGAGCCCGGACCGGCAAATCCCATCAGGTTGTAGATCAGGACCGGAATGGCCAGCAGCGGAAAAATGCCGAAGATGATGCGCATGGCTCGTCCCCTTATGGGCGAAGGAAATCGCGTGCGTTGTTCCCGACCGCACGCCAGTCGCTCAATCCTCAAGCGGTACCGAAGATTCCGCCCAATTGAAAGCCCCGGACCCCAGCGGGGCGGCCCGCCTCGCTTCCATGACTCAAAAACGGATTCGGACCGGAAAACGGGTCAGGCTAAACCTAGATTTCGTCCGCCCCGCCGGGCGAGCGCCGCCGCTTGCGCAGCCACATGACGCCACGCAGATCAGACGCGGCGTCGGCCAGCCGGCCGAAATTGGTGTAGTTCGACTTGCCGTGCTGGCGGGGGCGGTGGTTGACCTCCCGTTCCTCGATCTCGAACCCTTCCGCGATCATCATCGCCGGCAGGTAACGGTGCAGGTGGTCGAAATACGGCAGCTGCAGATAGGCGTCGCGCCGGAACGCCCGCGCGCCGCAGCCGGAATCCCGCACGCCGTCGCGCAGGATCGTTTGCCGCACGGAATTGGCCACGCGCGAGCCCAGCCGCTTCCACGAGGAATCCTGCCGCTTGTTGCGCCGGCCCTGGATCAGCGCCAGTTCCTTGGTCGATCCTGCCCGCGTCAGCTGGGCCACCAGCCCCGCCAGGTCGGCCGGATCGTTCTGCCCATCGCCATCCAGTGTCGCGATGATGTTGGCTCGCGCAGCCGTAACACCGGAGCGCACCGCCCGGCTCTGACCGGCGTTCTTGCGGTGGCCAACGATGCGGAGTTGCGGGATTTTCACCTTCAGGCCGTGCAGCCGCACGCGTGTGTCGTCGGTCGATGAATCGTCGACGAAAATGATCTCGTAAGCCCGGCCCGACAGGCTGGCCGCGATCTCGGTCGCCAGGTCCTCGACATTGTCGGCCTCGTTGTGGACGGGAACCACCACGGAAAACTCCGGGCGGCCCGTGGTCGCAAACGGATTGGAGCCTCCAACTGTGTTGGTCGTGTCCGTCATTCTGGGCGTCGCCTTGTCGGGGGTCGGGTCGGGAAGTCGGGTCGGGGTGGGCTCCCCCTATAGCCGGGCCTTTCCCGGCTTGCGAGGGGCCAACAGCGCAAGCCTGCGAGAAGCTCAACCCAGCGGGGAATAGGCCCCACAGGCAAACAGGCAGGGGCGAACAAACCCGGCGACGGACGCGCCGCAAGCCGGTAATGTCGGCCTTCCGCGCCCGGATCTTCCGAATCGGGCCGCCACTACGGGAATCTTCGTGCTGATGGCGTCCTTCGACCGGTTCGTTCAGACCAGATGGGCCTACGCCGCCCTGGCTCTGTTCGTCTTCATCGCCGCCCTGCCCGGCCTGATCCGCATGCCGGCGATGGACCGTGACGAGTCGCGCTTCTCGCAGGCCACCTCGCAGATGCTCGAGACTGGCGATTACGTCATCATCAACTACCACGACCGCATGCGGAACAAGAAGCCCGTCGGCATCCACTGGATGCAGGCCGCAGCCGTCGCAACCTTCTCCTCGGCCGAAGCGCGAGACATCGGCGCCTTCCGCATCCCGTCCCTGCTCGGCGCCATGCTCGCCGCGATGGCGACCCTCTGGGGCGGCTCGGCGCTCTTCAGCCGACGCGCCGCCTTCATCGGCGCCGCCCTGCTCGGCGCCTGCCTGCTGCTCAGCACCGAAGCCCATATCGCCAAGACGGACGCCGCCCAGTGCGGCATCCTCACGCTCGCCATGGCCGCGCTGGCGCACATGCGGATGGGCGCAGGTCGCTACAAGGGCGTCATCTTCTGGGTCTGTCTCGCCATCGGCGTGCTGCTCAAGGGCCCGATCGCACCCATGGTGGCCGGTCTCGCCATTGTCACGCTGTTCGCCTGGGAACGGAAAGTCGAATGGGCCCGCCCGCTTCTCTACTGGGTCGGCCCCAGCCTGTTCTGCATCATCGCGATCCCGTGGTTCATCGCCGTGCAGATCGCCACCGGCGGCGAGTTCCTGTTCGAAGCCGTCGCCGTCGATCTCGCGCCCAAGATTGTCAGCGCCGCCGAAGGCCATGACGGCCCGCCCGGCATGCATCTCGCTGGCCTGCCGCTGCTGTTCTGGCCCGCCACGCTATTGCTGGTCCCCGGGCTTTGGCTGGCGTTCTCAAGCGTCCTGCGCATGCGCAAGAGTGCGACCGCAGCGACAACTGCCTCCGGCGCCTCTCTCTCCTGGTCCGAGCAGGAAGCCGGCGCGTGGCGCTTCGTCGTCTGCTGGCTGATCCCCTCGTGGATCGTGTTCGAGATCGCGCCGACCAAACTCTTTCACTACACGCTGCCGCTCTACCCGGCGCTCGCACTGATGGCTGGCGCCGCCGCCGACAAATGGTTCACGACCGGCGAATGGAAACAGGGCCGCTGGGTATCGCTCGCCCTCTTCACCGTCACCACGCTTCTGCTCGCCGTCCTGCCCTCGCCCTGGGTGCTCGCCGCCATCCGTGGCGACAGCGCCGCCGAGTTCGGCCCCGTCCTTGGCCCGCGCGTTGAATGGCTGTGGACGCAAGCCTGGAACGCCACCGGCATCGGCCTGTGGCCAACCCTGCTTATTCTGCTCGCCGGCGGCGGCACGGTTTACGCCTTTGTGAAAAAGCTTCCACTCTACATGCTGGGCGGCGTGCTGATGTGCTCGCTGATCGGCGGCATCAGCTACCGCGCCTTCATCCTGCCGGGACAAAGCTGGATGCTGGCGACCGAAGCCTCGCTCAGCGCACTGAAGGATCTTTGCGCCTTCCCGGAAGGCACCGCGCGCTGGACAGAATCCAAATGCGAAGGCCGCGCGCCGAAAGTCGTCCACGCCATCGCCTACGCCGAACCCAGCCTGGTGTTTGAACTTGGCGGCAAGATCACCCTGCCGCCTGTCTCCCAGCCCGTCATCCCGCCGGTGGCCGAAGACAACCGCCCCGCCTGGCTGATCGACGGCAACGACAAGGAAGGCGCCGAAGCGCTCGCTGCGCTGACGAAGGCCGCCGCCGCCGCCGACCGCTGCATCCGCTTCTCGCGCCGCTATGCGTTCAACTATTCCAACGGTGATCCGTCGTCGCTGGTCGCTGTCGTCATCGAACCCGCCGGCTGCCCGTCTACCGGCGGTCCGCCGCCGGAACTGCGCCCGACCCAGGACGAGGAAGACGACACCTCGGAACTGGATCGATAGGTCAACCGCGAACCTTCGCCCGCGCCATCAACGCCAGGCCGAACACCGGGCCCAGCACACGCGCCAGCACACGCTCTCCCGGCGTCCGCGCGAACTTGTGGAAATAGCGGCTCAGTCCCGCCGCCTTGTGCTGCTCGACAAACGCCGACGTCGCCTCGCTCGTCGCGCCATAGTGCAGTGCGGCCGCGAATGGCGTGTAGATCACCGATCCGCCATCCGCTTCCGCGCGCCGGCAGAAATCGAGATCCTCGACGTGCAGGAAATAGCCCTCGTCCATGCCGCCCAGCCGCGCGAAGGCGCACGCCGACAGGAACATCAGCGCCCCGCTCACCGCATCGACATTCACCGGTGCAGAAGGCTCGGGCTCACGGTCCAGATTGATCGACACGAATCCCGGATTGATCGCCCTCAGCCATCCGAGACCGAGGAACGTCGCCGCCGCGCTCGGCAGCGTCAGGCAGCGCCGCCGCGCGCCGCGCTGCTCTACGCCATCAACGCCGAATATCTTGCCGCCCACGATGCACGGTTCGGCATATCCATCGCGCGCCGCCTCCAGCATCGCGACTGCCCCGCGCCGCAACAGCGCATCGGGGTTGAGAAGCAGAAACCGATTGCCCGCGGCATTTCTGGCGCCCAGATTCACGCCGGCAGAAAAGCCGCGATTCTCGCCGCCTCCCACAATTTTCAGTTTCGGCGACTGGCTCCGCAGTACCTCGACGCGCGCCAGCAATTCCGGCGAATTGCCATTGTCGACCAGCACCACCTCATGAACGTCGGGATCGGCTTCCAGCGCCCAAAGGCAGTCCAGCAGCACCGCCCCGGTGCGATAGCTCACCACGATTGCGGAGACACGCAACCCCGCCGGCGCCCGTGCAAGAATGTGAGACCAGTCACGCGCCGCCATGATCAGAAGATCGCCCAGGTTATGATGCCAGCGGCCAGCGATACGGCAACCACCGCGCCGACACGAAGCGCCAGCGAGGGGCTACCCATCATCGCAGCTATGACCAGCTTGCCCAGCGTGTTGATCGCAACGCAGATCAGAACGGCCGCCGCCGCCGCGTCACTCGCTGCGCTACCGCCAATCGATCGCGCTACGGAGAGCGAGAAGGCGTCAACATCAAACGGACCCGAAATCGCCGCCAGTGCATAAAGGCCCGCATCGCCGAAATACAGTCTGGCGAAGTACGCGCCGAGACTGATCGCAGCCAGCATGCCGCCAAAGGTGACTGCGAACCAGATATCGTCCGGCGTTTTCACCGAAAGGCCCTTGCTGACGGCGGCGCTGCCCCGCCCGGCGAACACGACAAGCAGCGAGGCGACCAGAGAGGCAATGGCTGCTGCTGCAAGCGCCGGCGCAATTGCAACGAACAGCGCTGGCGCGAACGCGAGCGCCAGCAGGGCGGTCCGCCCCATCATGACGGTCGACGCCAGGCCGATCGTGCCGCTCAGCACGGCAGCCATGCCATCGCTGCCCTTCGCCATGCGGGCGGAGGCGACCGTCACCGCCGTCGATGAGGCGAGGCCGCCGAGCAGCCCGAAAACCAGCGGACCGTTGCGTGCGCCGAAGGCACGGACGGCGATGTAGCCTGCGAAGCTCAGCGATGCGACCAGCAGGACGCCCCACCAGATCTCAAACGGGTTCAGCACGTCGCCTGGACCGAACCCCTGATTGGGCAGGAACGGCAGGACCAGCACGGACAACACCAGCAGTCGCAAGACAGCCAGGATTTCCTCGTGCCGCACCAGCTGAAGCAGCTGGTGCAACTGCGATTTCAATGACAGCACCAGAAGGATCAGCACTGCGCCGGCAGCCGCCAAAGTGATCTCGCCACGCCCCGCCAGCCCGCCTACGATCACGGTCGCCAGAGCGGCGACCTCCGACGTCATGCCCTTGTCGGCATTGAGCTCGTGCGCCGACAGAAAATAGCCGGCGGCAATCAAGGCGCATGCGCCAAGCACTGCAGCGGGCAATACCCAGTCGCCCGCCGCAACACCCGCCAACCCGCCAAGCAGGCCGAACATGCCATAGGTGCGAACGCCCGCTATGCGCTCGCCATCCTCTTGTTCGCGCTGCTTCCAGCCGCGCTCGAACCCGACCAGCAACCCCAGCGCCAAGGCAATCGCGACGCGCAGGATCAGCAGCGCCGCATCGTCCGACACCAGGACATCAGGCATTGCCGGTCCCTTTCGGGCGACGGAATGCGATGGCGCGCGCGGTGAAGGCGGCAATCAGGAACGCGGCGACGGAAAGCCACAGCGGCATGCCCACCATCAGCACGAACTCGCCGGGTTGTCCGCAGTCCACCTTCGCGCCCGCCGCCAGTTCGCGGCACGCCTTGTAGTTGGCCTCTGCGATCATGATGGCGATCCAAGTACCCAGAAAGGCGAGCACGAACAGCCCCATCTCGCCCAGCGCCACGCCCATCCAGAAGCTCTTGGGAGCCACAAGCTTTCGCCATGTGAGAAGGAGCGCCAGACCAGCCGGCGCTCCCGCTCCCACGATAAGGATCAGCAGATCGCGAACGATCACGGTCATCCGCGTTTCCGCTTCAGGTCGGGCGGCAAGGCTTCGGCCGAAAGATCGCGCGCCGCATCGTCCAGCAGCACAACCTCGTTTGCCTGGCTTCCGAAGCGGCGCAGCGCCAGCTTGCGCTCTTCCGCTTCCTTCGCGCCGACCACCGCAATCACCGGAACCTTCTGGAGCGAATGTTCGCGGATCTTGTAGTTGATCTTCTCGTTGCGCAGGTCGAGTTCGACGCGCAGTCCGGCCGCCTTCAGCTCTTCGGCTGCCTGCCTGGCATAGTCGTTCGAGCTTTCAGAGATCGACGCCACCACCACCTGCACCGGCGAGAGCCACATCGGGAACGCCCCGGCATAATGCTCGATCAGCACGCCAATGAACCGCTCCAGCGATCCGAGGATCGCGCGGTGCAGCATCACGGGACGATGCTTGCCGCCATCCTCGCCGACGTATTCCGCGTCCAGGCGATCCGGCAGGACATAGTCGAGCTGGATCGTGCCGATCGTCCACTCGCGGCCGATGGCGTCCTTGATCACGAAATCGAGCTTGGGCGCATAGAACGCCCCGTCGCCTTCCGCGATGATCGGCTCCACGCCCGCCGCCCGCGCCGCCGACATCATCTGCGTCTCGGCCTTGTCCCAGAATTCGTCCGATCCCGCACGCTTCTCTGGCCGCGTCGCAAGGTTCACGTGATCTGTCACCAGCCCGAAATCCTGATGGATCGAATACGCCAGCTTGATGAAGCGCGACGTTTCGCTCTCGATCTGGTCCTCGCGGCAGAAGATGTGCGCATCGTCCTGCGTGAACGCCCGTACGCGCATCAGGCCGTGCAGCGCGCCCGAAGGCTCATAGCGGTGGCACGCGCCAAACTCCGCCATGCGCATCGGCAGGTCACGATAGGATTTCTGGCCCTGCTTGAAGATCTGTACGTGTCCGGGGCAGTTCATCGGCTTCAGCGACAGGACTTCGTCCTCCGCCGTCTCCGCCACGAACATGTTGTCGCGATACTTCTCCCAGTGACCTGACTGTTCCCAGAACTTTCGGTCGAGCACCTGAGGCGTGCGCACCTCGATATAATCCGCCTCGTCGAGGCGGCGGCGCACATAATTCTCCACCGTCCGCCACAGCGTCAGTCCCTTGGGATGCCAGAACACCATCCCCTTGCCCTCTTCCTGCATGTGGAAGAGGTCCAGCTCGCGGCCCACCTTGCGGTGATCGCGCTTCTCGGCTTCCTCGATGCGCTTCAGGTGCGCGGCCAGGTCGACTTCAGAGGCCCACGCCGTGCCGTAAATCCGCTGCAGCATTTCGTTGTTGTGGTCGCCGCGCCAGTACGCGCCCGCCAGCTTCATCAGCTTGAACGCCTTGGGCAGCCTGCCCGTCGACGGCAGGTGAGGTCCGCGGCAGAGATCGCTCCACTGGCCGCCATGGCTGTAAAGCGTGATTGCTTCGCCCGGCGGAATGATGTCGTCGATGATCTGCGCCTTGTAATCCTCGCCGATCCCCTTGAAGTGCGCGATGGCGTCGTCCTTCGACCAGACTTCCCGGTTGATCGGCAGGTCGCGGTCGACGATCTCCTTCATCTTCGCTTCGATCTTGGCGAAGTCCTCCGTCGAGAACGGCTCCTTGCGCGCGAAGTCGTAGTAGAAGCCATCCTCGATCACCGGGCCGATCGTCACCTGCGTGCCGGGGAACAGCTCCTGCACCGCCTGCGCCAGCACGTGCGCCGCGTCGTGGCGCAACAGCTCCAGCCCGTCCTTCGAGTTGATGTCCAGCAGCTCCAGCGTGCTGTCGCCGTCCAGCGGCCGCTTCATGTCGTAAAGCTCGCCATTCACCTTGGCGATCACCGACCGCTTGGCCAGCGACTTGGAAATCGCCTCGGCGATGCTCATCGGGGTCGACCCGTCGGGATATTCCCGCTTCGAGCCATCAGGGAAACTTACATTGATCATGGTCGTGTCTTTCGGCTTTGCGCGGACATGTACGGCAATTCGCCGGGTCCTTGAACCCGTCAGCCCGTCCGCTATTCATTTTCCAGAAGGCCCGAAGGTCTAGGGGCGCACGCCGCCGGACCGGTCCACGCTCCAGACGCCATAGCGCCAGGGGGCGAACCAGCGCGCGCCGCTGGTAGTGAGGGTCGGCGCGGGGTCATACCCCTGCGATCCCCCGGGCCGGCAGCGCGCCAGTCGCGCCGCTCCCATCCAGACACCCGCCCACGCCCCGTGCCGCGACACGCACTCGGCCGCATACTCCGAGCACGAGGGCGCATGCCGGCAATGGATGCCGCACGCCACAAACACGGGCGACAGCGTCGATTTCCAGCCCCTCAACAGGGCGCCCGCAACGGGCCGGTATGAGGCAAAGTCAGCCATGCCCGGCATATAACCCCTAAGCGTTACCGGATCAAATCCGGCGCGTTCTGCCCCGTTCAACGCCGGGCCGTCACCTGGATGGAGCTTGCCTGCGATGCGCGGTATCCTGCCGTCTCCCGACCCCGCGATCTCCCAGGAGCCCCAATGCCGCACGTCATCGTCAAGCTCTACGCCGGCAAGACCGACGAGCAGAAGACACTGCTGGCCGGGGAAATCGCCAAGGCGCTGATCGCCACCATCGGCTCCACCGAAGCCTCGGTGTCTGTCTCCTTCGAGGACGTCGCCCCGGCCGACTGGCCGGAGAAGGTCTACAAACCCGAAATCCTCGACAAGCCGGACCAGCTCTTCCGCAAGCCGGGCTACAACCCGTTCAAGTAGCGGCCGCCGTTCAGGCAGACGATCCGCTTTTCAAACGCCGGTTTGCTCCCTACCCATGAGCAAACGCCATGTCCGGGGACACGCCATGAAACGCCTGATCGCACTCGCCACGCTCGCCCTCGCAGCCTGCGATCCCGCAGTGCCGGTTGATACGGCGCCCGCGCCAGAAGCCGCCGCTCCTGAAGCTGCAGCTCCGGCCGCCGCGCCGACGCCCGCCCAGCCCAGCGGTCCGCCCGCCACCATCAACGCCCTCTCCGAAGCGGACGCCGCCGCCTGGGTCACCGATGTCGTGGCGCTCGACCAGGGCGACGCGAAAATCTATTCCACTGCCGGCGGCGACCCGGCGATCAACGGCCTCTACACCTACCTCGCCGTCATCGATAACGTCGCCGATGGCTGGCGCGTCTTCCAGATCGGCGACTTCAATTCCTGGAAGGTGATCGAGCAATCCCCCGGCCGCGTCGTGCTCAGCGTCAGCCGCAGCTTCCTCGACAACGCCGGCGAGATCAAAACCGTCGAGGAAAAACTCATCGTCGCCGTGCCCGCGTTCGCGGAAACAAAGACGACCATCACGCCGGCGACCTAGCCTCGCTTCTTCGCCGACCAGATCATCAGGAAGTTGCGGCCAGACGATAACGTCTGCCCCTCGATCACCTGTTGGCCCGGCTCCCCTGCCAGACGGCCCGAGTGCGAATAGGTCGCACTCCCGTCCGATGTGGTGGCGCCGAACGCGAGAATACCACGCCGGATCGAATAGTTCGCCGCCTCGAAATCCGACTGGTAGAACGATCCCGTCAGCTTGCCGTCCCTGGCCTCCGTGATCACCAGCTCGGTCGAACTCGGCGACTCGGTGACGGAGTAGTACATCTCGACATCCCACGTCCCCACCAGCATCGCAGCGTCCAGAACCGGCGCCGTCACGGACGCTTCGGGTTGCTCCAATGCGACGCAGCCGGGCAGTCCCAGCCCGAACAGCGCTGCCGCCAACACCATCCGTTTCATGCTGATCCCCTGCCGGTCACACCTTGCACTACGCGAGACGGCGTCTGGAAGATCACCAACGGGGCAGGTAACGTCTCCGTTTCGTGCAACCATCGGACATCATGGCCACACCGCGCCCCTTTGCTGATCTCCACGCTCTCGCCCGCCGGCACGCCCGCCGCGCCGACGAGGCGGACGACCTGCTGCAATCGGCGCTGCTGGCCGCCCTCGAAGCTGGCCGCACGGATCTTGCCTCACCCGACAATCGCCGCTGGCTGGCCGGCTGCATCCGCAATCAGGCCGCCATGCAGGCGCGCACCGCCATCCGCCGCAAACGTCGCGACGATGCGTGGTCCAGCGACGTCCTCTCATCGAAGTCGGAGGAGGCCGCCACCGGCACGGACCCCATCACCCGCCTCTCGCCCGCCCTCCACGTCACCGCCCGCCTCGCCCTCACCGGCCACACGCGACAGGAGATCGGCTGGCTGCTCAACCTGTCGGACACGGCGCTCCGCCAGCGCCTGTCCCAAATCCGCCGCGCCCTCGCAAACACTGAAGGCCCCAATCCGGAACCCGCCCTCAACGGCGCGTTCGCCTTCGGCCAGATACGCCAGGCGCTGATGTCCGCCACCCGCCGGGGCGACGCCTTCCTCGCCAGTCACGATCCGGACGGTCATCTTTTTCTGATCGGTCGCTCACAAACCGGGACCCCGCGGCAACGCTGATGCGGGACTGACACAAGGAGACGCCCACATGAAACTGTTCAACAAGGTGCGCGTCGGCGCGGTTGTTCACTACGTTGCCGACATCAAGCGAACGGAAGCCTTCTATCGCGACGTCCTCGGCCTCGACACCGAGCTGACGGCCGGCGGCGAGTTCGGTTCCGGCTGCCTCACGGCCACCACCGTCAACGACATCGAGCTGATCTTTTTCGAGGCCCCCGGCAAACCCGGCGCTTCCCCCATCGTGGTGTTCAACCTCGACGAGGGCGGCATCGATGCTGCGGTGGCGCAACTCGCAGAAAAGGGCGCAACCATCGTCACGCCCGTCAGCCATTCGCCCGGCGGCTGGTCGTGCGATTTCACCGACCCTGACGGCCACACGCTCTCGGTCTACCAGACCGACGACAAGCCGAGATAAGCCGGAGACCCACGCTCATCGCGCTTGCCATTCCGGACGGCGGTTCACGCTTCCGGAATGGCGACAGCGCCGCAGGCGCGAACAGCGTTTGGCTGCTCTTCGCCTCGCTAGATCAGCGAGAAGCCGGCCAGCAGCAGCAAGCCGACCACAAACACGATCCACGCGGCGTATGTGTTGATCTTCCGCATCAGCGCCTCACCCCAGTCCTGAGCAGATTCAATCGCGCACCTTTGCGGCGGCAAGTCTGTACGCCGCCCCGCATGCGGCCGCCCAATGCGTCGGATATTTCATGGGTGGCAATGTCGCAGGTCCCTCAACCGGCAGGCGAGCCGCTTGATGGACCTGTCGTTCCTGGATTTCGACAATTTCGGCCGCCGCGGCTAGAGCAGTGAGAACCCGGCAAGCAGCACGATGCCGACAGCAAACACCGTCCAGGCAGCATAGCGATTGATTTTCTGCATCCGACCATTGCCCCTTTCTGGAGGAGGTTGGAATTCGCACCTCGGCTGCCCGCAGTCTGTACGGCGCCCCGCACGAAGCTGCTTTCATCCTGCAAACGCCTCGTGACACCCGCGTGAAGCTCAAAACCCTCCAAACCACGCAAGGTGCGGGCCTTTCCAGGCCAGAGGCGGGTGCTGACCAACACCCCCGCTTCCTCTAGAGTGCAGTCGCACAACTGACGGACGCACCCATGTTCGACCCCGACCAGCTCTCCGCCGATTGCCGCTCAGCCCTTGCCAGCGACCAGCCAAGCCGCGCCGTGCGCAATATCGTCGCCCGCGCCGTCTCCGATCCGGCCGCCCTGATGCAGACCCTGGGCGAACCTGCGAAGGGTGGCATTACCGCGCTCCACCGTTCGCCAGAGCTCACGATCATCAACGTCATCTGGCAGCCCAAGATGGTGCTTATGCCGCACGACCATGCGATGTGGGCGGTGATCGGCGTCTATTCCGGCCGCGAGGACAACATTCTCTGGCGCCGCCAGACGGACGCGCCCCACCGGATCGAAGCCGCCGGCGCCAAAGCCCTCTCCAACGGCGAGACCATCGCCTTCGGCCCGGACGTCGTCCACTCGGTGATCAACCCGATCCCCCGCCTCACCGGCGCCATTCACGTCTACGGGGGCGACTTCTTCGGCGTCGCCCGCAGCGAATGGGACCCCGAAACGCTGTTGGAAAGACCCTACGACATGGAAAAAGCGCTGCGCGCGTTTGCGGGGCAGACAAGCTAAGCGGTCTTCGCTCCAGCCCGCTCCATCGCCTCGACCGCAGCTTCAAACGCCAGCAGCGTGCTGGCATGGCGCGGCGGATAGGCGTGCACAGGCGCGAGGTGGCGCAGCTCCCAGAAATCGCCGGCAGGAGGCTCGGCGCCATCCTTCAGCATCGCCTTCAGCGCATCGCGCGCCGCCACGATCTCGGCGTAGGATTTGCCGAATGCATGCCGCGCGAGAATGGACGTCGCCGCCTGCCCCAGTGCACACGCCTTGGGCTCCACCGCGATCTCCGCGATCCGCCCGTCGGCGTTCAGCACGACATCCACCTCCACGGTCGAGCCGCACACGCGCGAGACCTTCAGCGACGTTCCCTGCGGATGCGCCAGCCGCCCGGCATGGGGAATATCCCCCGCCAGCTCCAGAACCCGGTTGTGATAAAGCTCGCCGAACATGGCGTTTAAATCGGCCCGAACGCCGCGCGGATCAAGCCCGGATCAGGCAAACGCCTGCCCAGGCTTCGGGAACCCGCTCAGGACGCCTTCAGTTTCGGTTCTGCCAGCGCCGACAATCCCCGGCTGGCGCTCGTCAGTGCAGTTTCGAACCGACCGTCGATCCTGTCGAACATCACGTGCGCGATACCGGCGCTGGCCGAGGTCACCCGGAACGCCGTATCCACGCCAGACCAGCGCAGCACGTCCCTCTCCCCGCCCGTGAAGCCGTCTGCCGAAGTCAGCATCGCTCCGCCGCGTGAGATGTTCTCCACCGTGATCCGCTTGTTGCGCTGGACCAGTTCGCCTGGCGAATTGATCTCAAAGCGAGGATTGTTCCGCCGCTCGACGTCCGGCGAGGCGGCGCGCACCACGCGCACAATGGTTTCCCGCAGGCTCATTATGGAGCCGGACACGTCCTTCGCGCTGATGCTCAGCGCCCGCGCGCTGTCGCCGGTACGCCCGGCCTCGCCCAGAACAATGGTCACCGATTGAGAGACATAGCCGGCGGCTGTCGCGGTTTCGGCGACATGACGGGCAATCTCGCCCATCGTCGCGCTCTGCTCTTCCATCGCGGCCGAGATCGCGGTCGAGACATCGTCGACATTCGAGATCTGGTGGGCAATCTCGCCGACGACGTCGGACGTCTCGCGCGTCACGCGCTGGATATCCTCGATGTGGCGCCGGATGTCTTCGGTCGATTTCGCGGTCTGCATCGACAGGCTCTTCACCTCGCTCGCGACCACGGCGAAGCCCTTGCCCGCATCTCCGGCGCGTGCAGCTTCGATGGTGGCGTTGAGGGCGAGCAGGTTGGTCTGGCCCGCGATTTCCGAGATGATCGTCGCGACTTCACCAATGCGTTCCACAGCCTTGGAAAGATTCGCGACCGCTTCCTTTGTGCGGTCGCTGGTCTTCACGGTCTCGCCAGTGATGTGCTTTGCGCGGGAAATCTGAGAGTTGATTTCGTGGATCGAGGCAGAGAATTCCTCGGTCGCTGCAGTGACGCTCGTCGCGCTCATCATCGCCTGCTGGGCGGCAGCCGCTGCGCCCTGACACTGCTCAGTCACGTTGGCCGCCGACGCCGCCATGGCGCCTGCCAGCTGCGTCATCGCATTGGTTTCGTCGCTGACATGGTTGACTGCGGCGCCAGCTTCCAGCTCCACGGAGTTCGCCATCTCTTTCAGTGATGCGCGCCGGTCTGCTTCCGCCTGCTCGGCTTGTGCGGCCTGTTTTCCACGCAGTGTTTCTGTCTCGATCAGATTCTGCCGGAATACTTCGATGGTCCTGACCATCTTTCCGATCTCGTCGTTGCGGTCGGCGCCTGACACCTGCGCGCCGAGATCGCCAGCCGCCAGCTTCTCCATTGTGGAAGTGACGCCTGTAATCGGCCGGACAATCTGCACGCCAAACACCGCAAGGCCGCCAACCGCGACAAGGATGATGGCAGAAAAAATGCCCGTGATGATGCGTGCCTGATCTGCTGCTTCGGAGCTGGCCATGGAAATCCTGTTCGAATCGTCAATGGCGGCCTGCGATTCCTTTTGAACCAGCTGTGACAGTCGCTCCATCGCGTCGCCCACGTTTCCGGCGGCGGCGTCGAAGCCGGACATCATCGCGTTGCCGACTGCAGGTCCGCCCGACACATAGCTTTGCGACATATCGATCCCGGCCTTGTAGTAAATCGGGAATGCCGACTGAGCCTCGCGCAGGCTCGTTATGGATTCCTTGAGCCCAAGCTCCTCCGCCAGCGCCAACGCACGTTTGCTGTCCGCCTCAAAAGCAGCGGCGGCCTTGGCCGCAAGTTCCGGTCCATCATTGAGACCATCGAGACCGCGCGTCGCCGAAATGTCGGTGAGAAACTGCTGAACCTGAACGACGTCGTAGCGGACGTCTTTGACAGCGAGCGTGAGCTCCGATGTTTTGTCGGCAAAGACGAGGCTCTTGACCACCTCTTTGGCGTTCGAAATCTGCTGCGTCTGCTGCCAGATCGTAAGGCCAACGAAAACAGCGACGACAAGGAAAAGGCCAGCCGCGCCGGCTTTCACTTTTGAACTGATCGTCTTCATCTGTGTCTCGTTCCTCTAAGCGTCCGTATTGCGACGATCATGCGTCCGGTGCGGCGCTTCCGGCCCGACCGACCGCTTGATCTGCGACGCAATGTATTAAGCGCGACCTATGCGGTCGTAAGCTTCCGAGGATTAAGGAGCGGAGAACACACGCGAAGGAGCGCAGCGCCGCCCACCCATATTGGGTTGACGACACAACGTGAAGGGTGCGGCGTGTTGAGGTGTCTACGTTGGCAAAAGGTGATCCACGCTGGCGGATCGCTGCTTATTTCACTCGCGCGAAGAACGCGTCGATCGCCGGCGCAAAACCCGTCTGCCCCGGGAGGCTGGAATGTCCGCCTTCCTTGAACTCCAGGTAGACGGCGTCGACGCCCTCTTCCGTCAGCGCTTTTCCAAGGCTGCGCGCCAGCTGCACCGGCAGTGTCTGGTCATGCAGGGCGCCCAGCACCAGCACCGGTCCCTTGAAGCCTTTCAGCGAGATGGCGTTGTCATAGGCCGCGATCCCCTCCGCGATGGTGATCTTCACGAACGGCCCGGCGAACCACGGCGTCCACGCCTTAGAGACTTCCTTCGCATTGCGCGCCGACGTCTCGATGATCACACCATCCGTCTCCGGCATCCGCTCCGCCAGTTGCGAGCACACAAAGCCGCCAAGCGAATGGCCCCACAGAACCAGCTCGCGCCCCGCCGCCTTCTCGCGCACCAGTCTCAGCAAGCCATCGCGCATCGCCTCGAATGCTTCCGGACTCGCCGCACCGCCCGTCTCGCCCGATCCGGGATAGTCGAACTCCAGCACATCGCCATGCGGCAGCGCCGTCACGCCATAGACAAAGCCGTTGCGCTGGCGCGTCGAGGCGTTGCCGCCGCAGCGCACGATCAGCGGACGCCCTTCGCCCGCGCGCGACAACATCGTCCAGGCAAACCCGCCGGGGCCCGCCACGCGCCCATGCTCCACATTCGTCGCGACAAACCCCGGCGCCGGCGCCGTCAACACGCCGCGCTCCACGCGGCTGGTCCACGCCGCCGTCCACGCATCCGCCGCCGCAAAGCCGCGCTCGCCATCAATCTTCTCGCCGGTCTCCTTCGCGCGCGCCTCATCGAATGGCACAGGCGCGAACACCGTCGTCTCATCGACCCGCACATTGATGCAGCCGCCGAGCGACACGGTTGCAGCAGCGGCAAAAGCCAGCAGAAGTGTTTTCATCATCGTCCCCGACAGAATTCGTACGCGACCCTAGTTGTCCGCCCCGGCCTCTTCGCGGCCAAAGGCGCTCGCACCGGGCGCAACTTCCGCCAGCCACGCCTTGCGCTTCAGCCCGAACAGCGGCGCCCCCGCCGAGCCCGCCTGCCCCATCAGCTCGCTCATTCGCGTGCCCAGCACCTCGCCGATAGCGGCTTCTTCCTTGCCGCGCAGCGTCAGCATCAGCACCTCAATGTCCTGCATGCCGCCCAGCAGTTCGGCGAGGTCCCGCGCATCGTCATGCCGTTCGCCAAACGCCATTCCCGGCAACCGCTGCATCAGCCGCACTTGCAGCGCATGGCTCTTCACCTGCTTGCGCCAATCGTGGAACGCCATGGACGAGCCATCCGCGAACGCCATCTTCATTGCCTTGCGCGCGGCGTGATAGCCCTCACCCAGGCTGGCCACGATGTCGCCCGGCTCGCCCGGCTCGATCTCAAGCCTGTGGCTCGCGCGCTCGGCCACCGCAGCGATGAACGCCTCGACGGGATGCTCGTCGCCGAAATCCTTCACGCGCCGCTCGATATAGGCCTCGCGTTGCGTCTCGATCCGCGTCCGCAGCGCCGCCACCTGCGCCACGCTGATATGCGCTCGCAGATAGGTGGCCAGCGCCTGCAGCGCCTCGATCCGCGCACTCATGTCGCGCAGATCGGACAATCCCCGCGCGGCGTTGCGCCACCATGCGTTCTCGCGCTTGTAGGCCTTCTCGCCCATCAGCGGCGCCGCCAGCCGCAAAGCCGCACGTATCTTCTTGCAGCGAACCCGCGCCTTGTGAACGAACACGACGGAATCGGTTTTCGCGCCCGGCGCATCGCGGCGCAACCGGTCAGCCTGTTCGGCGATCACCCGCGCGAGCCCCACACCGGGAGGCTCGTGCCGCTCAAGTGCGTAGCTCACGCAAACGCCTTCCACACCAGCAGGGCTGACCCGCCAAGCGCTACCAGCGACAGTCCGAGAAATACCCCGTCCCGCGCCGTCAGCCCGATGCCCAGTAGTACGATGGAAATGCCCGGCAGCACAGGCCCGAGCGGAATCAACCCCAGGGGGAATGTGGCCAGCGCAGCGCCAATGCACGCCAGCGCCGTCAGCATCACAAAAGGCGGTTCGGTGAGAAACATCAGGCGCGGTGCGGTCAATTTGTCCGCGACATGCGCCGCCTTGGCGGTCCCCTTCACCACCTTCTCAAGCTGCGCGCGCGGAATGGCGATTTTCAGCAGCCCCTTGGGCATCAGCGGATGCTTGAGGTTGAACAGGATCTGGATCGCAAACAGCAGCGTAACGGCGGCGACGCCCCACGTCGCGCCCGGCACGATGGTCAGCGGCGATATCGCGATGAAGCCCAGCAACAGGATCACCGGACCGAATGACCGCCGGCCGACAACGTCCAGCATGTCGCCCAGCGAAACCGTCTCGCCGGACGTCTGGGTGACAAGACTCTGCAGCAGCTCCGAGAAGTTGCTGTGCGCGCTATTTTTCTTTCTTGTCATCGTAATTTCGGTTGGGGTCCCGGATGTGGGTACGCGTGTAGCGCGCCCGTGGTTCCTTGTCCTTCGCCCAGAACTCGACGGTCCAGGCGTGCACGTCATCGCCCAGCTTGAACAGGCGCGTGCATTCCAGTTGCGGAACCGGCGCGCCATCGGGACGATTGCCATCCCGGCAGGCAAAGCCATCGGCCTCCAGCGTCTTCTGCGCCTTGGCCTCGTCGCCGACATTATAGGTGTGCATCACCGACGTCCGGAAAGCGGAATCGACTGATCCTTCGGCGTCGCGATTCCAGAATCCGAAATCCGTCCCCGCCGCCCCCGGCCCTTGTGGGGGACGCGGACCGCCATTGATCTGCGGCCCGGATGAACATCCCGCCGCCAGCACCAAGGCCGCCGCCGCCATCGCCAGTCGTGTGGCCAGTCTCATGCTCATCCCCTCGTTCTGTATCCGCAACATGAGCCCGCCTGCGTGCGCCGTCAAACCGGCGACAGCAGCCTGTTGGTCACACCCGCCGCCACGTGCTCCCGGTCGCGCCGTCCATGATCTCGACGCCTTCTTCGGTCAGCAGTTTGCGGATGCGGTCCGCCTCTGCGAAGTTCTTGTCGCGCCGCGCCTCGAAGCGCGCCGCAACCAGCGCGTCGATGCGCGCCGCCTCGCCCTTGTCGCCGCGCGCCCAGTCTTCCGGCTCGCGCTGCAGCAAGCCCAGAAGCTCGCCCGCCGCCAGCAGCTCGGCCTTCATCTTCGGCCAGTCCGCCTCGTCTGCCTTGTTGGCCTCGCCCGCGAGGCGCGACAGCTCGGCCAGCGCCAGCGGCGTGTTGAGATCGTCGCACAGTGCGGCGACCACGCCGGCAGGCTCGGGGAACTCCGCGGCCTCGACATCCTTCATCCGCCGCAGCGCATTGTAGAGCCGGTCCAGCGTCGCCTTCGACTGCACCAGCAGCGCCTCGGTCCAGTCCAGCGGACCGCGATAGTGCGCCGAGAGAAGCGCAAAGCGCATCGTCTCGCCGTCGAAGTGCTGCCGCAGGTCGTGGATGAGTTTCACATTGCCCAGCGACTTGGACATCTTCTCCGAGTCCATCGCGAGGAAGCCGTTGTGCAGCCAGTAGCGCGCCATCGGCTTGCCATGGGCGCACTCGCTCTGCGCGATCTCGTTCTCATGATGCGGGAAGATCAGGTCGAGCCCGCCGGCGTGTATGTCGATCGTCTCGCCCAGAACGCTGGCCGCCATCGCCGAGCACTCGATATGCCAGCCCGGACGCCCCTCGCCCCACGGGCTGTCCCACCGCGCCTCTTTCGGCTCGCCGGGCTTGGCCAGCTTCCACAGCGCGAAATCCGCCGGATCGCGCTTTTCGGTATCCACCTCGACCCGCGCCCCGGCCACGATCTCGTCGCGCGGCTGGCGCGACAGGCGCCCGTAATTGGCCATCGAGGGCACATGGAACAGCACGCCACTGGCGGTCTGGTAGGCGTGCCCCTTGGCGATCAGGTCTGAAATGAGAGCGATCATGCCGGGAATATGCTCGGTCGCATGCGGCCGGAAGTTGGGTTCCAGCACCCCCAGGGCGCTCATGTCGGCCCTGTAATGCGCCTCATACAGCGACGTGACGTCGCGGATGGACCGCCCCGTCTCGTCTGCCGCCTTGATGATCTTGTCGTCCACATCGGTGATGTTGGCGGCGTAGACCACGTTCTGGGCCCCATAGCGGAGCCGCAGCAGGCGAAACAGCACGTCAAACGCCACCGGAGGCCGTGCATTGCCTATGTGTGCGAAGGAATAGACCGTCGGCCCGCAGACATACATCGTCACCCTTTTGGGGTCCTGGGGCGCGAAAATCTCTTTTTCGCGCGTCAGCGTATTGGTCAGGCGGATGTCCATGGGCAGGCGGGTCTTTTCGTTGTCTTAGGAATATTCAATAAGGGTCGGGCAAGCAGCAGAGTTGGCGCCGCCATCGCAGGCGCCTATCTCTCACGCGCCCCCCCACCGATCAATGAGGGGGATCAATGAAGGGATCAATGCGGGCGGGCGTTAAGTCCGGGTCATTCGGATGGATATCCGGCGACTTCGGCTCGACCTCCACCTCCCAGTGACAAAGGGGCGGTCCAAGGGGGCTGTCAGTTGAATATGGACGCCATCATCAAGGGCAAGGCCAAGGCCGACGCCGGCAGCATCATCCGTCCGACCCAGGACCAGGCCGAGGAAGCCGTGCGCACGCTGATCGCGTGGGCTGGCGATGACCCCAAGCGCGAAGGCCTGATCGACACGCCCAAGCGCGTCGTCGAGGCCTATAACGAGTGGTTCTCGGGCTACACCGAGGACCCCATGGAATATCTCTCGAAAACCTTCGGCGATGTGCAGGGCTATGACGACATCGTCATGCTTCGCGACATCGATGTGGAATCGCACTGCGAACACCACATGGCGCCGTTCCTCGGCAAGGCCTGCGTCGCCTACATGCCGACCGAGAAAGTCGTCGGCATCTCCAAGCTCGCCCGCGTCGTCGAAATCTACGCCAAGCGCCTGCAGACACAGGAGACAATGACCTCGCAGATCCTCAACGCCATCCAGGACTCGCTGAAACCGCACGGCGTCGCCGTCCTGATCGACGCCAAGCACGAGTGCATGACCACGCGCGGCGTCCACCACCCCAACGTCTCGACCATCACCACCCAGTTTACCGGCGTCTTCAAGACCGACCAGGAACTGCGTGAGAGATTCCTGCGTCTGGCCGGAAAGTAACGCGGGCTGGCCTGATCTCTAACTTTGTCATTCCGGGCTCAGCGCTTCGGGAATGACGGTGAGGGAGATGACGCCATCTCCCTCACCGCTCATCCCGGCGAAAGCCGGGATCGAGTTACCTGCGCAGCCGCAAACTCTCAGGCCCTCTTCCCTCGTCGCATCCATCCCACCCCATACGCGATGGCGCCCAGCGGTATGATCAGCACAAACATCATCATCGCCCCGACGACCCACACCCGCCAGTGATCGCGTCGCCTGACCGCTTCCTCCGGCTCGAAATCCCTCCATTCATTCAGCCGTGCGCGGATCGCCGCCTTTGCGTCCGCCAAACGGCGCGACGGCACCAGCACCTGCAGCCCGCCCATCGCGATCACGTATTCCCACTGATTGCTGGCGTGGAAGCGGTTGCCGACAAACGCATCGATGCCGTCAGCCCGCAGCGCACTCGCCGCCACCTCGGCTTCCTCGCGCGTCGAAAACGCGATCAGCACGGAATAGTCCAGCCGGTCGCCAGCCTCGCGCGCTGCGCGCGCCTCCGCACCCGATGCCGCCATGATCCCCGCACCTTCGCATGCCACCGGCGCACGATGGTCTGCTTCAGCGCGTTCGTGAAGATCATCACCGCCAGCAACGGCATTGCTGTCGTGCGCGGCCCGGTCACTTCACACACGGTTAATAGGCGCCCTCTAGTTTGAAACACTTGGGGCAGGGTTTCTGCGAGCATTGGTGTTCGACAATGGCGTCAGGCAAAACAGCGGCTAGCACGCCCTGGCTTGCAGGCGCCGCCATGGCGATCGCAGCCGGCGTCACTTTCCTCGCGCTCGCCTCATCATCCGCGGGCGCGGGCGACACCGCCGCCCTCGTCTTCTCTCCTGGCGCGCACACCCCCGACATGCTGATGGCCGTGCGCAAGCTCGACGCCGGCCTCCTGCAGGCAGGCGGCGCCGCCAACGTCCTGATCGTCCGTCTCACCCGTCCCGTCGGCGTCGGCGAATTCATGCGCAACGGCATTCTGCTGGCGCTGGATTCCTCTATCGCCGCCGGCTGTTCCCCACGTCTCGACACGTCGCCCGCCCTCTCCTCACAGGCAGATTCTCTATGACCGCCCTGGAAAAGATCCGCAAAACCGTCTCCCTCTGGATGATCGGACTGGTCTGGGCGCATGTTCCGCTGGTCGGCCTGCTGGGCGTCTTCCTGCCCGGCGCCGGCTTTGCGCCGGCCATTGCTGCTGCAGTCTTCGCCATCATCGCCACCGTCGCCTGGCGAATGGACAGCAATGGCGCGATCGCCCGCCCGGTGATCGGCGCGACGCTGATGATCATGGTCGCGCTGCTCGTGTTCGCGCTCGACGGCCACCCTTGGCAGCTCGACATGCACATGTACTTCTTCGCTGCGCTCGCGATGCTGGCGGCGTTCTGCGACTGGCGCACACTGTTGGCGTCCGCCGGCACGGTGGCCGTGCACCACCTTGTCTTCAACTTCGTCCTTCCGGCAGCCGTCTTCCCCGGCGGGGCTGATTTCGGCCGCGTCATCCTCCATGCCGTCATCGTGGTTCTTGAAACGGCCGTGCTGATCTGGCTGACCGCCAACCTCGTCGCCTCACTCCGCGCCGCTGAAAAGGCCACCGATCAGGCCACCGAAGCCTTCGCCGAGGCGCGCCGCGCCGATGCGGCCAAGCAGGACAGCGAACATCTTGCCGCCACCGAACGCCGCGCCGGTCTTGCGCAGATCGCCAGCGAATTCGAAGGCCGCGTCGCCGGCATTGTGCGGTCGCTGTCCGACAAGGTCGGCGGGATGCGAGAGCAGACCAACCTTGTCAGCGACGCCGCCCAGACCGCCAGTGGCCGCAGCCTGGCCGCCGCATCCGGCGCCGCCAACACAATGGAAAACGTCCAGTCCGTCGCCGCCGCCACGCACGAGCTCAGCGCGTCGATCGACGAGATCGCCCGCCAGCTTGCCGACGCCAGCCGCGTCTCGCTCGCCGCCGCCGAGCGCGCCCGCAGCGCCGACGCCACTGTCGCTGCCCTCTCCGCCAACACCCAGAAGATCGGCGACGTCGTCGACCTGATCAACGCAATCGCCGGCCAGACCAATCTGCTCGCCCTCAACGCCACCATCGAGGCAGCGCGCGCGGGCGAGGCCGGACGCGGCTTCTCCATCGTCGCCGCCGAAGTGAAGGAACTGGCCAACCAGACCGCCAAGGCGACGGGCGAGATCGCCACCCAGATCAACGCCGTCCAGAGCACATCGCGCGAAACGGCGAACGCCATTCTGGCCATTCGCGAGACCATCGAGGAAATCAGCAAGAGCTCGGCCACTATCTCCTCGGCCATCGACCAGCAGAGCATCGCGGTGCGCGAGATCAGCGAAAAGACCAGCGCCGCCTCCAACGCCACGGCTCTCGTCAGCGAAGCAACCGAAGAATTGCGGAACACGTCCGACCGCACGCTCGACGCCGCCGGCGCCAACAGCGCCGCTGCACGGGAGGTTCAGGACATGGTTGGCAAGCTCTCGGGCGAAGTCGACGGCTTCATGCGCCACATCCGCACCGCCTAAGGCAACGCCTTCAGCGCAGCTTCAACGCCCTTCAGCAGCGCGTCGTCCTTTTCGTCGCTGCCAAGCTTGGCGTTCAAATAGAGAGCGCCCAGGAAGGCGCGCACATCGTGCAGGCGCGCCAGTCCCTCCTCCGAGGCAAACGCCCTGTCCCAGCTCTCCAGCTCGCCCGGGCCGCAGACCTCTTTCAGCCACGCCGTCCATTGCTTCTCGCTGAACGCTCCGCGCGTCGCCATCGCCAGCACCGTCTGCGTAAGGCGTTCGCTCTCGCCAAACACATAGGCGTGCCCCTTGGGCGCCACCTGCACCGCCACCGCATCGCGGACCAGCTCCAGCCCCTCGCGGTCGATTCGCTCGTTCAGCGCCAGCTGCATCAGCAGGTCCGCACCATGCGCCACGCCATGGCGCCAGCCTTCGCTTTCGCTGAAGCCGCGATAGTCGCGCACATTGATCATGTAGTGCTGCGCCTTCACCAGGAGCTGGAGCAACTCCTCTTCGCTCAGAAACGCCTCGATACGGTCCGCCCGCGCAACTTCCGATAACGCCAGCGCCGCGAATGGCTGTCCGAAGCCGTCGGGATCCTCCGCCTCCAGCTTCCCCTGCAGCCCTGTCGTCAGCGCATGCAGCGTCTCCGGCGCCAGCTGTTTCTCGCGCAACATGTGGGCAAGCGC
>Ga0075163_10001959_pt1 | contig 27726 bp, 21 predicted proteins | sample JI1023141ADNA_FD_71478 | JGI IMG/M metagenome (GOLD analysis project Ga0075163, IMG submission 71478) | Wastewater effluent complex algal communities from Wisconsin, to seasonally profile nutrient transformation and Carbon sequestration -... | ecosystem: Engineered > WWTP > Effluent > Algae...
GCAATCTGATTGCGGGTGGGCGACCGGCTCGCGAGTCCGAAGTCGAGGACCTTGACCGTCCACCCCGCCCCCGCCGCCGGAATCGTCAGCACGTTGCCCGGCTTGATATCCCTGTGAATGATCCGGTGCCGATGCAGATAGGACAGCGCGCGCAGGATCTGACAGATGAGATCAATGCGCACTGCCAGCGGTGCGTCTGCAGCGGCGGCTGACAGCGGCTGCGCGCGGCTCAGCAGCTCCATGGTGAAAAAGGGCTGCTGGTCGCCATCGAAGCCATAGTCGAGAACGCTGATGATGTTGGGATGGCGCAGCGCCGCGAGCGTGCGGAACTCCTGCGCCAGCGCCAGGCGCTGCTGCTCGTTCTGCACGCCGGTGTCCACCAGCGAGCTGCCGATCTGGGCGGTCTTGAGCGGCTCGATCCGACGCGTGCCGAGGTCGGACGGCGGCGGCGCCTGCGTGCGCGTGGGCGCCTGGGCGACCGGAGCCAGCGTGCGGTCCATCGCCTGCTCCGACGCCGCTCCGGGCTCGGACGACTGCATGGCGAGCACCTGCTTGAGCGCAACCACCTGTCCGGTCAGCCGATCCAGCGCCTTGGAGACCTTGCCCATTCCGCCCTGCCCCAGCAGCTCAAGCAGGCGGTATCGCTGGCCGACCAGCGGGAGCCCACCGTCGGCAGGGGAGATCGCCATCCTGAGTGCAGGCTCCTCTGCGGCGTTGCGGACCACAAGCCAGGTTAGCGCATGTGGCCTAACCGGGATAGGTCGAGTTGCCGCGCCCCCCGCTGCCCCTCGGGACCGTCACACCCGGGTGTCACAACGCCAGGGAATAGCAGGACCCGGGGGGGGCAGATATCCCACCTGCGCTTGAGACAGATGATAGCTTTGTCTATCACTGTGTCCGCGCTCCGCCAAAGCGCCTGTGCAGGCGGCGATGGCGGTGGTCAAAGATGCTGCGCACAATCGGCCGCACCAGCGGCGCCAGCGCAGCCACCCGCGGCAGAACCAGCAGCTCGTCGGTGAGGATGCAGCCTCTGCCCGTCGGGCTCGGGACCACGTGCCGCTCGTGCCGCCAGCGCCGCTGTAGCAGCGAGGTCGAGTCCTCGATGAAGCCTTCGCCCGGCAGGATCTCAAGCAGCGTGAGCGCGTGCCGATCAAAGGGCAGCACGCCGAACAGCAGCAGATAGGAATGGAACGCCACCTCGCCCAGCGGCGCCGAATCCAGCGACCGCGCTGCGGCCTCGCGCGGGCAGGTCATGCGCACAAGCGGCATGAGCTCGGCGTTCACGCCCGCCATGGTGGAGATTGCGGACCAGACCTCGGCCGCCGGGGCGCGCAGCTGCGAGGCAAAGCGCAAGCGCATGGACTGCACGCTATTCGCCCATGGCCTTTACGACCATGCGCTTGGGCCGCTGGCCGTCAAACTCTGCGTAGAAGACCTGCTGCCACGGCCCCAGATCCAATCGACCGTTGGTGATGGGCAGCATGACTTGATGGCCAAGCAGCAGGTTCTTGAGATGCGCGTGGCCGTTGTCCTCACCGGTGCGATGGTGGCGATAGTCGGGCCCCTCGGGGGCGAGCTGCTCCAGCCACTCGCCGATGTCTTCGATGAGGCCATCCTCTGCGTCGTTGACGTAGACGGCGGCGGTGATGTGCATCGCCGAGACCAGCATCATGCCTTCGCGCAGGCCGCTCTGCGCGGTGATCTGATGCAGACGATCCGTGATGTTGACCATCTCGCGGCGCTGCTTGGTTTGAAACGTCAGGTATTCGGTGTGAAAGCGCATGCGGCGCATCATAGCGCGAGCTCAGTGCTTGGCGCGCTCCGGGCGTGCGACAACCTGCGTCCCATTCCCTACATCTTCGCCTATGAACTTCGATGGGAGCCAATGAAGGCGACCTATTGCGCGCGGCGAAGGGATTCTTCATCTATTCTGGCGCTGGGTTCGGTAGACTTTTGGCCGCGGCTGCCAACCTGCCCCGGAGCTCATCATGGATAGCTTGAAGAATCTGAAGTGTACGATCTCCGGCTTTGATATCGAGTGGGACCTTGAAAAAGGAATCAACCTCTGGGCGGGCGTCCCAACGCTCAGCATGTGGATTCCGTCTAGCGTCGCGGGCCTCATGGCCGGCATGCAGGCGATGGTTGGAACCGAGCGCTTCAACCTCTGCATGCAGGCCGGCGGACAGCAGAGCGTCGAAGGTGACTGGGGCATCATTGTCAGCCGACCGACCTTTGAGGAGGGCTTCGCGCTGCTCGCCGATATTGCCTGGCCTGCGGGCTGGGGGCGCTGGCAGATCCTCTCGCTCGACCGCGAGAAAAAGGAAGTCGTCTTTCGGGCCATGAACAGCTGGGAAGGCATGTACCAGCGGGCGCTCGGCGAGTGCTGGGGCAGCAGCATGCTGGCAGGCAAGTTTGCCGGAATAACCAGCCGGCTGTTCGGGCTCGCGTGCTGGGCCGAGCAGACCAAGTTCACTGCGCGCGGGGATGAATACGATGAGTTCATCGTGGCCCCGAGCAGCGTCTCGCTCAACGAGCGTCTGGAGGCGCTGCTGGAGCAGGGCAAGGCGACAAGCAGCGACCTGGCCGTTGCGCTGCAGAAGCTCAGGAACGAGGCCGCTGCGCGCGAGCAGACTGCGGCCGAGCTGCGAGAAAAGCTCGCCTTGATCGAGCGTCAAGAGCGCGAGCTGGCCGCGCTCGCCCTGCCCATTGTGCGGGTGTGGGAGGGAGTGCTGATGGTCCCGCTCATGGGCTCGCTCGACAATGGCCGCGCCGCGCTCATGATGGAGCGGCTGCTACAAGAGATCAGCAGCGCCCGAACTCGGTATGCGATCCTCGACTTGACGGCGGTCGCCACCGTCGATACCAATACCGCCGACCATCTGGTGCGCATCGCTCGCGCAATCGAGCTTCTGGGCGCGCGCGCCGTGGTCACGGGAATTCGGCCGGCAGTCTCGCAGACGCTGGTATCGCTGGGGATCGATCTATCGCACATGACCACTCTGCGCGATCTTCAGGAAGGACTGAAGGCCTGCATGCGCTGGAGTCAGGAAACCAAAGCTCCCGCGAAGTAGCGGCCTTCACACCGCAGCCCCCCGACCCGCGCCCTCACTTTTCCCCGCAACCGCCAACCGTGCAGAGTTGCAGCGCAATTCACTCCGTCAACATCGCGGTGGACGATGCCGCGCTCGTGGGCGCCGGCAAGCACGCGGCTCAGCTGCCAGATGATGGGAATGCCAGCGACTCCCATTTTCGTCGAGCGATCGCGCGCCGCAACCAGGCGCTTTTGCAGCACCTCGCCTTCGACGAACTCCATGACGATGTAGGGAGCGGCGCTGTCTTTGCGACGGCGGATTCCCAAGATCTGCACGATGTTGGGATGCTTCGCACGGATGGCGGCGCGCCCCTCGCGAAGGAAGCGCGCGACCATCTTTCGATCGCGGGCCCACCTGTCGAGCAGCAGCTTGATGGCGACCGGCTGCCCGAGCTCCATATCCATGGCCTTGTAGACCACACCGATCCCACCGCGCCCGAGCTCGCTCTGGATCTCGTAGGTGTCGTCAAGGACCTCACCCGCGCGCAGCGGGCTGTCTTCCTCGTCTTCCCTGGGGTCGTCGGCCATCAGACAGCTCTATGGAGAGTGTATTGTTTACATTCTCATCCACCCAAAGCCCGTCAGCAAGGCGATGTTGATGGTCCGGCGAATTAATAGTTTTTCCCTGCAAAAGCTATAGTAGGGAGATCCCTGGAAATTACAGATCGGTAACTTCCAGTTTTTGGAAATGCCGCTTGGCCTCTAGCCCACGCTTTCGGCCTTGAGTGTCTGCGCTGCCGAGAGCAGCGGCGGAACTTGCGGCATCTGGAACTGTGGGTAGTGCTGCCACGCCAGCGGATTCAGGCGCATGTTCTCTTCCATTCCCTTTTGCGGATCGAGGCGCTGCTTGCCCTGGAAGTGGCGATCGAGGATGCGCTTGAACGCGAGCAGCCTCCCGGCGGCCCAGGCCACGCCCGGCATGTCGTTCCAGAGCGCGGCCGCGAGCGCAAAAGCGCCGGGCTCATGCTCGAGCTTCGCCGGCTCGTAGCCGTAGCGCTGCATGCTGGCGCGATTGAGCTTCTCGACCAGACGGATCCAGGCTGGCGACATGCGCTGCTGCCAGCCGCCGCTGCTGATGTTCTGATTCAGCCCTTCGCTGGTGGCGCCGACAAACCACGGCAGCGGCGGCACGTCGTCCGTACTGGTGCGGCTGCGGTGATCCAGCACCGCGTCATCCCAGGGCTCGCCGACAAAGCGCAGCACCGACTGGAGCGTCCGGCGCGGATCGGCGACCAGATCCTCCAGACGGATCTCCAGGATGCGATCGAGAAACGGCTGCACATGCTGAAACTGCAAGCGGCAGAGCCAGCTGTTGAGCAGCGTGCTACAGGTGCCAAACGGCATGCGATTGAACGAGAGCACCGTCGGTCGCGGATCGCGCGTGATGTAGATGACGCGCGGATCGGGAAAGTCGGAAAAGATCCGCGCCAGGTTGTGCGTATCCAGCGGATTCTTGTCGCCGTAGCGCGGCTTGCCCTTCTGCCGCGCCTTGCCGCGCATGACCGCGCGCGCAACCTCGTTTACGTGCTCCATGGTGAGCGGCCGCGGCAGCGCCTCGCGAACCTCGCGCGGGTCGAGCCGCAGCCACGCGAACGAGAAGGTCTCGAAGTAGCGCTCCAGCCACGCCTCGGCCGAGCTGCCCTTGGGCGCGTGGCGCGCATAGCTGAAAAAGGCGGCCTCGTGCGTGATGTGAATGCGGGGATGGGCGTTCAAGACCTGACGCAGCAGCGTGGTTCCCGAGCGTCCGGTTCCGATGATGAAGATCGGCGAGTCATCGGGGCTGCGCACGGGTCGTTCGACTATCTGGGATTCGAGCATGGCTACACCATCTGTTTACAAAGCGTTGCGAAACGGGCGGAACTTAGCACGGCAGACCGCCCGGCTCGAACAGGCGCTACTTTCCGGCTGTCTCGGTGCGCAGCACACCCACCGACGAGGTCATTCCCAACAAAATTGTGTCGGGATGCGACGGCGATGCAGCCAGGATCGTCCTTGCCGAAGCGCCGTGCGCCAGATCCTTGGCGATCTGCCGCCACGTGGTCGCACCGTCGTCGGTTGCGTAGAGCTCGCCCAGGTTCGAGAGCCCGAAGACGCGCTGCGGCTTGGATGGCGCAACGACCAGCGCGACGCAGTAGATGTCATTCATGAATCCGACGGCAGCATGCCCCCACGTCGAGCCGGCATTGGCCGACTTGTGGATGCCCGAGCTCGTGCATGCGTAGTAGTTCGTCGGCGTGGTCGCATCGATCGCCAGCGCCCGCAGCCCATCGAGCAGATCCGCGCCGCCGGCAACCACCATGCCCGACTTCCAGGGCCCACTGAGCGTCGCGCCGCCGTCGAGGCTGCGCAGCCAGGCGCTGCCGTCGTTCTGCGAGATGAACAGGCGCTTGCTGTCCGTGGGATCGAGCACCAGCGAGTAGGCGCCCCACGAAGCCAGCGGCGTCCAGGTGATGCCCTCGTCGGTGGTCTTGTAGCGCGCGCCGGCATAGACGGTCTTGGGATTGGACGGATCGATCACGAGCTGCGCGACGAACAGGCCATCGCCCGAGAGGCCCAGGTTCAGCTCGTACCAGGTTGCGCCACCGTCGATGCTCTTCCACACGCCGCTGCGCGGAAAGATCGGTCCGGCGCCCCAAATATTGTCCTGCGACGTGCCGGCATACACGATGTCAGGATTGGTTGGATGCACTGCGAGCGCGGTGACGCGCAGCCGCTCTGGAATCACCAGGGCTCCGGTGCTGGGCAGGGTGAAGCTCTTGCCTTCATCGGTCGATCTGTAGACCCGCCCATTTTGCAGTCCGGCATAGACCACGCTCGCGTTTGAGGGCGCAATCGCCAGCGCTGTGACATCGGCATTGGTGATGCCGACATTGCTCGCCCGCCACGTGCTGCCACCGTCGGTGCTGCTGGCGATTCCCTGCACCGTGAGGCCCATCCAGAGCTTCCTGGCGTCGGTGGGATCCGCGGCAACCACCACCCCGATGTCTTGCAGCAGATTGGGGGCCAGGTTGGCGCTGATGCGGGTCCAGCTGGCGCCGCCATTGGTGCTCTTGGTCACCGAGCTGTAGGTGCCCGAGACCCACACGGAATAGATGCCGCCCGCAGAGTCCACTGTCAGAGCATCGCCGCCGGTGTTGCTCGACTGCGGCGGTGCAGCGGCCTCGGTCCAGCTGAGCGCCCCGTCGGTGGTCTTGAACAGGTTGTTCTTGCCGACGTTGATTGTCGAGATGTACAGAGTCTGCGGCGCATGCGGATCGATTGCGATGGCCCACAAGGCGCCATAGCTGGGCACCGTGGGAATTCCGCTCGCGCGCCGCGTCGAGGTCACGCCGCCATCGGTCGACTTGTAGGGACCGCCCGGGGGCAGATAGTAGATGATGTTCGCATCAATCGGATCCACCGCAATCGCCGCTGCGCTGTACCTTGCCGTCAGTCCCCCATCGGCCAGGCCCCAGTTCATGCCGCCGTCGACGGTCTTGTAGACGTGGGTTGCAGACTGCACATAGACCACGCCCGAGGTCTTGGGATGCACGCTCAGCGCATACAGATAATCGAACTCCGCGGTGACGTTCATATGCGTCCAGGTCGCGCCGCCATCCAGCGAGCGCAGGATCTCCTGGGCGCCACGGCTGGAGATCGCTGCACAGCCCGCAAAGACGATGTTCGGGTTGGTCGCATCCACCCCCAGCAGCGGCACGCCCCGCCCGGCGCAGCCCGATGGCGACCAGGTTGCGCCACCGTCGGTGCTCTTGAAGATTCCGGCGCTGTCGGTGCCGGCCCACAGGGTGGTCGGCGTCTTGGGATCTATGGCAACAGACTTGACCAATCCGCCGTACAGGCCGCGCGCCGGCGCCCACGGCTTCGGCGGATCGGGCTTGATGCCGCCGTCGCCGCCGCCGTCGCCGCCGCCGCCGCCATCGGGCGAAGCGCCATCGGGACGGCCGCCGCCATCGGGCACCTGCATATCCTCGGTGCTGTCCACGGCTGCCGGGGCGCCGCCCATCGAGGTGCAGGCCGGGGTCGAAAACAGTGCGATACCGACGGAAAAAAGTGCGAAACACAGGGGCTTCATCGCCGCCGACCGTACTGAAAGCGCTCGGGTGCTGTCAATGGGTGCAGCCGCCCCGCTGATGCGGTATAGGAACAGAATCGGTCAGGTGTCCCACGACCAGGACTTGCCAGAGCATTGAACCAATGTCGCTAACACACCTTCAGAAGCTGGAAGCAGAGAGCATTCACATCATGCGCGAGGTCGTCGCCGAGTGCGAAAACCCCGTCATGCTGTACTCGATTGGCAAGGACAGCGCGGTGATGCTGCACCTGGCGATGAAGGCGTTTTATCCCGCCAAGCCGCCGTTTCCGCTCCTGCACGTCGACACCACGTGGAAGTTTCGCGAGATGATCAAGTTTCGCGATGAGACCGTGAGCCAGCTCGGTCTCAAGCTGATTGTGTATATCAATCAGGAGGGCGTGGCCGCGGGCATCGGTCCGTTTACGCACGGCTCGGTGGTGCACACCGATGTGATGAAGACGCAGGCGCTCAAGCAGGCGCTCGACCGCTATCAGTTCGACGCTGCGTTCGGCGGCGCGCGCCGCGACGAGGAAAAGTCGCGCGCAAAAGAGCGCATCTTTTCGTTCCGCTCGGCGCAGCATCGCTGGGATCCCAAGCAGCAGCGGCCCGAGCTGTGGCGTCTTTACAACGCGCGCAAGCGCAAGGGCGAGAGCATCCGCGTGTTTCCTCTGTCCAACTGGACCGAGCTCGATGTGTGGCAGTACATCTACCTGGAAAAGATTCCGATCGTGCCGCTCTATTATGCGGCCGAGCGGCCGGTGGTCCGTCGGGACGGCACGCTGATCATGGTCGATGATGCGCGCATGCCGCTCCAGGATGGCGAGACGCCGCTCCTGAAAAAGGTCCGCTTTCGCACGCTCGGCTGCTATCCGCTGACCGGCGCCATCGAGAGCGAAGCCGCGACGCTGCCGGACATCATCCAGGAGATGCTCCTGACCACCACCTCCGAGCGTCAAGGGCGCGTCATCGATCACGACGCCAGCGCCTCCATGGAAAAGAAGAAACAAGAGGGTTACTTCTAATGGCTCACAGCTCGGGCCTCATCGCCGAGGACATTGGCAAATACCTGGCTGCGCAGGAGCGCAAGAGCCTGCTGCGCTTCATGACCTGCGGCAGCGTGGACGATGGCAAGAGCACGCTGCTCGGCCGCCTGCTCTACGATGCGAAGCTCATCTTTGCCGACCATCTGGCGGCGCTGGAAGCGGACTCGCGGCGCATCGGCACGCAAGGGGGCGCGCTCGATTTTGCCCTGCTCGTCGACGGTCTGGCCGCCGAGCGCGAGCAGGGCATCACCATCGATGTGGCCTACCGCTTCTTTTCCACCGAGCGGCGCAAGTTCATCGTGGCCGATACGCCCGGTCACGAGCAGTACACGCGCAACATGGTGACCGCAGCGTCGAGCACCGACCTGGCGATCATCCTGATCGATGCGCGCAAGGGCGTGCTCACGCAGACCCACCGCCACAGCTATCTGGTCGCGCTGCTGGGAATCAAGAAGGTGGTGCTGGCCGTCAACAAGATGGACGCGGTCGAGTTTTCGCAAGCGCGCTTCAATGCGATTGTCGACGAGTATCGCGAGTTTGCCGGCAAGATCGGAATCGATGCATTCATCGCGATTCCCATGAGCGCGCTCAAGGGCGACAACATCACCGCGCACAGCGCGAACATGCCCTGGTACAGCGGCCCCGCGCTCATGGAGTACCTGGAGACCGTCGAGCTCGAAGAGGAAGCGAGCCGGCTGCCATTCCGCATGCCCGTGCAGTGGGTGAACCGCCCCAACCAGGACTTCCGCGGCTTTGCCGGGCTGGTGGGCAGCGGCACCATCAACGTCGGCGACCGGATTCGCGTGCAGCCCTCGGGCAAGGAGAGCCTGGTCAAGCGGATCGTCACGCACGACGGCGACCTCCAGCAAGCGAGCGCAGATCAGTCGATCACGCTGACGCTACAGGACGAGGTCGATGTCAGCCGCGGCGATGTGCTGGTGCGCGCCGATGCGCCGGCGAGCGTCTCGGCGCAGCTTCAGGCCACGGTGGTGTGGATGCACGAGGAGCCGCTGCTGCCCGGGCGTCCCTATTTCCTGAAGATCGGCACCCAGACCGCGACCGCGACCGTCACCAATCTCAAGCACAAGATCAACGTCAACACGCTGGAGCATCTGGCCGCCAAGAAGCTCGATCTCAACGAGATCGGCGTGTGCAACCTGAACCTGGATCGCGCGGTTGCGTTTGATCCCTATCGTGAAAATCGCGCGCTCGGCGGCTTCATCCTGATCGATCGCATCACCAACGACACCGTCGCTGCCGGCATGATCCACTTTGCGCTGCGGCGGGCCGACAACATCCACTGGCAGGCGCTGGATGTGAACAAGGATGCGCGCGCAGCACGCAAGACGCAGCGTCCCTGCATGCTGTTTTTCACCGGCCTCTCGGGCTCGGGCAAGTCGACCATCGCCAACCTGGTCGAAAAGCAGCTGTACGCGCTCGGCTGCCACACCTATCTGCTCGACGGTGACAACGTGCGCCACGGGCTCAACAAAGATCTCGGCTTCACCGAAGAGGATCGCATCGAAAACATCCGTCGCGTCGCTGAGGTTGCGCGGCTGATGGTCGATGCCGGACTCATTGTGCTGGTCTCGTTCATCGCGCCCTACCGGGCCGAGCGCAACATGGCGCGCAGCCTGGTCGAGCCGGGTGAGTTCTTCGAGATCTTCGTCGATACGCCGCTGGCCGAAGCCGAGCGTCGCGATCCCAAGGGTCTTTATCGCAAAGCGCGCGCCGGCAAGCTCAGCAACTTCACCGGACTCGACTCGCCCTACGAGTCGCCGCTGAGTCCCGAAGTGCACATCGACACCATGACCCAGTCCGCCGAGCAGGCCGCGATCCAGATCATCGACCGCCTCACCGCCGCCGGCATCATCGGTGCTGCGCGCAGCACCGAGCACTGAAAAGGCCACCGCTCCGCGACCGTTCCGCACCTTCGCCAACCCCGCAATAAACAAGCGAAAATTTCGCGCCCGACCGCCAACCGGATAACGTCCTCATCGGGCGGGATGGGCGGGCGCGGGTGACGGACTTCGGGATCGCGCGCAGCGTCGATGGCGCCCGCGATCTCGGGCTTGGCGAGCTGCGCTCGGGCCGGCAGACCGGAGGCGCGGTCAGCGCGCTCACCGAGACCTCGCAGTCGCTGAATGCGCCGCTCACGCAAGAGGGAGCGCTGCTCGGCACGCCGCGCTACATGTCGCCCGAGCAGTTTCGCGGCAGCAAGACAGACCCGCGCACCGATCAGTTCAGCTTCTGTGTGGCGCTGTTTGAAGCGCTGCACGGCATCTCGCCCTTCCCCGGCGAGCAGCTGGCGTCGCGCTGCATGAACGTAATCAACGGACGCTTTCAGCCGCTGCCGCCCGACGTGCAGCGCATGGTGCCCATGTGGCTGCGCACGATCCTGCTGCGCGGCATGAGCCGCGATCCCGAGGATCGCTACCCCTCCATGGATGCGCTGCTGGCGGCGCTCAGCCGCGACGTGGGCGCCATCCGCCGCCGCTGGCTCATCACAGTCGCGGCTGGCCTGCTCGCGGTGGGTCTGGGCGCCTTCAGCCATCGCCTGCACAATCGCAGTCCGGCCTCGCTCTGTCGCGGCAACAGCGAGCGGCTGAGCGGGGTCTGGGATCCGGCGCGCAAGCAGGCGGTCAAGACGGCGCTGCTCTCGACGGGACGCGGCTATGCGCAAGAGACCTGGGAGCGTCTGGAGCAGACGCTCGACGGCTACACCCACGACTGGCTGTCGGGTCAGGTCGAGGCGTGCCTGGCCACCATGGTGCGCGGCGTGCAGTCGCAGACCGCGCTGGATCTGCGGGTGCGCTGCCTGAATCGCCGGCTCGACGAGGTCTCGGCCTTGACCGAGCAGCTCATTCGCGCTGACTCGGCCGCTCTGGAGCGGGCGGGCGGGGTCGCATACGAGCTGACGCCGCTCGCGGTGTGCGCGGACGTGGCTGCGCTCAGCGCGCCGGTGCCGCTGCCCGACTCGCCGCAGCAGCGCCAGCGCGTCGACGAGCTGGGACGCAGGCTGGCCGAGCTGCGGGCCGCCGAGCGCGTCGGGCTCTACTCTTCGCTGCTGCCCAAGGCGCGCGCGGCCGTTGAGGAGGCGCGCAAGCTCGGCTACGCGCCGCTGCAGGCCGAGGCTGAGATCCTCTTGGGCGATCTCCAGATCCAGAGCGCAGACCGGCCGGGCGCCGAAGAGACGCTGTTTCAGGCCGTCGCTGCCGCGGTCAGCGGACGCGATCACCGTCGCGCCGGCGAGGCGTGGACCATGCTGATGTTCCTCACCGCCGAGCGCCGCGACTACGAGCCCGCGCGGCGCTGGGAGCTGCTGGCCCGCTCCGAGCTGGAGCTGACGAGCAGCGTCGACGATCTCAAGGGCCAGCTGCATAACAATCTGTGCATTGCGGGAATCCGCAAACGCAAATACGATGATGCGCTAAAATCCTGTAATGAAGCGCTGGAATATCGCATTAAATTCTTTGGCCCCATGCATCCTTCGGTTGCTGCAGTATATGCCAATAAAGCGCTGATATATCGACATATGGATCAGCTCCATCAGTCGCTGGAGCTGTCGCAGCGCGCCTATGACATTGATGCCCGGGCGCTGGGTCCGCACCATCCCAGAATTGCGCTGACATTGGCAAATATCGGCAACATCTATCGCACGCAGGAGCGCTTCGCAGAGGCCGAAAAGGTCTTTCTTCGTGAAGCGGATATTTATAAAACAGCGCTTGGTGAAGATAATCCCCGATATTCCGAAGCGCTCTATTCGCTGGCGCTGACCTACCAGGCGCAGCAGCGCTGGAGCGAGGCGCAGGTGCTGGCCGAGCAGGTGCTGGCGATTCGCCGCAAGGCGCTGGGCCCCGACCATGCCGATGTGGCCAGCGCCCTCAGCCTGAGCGCCCGCGGATATCAGCGACAGCGCCTGTTTGCCCAGGCGCTGCCCCTGCATGAGGAGGCGCTGGCCATTCACGAGCGGCGCCATGCCGAAGAGATGACAGCGACGCTGCTGGTCGCGGTGGCCAACGATCTGCGCGGGCTGCATCGACTCGATGAAGCGCTGCCGCTGCTGGATCGCGCCGAGCAGCTGCACGGCAAGGGCCCAGGCAGCGCGCACGAGCTGCTGGCCGACATCCAGTTTGCGCGCGCCCGCATCCTGCTCGAACAGGATCCCAAGCGCAATCGCGCCCAGGCAGTGGAGCTCTCCGAGAGCGCCCGCCGCCGCTACCTCCAGCAGGGGCTGCGCGGTCGCCACGACCTCGCCGAGCTCGACGCCTGGCGCACAGAAAACAAACTTCCTTAACCGGTGTTTATTCTAGGCTTTTACCTTTACTCTAGGTGGCAAGGAACCTCATGTCCGCTCGCCTGAACCTGCTCCGCAGAGTGGTGCTCCTCAAGCCCGGAGAGGGCCCGATTCTCGCCTGGGCCACCGCCTATTTCTTCCTGCTCCTCATGAGCTACTACCTGTTGCGCCCGATGCGCGAGGCGCTGGGAATCGCCAAGGGCGCCGACAAGCTGCCGTGGCTGCTCACCGGCACGCTGATTGCCATGCTGGTGGCCAACCCGCTGTACGCGGCCATTGCTGCGCGGCTGCCGCGGCGGCGGATCATTCCCATCACCTATCGCTTTTTCGGCGTCGCGATGCTGCTGTTCTGGGTGGCGTTTCGGCTGCTTCCCACGGGCCCGGGCAGCACGCTCGGCTACGGCTTTTTCATCTGGCTGAGCGTCTTCAACCTGTTCGTGGTCTCGGTCTTCTGGGGTCTGCTCGACGACCTGTTCACCGAAGACATGGGAAAGCGTCTGTTCGGGCTGATTACCGTCGGCGGAACGCTGGGCGCAATCGCGGGCTCGGGGCTCACCGGACTGCTCAGCAAGGGCGTCACGCTCATGGGCACGCGGCTCGCGTTTGACGCGGGCTCGCAGCTGCTCCTGTCGGCGGCGCTGCTCGAAGGCTCGGTGCAGTGCATGCAGCAGCTGGCCCGGCGCTTCGACATGCCCAACGAGGTCGGCGGAGCAAAAGAGCCGGGGCCCGGGCTCCTGGAAGGGCTGCGCCTGGTGGTCACGTCGCGCTACCTCCAGGTCATCTGCGTAAATATGCTGCTGTTTACGATCACCTCGACGATGCTCTACCTTCAGCAGGGGCAGATCGTGGAGCGGTCGTTTGCCGGTCAGCAGGCGCGCACCGCGGCCTTTGCGACCCTGGATCTGTGGACGAACGTGGTCACGCTGGCCACGCAGCTGTTCTTGTCGGGGCGCATCATCACGTGGCTGGGGCTGCGGCCGGTGCTGTGTCTGCTGCCGCTCATGACGCTGGCCGGCTTCGGCGTGCTGGTGTTCTGGCCGAGCTTCGCGGTGCTCGCGGTGATCATGGTGGCGCGCCGCGGCCTGAACTATGCCGTCGACCGCCCGGCCAAAGAGATCCTCTACATCCCGCTTGGACCCGCTGAAAAATACAAGTCCAAGCCCTTTATCGACACCTTCGTGTATCGCGCCGGCGACCTGCTTGGCGTGTGGACACCGACGGTGCTGGCCATCATCGCCATCCCCTTGAGCTCCGTCGCCCTGGCCGCTTCGGCCCTGTGGCTCGGCGCCGGCCTGAGCCTGGGCACACTCTGGAACCGCCGCAGCAAAGCCGCCCCGGCTCCCACCGAATCCCCCAAATAATCCGCGCGCCTAGTCGGGCAACCAGCGATCTTTGATGGTGTCGATGGTGCCGTTTTCTTTGAGGCGCGCAATCGCCTGATTGATCTTGAGCACGGTCTCGGGCGCCAGGTTCGGCGACAGGATCAGCCCCTGCGACTGGCGATGGATGTTGCGGATCGCGACCTGCACCCGCGCCCGCGGATTGAGCTTGGTGTGGTAGTACTGAATCTCCAGGTTGTCGGCGATCACAGCGTCGACCTTGCGGCTGAGCAGCGCCTCCCAGGCATGCTCCAGGCTGTCGGTCTGCAGCAGGTTGATCTGCGTCTCCTTGGACGCCGCATCCAGCGCTCGGTTGTGCCCCTCGACCCACTGCTCGCTGACGCTGCCCGCGCCCACCGCGACCGTCTTGCCCCACAGATCCTGCACCACGGCCACGCGGCCCGCAGGCTCCTCGGTCGAGCGCTGGATGATATGGATCGACACCAGGCTGACCAGCACCGAAACGCTGATCACCCGCACGAAGTAGACGACGCTGATCAGCATGTTGGCGCGCACGCTCATCGCGAGCACATTGGTGCCCGGTCCGGTGAGCAGCACCTGGAACATCCTGATGAACGTGCGCGGTCGTCCCGTGTCTGCGGTGCTCGGGTGGCGGCTGTAGCCCTCGATCCACCAGATGAGGCAGGCAATCGCCAGCACGAACGCGACAAAACCACCCAGAAGCTCCAGCACCTCGGGAGAGATGAGCGCGCGCAGGATCGGAAGCCAGGTCTGCGTCTGCTCCTTGCGCACCAGAACCGAGATTCCATCCTCTTGAACCGGCAGGCTGAAGCGATACTTTGCGATTCGATCCGGCGTCATGTTGATGCAGCCGACCGCCACATCCACCTGCCCGCTCTGCCCCGCTTCGAGCAGCTGCGGAAAGTTGGGCACGTTGACCACTTCAAAGGGCAGGTTGGCATTGGTCGCAACGGCCGACCAGATCTCGTGAAACGAGCCGTGCCACTGGCCATTGGGAAAAAAGGTGCAGGGCATGGAGCGCACCGCCATCCCGACCTTGAGCGGCTGCGCAGCGGCCGAGGGCGCCCAGCAGAGCATGAGCGTCGCGCAGGCGGCCACAGCGATGCGAGACCACATTTTCCGTCGAGACAAGGGCAAGTAAGCTCCTTCCGGAAGGGCCACTGTAACCCATTTCCGACTCTGCTTCTGGGAACTTGACGGAGCCTGACCGGTGGCGGCATCCAACCCACATGAAGGTAAATCCGACGCCGACCTTGGGCCTGGTATGCATGACCCAGTCGGAGCGCGTCCGCTTCAAGACCATCACCCGCACGCAGCTGCACAAGTCAGGCGAAGCGCAGCAGCGCGAGATCCTGCGCGGCCTGTATCGCCATAATCAGGAGCGGCTCGCGGATGGCTTTGCATTCTGCAAAGAGCACGGCATCGGCCTGTTTCGCATGAGCTCGGATCTGTTCCCGTTCTCCGACACGCCGCTCGGGGAGGAGGTGCTGCGCGACTTCACCGCCCAGCTCAAGCGGATCGGCGAGCAGGCCGAGGCGATGCGCCTGCGGCTGGTGATGCATCCGGATCAGTACGTGGTGCTGAGCTCGGATCACGATCACGTGGTGGAAAATGCGCGCCGCGTGCTCATGATGCACGGCCTCATCATGGATCTGCTGGCGCAGCCGCGCTCGCCGTGGGCCGCCATCATCATCCACGGCGGCAAGGGCGACCGCAGCCCGGCCCTGGCCAAGCAGATCAAGCTGCTTCCCGATGCGGTGCGCACCCGCCTGGTGCTGGAAAACGACGAGCGCGCCTACAGCGCCGCCGAGATCCACGACATCTGCCAGCAGAGCGGCGTGCCCATGGTCTTTGACGCCCACCATCACGTCATCCACGAGGGCCTGGCGAGCTATGAAGATCCGTCGGTGAAAAAGTGGCTGCGCGCCGCCGCCCGAACCTGGCCCGACGCCGCGTGGCAGCTCACCCACATCTCCAACGGCCGCGAAGCGTTCGGCGACATGAGGCACAGCGACCTCATCTCGGTGATGCCTTCGTGCTACCGCCAAGCCCCCTGGATCGAGGTTGAAGCCAAGGCCAAAGAGGAAGCGATCTTCCAGCTGCGCCAGCTGGGCTGGTGAAGCTACTTGCCCTTGGGTGTGGTCAGGCTGCGAAAGACCACCTCGACCATCTCATCGGGCTTGAGGAAGCCCTGGCCCCACACGGCGTCAAACTCGGCGGTGGGCTTGGCCGCCTTCACCTGCTCCAGCTTCTGCTTTTTTGCGATGGCGGCGGCCACCCGGTCGCGAATCTTGACCAGCATCTGGCGCCACTCGGTGAGCTTCTTGCGATCCGCGAGCGGGCCGTGGCCCGGGATGATCTTCGTGCTGTCATTGCAGAGCGGCAGCACCCGATCCGCGGCCTTGATGAAGCCCTCGACACTGCCGCCGCTGCTGAGGTCGATGAAGGGATATCCCATGGTCACGAACGTGTCGCCCATGTGGATGACGTTGGCCTTGCGGAAGTGGACGATGGCATCGCCATCGGTGTGCGCGTTGGCGACGTGAAACACGTGCACAACGTCGCCGTTCAGGTGAAACGTCACCTCCTGGCTGAACGTCAGGATGGGCAGCGCCTTGGCCGGCGAAGCGGGAATCTTTTCCTGCTCGCCGCCAAACTCGACGATGTGCTCGGCGCTCATGCGCTCGCGCACATTGTCGTGTGCGACCAGGATCGCGCCTGACTCGGCCATGCCCTCATTGCCACCGGCATGATCGCCGTGCCAGTGCGTGTTGATGAGAAAGCGCGGCGGCTGCTTGCTGAGCGTCGCCACCGCCGCCTTGAGCTTGGGCGTCATGGGCTTGATCTCGTCATCGATCACGAAGACGCCATCCTCACCCACCGATACGCCGACGTTGCCGCCGGCAAAGCCGCCGACGCCGGTGATCATCGAAACGCTGCCGGCGACGCGCGACACCTCCAGCCTGATCTTGGCGGGATCGCTGTCCATCTGCGCGGACGCTGCGGAACCAAGCGCAGCAACGACAAGGGCGCTCATGAAGAGTTTTTTCATGCGCACCTTGTACACGCTCGACAATCGGCGGCGCAAGCCCTGCCGATGCAGGCATAATCGATCTGGGAAATCCCGATCAGGCCTCATGGAATCCAGGTGAATATGGGTCAAATTCGTGCCTCTGCGACAATAGAGATTGCGTCTCCGATTGAGCTCGTCTGGTCCATCATGCTCGACTTCAACAGCTACCCTCAGTGGAACCCCTTCATCCTGCGAATAGATGGGGTCCCCGGTGCTCCGGCAGTTGGACAGTTCATGACGCTGGACGTGCAGTTCGCAGGCGGCATCAAGACGCGCTCGCGCGAGCGCATGAGCTGCATCGATCCGCCCCGGCAGAGCGGTGAGCGCAGGCAGGCCACGCTGGCCTATTCGTTCGAGGGACCGCTGAGCACGCTCTATCTTGTGCGCGGCTCGCGCGCTCAGCGCCTGGAGCAGTGCGAAGGCGGGCCAACCGTGTATCACACCGAGGAGTCGTTTCGGGGGCTCTTGCGGCGCTTTGTTCCGGTGGGCGCTGTGCAAGATGGCTTTGAGCGCCACGCCCAGGCGCTCAAGGTGCGAGCAGAGTCGCTGGCGCAGGCCGCGCCCAAAAAGTGAACCAGCCAGACGAACTAGACAAATTGGGCCCATAGTGTCAAGCACGTCAACCCAGTCAATCAGGTGAAAGATGCGAAAGGTTCTTATCGGTGCGCTGGACGCCTTCCGCCGCGCTGAGACCATGTGGCTGGCCCTGCGCGGCCGGACTCCCAAGGGCGAAGCGGAGCGCCGCCTGCTCAGCGGCCAGTCGTGGGAAGAGTTCTGCGACACCCTCAAGGCTGCGGGCGCTGCACTCAAGTTTCCCGGGACCCCACAGGATCCCTTCAATCAGGCCGAGGGCTACCGCTATCTCAGCCGCCTGGCGCGGGCCGGACTTGAGGGCTTCATCGAGGACGCGGACCCGCGCGCACCGGTGCTCAAGCGCGTGGTGCACGAGACCGTGAAGATGGGCGCGGACAACCCCGACAACTACTATCAAAACGCCAGCATCAGCGGGGACTATGAGTACGTCATCCGCGGCAATCGCGGCACTGTCCGCTACCTGTCGTTCGGCACGCAGGCGGGCCACTACGGCCAGGGCGGCGGAATGCCACCGACGGGATTTCTCAACGCCAGCGACCTTGCGATCGATGCGAACGGCGACTTTGAGATCGCAGTGAGCTGCACCAAGAAGCCCGGAAACTGGCTGCCCATGCAGAAGCAGACCGGGCTCCTGATCGTGCGCCAGACCTTTGCCGATCGCAGGGCCGAGACGCCGGCCAGGCTGCACATCACGCGCACCGATGGCCCTGCCCTGCCCGAGCCGGTGTCGGCCGAGCAGATCGATCAAGGGCTGCGCAATGCGGGAACGCTGGTTGCCGGTGCATCGCTGCTGTTTGCCAAGTGGGCGCGCGACTTTCAGGCCCACAGCAACCAGCTGCCGCGCTTTGATCAGGGCGTCTCGGATCGGGCCGGCGGGGATCCCAGCATCGCCTACTATCACAGCCACTGGCGGCTTGGCAGCGACGAAGCGCTGATCATCGAAGCCACCCCGCCGCGCTGCGACTTCTGGAACTTCCAGCTGAACAACTACTGGATGGAGTCGCTCGACTACCGGCACTTCAACATCCATATCAACAGCAGCCAGGCGGTGCTGGAAGCGGATGGCTCGCTGCGCATCGTGGTGGCGCATCGCGATCCGGGGCTGCCCAACTGGATCAGCACCGCCGGACACGATCAGGGCACCATGCTGTTTCGCTGGGTGCGCGCGGACTCGGCGCCGGTGCCGGCCACGCGCGTGGTCCGGTTCGCGGAGCTCGCGACCCTTCGTCACAGAGCGCAGGACTAGGAGCACAGATGTCGTCCGAGCTCGCAACCTCCACGAACTACAGCCACCCAGCTCGCCCGGCGGCGGTGCGCATTTATAACCGCATCGGTGCCGCCGCTAGGCGCCCGCTGGAGCTGAACGAGCTGCTGGCCGCCGCGCAGCATCGCGTCGGTGCGATCAACTTCGGCGATCCCTCGTTTCGCGAGCCGCTGGGCGTGCTGCTGGCGACGATCGAGGGCGAGGCGCGCATCCACCCGCTGGGTCGCGCCATCATGCGCACCCGGCTGATCTCGCTGCTGGAAAACCGGCTGCGGTTGCAAGCGCTGCTGGCCGAGCAGCCTGAGATCGCGGACATTCCGATCCGCCGTCCTATTGTGATTGCGGGACTTCAGCGCACGGGCACAACCATGCTGCATCGGCTGCTCGCGGCGGATCCGGCGGCGCGCGCGCTGCGCAGCTGGGAGGCGCTGCAATCGACGCCGCTTCCCGGCGAGGGGCGGCACGGCTCGCTGCGCCGGCGCGCCGCGGGCAAGGCGGCAGAGTATGGCCTGCGGGCGCTGGCGCCCGAGTTTTTCGCCATCCATCCCGTGGAGTCCGACGCGCCGGAAGAGGACATCCTGCTGCTCGATCAGGCCTTCATGAGCCAGACGCCCGAGGCCACGCTGCATGTGCCCAGCTATGCCGCCTGGCTGGAGACGCACAGTTCGCTACCCGCGTACAGATATCTGGTTCGCTCGCTTCAGGCGCTCTCGTGGCAGCGCAGCGGCAGCCACTGGGTGCTCAAGACTCCGCACCATATGGAGTATCTGCGCGAGCTGCTGGAGGTCTTTCCCGATGCCATCATCGTTCAGACCCACCGCGATCCGCAGGCCACGATGGGCTCATTTTGCAGCATGGTGGCGCATGGCCGCGGCATCTTTTCCGACGAGGTGGATCCGCGCGAGGTGGGACGGCACTGGCTGGCCAAGGTGCGCCGCATGATCGACCGCGCAAGCGCCGTCCGCGATCAGCAGGAGCTGGGACATGCGGCGCGATTCATCGATGTGTCCTATTACGATCTGCTGAAAGATCCGCTGGCGCAGATCCAGCGAATCTATGCGCACGCTGGGCTCGCCCTGACCGCGTCTGCCCGGCAGGCGATGGAGCAGGTGCTGAGACGCGATGTCCAGAACCGCTACGGCCGGCACATCTATCGCTCGCGCGACTTCGGGCTCAGCCCGACGATCATCGAAGAGACCTTCGCAGACTATCGGAGGCGCTTTGACATCCGGCGCGAAAAATCCGAGGTCGAACATGCCGGTGCATCGGAGACGACGACGGGAATCGGCCACAAGAATACGCTGAGCGCGGTGGTCACTGCGGTGCTCGATGTGTTTGCCGATAAGCCGGGGCTGCTGCCGCTGGATCCCGGCATCCGACTGGATGGCAAGAGCGCCCTGGTGACGGGCGCAAACGTGGGCCTGGGCCGGGCCATCGCCGTCGATCTGGCGCGGCGCGGCGCCCGCGTCCTCCTGGCCTGCCGCAGCGGCATCCCCGAGGCCGGAGTCGAGATCGCGGCCGAGTCGGGCAGCAAGAGTGTCGAGATGCTCAGCGTGGATCTGTCCAACTTCGACTCGGTGGTGGCGCTGGCCGATGAGCTGGTTCGCCGCAAGGAGACGCTCGACCTTGTGATCTGCAACGCTGGCCTCATGCCCCGCAAGGCCACCGCCACGCGCCACGGACACGAGATCCTCTATGCAGTTCACTTCTTTGCAAACTTCATCTTGCTGCGCCGGCTGCTCGCTGCGGGGATCATTCCCAACAGTGTCTATGCCAACAATGGTCGCCGCGGCAGCGCGGTGCCGCGCATCGTCTTTGTCGCTTCGGAGACGCACCGCTCGTCCGATGGGCTTGACTTCGAGCAGCTCGGCGCCTTCCGCGAGTACGGTGTCAGCGACGGGCTGCGGCACTATGGCGACAGCAAGCTGGCCTCGGTGACCTTCGCGACCGAGCTCGCCCGCCGCTTGAGCAGCGATGGCAAGCCGCAGGTTGCGGTGCACAGCCTGTGCCCGGGTCCGGTCAACTCCAACATCGCGCGGCAGGCCCCCGAGCTCCTCAAGCCGCTGCTCGGTCGGGTGATGGGCACGTTCTTTCGCAGCCCCGCGCAGGCCGCTGCCCCGGTCATCTACCTGGCCGCGGCGCCCGACATCGCCGGCGATACCGGCTGGTACCTGCACCTGCTTCAGCGCAAGCTCGCAGCGCCGCGAGCGCTGGACCCCGCAAACGGCAGCAGACTCTGGACCCGCGCCGAGGAGATCCTGAAAGCGTGGCTGCCCTGAGGTTGGCCGCCCTGATGAAGTATTCCTGTTGGGAATAGATCAGAAGCGATTACCGCGCCGGTCGGACGGCGCCGCTCAGGCGGGCTTCGCGGGCCTTCCAGCGGGCCTGGCCCTTTTCTCGCTCGCCTTCGCGCGTGCGCACCGGAGCGCGGGCAGTCAGCGCATCCAGCAGGCGCGCAGTCGCGGCTTCGATGTCCGCGATGGCGCGCTCAAAGGCCGGCGCGTCCGCGGCTGCGGGCTTGGCAAGGCCACTTACCTTGCGCACATACTGGAGCGACGCCAGGCGGATCTCTTCGGGCGTGGTCGGCGGCTGGAAGTTATAGAGCACACGAATGTTGCGGCACATGCCGCTGGGCGTAGCACAATCCGGCCTATTTCAACCACGTGCATTCTGTGCTGGCCTGCGCAGCGATCATGCTGAAGAATGGCAAATTCAACGAACCCACAGAAACTGTGAACGGCATGATCCTCACCAAACTTAAAGAGAGCACGCGGCAGCAGCACGAGCAGATCGAAAAGACGATGAACCTGCTCTCCCGCCTCCACTCGGTCGAGAGCTATGTCGCGCTGCTCGGCCGCTTCTATGGATTCTATGCCCCGCTCGAAGCGCGGCTTGGGGCCGTGGAGGGCGCCGAGCAGGCCTACGCGGCCATCGGCTTTGACTTTGCGAAGCGCTGGAAGACCCAGCAGTTGCGCGCCGATCTGATGGCGCTTGGCATGTCTGCGGAGGCGATCGACAAGCTGCCGCTATGCTCGGATTTGCCCCAGGTGGACGGCATGCCCGAAGCGATGGGCTGCTGGTACGTGCTGGAAGGCTCCACGCTGGGCGGCCAGATCATCCGGCGCGAAGTGAGCGCGAAGCTGGGGTTTGTCCCAGGAAACGGATGTTCATTTTTCAGCGCGTACGGCGACCAGCTGGGCCCGATGTGGAAGTCATTTGGCGCGGCTATAGAGAAGTTTGTCGCGGACTCCGCAAATCGCGATTGCGCGCAGCGAGTATTGGGTGCCGCAAGCGACACATTTGTTAAACTCGACGTATGGGTGGCCAAAAGCATGGCCTGCTAATCGAAGAGGAAGCAGGCCGCCAACACGCGGGACCTGACGTGACGCTGGCGAGTGCGTATAGCCTGGCCAACTGCGCGCGCGAGTCCATCCATATCCCCGGCAGCATCCAGCCGCATGGCGTGCTGCTCGTGCTCAGCGCGACAGAGCTCACCATCTTGCAGGCCAGTGAGAATGCGGAGGCGCTGCTGGGCGCGTCCGCTGCATCCATCCTGGGGCGCTCCGTGGGCCAGGTGATGGAGCAGCTGCTGCCCGGCGCAGTGGCGCAGCAGCTGTCGGCAGAGCTCGGGAGCATGGCCGGCGCTGCGGAGAATCAGCAGCCGAGATTGCTGCGCACCCTGGACGTTGCGGTAAATGGCAAGTCGCAGACCTTCCACGCCCTGGCTCACTGCACCAGCGATGGCATCATCTTCGAGCTGGAGCTTGGCAAGGAGGGCGACGCAGCGCTTGAGGTGCATCCGCTGCTCGACAGCTTCACGCTGCTCGCCGAGAAGATGGCCACGATGGAGGATCTCGCGCAGCTGACTGCTGCGGAGGTGCGCAGGCTCACGGGCTTTGATCGGGCGCTCATCTATCGCTTCGATGAGCAGTGGAACGGCATCGTGGTGGGCGAAGACAACAGCGGTCGCCTGCCCTCGCTGCTTCATCATCGCTTTCCGGCGTCGGATATTCCGGCCCAGGCGCGCGAGCTCTACCGCGTGAATCGCCTGCGCATCATTCCCGATGCCAGCTATCGTCCGGTGCCGCTGGAGCCGCCGCTGCATCCCATCTCGGGCAAGCCGCTCGATATGAGCTTCGCGACCTTGCGCAGCGTCTCTCTGGTGCATGTGCAGTACATGCGCAACATGGAGACGGCGTCATCCATGTCGGTGTCGATCCTGCGCGATGGTCGGCTGTGGGGACTCATCTCGTGCCATCACCACGAGCCGAGGCGGGTGCAGTTTCAGATACGCCGCGCGTGCGACCTTTTCGGCCGCGTGTTTTCGCTGCGTCTGGCCGCGCTTGAGCACGCGCAAGACTACGAGCGCCGCATCGAGGTGCGGTCGGCCTATGCGCAGCTGGTCTTCGGCATGGCTGATCAGGGCGACGTGGTGACAGCGCTGGCCCAGCATGGCCGGCGCCTGGTGTCGTTCGCCGACGCCGAAGGCGCAGCGATCCTCACCGATGGCGGCTGCCGCCTGATGGGCAAGACGCCGGACGAGTCCGACGTGCGCGCGCTTGCGCAGTGGCTGTTTTCCACGAGCCAGCAAGAGCTGTACAGCACCGATGCGCTGCCCGCGGTGTATCCGCCTGCCCGCGCCTATAAGGATCGGGCGTGCGGGCTTCTGGCCATCGCGGTGTCGAAGCTGCATCCAAGCTATGTGCTGTGGTTCCGCCCCGAGGTGATTCAGACCATCAAGTGGGGCGGCGATCCCAGCAAGCCGGTCAGCGGCAGCGGGGAGCATGCGGTCCTGCATCCGCGGCGCTCGTTTGAGACCTGGATGGAGACCGTGCGCGAAAAGTCGCTGCCCTGGAAGCAGGGCGAGCTCGATGGGGCGGTCGAGCTGCGCAACACCATCGTCGGCACCGTGCTGCGCAAGGCCGAGGAGCTGGCGGCCCTCAACGCCGAGCTGACCCGCAGCAATAAAGAGCTCGAAGCCTTCTCGTACTCGGTCAGCCACGATCTGCGCGCGCCGCTGCGCCACATCGCCAGCTACGCCGCGATCCTCAAGGAGGGCGGCGCAGAGAAGCTGTCGCCCCGGGATGTTCGCTACCTCAACACCATCATCGCTTCCAGTGACTATGCCGGTCAGCTTGTGGACAAGCTGCTCAGCTTCTCGCGACTTGGGCGAGCGGAGCTACAGCGCAGCCGGGTGAACATGAACAAGCTGGTGCAGGAAGTGCAGCAGGATGTGATGGAGGAAAAGACGCTCAAGGCGCCCCAGGTCACCTGGCACCTGGGCACGCTGCCGACCGTGCAGGTGGACCTGATGATGATGCGGCTGGCGGTGCATGATCTGCTGTCCAATGCCGTGAAGTACACGCGCAAAAAGGACGAGGCGATCATCGAGGTGGGCTGCCGCGATGAGGGAAATGAGCACGTCTTTTTCGTCAAGGACAACGGCGTTGGCTTTGACATGGAGTACGCGGCCAAGCTGTTTGGCGTATTTCAGCGGCTGCACCGCTGGGAAGATTACGAAGGTACCGGCATCGGACTGGCCAATGTCCGCCGCGTAGTAGAGCGGCACGGCGGTCGCACCTGGGCAGAAGGAAAAGAGGGGCTGGGTGCGACCTTCTACTTCACGCTACCCAAGAGCGGAGTCACGGCATGAGAGACGACACGCTGCTAAAGCCGATCCTGCTTGTGGAAGACAATCCGCAGGATCTTGAGCTCGCGCTGATGGCGCTCGAACGCAGCAACCTAGCCAATGAAGTTGTCACGGTTCGCGATGGCAAGGAGGCGCTCGACTACCTCTTTCGCCGCGGCGCGTACGCAGAGCGGCAGCTTGGAAATCCGGCGGTGGTGCTGCTGGATCTCAAGCTGCCCAAGGTCGATGGCATCGAGGTGCTGGAAAAGATCAAGGCCGAGGCCTCCTTGCAGGCCGTGCCGGTCGTCATGCTCACCACTTCGCGCGAAGAAAAAGACCTGCTGCGCAGCTATCAGCTGGGCGTCAACGCCTACGTTGTAAAGCCGGTTGGTTTCAAGGAGTTCATCGAAGCCATCCAGGATCTGGGCGTGTTCTGGGCAGTTGTAAACGAGCCGCCGCCCGGATCGTTCAAGCCGAACCGCAAGGGTTAAGAGGATCGCCGAGAGCTGTCATGTCGTCGACCGTGGCACATATTCTTCATCTTGAAGACAGCGAACTCGATGCCGAGCTGGTGCGCGAGCGGCTTCAGCAGTCGGGTCTGTCGCTTGAGATCGAGCTTGTGAGTCGGCGCAAGGACTTCATCGCCCGGCTCCAGAGCAAGCCCTACGATCTGATCCTGTCGGACTATTATGTGCCCACGTTCGAAGGACTGGCGGCGCTGGATCTGGCGCGCGAGCATCAGCCGAACACCCCTTTCATCTTCATCTCCGGCGCCATGGGCGAAGAGTTCGCCGTCGAGACGCTCAAGCGCGGCGCCACCGATTACATCCTCAAGCAGCGGCTGACGCGACTTCCCGCAGCGGTCGAGCGCGCGCTCGCCGAAGCGCTTGAGCGGACGCAGCGGCGCAAGGCCGAAGAGCGGGCCTCGGTCATCTTGGAGAGCATGACCGAGATGTTCATCGCACTCGATACCGAGTGGCGCTTCTTCTACGTCAACGCCGCCTGCGAGCGGGTGCTGGGCAAGCGCCGCGATGAGCTCCTTGGCAAGAGCATCTGGACCGAGTATCCAGCGCTCGCCGACACGCCGCTCGAAAGCGAAGCGCGCCGCGTGCTGCGCGAGCAGGTGACCGCTGAGCTTGAGCAGCACTACGCACCTTGCGACAAGTGGTTTGACGTCAAGGCCTACCCCGCCGAGGGCGGCGGCCTGTGCCTTCAGGCGCGCGATGTGACTGCGGCCAAGCGGACGGCCGAGGATCTACAGGTCACCGAGCAGCGGCTCAAGTTCGCGCTCAAGGCCGGTCGCATGGGCACCTGGGATCTCAACCTGGAGTCCATGGATCTCGTCTGCTCGGATCAGTGCAAAGCCAACTACGGACGCGGACCCGCAGAGCCATTTACGTACTCGGATCTGCGCAAGGCGATTCTGCCCGAAGATGAGCAGCACTGGCTCCAGATCGTAAACGATGCGATTGCCCGCAGCGCCGACTTCGATGTGGAGTATCGCGCCCGCTGGCCAAACGGCGAGATCCGCTGGCTGCATGTGCGTGGCAGCTGCTCGGCCGACGCCAGCGGCAAGGTCATCGATGTGTCGGGCATCTCGTTTGACATCACGGAGCGCAAGCAGGTCGAGCAGGATCTCGCCCGGCTCCTGGCCGATGAAAAGAATCACACCGCGCTGCTGGAGCGGGTGGCCCATGCTTCGCGCTCCATGAACGCCGTGCTCTCGGCCGCCAGCATCGCCCGCATCGTGACCGAGGAATCGCGAACGATCCTCAATGCGCGCACCTGCGCCACCAGCTTCACCAAGCCCGAAGACGGCACGCAAGAGATCCACGCCATCGCATCTGCTGGCGCCGATGGCAACCCTGCGCATCCCGACACCGCCCTGGCCTTTGATGCCGAGCTGGCGGCAGAGGTCGGGCGCAACAACACCCCCGGCCGGCGCACGGATGACAAGCCCGAGTCAGGTCGCCTGCTGCGTCTTGCCGTGCCGCTCATCGGCCATGGCGGCAAGAATCTGGGCGTCATCCAGCTGGCGAAAAAGGACGACCAGGACTTCTCTTCGGGCGACGAAGCGGTGGTGATGCAGCTCGCGGCCATCGCGGCGGTGGGCATCGAAAACGCGCGTCTTTACGAGCTCTTGCGCGAGCAGGACAAGCGCAAGGACGAGTTTTTGGCCACGCTGGCCCATGAGCTGCGCAATCCGCTGGCTCCGGTGCGCAACGGCCTTCAGATCCTGAAGATTGCCGGCAACAGCGAAGCCGGGCACAAGACGCGCGAGATGATGGAGCGCCAGATCGGCCACATGGTGCGTCTCATTGACGACCTGATGGATGTCTCGCGCATCACCCGCGGTCGCGTCGAGCTGCGCAAGGAGCGGGTCGGCCTGCGCAGCGTCATCGATAGCGCACTGGAGGCCAGTCGTCCGCACATCGACAAGGCTGGCCACGCGCTGACCGTGCGCGTGCCGAGCGAGCTCACGCTGCACGCGGATCCCACGCGCATCGCGCAGGTGATCGCAAACCTCTTGAACAATGCCGCCAAGTACACGCCCGAAGGCGGACACATCACCCTGACCGCAGAGCGCGACGGCCACCATGTGCTCATCCGCGTCAGCGACACCGGCGTCGGCATTCCCACCGAGATGCTGCCGCGGGTGTTCGACATGTTTACGCAGGTCGGTCGCACGCTGGAGCGCTCGCAGGGCGGCCTGGGAATCGGACTCACGCTGGTCCGGCGCCTGGTTGAGATGCACGGCGGCACCGTGGAGGTCGAGAGCCCGGGCCCCGAGCAGGGCACGACCTTCACCGTGCGGCTGCCGCTGTCTGGAAACGAGGCTCCGGTGCGTCTTGCGCACGCAGATCTGAACCCGGCATCGCAGGGAACGCTGCGCATTCTTGTCGTGGACGACAACGTCGATGGAGCCGAGAGCCTCGCCATGCTGCTCGGCATCAGCGGCCATCTGGTCAAGACCGCCCACACCGGCCCCGATGCCATTGTCGCTGTGCGCGGCTTCAAGCCCGAGGTGCTCTTCCTGGACATCGGCCTCTCGGAAATGGACGGCTATGAAGTGGCCGAGCGCCTGCACGAAGAGTATGGCGCCGCCTGTCCAATCCTGGTGGCGCTGACCGGCTGGGGCAGCGATGAAGATCGCCGCCGCTCAAAGCAGGCGGGCTTCGATCATCACCTGACCAAGCCCGTGGATGCCGCCCATATCCAGCGCCTGCTCGGGGACCTCATCGCCCTGTTCCGCTCGCGCCGCCAGGCCCGCCCCGTGGAAGTGGGCGCGCACTGACCGATCA
>Ga0075163_10001963_pt1 | contig 27710 bp, 17 predicted proteins | sample JI1023141ADNA_FD_71478 | JGI IMG/M metagenome (GOLD analysis project Ga0075163, IMG submission 71478) | Wastewater effluent complex algal communities from Wisconsin, to seasonally profile nutrient transformation and Carbon sequestration -... | ecosystem: Engineered > WWTP > Effluent > Algae...
TCTTCGCCAAAACTCTGCCAAAGATGATCGAGGATCGGAAGGTAGTAGCCCGTGTCTCGCGGAGCCTGGCCCGGCTCACACTTCACCTGCTCGACGAGCGCGGAGACTTTCATGAAAACGTTCGGCTGCGCGGCCACGAGCGTGATGCTCTCCTTCCATCCCGGATTCAACTTTTGCGGATCGCCAGATGCGCCGAGGTGATTGAAGACCACGCGCAGGTCTGGAATGTCCTTCGCAACCTGCGCCGCCAAAGGCAAGGCCGAGGACGGTCCATTGAGATCGAGTTCGAGGCCGTGTTCCGCGAGCGCCTTGGCGGATCTCATGATCTGCTCCTTGGCGGCATCCATCTTTGACAGGCCGCCACGCGCGCGGACGCCACGGAAAATCGGGTTGACGGCGAACCGCTTGATGTGCGCGGGAAACTGCTCGTCGGCGAGATCGAGATTCCCGGCAAAACCGACGATACTTTTCTCCCTGGCTGCGACATCAAGGATCCACTGGTTGTCCTCCAAAAGCGGGCTGGCTTCGACGACGACCGTCTCTCGGACTCCGTGCGGAGAGGCGACGGCGAGAAAATCCGGCGGCAGCACGGCGCGGTAGAGCTTGGTCCCCTTTCCTGGCCACGGAACGCCGCCCGGTCGTGAGGGATCATAGAAATGCGTGTGGCAGTCGATGATCCGTGTGGCCGGAGACGCGGCTGCCTCGGTGCTGCCTGGCGCTGATCCAATCAACGCCGCTGCCGCAGTCTGCCTCATCCACGTTCGACGATTCATGGTCCGGCTGGATGATCCGTTGATGAGATCCGAGCGCGTTAGGCCTTCAGGCCTTCCTGTCGGAGGAAATTCTCGACCCAGGTGATGTCGTAGTTTCCGTTTTGGAAATCCGACGTGGTGAGAATCTTGCTCTGGAGCGGGATGGTCGTCTTGATGCCTTCGATCACAAACTCACCCAAGGCACGGCGCATCCGGCGGATGGCGATGTCGCGTGTGGCACCAGTGACGATCAACTTGGCGATCATCGAGTCGTAATGCGACGGCACTTCGTAGCCCGCATAGACGTGGGTATCGACGCGCACGCCACGACCACCGGGAGCGTACCAGAGATTGATGCGGCCGGGGCTAGGCGCAAAGTTGCGCGCGGGATCCTCGGCATTGATACGGCACTCGATGGCATGACCGCGCGGCGCGGCATTCATGACGTGCTCAGAAAGCGGCAGTCCAGCGGCAATGCGAATCTGCTCCTTGATGAGGTCGCAGCCATAGACTTCCTCGGTGATGGGATGCTCCACCTGGATGCGGGTGTTCATCTCCATGAAGTAGAAGTTCTGGCGATCATTATCCACGAGGTACTCGATAGTGCCCGCGTTCTCGTAGCCGATCTCCTTGCAAAGCTTCACTGTGGCATCGCCCATGCGTTGGCGCAGTTCGGGCGTCATTTTCGGCGACGAGCACTCCTCGATGATCTTTTGATTCCTCCTCTGCATGGAGCAATCGCGCTCGCCGAGGTGCTTCACATTGCCGTGGCTGTCCGCGACGACCTGAAACTCGATGTGGTGCGGCTTTTCGACGAGCTTCTCGATGTACATCGAGCCGTCGCCAAAGCACTTCTGCGCCTCCAGCGACGCCGCCTGGAAACTCGAAACCAAAGTCGCCTCGTTCAAGCAAGGCCTCATGCCGCGCCCGCCGCCGCCCGCCGTCGCTTTAACCATGACGGGGAAGCCGATCTTGCGGGCGATCTTGAGCGCCTCTTTCTCGTCCTTCACGATGCCATCGGAGCCGGGCGTGATCGGCACACCGAGCCTACGCGCAGTGGCGCGGGCCTGATTCTTGTCGCCCATCAGATTGATGACTCGCGCGGATGGGCCGATGAACTTGATTTTGCATCGGTCACACACATCCGCGAACTCCTCGTTCTCGGAGAGGAAACCGTAACCGGGATGGATGGCATCGACATTCGCGATCTCGGCCGCGCTGATGATGCGGCTCATCTTCAAGTAGCTCTCAGTGCTGGAGGCAGGTCCGATGCAGATGGCCTCGTCAGCGAGGTGAACGTGCATGGAATCGACATCAGCCTCCGAATAGACGGCCACGGTTTTGACATCGAGTTCTTTGCAGGCGCGGATCACCCGGAGGGCGATTTCACCACGATTGGCGACGAGGACTTTTTTGAACATCGTGAGAGCGGGAGCTGGGCGGGAAAGCGGTGTTTTGGGATAGTCCGACCGGCTAGGCTTTCAGCTCGAACAGCGGCTGGCCATATTGCACCGGCTTGCCGTCCTCCACGAGAACCTTCACGATGGTGCCGCGCATCTCGGCCTTGATCTCGTTCATGACCTTCATGGCTTCGATGATGCAGACGGTGGAGTTCTCATCCACGGAATCGCCCACGTTGCAGAACACCTTCTCACCCGGAGCCGCAGAGCGGTAGAAAGTGCCAACCATCGGGGAATTGATCGTTGGTCCCATTGGCTCGCCCACGGTGGACGGTGCCGGGGCCACTGGAGTGGACAAAGCCGGACCTGGGGCCGCTGCCGCCGGAGCCTGCGAAACACTCACGGGAGCAGATGAATAGGATGGCAACTTGCCGAGGAGATCCTTGATCGCGTCGATGTCGGCTCCGCGACGGAGTTCCAACTTCACCTCACCGCGCTCCCAATGGAAAAGGGTCAGATCGTTCTTCGCCATGAGATCCACGATCTGGGTGATCTCCTTCAGGTCCACCGTGAGGTCTGCTTTCGGTGCCGCCTTGGGCGCTGGTTTCGGGGCGGATTTTGCCGCTGGTTTCTTTTGGCCTGCCATGGGTTTCGGGAAATTCTTGAGTGAGGTCGAATGCTAGCGGTTTGCCTCCGGCTGGCAAGGAGAAAGGCTTCTTGCGGCGGCGGCCCGCTCTGCGGTCGCGGCATTCTAGTAAAAGAACTTCACGGTCTTACCGTTGAGCGTTGCCTGCGTGGAGCTTTCGCCAGGGCTGCCGTAGTTCACGCGGACGGTGCCATTTGGACCGGACCACGATGCGGCGGAATACCGGTTCGGCTGTTGCGGTGTCTGGCTCGCTTTGGCTACCGCATCCTTCACTCGGCCCTGCCCCGCCTGCGCCAGCCATTCGTCCACCTTGCCGGGCTGGCTCTGAACCCACTTTCCGGCCACGCTCTGCAAAAGATGGTCCACCTCTTTCGGGCCCGCGGCTGAGTCAATGAAGTTCAGCGTCTCCACCGGCTCCACCTCCGCCCACTCGTGCGCGGGGTAACTCAGGAACTGAGACGGCAGTTGATCGGGATGCTCCTTGATGAAGGCCAACGATTCTCTCGGCTGTCCCTGCGCCCATGTCGTCATCGCGCTAGCCTGAGCCTTGTCACGATCGGCACCAGAGAGTGTGGCGGCAAATCGCATCGCCTCCTGCGGCTCAGCCCGTGCCATTTCGGCGGCCAACGTGCTGCTGACATGCTGGCGCATCTTTTCATCCGTGATCATCGGCAGGAGCGCTCGCGCCTTCGCGTGATCGCTGGTGGTGTAAAACTCCGCCAGTTCCTTCCACGCCACGTCGCGGACTTCGGCGTCCTTTTGCGCTCCGATCCACGCCGCAGCCTGTTCGCGCATGGCTGAGTCCTTCCACGCCGTGTCGAACATCGAATACAGGTAGGACGATGCCACTGGCACATTCAACGCCACCGCAGCGTCCAGCGTGGCAAAAGTGAGCGGCTGATGCTGTCGCTCGTCCGAGAAGCCATCGAAATCAACAAACCGCTCCAGCCCCAGCTCCGTCGGCTGCTGAGCAAACCACTTCGAGAATGACGTGATGTCTTGGCCGATCCAAGATTTCAACGATTCCCCGAGAAACACGGACCGCTGAATCGGGTCCCGTAGCGTGAGACCGAAGTTGGCCGATGCGTAGCCTTGCGCGACACCCCACTCGCGCGCGATCATTTCCATGTCGTCTTTGCTGAGCACCCGAGCCGCCAAGAGCGTCTCCCAGGTCTTCTTCGGATCCTGTTTGATCATCAGACGCATGAGAGCGCTGCGCGTGTCGTCATCCACACCACGCGCTCCGAGCTGCGAAAAGAGAGCGAAGGCGCGAAAGGGATCGCTCGCAGCAGCATTGAGCAAGCTGCGCCGCAGAGCTTTGTCGCGCGCCGCAGACTTGGGGGCCTTGATGAGCATCTCGCAGGCGAGGAAGGCATCGCTGGCGCTCAAGCGCTTCGACCACTCCTCGATTCCTTTCGCCTGCGATGAGGCGAGCGCCTTTGTCAGCTCCGCGATGCTTTCAAGGCGGCCAAAGACACGCTTGGCCTCGGTCTTTGCCGTGGGAGTCTTCGTCTCAGCAGATACAACACGCGCCTTTTCGCGAGGGGCATCAACCGCACGAGTCTCCGCCTTCATCCGCCAGCCAGCCGAAGCCGAGAGGCCAGCGAGGAAACAAGCGGCGGCGATGAGAATGGAGCGCATCATCTTCATTTTCGAGCTCTCAATAGAAGACCGTTCGTTTGCCGTCGCTTATGCTGTTGAGCGGATATTGATGCCCCTCGCGCTCCTTCACCTTCGCCGTCAGCGTCGCACGAAGGGTATCATCAATTGGCGCACTATTCAGCCATGCCTGCGCGCTCTTGGCATCGCGCCACGACCACGATGTGATGCAATCGCGGATGCAGTGCGCGCGCAGTTCCGCATCGCCGATGCTCATCGCCCAACCGAGCGCGCCCTCGGGCTCCACGCTCATCGCGGCTCCGGCTAGGGCATCGGTCGCAATGTCCCGCGTGACACCCAGCGGCATGGTTGTCACCCAGGCGGATGCAGCATAGGCGTCCTGATTCACCCAAGTGCTCATGGCTGTGCGGAGCCCGTAGTTTACTTGATTCGCCACACCAGCAGCGACTCCTGCTTCTTTTTGTGCGAGTGCAAACGTGGCGGCTGCTTGAGGCTCGTGCTTCGACCATTGCCGCATCACGCCGTCCATTTCACCACTCACCTCATTCGACCGGGAGGCGATGAATGCCGCAGCACCCGCCGGATCAAACTCCGCCCAGGTCGAAACCACACTGCGCAGCGCAAGCGAGCGCGCATGACCTTGCAGCGAGTCAGCGAATGCAACGCCGTCAGCCGGCGATGACGTCGCCCGATAGGCGGCGACAGCGCTGGTGATTTGTGTCTGCGCACTCACATCCTTCACTGATGACAAAAGCGGAAGCGAGTCCTCAGGATTCCAGATCAGCATCGCCTTCGCCAAACTAGTGAGCGCCGCGTCGCGCTTCGCACCTTCAGGCAGCGCGCCGATCCACGCCAGATAGTCGTCCTTCTTCTCCGGCTTCTTGAAAATGCCGTCAAAGGCCGACTCGCCCTCGAAACGCGGATTTGGCAGTCGCTCTGGCAACAACGCCGAAAGCTCCAGGAACTGCGCCTGAGTGGCCGCCGTCGCATTCGACCACGGGATCACGGCGTCCCACTCACGACGATCAGGCAGGGAGCGCAACCACGCCGCGAAGTCGTCGGGCTTTGCGTTCATCCATCGCGTGAAGACTGCGTCCGCAAAATGCATCCGCTGCGTCCGGTCTCCCATCGTCATCGCAAACGCGACTGCCTCGCGCGGTGATTGATCAGCCCACGCTTGAGCGATGACACTGCTCGCCTGCCCGGCAAAAGTGCGCCCGTCTTTGGTCGCCTCCTCCCAGGCCATTCGTGGATCGATCTTCGCGAGGTTCTCAAAGACCGCATTCACCACCGACCAATCGCTTTTCCACTTCGGATTCTCCAGAAGCGCCCGCAGCGCCATCTGGCCCGTCGATTTCATCGACGCGATCAGCCGCAGAAGCAGCGAGGCCGACTCCGGGCCCTCCAGCTTCATCGCGAGCGACACTGCGCGATACGGATCGACCGCCGCCAGCTTCATGATGGCCTGCACCTCGAGGTCAATCGACTTGTCCCCCGCCTTCACCGCCGCGTCCCATAATCGACGAAAGTCAGCCTCAAGCTGATCCGGCGATGCAACGGCAGTCATCGCTACACCACCCGATACCGCCGGACGAACAAGCTCGCCTGCATTACTGGACCTCACTTGCTCTGCCGCAGCGCCCTGAGCTGTGCGAGTCTCACTCGGAGTCGAAATAGGAATCATCCACCCAACAACCAGCCCGAAGAGAGCCGACAGTGAACCGAGAAGCCAGTGGGAGCGAGTCATGCGCGGATGGTCACGAGACTACTTCGGCCAACGGCAAAGCGACAAGCTCCTAATCGCGCCGCACATCCGAATAGCAAGACTGGGCGTGCACTCAGGCTTCGGCGATCAACTCCGCCACACGATCGATCTCGGCTTCGGTGTTGTAGAAGTGCGGGCTGAAGCGGAGGTGCGCCCTGCCCTGACGGTTGTGCCGCAGCGAGATGATGACTCGATTGGCGGCGAGGTGATCGAACACTTTCTCGACGGGCGTGAGTGAGGGATCGCGCCACGCGGTGCTGATGCCGGAAGCATTCGGGCCTTCTGTCGGCGGGACGAAGTGAAAGCCGAGCGGCGTAAGCCGGGATATCAGATGCGCTTTGAGCGCGAGCAACCGACGACTGACATTCGCGATGCCGATCTCAGTGAGCATCTCGATGGACGCTCTCATGCCGAGGATGCCGGCCATGTTCAGCACGCCGGGTTCGTAGCGTCGGCCGCCTTTTTCGAACTCGACCTCGTCCTGCGCGACGAAGTTTGGCGACTTCACATTCCATGCACCGAGCAAGGTGGGACGCAGCATTTCCTGATGCTCCTCGCGCACGAACACAATGCCGGCCGCCATGGGACCTAGCAGCCATTTGTGCGCATCGGCCGAGAGGAAATCGACGTGATCGACCCGCGTCTCGAACGCACCGAGCGTTTGGATGGCATCGAGGCAAAACAAGATGCCGCGCGAATGCAGCAGCTGGCCGATGGCATCGACATCGATGCGATAGCCGGTGAGGAAGTGACACGAAGCCAGCGCAACAAGTCGTGTCTTCGGCGTAAGTGCGCGCTCAACGAGTTCCGGCGTGATCTCGCCCGGATTCGCTGGCTCCAGGAATCGCACGACCACACCGCGACGGCGAAGCTCCAGCCACGGATACACATTGGCCGGGTAGTCGTCCTGATAGCACAACACCTCGTCACCCGGCTGCCACGGCATGCCATTGGCGACCAGACTCAGCCCGAGCGACGTGGGCCCCAGAAGCGAGATCTCAGACGCCTTCGCACCAATCAAATCGCCAGCGATCTTCCGCGTCTCATTCACCGCGCGGTAAGCGTCCGCAAACTCCTGGTGCTGCACGCATGACTGCTCCGCGTAGTCTTGCATCGCCTTCGCCGCACAGCGCGGTAGAATGGTGACGCCAGCATGCGCCATGAAGATCTGCTCCCGTGCGACGGGAAATGCAGCGAGGCGCTCGGATTCGGATGAAAACATGGAGGAGCAGAACACCGAACGCAGTCCTTCTCAACCAAGAACCCCGAACAACGAACCAAGAACCGCTCAGGCAACCTTCAGCGTCTTCGCGCCTTCGTCGATGAGCTGCCAGAAATTCTTCGACTGGGCGAGCGCCGCATCTTCCTCACCGGCGAGATTGCTGCGGACGAGGAAATCTTGAAACGTGTTTTTATGCACGACGCGATGCACGCGAACCATTCCCTCCTTCACGGCGAAGTAGATGCGGTATTCACCTGCGCGGCAGCGGTAGAGCTTCTTGCCAGCGCGCTCGAGGACTCCGAAGCGCTTTTCCAGCGTGGCATCATCAATGCCATCCGGCTGGATGTTCAGGGCTTCGAGCAATTGGAACTGCACCTGCACAGGCAGGTGAGAAAGTTCCGCGGCGGAGATTTCATTGAAAACGATCTGGAGCACGGGCGGATGCTAGCCTGCAATCGGTGGAGCGCAACCCAGCAGGCCTCACTCGGTGACCTGAACGGCAAGTGGCGCGGCTAGCGTTTTCCCATCGACCTTCACCTCGCAATGGAAGCGTATGAAGCCGGTCTTGGGTGGAAAAATCTTGAAGCCCAAGGCCGGGCCGCCACGCACGTCATCGCGCAGAATGTCGCCCCCGATTGGGTGCAGACGGATGACGGTTTGGCCGTCTTCGTAGAACCCGACCAAGTGTGCGTAAGCGTTCATGAGTGGCTCAAGCCGAGTGATGGGCTGGCGAGCAGCATCGGTGACAGTGAGCTTGAGGTACTGGATCTGCCGCGCGCGCACTTGCCCACCGACGCCGCGTGCGAGTGCCACATGGAAGAGAAGACCGCCAGCTTCTCCTGTTAGCTTGTTCGCGCCAGACTCAGGCGTGGAGGGCGCGAATTGACCGCCAAAGTCCGCAAAGGGCTGCTCTTGAAGCCCGGTGCTAACGGGCACGACGTCGGCCCATAGCCGGTGCGGGCCGCTGGTTTCGGGCGTAAAGGTGAACACATATTCCCCAGGGGTCTCAGTGGCAGCGGGCTGCACATGATGAAAATCTCCGAACTGTGCATCGGCGACGTAAAGATGAACGGGATGGGCGTGCATGATGATGAGATCCCCTGGTATCACTGCCGTGCCAGCGAGGGTCTGAAGGCGAATTCTCACTTCGGTCTTCGAGCCTGCGACGAGCGGAGAGTCGGACAGGAGCGAAAGCTTGATGGTGGGTTGCGCTGTCTCGACGTAAATGAAGCTGTAGGGAATCCGACGCACGATCAGGGGCGCGTCACACAGCTTGCACCGCGTGCCGTCGGTCTGGGACACGACGTCGGTGTGGGTGCGGCATTGGTAAATCTCCCCTGAGACGACCTTGTCATCAAAGGCGCGACCGAGCCCCCTGAGCGTGGCTTGCAACTCTCCGAACACACGCACCGCGTCGGGGCCGCTCTGCGCCATTGCTGCCTGCGCGATGGAGTTAACATGCCGGAAGGCCAGCGCGGTTTGCTCATCGACCCTTTGCTTCTGCTCTGGTGTCACTGGGGATTGTGCCAGCAAACGAAGCGACGGACTGCAGAGTGAAATCTGCTCGGCGATCTCCAGGAACCTTTTCTCCTGAAGCAGTCGGCCCACATTGCCAGTGGCGAGCCGGATCACATTCCACGCCTCGGCGGCGGAGGCGGGAGAAAGCACGCTCGGCGGCACAGGCACATCGGCGCGAACGAGGCGCTCCGGAATCAAGACGCTACTGACGAGAAGAAAAATAAACAGGCCAGTTCGCATGTCCGAATCAGGGGGAAGTCGGAAGGTAGCTTACCGCTGAATGACATCATCAGCCGTGGCAAAGACCCTGTCAGGCCCCGCTGAATGAATCTCCATGTGCGTGGCGGTCATCTGGTGAAAAAAGTACGGCGTTCCCCATCGGTCAACGAGTTCGCCATTGGCGTTGAGGGATTGTCCCTCGGGCGGTCCCAGCATGGCACCTCTGGAATTGCCACCCATGATTGCCTTCATGATCTCGGCGTTGGTCCCCACTGGGTTTGTGCCCATGATTGACCGGTAGTCGCGCAGCATGAGCCGAGCCTTGTCCATGTCGAGCACAGCGGCCTCCATGGCATCGACCGAGTTGGCAGCAGGAGGGCCGACCGTTGACGGCGCTGGCGGTGCCGGAGCGGCAGCCTGACTCAGCATCGAGGGAGGGACGGCTGACCGCGCCGCTGAAGGGCCGGTTTGAAAGGGCTGAACCATCGGCCCGGGTGCCGGAGCTGATGGCGGAGCAACGACCGCAGTGGTTGCTGGAGATTGTCCACTGGGAGGTGTCGCAGCCTGCGTCGCTACCGGCGGAGTTGGCAGAGAAAGTGGTACACCAGTTGCCGCATCGATCTGCGTCTCTCCAGATACGGGCGCGGTGGGAACCACATCACCGCCAGCAAGATACCAGCCGACAGCAACGACAAGCAGCACCAAGGCTGCAAGCACGATTACAATTCGAAGTTTCATGCGGGCCGCAAAACAACGTCGGCTAGCTCATGAAGCCGAGATAGCCCCCACCGAACGAACCAGGGAAGCGAGTCAGGTTTGGGAAGACCGTGGTCAACTCACTCGCGCTGAGGCCAAACCATTTGGACAAAGTGGCCGCGTATTGATCGACGGAAGTGGTGGGAATCCAAGCGCCGTTGTTGCCCACATCGTCCGGCCCACCGACGGTCAGCGTCGGGAAGGTGCCGTAGGTTTGCCGTCCATTGACCGCGCCCCCGATGACGAGGTGATGACTGCCCCAAGAATGGTCGCTTCCGAGGCCGTTGCACTTGAACGTGCGGTTGAAATCGCTGGCGGTGAAAACCGTGACCTTGTTCACGCCGCCAGTGTTTGCACCCTCCACATTGGTGCGCAGAAGGCCCGATCCTGCGGTCTCCTGCGTTACGCCAATTTCCTTGATGGCCTTCATGAAGCTGTGAATGCTCTGGCTGACCTCGGCGAGGAGATTGGCCTGGGAGCCGATCACTACCGCCGCATCGTTGGTGGCTGGCAGGACGCCGTTGACCGACGGATTGTTCGTCTGGCCGGTGTGCGTGTCGTAACCGCCCACAGTCACGAAGAAAATCTGCCGCTTCATGCCTAAGCCGCCAGCAGCGGCATTTCGCGATCCAGCTTCGATGATCTGCGCGACCATCTTGAGCTGCTGCATCAGGTTTGAGGTGAAGGTGGAGCCGCCGTTCGGGGTCACCACCTGATGAGCGGTGCCCGTTTTACTCCAGTTGGAGATAGTGCTCCAATATGTGGACATCTGAGTGCCGGTAAGGGCCGTGCTCAAGCCTTGACCAGCGGCGATGGTGCCATCCAGAGCCTTAGCGTAGTTATTCGTGTACGGATTGACATTGGTCTTGTCGAAACCGAGAACCGCTTTCAGGGCAGCGTCCCGAGCAGTGGTGGCGGTTGATGGATTGCTCGGATTTGCCAGTGAAACGACTCCGCCCGTGCCCACTGCATACTGCTGCACGCTGGTGCCGATCTGGAAGGTGTTGTTCCCGGCGATGGTGATGCACGTGGCGAGGACGTCCAGCGCGTCATTGGGCGCCGCCTGCTTTGGGTTGGCGCTATGCACGAGATCCGCGATGCGTCCACCCCAGCCCGTTGAAGGTGGCTGGTCCGGGATCGACGTCTGCCATTGCGTGACCTGATCCGCGTGAGAGAAAAGTTGCGGGGGCTTCTTGATCGAGTTGGCCAAGTACTGGGCCTTCGTCATCGGGAAGACGAGTGGGCCGGAATTGACGACGGCAGCCACCTTCCCCAAGGTGTTGTACCCGCCCACCGACTCCTCATTGAACATCTGCGCCAGCTCGAACATCGCCGGGTTTAGCGCAAACTCGTGCCCAGCGGCGTCGATGTAATTCCCACCAGCCGCCTTGGTCAGTTGCAGCGCCTTGGCAGGACTGCCGTCCGCGTTGGGGAGCGCCAGCACGGGAGTGCGCGCGGTTGCATAGTTGGCATACTCGGACGCGAGGGTCGGGATGATCATGTTGTTCGCGTCATTCCCGCCTCCGAGGAAGACACAGACGAGCGCCTTGTAGTCGGACGGCGTGCTGAACGCCATGGCCGAATTGACCAAGTAGAGGTCGCGCATGCAATTGCTCATCGCCGTGGCACCGAGCGCGAACGGAGCGGTCCGACGGAGAAAGCTGCGGCGGGAGATGTGAAAGTGAGGTTCCGTTTTCATGGTGGGACTATTTCTGAACTGCGTATGACGAGGACGTGATGATGAGATGGATGATGGCCCGCACGCGGTCGCGCATCTGGAGGTTGGTCGGCGATCCCGTGGTGTAGGGGAAGTTTGTCGTGTTGGCGACGAAGTTCTGAATGGTCGTCTTGACGTTTGAATCCAATGGAGCGCCTACCAGCAGGTTGGCGATCTCGTCAATCAGCGCCGGTATCCCAGCATTGGCGGTCTTGGCCGCGATCATGTAGGCCCCGATGTCCATCACCACCGAGCCACCACCGCCATTGAAGCTATTGAGACCGTTGAGGTTCCCGTTGCCGCCATTCGGACTGATGAACATGTTCGTCAGACTATTGGTCAGGTTCGTCAGGTTGGTATCGGTCGAGAGCTGGAACTCTGGGGAGTCCAACCCGTTGTTCGCCAACGTTCCTGGGAACTTGTAATCGGGTAGGAAGTAATTGAATACGGTCGGCGCGTTCAGCGGCGACTGCGTGAGCGTGGACTCAGTGGAGTTCAGGACGAAGGTGCTCTGGTTGATCTTCACAGTGCCGGAGCGGCCTGTCGGTGCCGGAACGAGAGGCCAGATCGTGATGCCGTTATTCCCTCCCGAAAGCGTCGGATAGGTACCTCCATTCAAATTAGTCGGCAGATACGAGGTCTTGAAGTGATCCTCGTCCGTAACTCCAAGTGTCGGCGTCGTCGAGGGGACCGTGTATTCGGCGTCGGCCACTGGTATCCCCGTGTTGACAGGTGCATCCACCCAAATCTGTGTGGACACACCCGGATTGAAATTGTGATTCACGTTGGTGGCATACGAGACAATCGTATTGCCAGTCGTCGGGGTATAGCTCGATGTGATCTTCGGTATCAGTACCACGCCTGTGCGGGTCGTGGTTGGTGTGTCAGCGGTGGTGACGGTGAAGTTGCCCGAGCCGTTGGTCTGAACCTCATAGACGCCGTCAATGGCCGTGGTGCCATAGGAGCCTGTAATCAAAGCTGCGGCGACCTGCGGAGCCGTCGGAGCCACCGTGCAAATCGCCGGCACAGTGAACGTGTTGGCATCAACAACGGTGACGGTGTGAGCCTTGTTGATGGCGGTCAGGCCAGGGTTGAATGTGCCACCAGAGACACCGCTAATGGTGATGGTGTTCCCCGTGGTCAAGCCGTGCCCCGCTTTGGTGATGGTGACGGCAGAAGCTCCAGTCGAGATACTGGTGATGCCCTGTGCCGATGTCCGGCTCAGAACCGTGAGGTGCACCTTGCTCTTGATCGTTGCGCCTCCCGTTCCCGGCACCACGACATTGGTCTGCGGTCCCGTGGTGCTGACCGTCATGGTGTTGCTGCCGACGGTCTGCGAGTAGTTCGCCGTGACCATGCCGGTGGCGGTGACGTCAAGGGTGTTGGAGCCGACGATGTTGCCAGTGTTGACCGTCGAAGGAGCGATGCTACTAACCGATGCAAGGGTGAAGGCTGAGGTGCCAACTTCGCTCACGACGTAAGTGCCATTGATGGTCGGTGAGAAATTGCCACCTGAAACTCCACTGATGGTCACGCTGTCCCCATTTGCCAAGCCATGCGGTGTGGCTGTGGTGACGCGGACGGGATTGCTCGACTGCCGCCAAGTGGTGTAACCCGTGGGGACGACCGTGCAATTGACCCCCGTGACGGTGAACGTGGTTGGACTCGTGTTGACCACCGAGTGGGCATTTCCGTTGATGGCTGGAGAGAACGTTCCGCCAATGACACCATTGAGCGTGACCCCAGTCGTAGTTCCCGCTGGGAGACCATGCGGTGCCGTGGTGGTGACAACACAAGGGTTGCCGATGGAAACGGATGCGATCTGGAAGACATGAGTCGTGCTGATCGGAACGGTGAATGTGTTCGCACCGGTCACCGTCCCCGTTTTCCCGCCCGAGTTGATGGCGGCATCGGAGAACTTGCCGGACAAACCAAAAAACCACACCGTTTTGGATCCGGTGAAGCCATGCGGCTGGGCGCAGGTGATCGTGGTCGGAGAAGTGCCAGTAGCGCTAATACCAGAGATATCAATGTGGGTGGCCGCAATGGCCGTCGTCGTTCCGATTCCGTAGGAAGTGCTCGTGGGATTCGTGAAGGGATCAACGGTCTGTCCTGTGGGCGGATTGACATAATTGTCCCTGAAATTCAGGCTGACAGTGCTCCCCGCGCTGAAATCATTGGGAGAGGCTGTGACGATGCGCAGCTTGTTGGCATTGGTGCCCGTGAGCTGCGTGTAGGTGCCGGTATAGCTGACCGATGGGAAAGCGCGGGCTGTGCCCGTGAGCCGTAGCATGGGCTCCCTCTGTTTGCCAAAGGTGGTGGAGGTCTGGGTGACGCTGCTCCTGCGCGCCTCTCCATCGGTCAAGATCTGCCTCACGACAGCCGCCAAATCACCCCTGACGCCGGAGCCGTTGTTTTTGAACTTTTGCACCACGCGATAGACGTAGCCGGGGCTCGGATCGCTTGTGACAAGGCGCTGGATCAATTGCCGGCAAATGTATGGGGCGACGTTTTCGTGGTTGACGATGTTGTCGATGGCCAGATCCAGTTCCTTCAAACCATACTGGTCAAAGGGGTGCCCTGTGCCTGTACCGCTGTTGTCTGCCTGTGATCCCGTCACAGGCGGGACACCAACGGCAAGAGGCGAGATTGGGAGAGGATAGGCAGGCTGCGTTACCGTTGCTCCGGTGACTGTTCCCTGGTTGCCCGCTCCCAGCGAGCAAGCGACTGGGACTGTAAATGTTTTTGCGGACGTCACCGTGGCCTGGAAGGAGTTATTGATCGCTCCGAGTCCGCCAGTAAACGCGCCTCCAGTGACGCCACTGATGATGATCGTGTCACCGGTTTTCAAGCCATGCACGGTTGAGGTGGTCACGGTGCAGGCAGGGCTGCCCGTGGAGATGCCGCTGATGTTGACGCGCGGCGTGCGGCCCGTGGCCTCAGGGCTGATCACGCGATTCAAGAGGAGCTTGGAACTCAACTCGTGATAGGCGGGGACCAGCACCATGGGATTCAGGAAGTCAGCGCCAGGTCCGAAACTAGTGGGGGCACGCCCGTTGGCCAGATTGGCCTGGGCATAGTTCCAACCCGTGAGCAAGTGGGAGAGGCCGACAATCGAGGGCTGAGTGTACGTCGGCACCAACCCCGCGTCAGCTCCGAGAACAAACCTGCCGTCATCCCACATCCGATAGATGCCGATGGAGAAGAGCTGCATGATTTCACGCGCATAGTTCTCGTTCGGAATACGACCGACGGTCACGTCGCCCTTTTGGTTCGCCCGCATGTCGAGGTAGAGCCCCATCGCGGGCGTGAGCGTGACAGCCTTGAGGATTCCACGGAAATTGCCGCTGTCTGTCACGCCCGCCGTCGGCAGGCAGTAGTCCACGAGCTGGTCGTAGTAGTCAGCGAGGATGCGAGCGTTGTTTTGAAGCGGACCGGAATCATTGGCCCAAGACACCACCAAGATCTCGCTGAGTGCGAAAGCAAGGCGCTGGCGCAACTGATCCGGAGCCGTGATGGAATTCTTCCACCACGTATCGGTGAAAAGCCTCGAAGGATAGGCACCGTTGACGTCCGCCGTGGCTCCCGCTACCACATCACCCGATGTCCGAGTATTGGGTTTGGCGAGTTGATTGGTGATCCATTGATTGAATCCGACGCTCTGCACTTCAGCCACTTCGGCCGGGCTAGCACCAAAGGTCGCCTGATTCAGGAAACGCGCCGCGTTGGCATAGTCGGTGTTTGAATCCGTAGGGGTAGGTTCCGCATAAAGCGCCGGGTCAGGTGGCGTCTGCGATCCCTCGATCAGGTTGAAATTGCCGCGAATCTCCCCGGCCGGATAGACGACCGAGTGAATGTTGATGTAAATCTTGCCCGTCTCGATGGCCTCGACGATCTGGGCTGCATTTAAAAAACTTCCGATCGCGCCGAAATCCCAGATGTAACCACCGTCGGCAGTCTGCTGGGCCTCGATCGCATCTGCGTCATCAATATCAAAGACGATCTCTCCCAGTGGATGGACCGACGAACCGAGAGCAGGGGATGATGTATATGCATCCGTGTGGAGATGATACGCGATTCGAGCGGACCCGAGATTTTGATAGCTGAAGTGCAGGATGGCCTGTGTCTTCGCGGCGTTCATCTGTAGGCTAGCGGAGCCGCTGGCGGAAGTTGTCGCCCCACCCTGTGGCCCCATGTTGCACGCATAAAGAGTGCCTGTCGGAGGTGTGACCGGCGGGTAATCATACGGTTGGCAAATAAATCCCGGGACCGCGCCGCTATAGGGGTATCCCTGCTTCAACCCGCCTCCGTTGGGGATCGAAGTCAGGATGCCGGTTGGATTCGGCGCGCCTTCCACTGCGGGAACCGTGCCGATGTCGTCCTGACACCAGCCCACTGACACATGATCATCGGAGATGGAGCCTCGGTTGTGCAGCACCTCGAAGTAGTACTTCTCTCCGGCCACCAACGACAGCCACGGCGACTGCTGCGAGGCCTGCGCGTTCCAAGTCTTATAGCCCGTGGTCGCGGTGACGGAGGCGCGCAACACCTTGTTCACATACTGCGAGTCGTTCGAGATCCAAAGCTCCGCCGCATTGCTCGCGGCCAGCCAGAAATAGTAATTGCCCGTCTTCGGCGGCACGATGTAGCCGCGGAGGCGCTCGCCGGTGTTCACGGGGGCGTAATCCGCATTGTCGTCAATGGTGGCGATGGTGTCATGCGTCGGCTCACCGGTGGGGATGTTGAGTTGGGAAACGCTGCTGCCAGTGGCCGTCAGCATCTCGCGCGTGACGCCACCGGTCGGGAAGATGGTGATGTCGATGACCGAGCTTCCCGTCACCGTCGCAGCGGCCGTATTGGTGGCATTGACCACGACATTGTAGTGCCCGGCGAGAGTGGGGGTACCAGTGATGGCCCCCGCCGTCGAAAGTGTCAGACCTGCCGGAAGCGGGCCGCTATTGGCCTCCAAAGCGAAAGTCGTCGTCGCGCCGACATCAGGAGCGGTGACATTGAAGACAAAGGGCGTGCCCTCGTAGCCAATGGCCGCCAAGGAAGATGTGATGGCCGTCGGCTTGCTGGCGGCACCTGAGTCGGGGAAAAGGCGCTCCATCGGAATGATCTGCTTTGGCCGACTGGAACTCCACCAGTAGAGGCGTGCCTCGGGAGCCGCGCCGGCGCTGAAGTACTCGGCCTTGATATCGTATAGGACCCCAGCCTTCAAGGCGATGGTGTTGATCCGATCCGTAGCTGTCTGGGTGGTCCAGTTATCAATAAGCAGATGACCATTGACCCACAACTTTCCACCTTCACGGCTGCGGAAGTCGAAAGAGTAAGTCTCTGAATACTGAGGCATCACCTGTCCGGTCCAGCGGACGGAGTAAACGCCGGAAATCGTCGTGATGGGCCGGGTCGTGGCTGGTGCCGGCGTGTCCCAACCCGTGGGGTTCGTCGTGGCATTGTAGGGACTGGTGAAATCGATCGTCGGATCTGTCCGAGTGAGCAGGAGTTCACTGGGGTTCGTGACGCCGAAATTGTTTCCACTCGAGTAATTGATGCTGGCGTTCGCATAGTACTTGCCCGTGAGGCCCGTGCCGTTCGCGATTCCAGCGGGATTGATCACCACTCCTCCCGTCACCGATGATCCGAGTGTGTATCCAGCCCCCGCCAGTGCTTTGACAATCGCCGTCACGTTGGTTTTGCGGGTGCTGTTGTACTTGGGATTGATTTTGAGCACCACTTCGCTGGCACCGCCTTGGCTTGCCGAGTTGGCTTTCGCAAATTCAACTGATGCAGGCAGGCCATCATAGTCGGTCCCTTCCTCAGCGGTTCCAGTCTTCTGCAGCGGAACCGTGATCGTTGAAATCCGGAGCGGTCCGCTGCGGGAGATGGTGATCGAGCCGGTTTCCACAGGCGGGTTCAAAGGGTCCGATGGCTGGATCGCGCTCGATCTGGTCACCGATACCGTGATGACGTTTGATGTCGAAATGCCGCCGCTCAGAATGCTGGCATCAGGCGTGCTCCCATTCGTGGTCGCGTCATTCGGATTGTACCCGGAGGCGACCTCTGCCCAGTCGCCTGCCCCGTCATTGTCCGTATCGATATCCTGTACCAGCACCCGAAAGAATTTGTTGCTCCCCTTTGGTGCGACCAGCGTCACGTCTGCGTCCGTGCCCATCGTGGTTACCGAAGGGACCAAATCGGCAAAGCCAGAGAGCGTCGCCGATGCCTGCACAACATACTGCTTGCTGAGCACGGTCGGAAACGTCAGGCTCACATCATTGCCACTGACGGTGATCGTCGTGATTTTCACCACGGAGCCTGGCTGGAACGGGTTTGTGCCGGCGATGGCTTCGTTGATGTTCTTCACGCCGTCACCATCCGCGTCCCCATTCTGCCAAGTCACGTTGTTGAGGTCCGCGTCGCTCACACCGAATTTAAGCCGCCAAATGCCTTTTGTAATGTCGGCGTCGATTACCGCTTTCGCAGGTGGTGCAAGCACTGCCGACACTAGGATCAAAGCAGCGCACACTTTGCGGCAATCAGTCATTAAATTGCCCTGCGCGTGACGGGTTGGGGTCTTCTTCATGGAAACGGTCTATTTGAGTTAATTGCGAATTTTGCCGGAAAACAGCCCTTCCTGTCCAGCCTATATTCATATTTTTCACAGGTCTCAGTTAGGACCAACCTTGACCACTGACGCTATGATCCAAGAGCCTTGGATCCGCTCAATTTTACTCGTCCATGACGCGCATGGCCAGCTTACGCATGAGCTGGCGATCGGCCATGGCGTGGAGGCGGTCGTAGGATTCGTCGAGATTCCGCAGGATGCGCAGGAGGATCGCGTCGATGGGAGCTTGCTCCCGCACGAGGTCTTCCATCGCCGGATTCGCGGCGGGGTGATGCTTGGCCACATCGGCGGCCAGCATGAACCGACCGCGATTGAAGCAATCCACGAGCCACAGTTTTCCATTCATGCTCACACGGGCGAGGAAATGCCCAGGGAAATTGCAACCTTCGACCGTGATTCCGAAGCGGCGGGCCACGAGGCGGTAGATGCAACTCAGGCTGATGGGATTGCCCATACCGTTGTCCAGCACCCAGAAGAGGTTGCTGTTCTCGGGCGCGTAGTAGTTCTTGCTGTTCCCGCGTAGCCGAGCGGAGTCGGCACGTCCGCCGAAGAGCCATTCAGCCAACTCGCGCGCATCCATGCGTCCTTGCTCGTGGAAAGCTGCCTGGGCGATTTCGTCGAGCCGCTTCCCGAGGTCATCCGGCTTCGTTTTCCACCCATTGAGAAAGGCCGACAAATGCGCCATCGCCGCCTCGAGCTGCTCGTCTGGCGTCCCCAGCCACCGCCAGCGCATCCACGTCTCCTCGAGATCGGTGCGCCGCACAGGCTCCAGCAGTCCGGCTACGATGCGCTCTTCCTCGTCGGTCAGGGGGCGGTCCAATTGCTCCAGTTGATTGGGCAATTCATGATGGATACCCGAGAGTTCACGTTGCACAGCCTCACGCACTACAGCCGAATCATCGTCGAGAAGCTTGATCAAGTGATTGAGCTGGGGAGAAAGTGGCATTTGAGTCAAATACCACATGACGGGGTTTTCCGGCAATCCAAAAGTTCTTTTGGCTCCGGAAAAAATGGTGCGCGGTACAGGGTTCGAACCTGTGACCCCCACCATGTCAAGGTGATGCTCTACCACTGAGCTAACCGCGCGCGTCCGGGGAGGGGAACTGAATACTCAAGCACGGGCTATGCGGCAACATGTTTTTTCATCGGATCGCTCCCTCGCATTGTGAAACAGGTTCTCTGATCGACAGCGTGGTCCGCCATGCAATGAACGTTTGACGAGCGCGTGGCGTGCGGCTCAATTGACTTTTGCCGCGCATCGCCCAAAGCGATGCGCGGCGTTCAGGACAACCGTCGCCCCCAACCCCAACCGTTTGAGATGGCACCCGAATCCCCACCAACCCCCAAAGAAGACAAGAAGGAGCGCGTGCTCTGGGAGAAGACGCGCAAGAGCCTCATTGAGCGGCTGAACAACTGGGAGGACCAGAAGACGTGGAACGAGTTCTACCAGACGTATTGGCGCCTCATTTACAGCGTGGGCACCAAGTCGGGCCTGACGAGGGAAGAGGCCTTTGACGTGGTGCAGGAGACGATCATCGCGATCGCACGTCAGGTGCAGAAGGGCCAGTACGACCCGCGCGCCGGCTCGTTCAAGGCGTGGCTCCTCCAGATGACCCGCTGGCGCATCCTGGATGTATTCCGAGCGCGCAAACGCCAGCCGTCGCTGGCGGATCAGGGCAACGCGGACAGCGAGGACACGACAAATCTCACGCTGGAGCGCATGTCGCAGGACAAGGACAACCTCCTCGAGAACATCTGGGACAAAGAGTGGCGTGACAACATCACCTCCGCCGCGCTCGAGCGCGTGAAGGCGAAGGTGTCGCCACGGCAATACCAGATTTTTGACTGCTATGTGATGAAGGGCTGGGGCGTGAAGAAGACCAGCGAGGCGCTCGGCATTAATGCCGCTCAAGTCTATCTGGCGAAGCATCGCGTCGGAAATCTGGTGAAGAAAGAAGTTCAGGGACTTGAGGGGACGCTGCTTTAGTGGAAGGTTCGCCGCGTCCTCCAGGTCTGAAGATCTGCTGGCAAACCCGACGAACCACACATGAGCACCGCAACAGGTGAACCGACAGCAGCGGGGTCTGAGGCCGCGCCGGAGGGATTGCCGCCTCATCACGCGGGTGATGCCGGAGCGGCGGCGTGGGCGAGTGCGGACGAAACTCTGTCGCTGCCGGAGATCGATGAGCCGGAGGAGCATCGCTCAAAGCTAGTTTCCAAACCGACCTCGCATCGGGACGACATCGTCATCCCCGACTACACGCTGATCAAACGCATCGGCGCGGGCGCATATGGCGAGGTGTGGCTGGCGCAGAGCATCACGGGCGCGCTGCGCGCGGTGAAGATCGTGTGGCGCGAGGACTTTGAGCTGACGAAGACCTTCCATCGCGAGTTTCTCGGCATCCAGCAGTTCGAGCCAATCTCGCGCGGTCATCCTGGACTCGTGCACATCCTGCACGTCGGCTGGAATGAGCAGCGCGGATTCTACTACTGCGTGATGGAACTGGCGGATGACGCCACGACTGGGCCCGACATTCAGGATTTGAAGGCCTACGAGCCGCGCACGCTCGGCACGGACATGAAGAGCCACGGCAGGCTCGATCTGCACTTTTGCCAGGAGGCCGGGGCCTTCATCGCCGATGCGCTGCACTTCATGCACACGCATGGGCTCACGCATCGCGACATCAAGCCCTCCAACATCATTTTTGTCGGCAATGCCTGCAAGCTGGCCGACATCGGGCTCGTCGCTGGATTTGGCGAGCGCACTTACGTCGGCACCGAGGGCTTCGTGCCGCCAGAGGGGCCGGGCACGCCGCAGGCTGACCTGTACAGCTTGGGCAAAGTTTTGTACGAGATGAGTTCGGGCAAGGACCGCATGGAGTTCCCCGAAGTGCCGGACGACATCAGCGAGGAAGAGTGGCCGTTTTGGAAGGAACTAAATCGTGTCATTTGCCGAGCCTGTGCGCCCGATCTGAAGGAACGCTGGGCCACCTGCGAGCTGTTCGCCGCCGAACTGCGCAAGGCGGGCGAGCCAAAGCCGGAGACATTCACCGCGCGCGCGGGAAGATTCGCCAGGGCCGCGCTCATCACCCTGCTGCTCTCCGGTTGCGCGGGTGCGCTCCTCGCGGCTTACAAGTCCGGGCACGACTCGGAGCGCTGGACATTTGTGTCGCCCGTCCCGAAGAAGCCGGTCGTCAAACCCATCGGCCCGCAGATTCCCGTGCCGGGCAGCCCCTGGCAAAACCGCTACCTCCAGTGGTTTTCCTTCAAGAAGGAGAAGGGCCGCCACATCGCGGACCTGCCCGTCGATTACCCTTCCTTCAGCCGCTTCCTCGGCTCCAATCGCGCTTTCGAGGGCGATTTCGTGAAGATGAAACCGCCGGGCACGAAGGAAATCCAGGTCGTGATGGTGCCCCCTTCCGATGCGACTGCGTATTGCGACTGGATGACCGCCAGCGAGAGGAAATCCGGCCACCTCCCCGCCGACCTGGAATATGCGTGGACGCGGACGCCCGTGCCACGCCCGCCCGGCAGCGCGCCTTTGCGTGATCCGACGTGGACGGCATTCACCTGCGAGATCGTGAAGTCGCACTATGGACGCCTCGCGATCAACAGCACGCCTCCGGGCGCGGACGTCTTTGACGACGACACCTTCATCGGCAGAACACCGCTACAGCTCCCCCAGGTCCGCACCGGCACTTTCGAGTACGACGTGCGTTTCCCCGGCTACAAATCAGAAACCGCCAAGGGAAAGCTCGCGGAGGGGCAGGCCATGAGCTTCAACCTGCGGCTCAAGGCCAGTGGTGCGGTCGTGTTTGGCAAGCCGTGGCAAAACTCGCTCAACATGAAGCTAGTCCCGCTCGGTCAGGCGATGATCGGCGCGCACGAAACGCGGCGGCAGGATTTTGCGGAGTTTGCCAAGGCAACCAAGCTCCCACCCGTCGCCGAGCGCGTGCTCGACAAAGATCCTCTGCTCCCAGTCACCTTTGTCAGTCGCAACGAAGCCGAGGCCTTCTGCGAGTGGCTCACGGACTCCGAGCGCGCCAAGGGCCTGCTCGATCCCGCGCAGGAATACTCGCTGCCGAGCGACGATGCGTGGAGCATGGCCGCCTACCTCCCGCGTGAGCGCGGCGACTCGCCTTCCGAGCGCCATCTGCGCATCGGCAGCATCTACACCTGGGGCTTCATCTGGCCGCCCACTCCAAAGACCGGCAATTTCCTCGGCCGCAAGGCGGACCCGAAGACCCCCAAGAGCATCGAGGATCTCGATGATGACGGCTTCGATGGTCCCTCGCCCGTCGCCTCCTTCCGCCCCGACAGCCGAGCGCTTTACGACTTGTCGGGCAATGTCTGGGAGTGGATTGACGATCCGTGGGGCGGCGAGGATGCAAAGAATCAAGAGCATGGCGTTGTCCGTGGCGGTGCTTTCACGACGGAAGACCGCAATGAATTGCTCGCCTCCTATCGTCGTCCCCTGCCCGCTGACTCGCGCCTGCCCGATGTCGGATTCCGCATCATCTTGCTCGAAGACGGCAAGCCCGCGCGCGCCGAGGAGTAGTCTCCTCGGTAGGCCCCTTTTGCAAAGGGGCATTCCCCACAGCCCACAGCAACGCCAACGCGCCCTTCTCGCGAACCGCTCGCCACGAGCAGCGCGCTTCCTCCGAATAGCCATCGGCACGCTGCGTGTTGAGTCGCAGTTCTCGGCAGGGGCACGCCGCTCGTGCCCCGCTGCAAACGAGGCTTACGGCTGCGCGTTCACCCAGTCCACTGCAGCGCGGACAATCTCCCAGAAGCTGCCGCTCTCAAGGCTCGCACCACCGACCAGCGCACCGTCAACGTCGGGCATCGCGATCAGTTCGGCCATGTTGTTGGGCTTCACGCTGCCGCCGTATTGGATGCGGATCTTTTTCGCCGCGTCCTCACCAAACAGATCGTGCAGAACCTTGCGGCTGAAGGCATGAGCTTCCTGCGCCTGCTCGGAAGATGCGGTGCGTCCGGTGCCGATGGCCCAGACGGGCTCGTAGGCGATCACGCAATCGAGCACGCGACGCGCGCCGACTTCGGCCAGGCTCTCGCGGAGCTGCTTCTCGATTACTTCCTCCAGACGGCCACCATCGCGCTCTTCGAGAGTCTCACCGATGCACAGGATCGGGTGCAGTCGTGCCTCCAGTGCGGCGAGCACTTTGGCATTCACGATTTGGCTCGTCTCGCCGTAGAGCGAGCGACGCTCGCTGTGACCAAGGATCACATGCTGGCAACCGACGTCCTTGATCATGCGCGCGCTGATCTCGCCCGTGTAGGCACCCGCCGGATGCTGGCTCATGTTTTGCGCGGCCAGCTCGACATTGTCATTGCGCAGCATCTCACCCGCCTTCGGAAGGCTGATGAAAGGAGGAGCCACCACCACCTGGACGGGGCACTTGTCTGGCACGAGGCGCATGAAAGCGCGGAGGAAATCCTCCGTCTCCTGCGGGGTCATGTGCATTTTCCAGTTGGCGGCGATGATGGGCTTTCTCATAAATCAGTTACAGGTTCCCGGTTCTCAGTTCACGGTTTCTACTTCTCCTTCAAGCAGGCCACTCCCGGAAGCACTTTGCCTTCCAAGAGTTCGAGAGATGCGCCGCCGCCGGTTGAGATGAAGGTCATCTTGTCGGCCACGCCGGCCTTCTTCACAGCCTTCACACTGTCGCCGCCGCCGATGATGGTCTTGGCGGTGGTGTTCTCAGCGATGGCTTTGGCGATGGCAAATGTGCCAGTGGCGCATTCCTTGATCTCGAAGACGCCCATCGGGCCGTTCCAGATGACGGTCTTCGCCTTCGCGATTTCGTTGGAGAAAAGCAGCACGGACTCAGGCCCGATGTCCACGCCTTCCCAACCGTCTGGGATACTCTCATTCACGCCGGTCAGCCGCCTTGCGCCGATGGTCTTCGCATCAAAGTCAAACGCATCGGTGATGAGCGCATCGACCGGGATGAGGATCTTCACGCCGCGCTCCTTGGCCTTGTCCAGCGCAGCTTGAGCGATGGGTTCCCACTCGGGCTTGTAGAGGCTTTTGCCGAGCGTGATGCCCTGCACCAGCTTGCGGAAGGTGTAGGCCATGCCGCCGCCGATGATGATCGTGTCGGCCTTCTCGATCAGTCGGTTGATGACCTCGATCTTGTCGTTCACCTTCGCGCCGCCGAGGATCACCACGAACGGACGCTCCGGATTCTCAAGCTCATCGTGGAGCCAAGTCAGCTCCTTCTCCATCAGCAGGCCAGACACCGCAGGCAGGTGATCCGCCACACCCGCCGTCGAGCTGTGCCCGCGATGGGCCGAGCCAAAGGCGTCGTTCACAAAGATGTCGCCCAGCTCGGCGAGCTGCTTCGCCAGTGCGGCGTCGTTCTTCTCTTCCCCGGCTTCAAAGCGGACGTTCTCCAGCAGAGCCACGTCACCGTTCTTCATGTGCTCGACGATCTTCTTCGGGATGTCTCCCACCACATCGTGACTGAAGACGACCGGATGGTTGATCAACGTGTGCAGATGATCCGCGACCGGACGCAATGAGAACTCCGGTGACGGCTTGCCCTTCGGACGGCCGAGGTGCGACATCAGGATCACCTTCGCGCCCTTGTCGCGCAGATACTGGATGGTCGGCAGCGTCTCCTTCACGCGCGTGTCATCGGTGATGACCATCTTGCCGTCTTTGTTGTCGAGCGGCACGTTGAAATCCACGCGCACGAGGACGCGCTTTCCGGCGAGGTCAATATCACGAATCGTTTGCTTGGGCATGGCGGTTTTTGGGGGCGGCATCTATCGCGGTAAAACCGTGATTCGCAAGCCGCAATCACCCGCCAGCAGCTACAGTGCCACCATAGGCGGAGCGGGCACCAGCAGCCTCCCCTCCGTCTGCGTCTCCTGCCTCCTCTGTCTAACGCGTGGCACCCTATCTTCACGAAGCTACCGCTGGCACGGTGGCAGCGATGGGTTGAATCATTTGCCGTTCTACTTCCGCGCAAAAACAAGTGGCGACGCAATCAGGCAACCGAAAAACACGACTGCCGAAAATAGCATCCCTGACAAGGTTAAGTCATCCTCGCTCGTCTGCGCCGCAAGATTGCTCTGTCCTGTCAGTTCCGGCGAGAAAAAATACAAAATGACCGCAACAACGAAGAACAAACCGAAAGATCCGACCGCACAGCGGACAGGGTGCATTCGATACCCATCAGAGATGATTTCGAGGACTCTCATATTTCCAATTGGAAGGAATTCGCGAGGCCCGGCCCCCAGCTACAATCATGACAGACAGTCGGGCATTTCAGTTTTTTCGAGCATCGGATTCTTCAAGGAAAGACTTTCAGCCCCTTCGGCATAGCCGCCAGAGTTTTCTCTTTCTTCCTCTCCAGACCCAGCAACTTAAGACTCATACTCTTGGCAAAAGCACCGCCGCCAGCTTTCACATCTTCTCCCCGAACGCCTGCGCCCCCGTTCTCTCTTACCGGCACGCCAGACCGGCAGCTTCCGAAGTCCTTTCCGCTCACCGGAAACGGGTTCCCCACTCTGCCCGGCGCGTTTCCGCTCACCGGAAACGAGTTCCCCACCTTGCCCAGGTCGTTGCCGCTCACCGGAAACGAGTTCCCCACCCTACCCGGTGCGTTTCCGCTCACCGGAAACGAGTTCCCCACCCTACCCGGTGCGTTTCCGCTCACCGGCAACGAGTTCCCCACCCTACCCGGTGCGTTTCCGCTCACCGGCAACGAGTTCCCCACCCTACCCGGTGCGTTTCCGGTCACCGGCAACGAGTTCCCCACTCTCCCCGGCGCGTTTCCGCTCACCGGAAAAGCCTTCCCGACCTTGCCTGAAGCGTTTCCGGTCACCCGAAATCGGTTCCGGACCGGGCTTACCAGTCGTCCAATGGGCTGATTCTGAGGGAGTTAGCGCATTGCCGGTGGGTAGGTCTCCGGCCTGTCGATGGCTGGTGGTTCACTCCAGCAATGTTGATGGGTGCCGGAGGCACCGAGGATGGTAGCCGGTGGTGGAGCAAGTCCGCGAGCGGGAACCACCGGACTGCAAAGAGCACCCCACACCCGTTCAAGAGCGCGTCCCGGCAGGGGCGCTGGAAACGTGCGCCCGCTTCCGGCGTCCCTCCCGGGACGCCTCCTTGATGAACCCGTGGCCCCTTCCCCTCTGTTCCGGTGGTTGTCGCCACCGGCTACCTTCCATCATGCCTCCGGCATGAAATCCAACCCATCAACCTTGCTGGAATGAACCACTCGATGCCTCGGGCCAAAATTCTCAGAGCGCCCAATGGCGGACCGAAAATGATGTGGCGGGTGGCAGGGAGACTTGAAGATGACCGCATTCCATTACCGGATGCTCCACGGCACAGGCACCAGAGCCGTGGTGGTGGCGGTGCCGGAGCGTTTCAGGAAAACGGCGCGATGCGGCAGGAAACACCGCAGCCGACGCACCCGCGAGCCAAGGAGCGAACAAAGTGACTGCCACATCCGGCAACTCATCATGGATACAAACCGATCGCCGTCCAATAGTCGCGCGCTTCGAGAATCCTCGGCGCATTCATTCGAAGCAGCAGAATGGTGAATCGTCCTGTCGCCGTTTTTCCAATGATGGCGTTCCCCGCGAATTCAAAATGATCGGACCACGGGTCCGCGCGCGGACTGAAAAGCGGTGTGTCCTCGGGAACACCCGCCGCATCAGGCTCGTGCCAGTCACCGGAGTGGACGGTGTTGCTCTTGCGCAAGTTACAGTGGCGGCAGGCAAGCGCGAGACAGGCCAGACATGCTCGACTTCAAAGGGTGCGTTGAAGACGGCTTCGGGTGCGCGGCAGTATTCGCAACGATGCCCGGCACGGGACGCGACACTCGGGTAAAAGGGATTCATTTGCCATCCGTCACAGCCTTGCATCTCTCGATGGTCGCCGCGAGTTCGGCCTCGACGAGGTCCGAGAGTTTACACTCAGCCTGCGCATCCAGGGGAGAACCAAGGTCACGAGCACGCCGCCATTCGTCCATGAGCCGACCGACACTGGCAATCTGCCCGTCGTCGAAGAATTCGTCTCCCTGCATCTGCTGCACCACGATGAGTGACGGACCCGAAGTGGTGCCGAGCTTGTCGTTCAAGGCATCAATGGCCATTCCGACCGAGGCTCCGCTGGCGTGGTGGTCGCCCGTGACCGCCTCAAAGCGTTGCTTCCGGCCCGTTGAATCTGAGGAAGGGAGAATGGCGATGGTCGTCATAGCGCAGCAAAGTATCGTCTGAGCTTTGGACCGCAAGTTGTCATCCAACGGCACCGCACGCTTGAAATTACCGAACACTCCACGGCACGGGCACGAGTGCCGTGGTGGTGGTTGCGCTGGAGCGTTTCAGGAAGACGGCGCGATGCGGCAGGAACCACGGCGCATCTGACTGATCCGCGAACGAGGCGTCTTCGGTGCTGGCCCAGTAGGACGCGGCACCGATCTGCGCAT
>Ga0075163_10001964_pt1 | contig 27704 bp, 23 predicted proteins | sample JI1023141ADNA_FD_71478 | JGI IMG/M metagenome (GOLD analysis project Ga0075163, IMG submission 71478) | Wastewater effluent complex algal communities from Wisconsin, to seasonally profile nutrient transformation and Carbon sequestration -... | ecosystem: Engineered > WWTP > Effluent > Algae...
ACCTTGCGATCCACTTCGATGGAAGCCTTCTTCAGGCCGTTCATGAAGCGGCTGTAGGTCAGACCGACTTCACGCGCAGCGGCGTTGATACGGGCGATCCACAGGGCGCGGAACTGACGCTTGCGCTGACGACGGTCGCGGTAAGCGTACTGGCCAGCCTTCATGACCGCCTGCTTGGCGATCCGATATACGTTCTTGCGACGGCCGCGGTAGCCCTTGGCTTGATCAAGGACCTTCTTGTGACGTGCGCGAGCGGTTACACCGCGTTTAACTCGGGGCATTGCGTTCTCCTAAATCAGGCGTAGGGCATCATGGCGCGGATGGACTTTTCGTCCGCAGCGTGTACGGCAGTCATGCCGCGCAGCTGGCGCTTGCTCTTGGTCGTCTTCTTGGTCAGGATGTGGCGCTTGAACGCCTGCGAACGCTTGATGCTACCACCAGCGCGGACTTTGAACCGCTTGGCGGCGCCGCTCTTGGTCTTCATCTTGGGCATGAAGTACTCCAGCTTATGACATGGCCCCGGGTGGCGTCCGACTTCCGGACACGCTTCAACAACCCGTCACCACTTGTTTCCGGCGGGCTATGCTGCCCACCGTATTCCGGCGCCTGACTTCACATCAGGGCACCGGGAATCCTGCGCAATCCGCAGTGAAACCCTTTCAGGGCCTCAGTGCTTTTTCTTGGGCGCGATGACCATGATCATCTGGCGCCCTTCCATCTTCGGCATCTGCTCCACCTGGCCGACCTCTTCGAGGTCAGCCTTGACACGCTCCAGCTGGCGCATGCCGAACTCCTGGTGCGCCATTTCGCGACCGCGGAAGCGGAGCGTAACCTTGGCCTTGTCACCTTCGTTCAGGAACTTGATGAGGTTGCGCAGCTTGATCTGGTAGTCGTTCTCGTCCGTACCCGGACGGAGCTTGACTTCCTTGACCTGGATCTGCTTTTGCTTCTGCTTGGCCTCGTGGGCACGCTTGGCTTCTTCGTACTTGTACTTGCCGAAGTCCATCAAGCGGCACACCGGCGGCTTGGCCATCGGCGCGATCTCCACGAGATCGACGCCGGCTTCTTCCGCCGCTTCGAGGGCAGCACGCAAAGAAACGATGCCTACCTGCTCACCGTCCTCACCCGTCAGGCGCACTTCCGGCGCATTGATTTCGCCGTTAACGCGCAGCTTTTTATCCTGAGCTATGGTTCAAGTCTCCAAAAAAACAAAAAATCAGGCCGTGCCGGCAAACGTGGATATTTCACGTTGCCAACGCTCGACGACCTCCTCGAGGGACATTTGACCGAGGTCTTGATTGCCCCGGGCGCGCACCGCGACAAGCTCCGCTGCTTTCTCCTTGTCACCGACGACGAGAAGATAGGGCAGCTTTCGTACGCTATGTTCGCGTATTTTATAAGTAATTTTCTCGTTGCGCAAATCTGCCTCGACGCGGAAGCCCCGCGAGCGGAGCGTCCCGACCACTTCCGTCACATAATCGGCCTGCGCTTCGGAGATATTCAGCACCACCGCCTGCACCGGCGACAGCCACATGGGCAGCGCTCCAGCGTGGTTTTCGATGAGGATGCCGATGAAACGCTCCAGCGAACCCAGGATCGCGCGGTGCAGCATCACCGGGCGGCGGCGGGAGTTGTCCTCGGCCACATACTCGGCATCGAGGCGCTCGGGCAGCACGAAATCGAGCTGCATCGTGCCGCACTGCCAGGAGCGGCCCAGCGCGTCCTTCACGTGATATTCGATCTTCGGGCCATAGAAGGCGCCCTCGCCGGGCAGCTCTTCCCACTGATGACCAGATGCAGCCAGCGCTTCACGCAGACCACCCTCGGCCTTGTCCCAGACCTCGTCGCTGCCGGCGCGCTTCTCGGGGCGCAGGGACAGCTTGACCGCCACGTCGGTGAAGCCGAAATCGCGATAGACGCGGGACAGCAGCGCGTTGAAAGCGGTGACTTCGGCCACGATCTGCTCTTCGGTGCAGAAGATGTGGGCGTCGTCCTGCACGAAGCCGCGCACGCGCATCAGGCCGTGCAGCGCGCCGGAGGGCTCGTTGCGGTGGCAGGAGCCGAATTCGGCGAGACGCAGCGGCAGGTCGCGGTAGGAGTGCAGGCCGTGGTTGTAGATCTGCACATGACCGGGGCAATTCATCGGCTTGATCGCGTAGTCGCGCTTCTCCGACTCGGTGGTGAACATGTTGTCCCGGTAGTTGTCCCAGTGACCCGAGCGCTCCCACAACTGGCGATCCATCACCAGGGGCGTCTTGACCTCCTGATAACCGGCCTCAGTGAGAACGCGGCGCATGTACTGCTCGATCTGCTGCCAGAGGGTCCAGCCGTTCGGGTGCCAGAACACCATGCCCGGCGCCTCGTCCTGCAGATGGAACAGGTCGAGCTGCTTGCCGAGACGGCGATGGTCGCGCTTCTCAGCCTCTTCGAGCATGTGCAAGTAGGCGTCCTGGTCTTCCTTTCTGGCCCAGGCGGTGCCGTAGATGCGCTGCAGCATCTCGTTCTTCGAGTCGCCGCGCCAGTAGGCGCCGGCCACCTTCATCAGCTTGAAGACCTTCAGTTTGCCGGTGGACGGCACGTGGGGCCCACGGCACAGGTCGGTGAAATCACCCTCGCGATAAAGCGAGACGTCCTCACCCGAGGGGATGGACGCGATGATCTCGGCCTTGTAGTGCTCGCCGATGGACTTGAAATACGCCACCGCCTCATCCCGCGGCAGCACGCTGCGTTCAACCGGAATGTCGCGCTTAACGAGCTCTGCCATGCGCGCCTCGATCGTGGCCAGGTCTTCAGGCGTGAACGGGCGCTTGTAGGAAAAGTCGTAGAAGAAACCGTTGTCGATCACCGGCCCGATGGTCACCTGAGCCTCCGGGAACAGCTGCTTGACCGCATAGGCCAGCAGGTGCGCCGTGGAATGGCGGATGATCTCGAGGCCATCGGCATCCTTGTCGGTGACGATCGAGAGCTGGGTGTCGCGCTCGATGAGATGGGATGTATCGACAAGACGCCCCTCGACCTTGCCGGCAAGGGCGGCACGGGCCAGACCGGCGCCAATGGAGGCGGCAACCTGGGCAATCGTCACTGGCTGTTCGAAGCTGCGAACAGAACCGTCGGGCAAGGTGATGTTGGGCATGATGACTCGTGCGATAAATTTGAGGGCAAAAAAAAAGTGCGGCCAGGCCGCACTTTTTTCTCTACCGAAAAACGCCTTGCAGCAGACCAGATTTTACTTAGTCTTCAACGCTGCAAGTTCGAAACATCCGCGTTTTCCTCTTAGGTGTTTGGTAGGCGCGATTGGACTCGAACCAACGACCCCCACCATGTCAAGGTGGTGCTCTAACCAGCTGAGCTACGCGCCTAAGAAGCCCGCATTATAGACGAGCCACGAAAACTGTCAACAGCTTTCTAAAACTATCTTGAAGAAAGCCCGCCTTCAGGCCAGGCATCAAGAAAGCGCTGCCAATGGGTGGCCTCAAGGCGGCCAAGGGATTCGCGCACGAAGGCCACTTCGGCATCGTAGTGGGCCCGATCGAAGACACCGCGCATCAGCTGGAAACGCAGGAAGACCAGGTAGGTGTTGACCACGTCGGTCTCGCAGTAGTCGCGGATCTCACCGATGCGCCCTTCGCAGTAACCCTTCCAGACTGCCGAGCCGTCCATCCCCAGCTTGCCAGGAAAGCCCATCAGCTTGGCCAGATCGTCCAGAGGCGCACTCGCCCGCGGCTGGTAGAGGGCCAGCAGATCCATCAGGTCGAGGTGCCGGGTGTGGTAGCGGCCGATGTAGTTGTTCCACTTGAAATCGCGGGAGTCGTTGTAGTCACCGTCCCCCAGATCCCAGTAGCGTGGCGCCGTGACGCCGTGGAGCATGCCCCGGTAGTGAAGCACCGGCAGGTCGAAACCGCCGCCGTTCCACGAGACGATCTGGGGCGTGAACTTCTCGACGCCGTCGAAGAAGCGCTGGATCAGCTCGCCCTCGGTGCACTCGGGCTCGGAAAGCGAGAAAACCCGGAAGTGGGCCGCATCCCGGAAGGCGCACGAGATGGTCACCACCCGCTGCAGGTGATGGGGCAGGAAATCGCTGCCGTTGGCCGCCCGGCGCTGCTGAAAGGCAAACTCGGCGACCTCCTCGTCGTCGAGCTCTGCCGGCAGGCTGTGGAGGGCGCGAATCCCGGCGACGTCGGGAATCGTCTCGATGTCAAAAACGAGGGTGCTGGCCATTCGGTGCATCACGCGGGAAAGACGCCGGTGGACAGATAACGGTCACCCCGGTCGCACACGATGGAGACGATCACCGCGTTCTCGAGTTCAGCCGCGAGCCGCAGCGCGACGCACATGGCGCCGCCCGACGAGATGCCGGCAAAGATGCCCTCCTCCCGCGCCAGGCGACGGGTCATCTCTTCGGCGTCGGCCTGGGACACGTACTCGAGGCGATCGACCCGGGCCTTGTCGTAGATGCGCGGCAGATAGGCCTCGGGCCACTTGCGGATGCCGGGGATCTGGGCGCCGTCGGCCGGCTGGCAGCCGATGATCTGGACGGCCGGGTTCTGCCCCTTCAGGTAGGTGGACACGCCCATGATGGTGCCGGTGGTGCCCATGCTGCTGACGAAGTGGGTGATCGTGCCGCCAGTCTGCTCCCAGATCTCGGGCCCGGTGCCGTCGATGTGGGCCTGGGGGTTGTCCGGGTTGGCGAACTGGTCGAGGATGACCCCGCGCCCTTCATCGCGGAGGCGCTCGGCCACGTCGCGGGCGAGTTCCATGCCGCCCTCCTTGGGCGTCAGCACCAGCTCGGCGCCGAAGGCACGCATGGTCTGGCGACGCTCGATGCTCTGGTTCTCGGGCATCACGAGGATCATGCCGTAGCCGCGGATCGCCGCGGCCATCGCCAGCGCGATGCCGGTGTTGCCGCTGGTGGCCTCGATGAGGGTCTGACCGGGCTGGATGCTGCCGCGCGCCTCGGCCCGCAGGATCATCGACATGGCCGGCCGGTCTTTCACCGAACCGGCCGGGTTGTTGCCCTCGAGTTTGGCGAGGATGACATTGTTGCGCCCAGCGCCGATGCGCTTGAGCCGGACCAGCGGGGTGTGGCCCACGTAGTCCTCGAGAGTCTTGAATTCCATCATGCGATCCAGGGGAGAAGGTCGGATTCGGGCCGATGATACCGAAATGCCGGACGCGGGGGCGACGCAAAGCGCCGTCACCGGCGATATCAATAAAAAAGGGCTTCACGCGGAAGCCCTCGGGACCGGCAGACAGCCCGCGCTCAAGGAAACGAAGGGCCGCCCCAAGTTTCCTTGCCCCCCCACGGGGGGCGGGCTGGGCGCAGCCCGGCCCTGGGGGCGCTCAGGAGCGGCCGATACTCAGGTAGGTGAGGCCGGCCTTCCGCGGCAGCGCCGGGTCGAAGATGTTGCGGCCATCGAAGATGATGCCGCTCTTCAGCTTGGCCTTGATGGCGTCGAAATCGGGGCTGCGGAACTCCTTCCACTCGGTCACGATGAGCAGCGCGTCGGCATCGTCGAGGGCCTGCATCGGCCGCTCGGCGTAGACAAGGCGCGCGTCCTCGCCGAAAACACGGCGGGCTTCGGGCATCGCCACCGGATCGTAGGCGGTGACGGTGGCGCCCCGGCGGAACAGCTCGGCGATGATCACCCGGCTCGGCGCCTCACGCATGTCGTCGGTGTTCGGCTTGAAGGCCAGGCCCCACACGGCAAAATGCTTGCCGGTGAGATCCTCGCCAAAACGCTCGACGACCTTGTCAACGAGCACCAGCTTCTGGGCGTCGTTGGCATCCTCGACGGCGTTGAGCACGCGCAGGTTGTGGCCGGAGTCGGCGCCGGTCTTGATCAGCGCCTTCACGTCCTTCGGGAAGCAGGAGCCACCGTAGCCGCAACCGGCGTACAGAAAGTGATAGCCGATGCGCGGGTCGCTGCCGATGCCGTGGCGCACCAGCTCGATGTCGGCGCCCAGGGTTTCAGCCAGCAGCGCCAGCTCGTTCATGAAGCTGATGCGCGTCGCCAGCATGGCGTTGGCGGCGTATTTGGTGAGCTCGGCGCTGCGCAGATCCATGATCAGCAGCTTCTCGTGGTTGCGCTGGAACGGCGCGTAAAGCGCCTTCATCAGGAAGATCGCCTGGTCGTCCTCGGCGCCGACAACGATGCGGTCGGGGCGCATGAAGTCGTCCACCGCGGCGCCCTCTTTCAGGAACTCGGGGTTGGAGACGACGCTGTAGGGGATGTTCTCGCCCCGGGCGTCGAGCTCGGCGCGCACGGCGGCCTTCACCTTGTCGGCGGTGCCCACCGGCACGGTGCTCTTGTCGACGATCACTTTGTAATCGGTCATGTGGCGGCCGATGGCCCTGGCCGCCGACAGCACGTACTGCAGGTCGGCCGAGCCGTCCTCGTCGGGCGGCGTGCCGACGGCGATGAACTGGATCGTGCCGAACTGGACGGCCTCCTGCACATTGGTGGTGAAGTGCAGGCGGCCGGCCGCCACGTTGCGGGCGACCACCTGGTCGAGGCCCGGCTCGTGGATGGGGATGCCGCCCTCCTTGAGGATCCGGATCTTTTCGGGATCCAGGTCCAGGCAGAGCACGTCGTTGCCCATCTCGGCAAGACAGGCGCCAGACACCAGGCCCACGTAACCGGTACCGACCACGGTGATTTTCATATCTTCGTTCCCAAGATGAATCTAGAAATTGCGCCCGGAAAACCGCAGGCGCGCAGAAATTCGGCGCATGGCCCTGCCCGGGCCAACGCGCCTCAGGGGGCCAGATCGAACTCTTCGGTGCGCTTTGGCGGGTAGGTTTCCCAACCGCCACAGGCCGGACAGCGCCAGTAGAACTGCCGCGCCTTGAAGCCGCAGGTATCGCAACGATAGCGGGCGACGCGGCGGGTGTGCCCGTGCACCAGGCTCTTGACGAGTTCGATGTCGGTGCGCTGCTCGGCCGGCGCGGTAAGCAGCGCGGCCTCGAGCAGCTTGTCGAGCCCGAGCAGCGTGGGGTTGCGGCGCAGCTCGTCGCGGACGAGCTGGTAGGCGACCTGAGGGCCTTCCTTCTGCAGCTCCCACTGGAACAGCGCGTCGAGCAGGTCGAGGGAGGGGTATTTGTCGAGATAGCTGCGCAGGAGCTGGATGCCCTGCTCCAGCTCGCCGAGGCGGCGGTAGGCATCCATGATCCGCTCGGCGACCAGGGCCAGGTAGATCGGGTTCTGCTTCTCCACCATCTTCCAGGCCTCGAGGGCGGCCCGATCGTCACCGCGGGAGGCGCACAGATCACCCATCAGCATGTTGGCGCGCACCGACTTGCGGTTCAGCGCGAGGGCCCGGAGCAGCCCCTCCATCGCCTCGTCGAAGCGGGAGTTGGCCATTGCCGCAGCCGCCAGTTCACAGTGGAAGTTGGCCACTTCCTTTTCCCACAGCACGCCCTCGTGGTGGGGCAGCGCTTCGGCGATCTCAATGGCCTTCTTCCAGTCTTTCTCCTGCTGGTAGATGTCGAGGAGGTTATTGAGGGCGAATTCGTTGAAACGGGTACCACGCAGCTTGACGAAGACCGCCTCGGCCCGATCGAGCAGGCCGGCCTTGAGGAAATCCAGACCGAGCTCGGAGAGCGCGTGCTGACGCTGCTCGTCGGAGAGATCCTCGCGATCGATGAGATTCTGGTGCATCCGGATCGCCCGGTCGGTCTCGCCACGGCGGCGGAACAGGCTACCCAGCGCAAAATGCAGCTCGACGGTCTGGTTGTCGATCTTGACCGCCTCGATAAAGGCGTCGATGGCCTTGTCGGGCTGCTCGTTGAGCAGAAAATTGAGGCCGGTCAGGTAGGTGCGCGGAAGCGCCCGCGACTCCTTGACCACGTGCTTGATGTCGATCCGGGCGGCAAGCCAGCCCAGCACGAAGAACAGCGGAAACGCCAGCAACCACCAGAGTTCGAATTCCATGAGGTCAGTAGGTCTCCGGCAGATCGGGGCCGTGGGCCAGGGGCAACTGGCTGCGCGTTTCGGTGGGCACGACGCGCCCCTTTTCCTCGCGCAGATGGCCGATCTCGCGATGCTGCCGGTAGAGCGTGGCGATGGTCGCCGTCACGCCGATCAACACACCGAGAACCACGAACAGCAGGATCACCAGCACCAGGGGCACATGCCACTGGGTGCCGAAAAAGAAACGCAGGACGACCACGTCGTCATTCTTCACTGCAAACCCGAAGAGCAGCAGGAACAGAAACAGCCGGAAGATCCAGATAAGCAGGCGCATGCCCGAAATTATCCCTGACGTGAACAAAAAAAAGAAGGCGGCTTTCGCCGCCTTCCGTGTCTAGCCAATGGCCACCGGGAAAATGATGCCTGACGGGCCTCAGCCCATCATGTCCACACGTTCCCGCAACTCCTTGCCAGCCTTGAAGTGAGGCACGTATTTCTCGGGCACCTGCACCTTTTCGCCGGACTTCGGATTGCGCCCCACGCGGGGCGGACGGTAATTAAGGGCAAAACTGCCAAAACCGCGGATCTCGATACGATCACCCCGCGACAGGGCGTCGGTCATCGCATCGAGAATCATCTTTACCGCGAACTCGGCGTCCTTCGCGACCAGCTGGGGAAAACGCTCCGCCAGCCGGGCGATGAGCTCCGACTTGGTCATGCCCGAACCGCTTACTTCTGCTCGTTGAGTTTGGCCTTCAGCAGCGCACCCAGGTTGGTGGTGCCGCTGGCAGCGGAACCGCTGTCAGACGCCAGCTTGCTCATCGCTTCGTTCTGCTCGACCTGATCCTTGGCGCGGATCGACAGATTGATGCCGCGGGTCTTGCGATCGACGTTGATGATCAGGGCCTCGACGGAGTCACCGACCTTCAGCAGCAGGGAGAGATCGTCCACACGGTCACGGGAGAACTCGGAAGCGCGCAGATAGCCTTCGACGTCGTCGTTCAGGGCAATCACGGCACCACGGGCATCCACGGTCTTCACGGAGCCATTCACGAGGGTGTTCTTGTCGTGGGTGGCGATGAAGTTGGTGAACGGGTCGCCTTCGAGCTGCTTGATGCCGAGGGAGATACGCTCCTTCTCGACGTCGATGTTCAGCACCACGGCCTCGACTTCGTCGCCCTTCTTGTACTGGCGGACGGCTTCTTCGCCGGTCAGCGACCAGGACAGGTCGGAGAGGTGAACCAGGCCGTCGATGCCGCCTTCCAGGCCGATGAACACGCCGAAGTCGGTCAGGGACTTGATCTGACCACGGACCTTGTCGCCCTTCTTGTGGTTGATCGCGAAATCGTCCCACGGGTTGGACATGCACTGCTTCATGCCCAGGGAGATGCGGCGACGGTCTTCGTCGATCTCGAGGATCATCACTTCGACCTCGTCGCCCAGCTGGACAACCTTGGTCGGGTGGATGTTCTTGTTGGTCCAGTCCATTTCGGAGACGTGCACCAGGCCTTCGATACCCTGCTCGACTTCAACGAATGCGCCGTAGTCGGTGATGTTGGTCACCTTGCCGAACAGGCGGGTGCCCTGCGGGTAACGACGGGAGATGCCGACCCACGGATCTTCGCCCAGCTGCTTGAGGCCCAGGGAGACGCGGTTCTTCTCCTGGTCGAACTTGAGCACCTTGGCTTCGAGCTCGTCACCGACGGACAGGACTTCGGACGGGTGACGCACGCGACGCCAGGCCAGGTCGGTGATGTGCAGCAGGCCGTCGATGCCGCCCAGATCCACGAATGCGCCGTAGTCGGTGATGTTCTTGACGATACCCTTGACGACGGTGCCTTCCTTGAGGGTTTCGAGGAGCTTCTGACGCTCTTCGCCCATGGAGGCTTCCAGCACGGCGCGGCGGGAGACGACGACGTTGTTGCGCTTGCGGTCGAGCTTGATGACGCGGAATTCGAATTCCTTGCCTTCAAACGGAGTGGTGTCCTTGACCGGGCGCATGTCCACCAGCGAACCCGGCAGGAAGGCGCGGATGCCGTTGACCATGACGGTCAGGCCGCCCTTCACCTTGCCGGTGATCATGCCCTTGACGAGGATCGCGTCGTTGAGGGCCTTGTCGAGGTCGTTCCAGGCGGCGATGCGCTTGGCCTTGTCGCGGGAAAGACGCGTCTCGCCGTAGCCGTCCTCAAGCTGCTCGATCGCAACCTGAACGTAGTCACCGATCTGGGCGGTCAGCTCACCGCGGTCGGTACGGAACTCTTCGACGGGGATGTAGCTCTCGGACTTCAGACCGGCATTGACGACCACGAAATTCTGGTCGATGCGCACGACTTCGGCGGTGATGACTTCACCGGCGCGCATTTCCTGGCGATTGAGGGACTCCTCGAACAGCGCGGCAAAGCTATCCTCGAGGGAAACAGGGGTGGCAGTGGACATAGGGAAAAAGAACCTTACAACCGTCGTGAAACGGCTCCTGGTTGAAAAACCTCCAGCGCCCGACCTGGGACTGGAGGACTGAACTTTTGAAACGGGTTACCTGAGTGCGGCAGCTTCGGCCATCACGAAATCAACCGCCTGAACGACGGTCATGTCGGAGGTATCGAGGAGCACCGCATCGTCTTCTTTCCGGAGGGGCGCCACCGCACGCCGGGAATCCCGCTCGTCGCGCTCGCGCAAGTCTTTCAGAAGATCGTCCATGTTAGCAGGCATTCCCTTATCGATCAACTGCTTATAACGGCGATCCGCCCTCGCCTCGGCGGAGGCGGTCAGGAAGATCTTGACCCGGGCATCCGGGAAGATCACCGAGCCCATGTCGCGCCCCTCGCCCACCAGGCCGGGCCCGCGGCGATAGGCGCGCTGACGCCAGAACAGCGCCTCCCGCACGGCCGGCAGCGCGGCAACCCGCGAAGCGCCGACCGAACAGGTCTCGCTGCGGATCGCGTCGCTCACGTCGCGGCCGTCCAGCAGCACCCGGTCGCCCTCGAAGCGTGCCGGCAGCGCCGCCGCCAGGCCGGCCACCGCGGCCTCGTCGTCGAGGGCAACGCCCTTCTCGAGGGCCGCCAGCGCGACGATGCGATACAGCGCGCCGCTGTCGAGGTGGTCGAAGCCCAGCGCCGCGGCGACGCGGGACGCCACCGTGCCCTTGCCCGACGCGGACGGCCCGTCGATGGCGAGCACCGGCACCGGCCGGGTGATGCCGGCGAAGGTCTGGAAGTATTCGGGGAAAGTCTTGTTGACGCACTTCGGGTCGTTGATGCGCACATACGCCCCGCCGAGGGTTGCCAGCGAGAAGCACATGGCGACCCGGTGGTCGTCGTAGGTGTCGATCACCGCCGGACGCAGCTCGGCCGGCGGCGTGACGCGCAGGGCGTCGGGAAACTCCTCGACCGTGGCGCCCAGCTTGCGCAGCTCGGTGGCCATCGCGGCGATGCGGTCGGTCTCCTTGACGCGCCAGCTGCCGATGTTGCGCAGGGTGCTCGGCCCATCGGCAAAGAGCGCCGCAACAGAGAGCGTCATCGCCGCATCGGGGATGTGGTTGAGGTCGAGGTCGAAGGCCTTGAGCTTGCCCGACGCCGGCGCCTGGGCTTCGATCCAGTCGTCGCCCCAGCTGATCTCGGCGCCCATCACGGCCAGCGCGTCGGCAAACTTCACGTCGCCCTGGATGCTCTGGCGGCCAGCCCCGACGACCCGCACCGGCCCACCACCCAGCGCCCCGGCGGCAAGGAAATAGCTGGCCGTCGACGCGTCGCCTTCGACGGCGATCCGCCCCGGCGAGGTGTAGCGCTGGCCGGCCGGCACCGTGAAGCGGCTCCAGCCCTCGCGCTCGACACGCACGCCGAAGCGCTCCATCAGGTTGAGGGTGATCTCGACGTACGGCCGGCTGATCAACTCGCCCTCGACCTCGATGACGAGCGGCTTCTCCCGTGCCACCAGCGGCGCGGCCTGCAGCAGGCCGGTGAGGAACTGGCTCGACACGTTGCCGCGTACGCTCACCCGCTCCGCGCCGAGCAGCGCCGGCTTGAGCGCCAGCGGCGGAAAGCCGGGCTGGCCAAGCCATTCGACCCGGGCGCCCAGCTGCTTGAGGCCATCGACGAGGTCGCCGATCGGGCGCTCGTGCATGCGCGGCACACCAGACAGGCGCACCTCGGCCGCGGCATCGTCACAGCCGGACAGGCAGGCCACGATGGCCGGCACCAGGGTGCGGATGCTGAGCCCCGAGTTGCCGACGAAAATATCGGCCCGGAGCTTCTGGAAACGCCCGCCGCAGCCGGAGACGCGCAGCGCCTCGCCCTCCTCCGCCACGTCGACGCCGAGGGCGACGATCGCGTTGCGCATCACCCGGGTGTCGTCGGAGTCGAGCAGCGCTTCGACCAGGGTGTCACCCTCAGCGAGTGCGGCCAGCAGCAGCACGCGGTTGGAGATGCTCTTGGAGCCGGGCAGGCGCACGCTGCCGGCGGCCTGCAGCATCGGCGGCAGATCGATGAATTCCATGGAAGATCCTTGTGTCACTCGCCCGACGGCGGGGCGGGAAAGGCCTTGTCGGCCCAGGTGTTGCGGGCCCGACTGGCTGCGTCGAAGACCCGCTCGAGGGCCGGGCCGTTGCCCTCCGCCAGCAGGGCGCGCAGGTAAGCGAGCTCGGTGAGATAGGCGTCAAGCTCGGCCAGCAGGGACTGCCGGTTGGCAATGCAGATGTCACGCCACATCTCGGGGTGGCTGCCGGCGACCCGGGTGAAGTCGCGGAAACCACTGGCCGCATAGCTGAAGAGCTGCTCGGCATTGGCCCGCCCGGCCAGGTCGTGAACCAGGCCGAAGGCCAGCAGATGGGGCAGATGGCTGACCGCCGCAAAGACGCGGTCGTGATCCTGCGGGCTCATCTCGTGGAGCACGGCGCCGCAGGCCGCCCACAGCTCGCGCACGCGGGCGATCGCCGCAGGGTTGTTTTCGGGCAGCGGGGTGACGACTACCTTGCGCTCGCGATACAGATCGGCGCGGGCCGCAGTGGGGCCGCTCTTCTCGGCACCGGCGATGGGGTGCGCCGGCACCACGGTGGCGAGCTGCGCGCCAAGGTGGCGGTAGATCGCCTCGATGACGTCGCGCTTGGTGCTGCCCGCGTCGGTGACGATGGTGCCTTCCTGCAGATGGGGTGCGATGGCCGCGGCGATCGCATCCATCTGGCCGACCGGCATGGCGAGCAGCACGAGTTCGGCGCCGTCGAGGGCATCGGCCCAGTCGGTGGCAGCCTCGTCGATGATGCCCAGCGCCCGTGCCGCCGCGAGGGGCTCGGGGCGCCGGCCGATGCCGACGATGCGCTCGACCAGCCCCGCCTGCCGCAGCGCCAGCGCAAAGGAGCCGCCGATCAGCCCGACGCCGCAGATGACCAGCTTGCCGACCTTCTTCACGCCGGCCATGCTCACACCAGGCAGTCGGGCAGAACCTCGAGGAAGCGGGCGTTCTCGCTCTCGAGGCGGATGGACACGCGGAGCCACTCGGGCATGCCGTAGCCGCCGATCGGCCGCACGATCACGCCCTGGGCGAGCAGCGCGGCATTGACCGCCGCACCGTCGCCGACCTTGAAGGTCACGAAGTTGCCGGCAGAGGGGATCCAGTCGAGGCCGAGGCGCTGGAAGCCCTGGGTGAGCTGCGCCATGCCGGCGGCGTTGGCCGCGTAACTGCGTGCCAGGAATTCGTCGTCGAAGAGCGCCGCCGCCGCCGCGGCAAGGCCGACGCTGCACACGTTGAAGGGCTGGCGCACCCGGTTGAGCAGGTCGATGACCGCAGGGTTGCCGAGGCCATAGCCCACCCGCAGGCCGGCCAGGCCGTAAGCCTTCGAGAAGGTGCGGCTCACCAGCAGGTTGGGGAAGCGGGCGATCCAGGCGATCGCATCGTAACGCTGGGCCGGCGCCAGGTATTCGGTGTAGGCCTCGTCGAGCACCACCAGCACGTCGGCCGGCACGCGGCCCATGAAGGCTTCGAGCTCGGGGCCGGCGATGAAGGTGCCGGTGGGGTTGTTCGGGTTGGCGATGAAGACGACCCGGGTGGCCGGCGTGATCGCCGCCAGCATGGCGTCGAGGTCGTGGCCGAAGTTCTTGGCCGGCACCTGGATGCCCCGCGCGCCGGCGGCCTGGGTGGCCAGCGGATAGACGGCGAAGGCATGCTGGGCGAAGACGGCCTCGCGATCGGGGCCGAGGAAGGCACCGGCGACCATCTCGAGCACGTCGTTGGAGCCGTTGCCGAGCACGATCTGGTCAAGCGCCACGCCGTAGCGGCGGCACAGCGCGTCCTTCAGCTCAAAGCCGTTGCCGTCGGGGTAGCGGGCGATGTCGGCAAGGGCACGCTGCATGGCCTCGCGGGTCTTCTCGCCGACGCCGAGGGGGTTCTCGTTGGAGGCGAGCTTGACGATGGATGTTTCGTCCAGGCCCATCTCCCGGGCCAGTTCGGAGATCGGCTTGCCGGGCTGGTAGGGGGAAATGGCCCGGATATGGGCGGGGGCCAGGTCACACAGACGCATCGGTCACTCCAGTCGGGAAATCAGTACACGGCCTGGGGGTAGGAGCCCAGGATCTTGAGATAGGCGGCATCGGCGGCGAGGGCTTCGAGGGCGGTCTTGACTGCAGGTTCGTCGCGGTGCCCTTCGATATCGACGTAGAAGACGTATTCCCATAGCGCCGCGCGGGCCGGACGGGATTCCAGCCGGCTCATGGACACGCCCGCGCTGGCCAGGGGCGCCAGCAGCAGATGCACCGCGCCGGGGCGGTTGGCCGCCGACATGATGAGCGAGGTCTTGTCGGCGCCGCTGGGGCCGGCGTCATGGCGGCCGAGCACGAAGAAACGCGTGGTGTTGTTGGGCTCGTCCTCGATGTTCTCGACGAGGCGCGGCAACTCGTAGCGCTCGGAGGCTGCCTCGCCGGCGATCGCCGCGGCGCCGGGCTCGATGGAGGCCAGCCTTGCGGCCTCGGCATTGCTGCCCACCGAGATCCGCGGCACGCCCGGCAGCGAGCGGTTCAGCCACTCGTGGCACTGGGCCAGCGACTGGGCGTGGGAATACACCTTGGTGATCGCGCCGAGGCCGGTTTCGCGGCTCATCAGGTGCTGGTGGATGCGCAGCACGACCTCGCCGCAGATCTTGAGCGAGGAGCCGAGGAGCAGGTCGAGGGTTCGGCCGACCGCGCCCTCGGTGGAGTTCTCGACCGGCACCACACCATACTGGGCATGGCCGGCTTCGACCTCGCGGAAGACGTCGTCGATGGTGGTCTGCGGGACAAGCCGCGCGGCATGGCCGAAATGCTTGACCGCCGCGCTCTCGGAAAAGGTGCCCAAGGGCCCGAGGAAGGCGATGCCCAGCGGGTTTTCCAGCGACAGGCAGGCCGACATGACCTCGCGGAAGAAGAAGGTGACGCTCTCGTTGGGCAGGGGGCCCTTGTTGAGGTCCTGGATGCGGCGCAGCACCTGGGCCTCGCGCTCCGGGCGGTACACATGGCCGGCCTCGCCGTAGCGGGACTTGATCTGGCCCACGTGCTCGGCACAGCGGGCGCGCTCGTTGAGCAGTGCCAGCAGTTGTGCATCGATGGAATCGATCTGGTCGCGAACCACGCCCAGTTCCTTCAGCATCGCCTCGTTCATGCGGTCTCCTGAAAAGCTGCGCCGCTCACGCCTTGCGGGCGGCGAAATCCTGCATCAAATCCACCAGCGCCTCGACGCCGGCGATGGTCATCGCGTTGTAGAGGGAAGCACGCATGCCGCCCACCGACTTGTGCCCCTTGAGGCCCGACAGCTGCCGGGCCGCAGCTTCGGCCAGAAAGTCGGCATCCAGCGCCGGATTGGCCAGCGTGAAGGGCACGTTCATGCGCGAGCGGCTGGCCACTTCGACCGGGTTAACATAGAAACCGCCGCTGCCGTCGATGGCGCTGTAGAGACGCTTCGCCTTGGCGATGTTGGCCTCTTCGACAGCGGCCAGCCCGCCCTGGGCCTTGAGGTTCTTGAACACCAGGCCCGCCAGGTAGATGCCGAAGGTGGGCGGGGTGTTGAGCATCGAGCCGTGCTCGGCCATCGTCGCAAAGTCCATCACGCTGGGCGTGGTGGGCAGCGCCTGGCCCAGCAGGTCTTCCCGGACGATGACGATGACGAGGCCGGCCGGGCCGATGTTCTTCTGCGCGCCGGCGTAGATCAGGCCGTAACGGGAGACGTCCATCGGGCGCGACAGGATGTGGGAGCTCATGTCGGCCACCAGCGGCACGCCGGCCGGCAGCTCGGGCAGCTCGAACAGCTCGACGCCGTGGATGGTCTCGTTGGTGCAGATGTGGGCGTAGGCGGCCTGGGGGTCGAACTGCAGCTCGTCGGCACGGGGCGCGCGAGTGAAGCGGTCGGCCTCGGTGGAGCCGGCCACCCGCACGCTGCCTGTGCGCTGGGCTTCCTTGTAGGCCTTCTTGGACCATGAGCCGGTGAGCACGTAGTCGGCCGAGCGGCCGGCCAGCAGGTTCATCGGGATCTGAGCGAACTGCTGAGTCGCCCCGCCCTGCAGGAAGAGCACCTTGTAGTTGACCGGGATGCCCATCAGCTCGCGCAGGTCGGCCTCGGCCTCTTCGATGACCCCGGTGAAATCCTTGCCCCGGTGGCTCATCTCCATGATGCTCATGCCCCGGCCGTGCCAGTCGAGGAGTTCGTCGCGCACCTGCTCCAGCACCTCGGTCGGCAACACCGCCGGGCCGGCCGAAAAATTGAAAATCCGCATCGTTGGAATCCTTCCTGCCTCAGTCTGCTCAGGCGTCGGTGCCGGCCTCGCCGCCCACCTCGCCGTCCTCGTGATCTTCCTCGTCGCCCTCGAGAATCTTCTGCACGCCGGAGAGGGTGCTGCCTTCGTCCACCGAGATCAGCGTGACGCCCTGGGTCGCACGGCCCATCTCGCGGATCTCGGAGACGCGGGTGCGCACCAGCACGCCGCCGGTGGTGATCAGCATGATCTGGTCTTTTTCGGTCACCAGGGTGGCGGCGACGACCTTGCCGTTACGGTCGGAGGTCTGGATCGCGATCATGCCCTTGGTGCCGCGGCCGTGGCGGGTGTATTCGCCGATCGGCGTGCGCTTGCCGAAGCCGTTCTCGGTGGCGGTGAGCACGCCTTGCTCTTCGTCGCTGGCGACCAGCATGGCGATCACGGCCTGGCCGTCCTCGAGCATCATGCCGCGCACGCCGCGGGCCTGGCGGCCCATCGGACGGACGTCGTTCTCGCTGAAGCGCACCGCCTTGCCGGCGTCGGAGAACATCATCACGTCGTGCTGGCCGTCGGTGATCGCGACACCGACCAGATAGTCGCCCTCGTCGAGGCCAACAGCGATGATGCCGGCCTTGCGCGGGTTGGCAAAGTCGGTGAGCGGGGTCTTCTTGACGGTGCCCTGGGCCGTCGCCATGAAGATGAAGTGGCCTTCGTCGAACTCCTTGACCGGCAGCACCGCGGTGATCTTTTCGCCCTCGAGGAGCGGGAAGAGATTGACGATGGGCTTGCCGCGGGCGTTGCGGTTGCCTTCCGGCACCTCATAGACCTTGAGCCAGTAGAGCCGGCCGCGGTTCGAGAAGCACAGGATGTGGTCGTGGGTGTTGGCCACGAAGAGCTGGTCGACGAAGTCGTCGTCCTTCACCGCCGCTGCCTGCTTGCCACGGCCGCCACGCTTCTGGGCGCGGTAGTCGGTGAGCGGCTGGCGCTTGAAGTAGCCGGTGTGGGACAGGGTGACCACCATGTCCTGGGGCGCGATGAGGTCTTCGATGTTGATCTCGGCGGTGTTCATCACCACCTCGGAGCGCCGCGGGTCGCCGAACTGCTGCTTGATGGCCGAGAGGTCGTCGCTGATGATCGCGGTGATCCGCTCCGGGCGGGCCAGGATGTCGAGCAGGTCGGCGATGAGCGCCATCACGTCGCGGTATTCGCCGACGATCTTGTCCTGCTCGAGGCCGGTAAGGCGCTGCAAGCGGAGTTCGAGGATGGCCTGGGCCTGGGCCTCGGAGAGCCGGTAGCCCTGGGCCGACAGGCCGTATTCGGGCGCCAGGCCGTCAGGGCGGAAGCTGTCGGAGGTGGCGCGGGCGAGCATCTCCTCAACCAACTGCGAGCGCCACTGGCGCGCCATCAGCGCCCGCTTGGCGTCGGGCGGCGTGGGTGCGGCCTTGATCAGCGCGATGATCTCGTCCACGTTGGACAGCGCCACCGCCAGACCTTCGAGGATGTGGCCGCGCTCGCGGGCCTTGCGCAGTTCGAAGACGGTGCGGCGGGTGATGACCTCGCGGCGGTGGGCCAGGAAGCAGTCGAGCATCTGGCGCAGATCGAGCAGGCGCGGCTTGCCATCGACCAGCGCCACCATGTTCATGCCGAAGGTGTCCTGGAGCTGGGTCTGCTTGAACAGGTTGTTCAGCACCACGTCGGGCATCTCGTTGCGCTTGAGCTCGATCACCATGCGCATGCCCGATTTGTCGGACTCGTCGCGGATGTCGCTGATGCCCTCGATGCGCTTCTCGTTCACCAGCTCGGCGATCTTCTCGATCAGGGTCTTCTTGTTAACCTGGTACGGGATCTCGTCGACGATGATCGCCTGGCGATCGCCCTTGCCGATGTCCTCGAAGTGGGTACGCGCCCGCATGATGACCCGGCCGCGGCCGGTACGGTAGCCTTCCTGAACGCCAGCCAGGCCGTAGATCAGGCCGGCGGTGGGGAAGTCCGGCGCGGGGACGATCTTGATCAGCTCGTCGATGCTGACATCCGGCTCGGCCAGCAGTTTCTGGCAGGCGTCGACAACCTCGACGAGGTTGTGGGGCGGGATGTTGGTCGCCATGCCCACCGCGATGCCGCCGGAGCCGTTGATCAGCAGATTGGGGATGCGCGAGGGCAGCACCAGCGGCTCTTTCTCGGAGCCGTCGTAGTTGGGCCCGAAATCGACGGTTTCCTTGTCGATGTCGGCCAGCAGCTCGTGGCCGATCTTGGCCATCCGGATTTCGGTGTAACGCATCGCCGCCGCGCTGTCGCCGTCAACCGAGCCGAAGTTGCCCTGGCCGTCGACCAGCATGTAGCGCAGCGAAAAGTTCTGGGCCATCCGCACGATGGTGTCGTAGACCGACTGGTCGCCGTGGGGGTGATACTTACCGATCACGTCACCGACGATACGCGCGGATTTCTTGTAGGCCTTGTTCCAGTCGTTACCGAGTTCGTGCATCGCGAAGAGCACGCGACGATGCACCGGCTTCAGGCCATCGCGCACGTCGGGGAGCGCCCGCCCGACGATCACGCTCATCGCGTAATCCAGGTAGGCGTGGCGCATCTCGTCTTCGAGGCTGATGGGGATGGTTTCTTTGGCGAACGGGATCATGGCACCGCGGGAAATCGACTATTCGTCGAAGAGACGAAAAAACGCGATTCTAGCACGCCGCGCCAACCCGTTCCCGCCCGCCCGCTGCGCCCGGCAGCACCGACGCCCCACTGTCCGCGTTGTTATCCGTCGCTGTCGTGTGCTCTAATCCGGCCACGCAAATCACTACGATACGGGTGCCCCAGAAAGCCCCATCGACTCAAGGAGGAAATCCATGAACGCAGCCAGATTCCGCCTCGCATCGGCCACCCTGCTGATGCTTGCCAGCCTGGGCGCCACCGCCCAATCCAAGGATATCGTTGTCGACGGCCAGGGCGAAGTGCCCTACGTCGTCGACCAGCGCAACGTCGTCGCGCGCAGCGGCTTCGACCTGTGCTGGCGCACCGGTTACTGGACGCCTGCCGCCGCAGGCGCCGTCAAGGCCGGCGAACTGCCGGTCGGCTGCCACTGCGACAAGGACGTCGTCGGTGCCGACACCTGCGTCCCGGCCGCCCGTGGCGCCGCCGGCGCCCCCGCAGCGGCCGCGGTCGCCGCCCCGGTGGCCGCCAAGTGCGACTTCAGCGTGAACCTCTCGGCCGACAGCACCTTCGCCTTCAACAAGGCTACCCTGACCGGCTCGGCCAAGGCCACCCTCGACAATGCCGTGATCACCAAGCTCGGCAACTGCGCGGCCATCGACACCCTGATCATCACCGGCCACACCGACCGCCTGGGCTCCCAGGGCTATAACCAGAAGCTGTCCGAAAAGCGCGCCGACGCCGTCAAGGCCTACCTGCTCACCAAGGGCGTGAAGGCCGCCAACGTCGAGACCATGGGCGCCGGCAAGACCCAGCCGATCAAGGGCTGCGACGACAAGCTCGGCCGCAAGAAGCTGATCGAATGCCTCGCCCCCAACCGCCGCGTCACCGTGGACGTCAAGGGCCCCGCCAAGTAAGCTCGGCTCGCCCTGGCTTTTGCCCCAAAACCCCGCCACGGCGGGGTTTTTCATGTCCCGGACCTCACCACCATGACGCCGACACCGGTCGACCTCCTCATCGAAGCCCGCTGGATCATCCCCGTCGAGCCCGCCGACACAACCCTCGAGCACCATAGCGTCGCCGTCCGCGACGGCCGCATCGTCGCCGTGCTGCCCACCGCCGAAGCACGCCTGCGTTACATCGCCGCCGAAACCGTCAGCCTGCCCGAACACATCCTGACGCCCGGCCTCATCAACCTCCATTGCCATGCCGCAATGACCTTGATGCGCGGCCTCGCCGACGATCTGCCGCTGATGCGCTGGCTGCAGGAGGCCATCTGGCCCACCGAGGCGCGCCACGTCTCCACCGCCTTCGTCCGTGACGGCAGCCTGCTGGCCGCCGCCGAAATGCTGCGCGGCGGCATCACCACCTGCAACGACATGTATTTCTACCCGGAGGCCACCGCCGAAGCCTTCGACCGCGTCGGCCTGCGGGCCGTCCTCGGGATCACCGTCATCGAGTTCCCGTCCCAGTACGCCTCCGACGCCGAAGACTACCTCCACAAGGGGCTCGCCACCTTCGACGCCTGGCGCGACCACCCGCTGATCCGCTTCGCCCTCGCCCCCCACGCCCCCTACACCGTCGGCGATGCAAGCCTCGAACGCATCGCCTCGCTGGCCGACGAGCTCGAACTTCCCATCCACATCCACATCCACGAAACCCGCCAGGAGATCGAGGACAGCCTGCGCAGCTGCGGGCAGCGGCCGATCACCCGGCTCGAGACCCTCGGACTCCTCGGCCCCAGCCTGATCGGCGTACACGCCGTGCACCTCGACGACGGCGACATCGAACGACTCGCCCTCCACGGCTGCTCGGTCGCCCACTGCCCGACCTCCAACATGAAGCTCGCCAGCGGCGCGGCGCCGGTCGCCCGGCTCCTCGACAAGGGCCTCAACGTCGGCCTCGGCACCGACGGCGCCGCCAGCAACAACCGCCTCGACCTCTTCCGCGAGATGCAGCAGGCCAGCCTGCTGGCCAAGCTCGGCACCGGCGACGCCGCCGCCCTGCCCGCCCACCGCGCCCTGCGCATGGCCACCCTCGATGGCGCCCGCGCCCTCGGTCTCGACCACGAGATCGGCTCGCTTTGCGCCGGCAAGGCTGCCGACATCTGCGCCATCCGCATCGCCGACCCCGACGCCCTGCCCTGCTTCCACCCCGTCTCGCACCTCCTCCACGTACTCGGCCGCCATGATGTTTCGGACGTCTGGGTAGCTGGACAACGGCGTTTGCAAGGTGGCAGACTGTTGCAAATAACCAACACGGAGCTATTGAGCACGGCCCGGCTATGGCAGAATAGGCTCCGCCAATGAATTGGATATGCTGCCTGAGTTCATCACGAGCTCCAGCACGATTTAAGAATTTTCCGGTTCTACCCCTTTGCCTTGCGACGAGGAAAACGATGATCAAACAAGCCAAAAAACAACTGCTGATGGCCGCCGCGATGGCCGCCCTCGGCCTGTCTGCCTCCGCCAGCTTCGCCAAAGACATCGTCGTTGATACGAAAGGCGAAGTGCCTTACGTGATCGACGCACGTAATGTCGTGGCTCGCAGCGGTACCGACCTGTGCTGGCGCACCGGCTACTGGACCCCGGCCGCTGCCACCAACACCATGGCTGGCAACCTGCCGGTCGGCTGCGAGTGCGACAAGGACGTCGTCCCGGCCGACAAGTGCGTCGTCGCTGCTCCGGCCGCTGGCGCCCGCGCCGCCGCCCCGGCTGCCGTCGCCCCGGTTGGCGAAAAGGTCAAGCTGGCCGCCGACACCCTGTTCGAGTTCAACAAGGCTGTCCTGCTGCCCGCCGGCAAGTCCAAGCTTGACGACCTGGCCGCCAAGTCCAAGAACATGAAGCTGGAAGTCATCCTGGCCGTTGGCCACACCGACCGTATCGGTGGCGATGCCTACAACCAGAAGCTCTCCGAGAAGCGTGCCGCCGCCGTCAAGACCTACCTGGTCGGCAAGGGCGTCGAAGCCAACCGCGTTTACACCGAAGGCAAGGGCGAGAAGCAGCCCGTGACCACCGGCAAGTGCAACAATCTCGGCAAGGACAGCGGCAAGAACAAGAAGCTGGTCGAGTGCCTGCAGCCGGACCGTCGCGTCGAAATCGAAGTGATCGGCACCAAGTAATCCGCCATCCTTCTGGCTTCGCGTCAGTCGTCAAAAAGCCCTGCCCTGCAGGGCTTTTTGTTTTTCGGCGGCCGTGACCCGCACGGGGCTATCGCAATACAATCGCAACCTGCCCACTCAATTTCCGGATGCTGTTTCATGAACGCCGATCCCGCCGAACTGCAGAAATTCAGTGACCTCGCCCACCGCTGGTGGGACCCCGAATCCGAATTCAAACCGCTCCACCAGATCAACCCCCTGCGCCTCGACTGGATCGACGACAACGCCCGCATCGCCGGCAAGAAGGTCGTCGACATCGGCTGCGGCGGCGGCATCCTGGCCGAATCCATGGCCGCCAGAGGCGCCCTCGTCACCGGCATCGACCTGTCCGAAAAAGCCCTCGGCGTCGCCCGGCTACACCTCTTCGAGAGTGGCCAGCAGGTGGATTACCGCCACATCTCCGCCGAAGAACTGGCCAGCAACGCCCCCGCCAGCTTCGACGTGGTGACCTGCATGGAAATGCTCGAACACGTCCCCGACCCCGCAAGCACCATCCGCGCCTGCGCCACGCTGGTCAAACCAGGCGGCAGCGTCTTCTTCTCGACCCTCAACCGCAACCTCAAGGCCTACCTGATGGCCGTGGTCGGCGCCGAGTACATCCTCAACCTCCTCCCCCGCGGCACCCACGAGTACGCCAAGTTCATCAAGCCGTCCGAACTCGCCCGCTACGTGCGCGAGGCCGGCCTGGACGTCGAGGAACTCATCGGGATGCAGTACAACCCCATCAGCAAGGTCTATTCCCTCGGTCGCGACACTGACGTCAACTACCTGATGCGCACCACCCGGAATGGCTGAGGCCGTCTTCTTCGATCTCGATGGCACCCTCGCGGACACCGCCCCCGACCTGGCAGGCATCCTCAACCAGTTGCAGCAGGAGCACGGGCTCGAGCCCACGCCCTTCGCCCAACTCCGCCCCCAGGTCTCCCATGGCGTGCGCGGCATGCTCGGCGCCGGCTTCGGACTGGCACCCGACGCAGCCGCCTACGCGCCCCTCGCCGCACGCTTCCTCGAACTTTACGCGGGCGCCCTGTGCGTCGAGACCCGGCTCTTCGACGGCATGGCGGCGCTGCTCGACGGCCTCGACGAACAGCGCATCCCCTGGGGCGTCGTGACCAACAAGGCCGAACGCCTGGCCCGCCCCATCGTCAGCGCCCTCGGCCTCGCCGGGCGCTGCGCCTGCGTGGTTGGCGGCGACACCGCCGCCCGCCCCAAGCCCTTCCCCGACCCGCTGCTCCACGCCTGCGCCCACACCGGCGTCGAGGCCACCCGCTGCCTCTACATCGGCGACGACATCCGCGACATCCTCGCCGGCAAGGCTGCCGGCATGGGCACCGTCGCAGCCGCCTACGGCTATCTCGGCAGCGCCGAGCCCATCGACGCCTGGCAGGCCGACGTGATCATCCAGCACCCCATGGAAATCCTCGCGTTTCTGGGAAATCGCTGATCGCGTGGTATGATTCGGAACGTTTCGGCGATTGCCGGGACAAACCAAAGCAGCAAACTGGGGCCGACTTGGCTTCGACGTGGGTTGCGAAGCAGATCAGTGCATACCGAGGACCAGTCACCTCGTAAATCAACTGGAAAACTACAAACGCCAACGACGAGCGTTTCGCTCTGGCCGCCTAAGGCCTAAGCCACTGCACTGATTCGTTCCTGGGTCAGGTGGGGTCAAACCCGATGCAGTGTCATTTACAGGAACTAGCAACGGTCCGGGTTACTTGGGCCCGCGCGAAATTCAAGGTGACTCGCCTGGTGTCGGCCTGCCGACTGGCTAAACCCCGGGTTAAATCCAAGTAGGTCGGCTAAGTATGTAGAACTGACTGTAGAGGACTTGCGGACGGGGGTTCGATTCCCCCCGGCTCCACCAAGAACGATTCCGGAGTGTTCCGGACAAAGCCGGGAAAGCCAAGTAAAATAAGGCTTTCCCGGCTTTTTTTATCCTTACAGTTCTGGCACGTTCCAGTCAAAGCCGGCCGCTCGTGGGGGTAGATTCTGGGGTATCTCGGGGGTACACCCCCAGCGATACCCCCAAGGCGGGGATACCCCCAGCCGGAGATACCCCCATGCCGCTGACCGAAACCCAGATCAAGGCCCTCAAGCCTGGCGAGAAGGCCCGCAAGGTGGCCGACGAAAAAGGGCTTTACCTTCTGGTTCAACCCGGTGGCGGCAAGCTGTGGCGACTCAAGTACCGAGTCGAGGGCAAAGAGAAGCTGCTGGCCCTGGGCGCCTACCCCGATGTTTCCCTCAAGATGGCTCGAGAGCGCCGGGACGAAGCCCGCCGGCTGCTGGCCGATGGCATTGACCCCAGCGAACATCGCAAGGCCCACAAAGCATCCCGCGAAGACGCCCAGGCCAACAGTTTCGAAGCCATCGCCCGGGAGTGGTTCACCAAGATGCTGCCCACCTGGGTGCCTGGCCACGCCGACAAGATCCTGCGGCGCCTGGAGCGTGACGTGTTTCCCTGGATCGGCAGCAAGCCAGTTGCCGAAGTCTCTGCCCCCGACCTGCTCTCCGTAGCCCGCCGCATCGAGGCCCGCGGACGCCTGGAGACGGCCCACCGAGCCCTGCAGAACTGCGGGCAGGTCTTTCGCTACGCCGTGGCCACCGGCCGTGCCGAGCGCGACCCGACTGGAGATCTGCGGGGCGCCCTGCCCCCGACCCGAGAAAAGCACATGGCCGCGATCACCGACCCTGTCGAGGTGGGCGCCCTCCTCCGTGCCATCGATGCCTTCCGGGGCACGCTGATCGTTCAATCCGCCTTGAAGCTGTCGGCACTGGTGTTCGTCCGGCCTAGCGAGCTGCGACAGGCCGAGTGGTCAGAGATCGATCTCGAAAAGGGCGAGTGGAACATCCCGGCCAGGAGGATGAAGGGCTGGACCCGCAAGGGCATCACCACGCCGCACCTTGTCCCCCTCGCGCCCCAGGCTGTGGCGATCCTGCAAGACTTGCAACCGCTCACCGGCCGCGGCTTACACGTGTTTGCCGGCCGTGACCCCAGGAAGCCCATGAGCGAGGCCGCCGTGAATGCTGCCCTTCGCCGCATGGGCTACGACACCAAAACCGAGATGACCGGGCACGGCTTCCGTGCCATGGCCCGGACGATTCTTCACGAAGAGCTTGGTGTTGATCGGGAGGTGATCGAACACCAACTGGCCCACGCCGTCCCCGATGCCTTGGGCACAGCCTACAACCGAACGAAGTTCATCAAGGACCGGCGCCGGATGATGGATCTGTGGGCGGACTATCTGGGGCGGCTCAAGGCTGGGGGTGCGGTGATAGAACTGAATGAACGGGGGGCTGCATGATCAAAACGACTTTCGTTACTTTGGCGAAGGCGGCGGAACGGCTTGGCTCCGATGAGACTGAGCTGCTTATTGCGTGCATAGAAGATCGGATTCGCATTTATGGGCTTGTTCAAGGGGATATATGTGCCACCCCTTGGGGGGTGAATGAGCAAGGGAATTGGATTGCGCTATCTGAACCAGCTCGCTACACGAAAGCGTTTGCGATGATTTCCGGGGGGGGGCGCAAAAGACATGCTGGTCTGCGGGTTCTCACTATTTGGCGGTTTATTGGAAGTTGATGGTGACGGCGTGGAATGGAACAACGAGGGTGATATGTCTGGTGATGGGTTCTTGCCGCAACGTGCTGAACGCCACCTTCTGTTCATGAAATCGGAGCATTTGGATAACTGGCTAAGGTTCAGCGGGGTACCCACGTCGGATGGCCGAAGGGCACGCGTACCAAAGGACGGGAACCGCGACTTCCGCTCCAATCGGCTCGCTTTTCTCAATCAAGCCTCTGACAAGTTCTGGGGCAATGCGGACAAAAACAACCCCGCCACCCATCCGTCTAACTCCCGGGTGAAAGAGTTTCTGGAAAAAAATGGATTTTCAGGGTCTTTGGCTGAAAAAGGCGCTTCTATCATCCGCCCTGATTGGGCTCATCTGGGGCGAAAGCCGGATTCATGAAGTATTGCTTTATTAAAGCAACCTTGAACCCACCACCCCACCCCCAGGGGTAAGTCATTGAAGGGCAATCTTATTTGTGCCCTTTTTTGACCAAACGAGCGGCGGGTACACCCGTAAAGGTGACCCCCTTTAGGTTTCCTGTAGCAGACAACATCGCTCTAATTCTTGCCATGTGCTCCGGGCCGTTCCGGAGCGATCCGACAGGATGCAAACACATGGCAAAGAAAGTCACCGGCGCCCTGGATGTCCCTCTCGTAATCCTTCGCCGCCCCGAAGTCGAAGCCCGTACCGGGCTTGGCTGCTCCACGATTTACGACGGCATCAAAGCCGGCACGTTTCCCGCCCCTATTCAGCTTGGCCCCAAATCTGTCGGCTGGGTTGAATCGGAGATCAACGCATGGCTTGCCGCTCGCATTGCGGCCCGTGATGCCACCCGAAGCACGTCGCGAAACGGGGGCCAGTAATGCCCCGGAAGAAACGGACCACGGCAAGCGGGTCCCCGTTGTCGCTCATCGGTTCTCGTCTGGCCGAAGATCTGCGGGAAGCCGATGAGCTGGCGGCCGCGATCAACTCCAGGGCGAGCCCGGAAGACCGCCTGCAAATAGCCCTCTGGCTGGCAGTCGAGCGCCTGAACCGCACGATTCAAGCGGCCGCCCCCGCCCCCTGGGAGTTCAGCAGGGAGGCCACCTACGACAAGGCGCGCACCATTGGTGTTGCGCCTGCCACTGGAGAGTGCTGGCAAGCCCTCGCCCAGCGCCTAAAGCAGGTTCGGGGTGGCCCGCGGAATGATCGATACCGCATCGATCCTGGCCCAGTTCCGCCAGGCTGCCGAGGCCCGCGGCCTCCTGCTCCCCGACCACCTCGACGCTGACGGCAAGCTCCATCGCTGCGAGCTCCGGGACGGCCCCAAGGGCAAGAAGGATGGCGCCTACCTGCTGCACCTGGATGGTGTGCCGGCCGGTGGCTTCCAGAACTTCAAGGACGGCATCGAGTGGGAGAACTGGCGGGCCGACATTGGCCGCCAACTCACCCCCGAAGAGGAGGCCGCCAGCCGTGCCCGGATCGAAGCCCAGCGGGTTGCCCGCGAGGCCGAAGCCAAGGCCAAGCGGGACAAGGCACGCCGCAAGGCAAACGCGATCTGGAACAACGCCACGCCGGCCCCGGACGATCACCCCTATCTGCTCCGCAAGGGTGTGCTGGCCCATGGCCTGCGCGTGGGATCGTGGCCCAAGTGGCAGGAGGTGCGCCCCGGTGAGTGGCGAGAGGAGCGCATCCCCGGCGCCTTGCTGGTGCCCATGCGCAGC
>Ga0075163_10001965_pt1 | contig 27701 bp, 19 predicted proteins | sample JI1023141ADNA_FD_71478 | JGI IMG/M metagenome (GOLD analysis project Ga0075163, IMG submission 71478) | Wastewater effluent complex algal communities from Wisconsin, to seasonally profile nutrient transformation and Carbon sequestration -... | ecosystem: Engineered > WWTP > Effluent > Algae...
TTGATCAGCGCTCTCCCTTCGTCGGGCACGTGCGGATCTTGCCGACCCCACACCATCATCAGCTCCCCTCGGATGTCTCCCGCACGCGCGAGCGAGTCATCGCCCTGACCGAGCGAGCCCTTGTGGATATCGGTGGCGTAGAAGCACGCGGTCGCGCGGACATCGGGCTGCATCGCCGCGCGAAACGCGAGGTGGCCGCCGATGCAGATGCCCATCGCGCCGAGCGCGCCGTTGCAGTGCGGTGAGGCCTTGAGGAGATCGAGCACCGCGCGCGCGTCGCTGTCGTGCGCGGCCACCGGCTTGGTGACCTTGAGCTCGTTGCCGCGATCGGTGCCCGCCTTGTCGTAGGCGAGCACGGTGCCCGGCGCCTCGTACTCGTGAAAGATCTCGGGAACCGCGACCAGGAAGCCGAGGCCGGCGAGCATGTTCGCGGTGCGATGGATCGGCGCGGTGCGCTGGAAGATCTCGCTGTACAGCACGACGCCGGGATACCGGTCGGGCCCCGCGGTCCCCTGCGCCGGCACCGGCCGGTACAGGTACGTCCGCATCGGGCCGGTCGGGGTGGCGAGGTCGACGGGCGGATCTTCTACGAGCAACATCCGCCGACGCTACCAACCTGGCGAAACGCGTTGCCGTTCGGTACGAACAAAACTCCGTGAATTGGTCGGGCTGCCGACGCTGTTCGAGGCGAACTGACGCCTCCGATCGAAGTCGTCCCGCTGCACGCGTGTTGCGCGGTGCGTGATATTGATCTGCGCGTGCATCCACGCGTCGGCGACAGCTTCCTGTGCGAGCCCGCGAAGACGCTCGTGCTGCCGGCTGGCTTCCGCTTTCACCACGGCCAGGTGATCGCGCCGTTCACGATCGTCTACGAGACGTTCGGCGAGCTCGACGCGGCACGCAGCAACGCGATCCTGGTCTGCCACGCGCTCTCCCCCGGTGCGCACGCCGCGGGCAAGTACGCCGCCGACGACCCGAAGCCCGGGTGGTGGGACGGCCTCATCGGCTTCGACAAGGGCATCGATCTCGCGCGCTGGTTCGTGGTCTGCGTCAACTTCCCCGGCTCGCCGTGGGGCACCACCGCACCCCAAACCACGGATCCCGAGACGCAGACGCCGTACGGGTCGAGGTATCCGTGGGTCACCGTCGAGGACATGGTCGAATCGCAGCGGCTGGTCGCCGATCACCTCGGGATCGATCAGTTCGCGGCGATCGCGGGGAGCTCGCTCGGCGGCATGGAGGTGTTGATGTGGACGGCGCTGCATCCCCAGCGCACGCGCTCGATCATCTGCATGGCCGCGGCGGCGGCGGTGCCGGTCGCGAGCGTCGCGTGGCACCTGATCGGCCGCAAGCTGATCCAGGCCGACCCCGCATTCAACGGCGGCGATTACTACGACCGCAAGGACAACCTCCGCGGCCTGGAGCTGGCGCGCATGGTCGGGCACATGACGTACCTCTCCGAGCAGGCGATGGAGCGCAAGTTCGGACGCCGTCGTCGCGGCGGCACGCGCCAGTTCGAGGTCGATTCGTACCTCGAGCACCAGGCGCAGCGGTTCGCCGGCGCCTACGACGCGAACTCGTACATCCGCGTGCAAGCCGCGATGGACGAGATGGATCTCGAGGAACAGTTCGGCTCGCTCGCGAAGGCGTTCGCCGGCTTTCGCGGCAAGGCGCTGCTGATCTCGTTCGACACCGACTGGCTGTTCCCGTCGAAGGAGGTCACGCGGATCCACGAGGCGATGCACGACGCGCGGCACCTCGTGATCTCCACCCCGAACGGGCACGACGCGTTCCTCGTCGACTACCACCTGGTGAACCCACCGGTGCGCGAGTTCCTCGCTAGCCTGTAGGGAACGTGCGATCGAGCCAGTCCTGGGTGCACTTCGTCATCACGGGCATCTCCTTGTCGAAGGCCTCGAGGATGCCGCGCTCGATCTTGCCGCCGATCAGCGGCATCCCCGCGGTGATCGTCCCCGCGTAGGTGCGCGTGACCTGGTGGTCGCCGACCTGCGCGAGCTGGTAGCTCGCGTCGATGTGGACCCGCCCCTTGAGGATCTGCGGCACCACCGACGACTCGATCAGGCTGTCGCTGCGCCGGATCATCGTCTCGAGGAAGGTCAGCCGACCGTGTTCGACAAACGGCTTCGCGATCAACGGGATCGGGCGCGTCGACGCGACCTTCCACACGGTCTTGCGGACTCCCTCCGTGGTGGCGTCCTCGACGACGACCCGGTCGGTCAGCTGCGACAGCTTGTCCTGCGATGCGTTGTGGTCGGCATCCCAGTACGCCTTCAACAGCGCCGCGACCGACGGTGCGCGGTAGGTGTGCTCGAACTTGAACTGCGTGCCCATGTGGACTCTTTCTACCCCGGGAGTAGGTAGTACGACCCTGCCGGGCCGGAGGCCGACAATACCTGTCAGGCGGGTCCCCACGCGGGTTTGCCGGGGTGTTAGCGTCGCGCCATGGCGACCAATCAACCTCCCCCGAACTACGGATTCAGCGATCAACCCGGTGCACCGCAGGGCTACCCCGGCGGCGCGCCGATGGCTCCTCCGCAGGGGAACGGCATGGCGGTCGCCGGCCTCGTGCTCGGCATCATCGCGCTCGTCCTGTCGTGGACGACCTGGCCCGCGTGGCTCCTCGGCATCCTCGGCATCATCTTCGGTGCGCTCGGCATCTCGAAGGCGAACAAGATCGGCGGCAAGGGCAAGGGCATGGCGATCGCCGGCCTCGTGTGCTCGATCGTCGGGATCATCATCGGTGTCATCGTGTTCGTCCTCGTCCTGCGGGCCGTCAAGAACTTCGACCGCGAGTTCGAGCGTGAGTGGAAGCGCAAGGGCGAGCTCAACGTCCAGCCCGACACGCGCACGCAGGCGGATCGCACGATGCCCGCCCCGCTCCCGTTCGTCTAAGCCTCAGAGCGACTCGAAGAACGTCGCCGTCAGCACTTCCATCGCCGAGCAGGTCGCGCCTTCCGCGGCCTGCTGCGCCGCGGTGGTCGAGCAGAAGCCGTCCTCGGCGGGATAGTCCGCGGCGATCTTGATCGCCTGCTCGAGGCGAAGCGAGTCGTCGGCGATCGTCAGCACCGACGTGCTGAGCTCCGCTTCGCGGCAGATGTCACCGTCGCCGAACCCCGAGGTGACACTCGCACCGGTCAGCGCGCCGTTCTGGCCGACGCCGGTCAACGTGAACGAGAAGTCGATCGTGAAGCCCTCACCGGCCTTGCTCGCGGCGACCTTGTCGCGGCAGTCCGCGGCCGACGCGCACGACACGATGTTGAGGTACGGGTGGCCGAGCACCTCGCCGCTGAACACCGCGGCGAACCGATCGCCGCCGAGCAGCGAGTCGCCGCCCGGGGTGCACGATGCATCGTTTCGCGTATGCGATTGCACGCGGTAGATGCCTTCGATGCCCGCCGCCGTGTCCTCGAAGTCCGAGGTGCCGCCGCTGGAGGTACACGCCGTCAAAGCCAAGCCAATCATCGCGAGGAGCTTCATGCTCTCGGTGTTCAGCAAGCGTCAGGCCGAGCGACGGATCGCGGGGTTGACGGCGATCGCGCGGCGGCTCGTGAACGGCGAGTCACGGGGCGTGGCGCGTTCTCACATCCTCAACAATCCGAGGCTGTTACTGCCAGTCCACAGCTGTGGACTCGCTGTCCACACCGCTACAGGCAGCGCTGATTGGTGTGCAGCACCTCGCCGAGGTTCGGCGGCACCGGCAGGTTCGACTTCGTCATCGACCCCGAGAACTCCTCGACGTTCGGCAGCTTGAGCCGCGTGTTGTTCTTGCGCTCGCGACCCATCGTCGAGGCGCGGCGACCGTCGTAGTCGTGCGCCGGGAACACCGCGAGATCGTCGGGCAGCGCGAGCAGCCGCTGCAGCGAGTGGAACATCGACGCCGAATCGCCGGTCGGCAGATCGGTGCGACCACAGCCGCCGATCAGCAGCGTGTCGCCGGTCAGCACGCGATCCGGCAACACGAGGCACACCGAGTCGTTGGTGTGGCCCGGCGTGGCGATCACCTCGATCTTCAAGCGACCGAGCTCGATGATGTCGCCGTCGGACAGGCCGCGATCGACGCACGCCACCGTGGTGCCGGCGTGCATCAGGATCTTCGCGCCGGTCAGATCCTTGAGCCGCGGCGAGCCCGACAGGTGATCCGCGTGCGTGTGGGTCTCGATCGTGTAGACGAGCTGGTAGCGCTTCGCCTGCAGGATGTCCAAGTAGTCGTCGACCTTCTCGCGCAGCGGATCGACGATCGCCGCCTGCTTGGTCTCGGGGTCCGCGATCAGGTAGCTGCGGCAGCCGCCGTCGGGCTGCAGGATCTCGAACTCGTAGCCGCGCGGTGCGCCGACCTCCTCGCCCATCGAGTACGCCTCCTCGTGGGTCGCTTCCATCCAGCGATCCGCGCAGCGCCCGGCGAACTCGGCCGACATCTCCTCGCCCTTGGTGCGGTAGCGGCCCACCCACTTGCGAGCGCGCACCTTGCCGACGTACTCGATCAGGCGATCGACGTCGGTCTCGTCGTTGTAGAGGCCGACCGACGCGCGCACCGCACCGCTCGGCGGCGCGCCATCGATCAGCATCTTGTACGACGGGCTGCTCAGCAGGCGATCCATGTACATGTGCGCGCAGAACCGGCCGGAGCGCACGGCGAGCCCGCCCTCCTCGGAGAGCACCGCAGCGGCGAGCAGCTCGGAGACGCCCTCGACGTTGAACGACACCACGCCGAGCCGGTCCTGCGCCTTCGGCGGGCCGTACACGGTGATGCCGCCGACCTGCTCGAGCCCGTCGAGGATCCGCTGCGTCAGCTTGATCTCGTGCTTGCGGATCTCCGGCAGGCCGATCGCCTGGAGGAACAGCAGCGAGCGCGCCATCGCCACCACGCCGGCGACGTTCGGCGTCCCGCCGTGATGGCGATCCGGCGCCGCCATGTACTCGACCTCGCGCGCGTTGACGGCCATCGCCGTGCCACCACCGGGCATGTACGGCGGCGCGGCATCGAACACGCTGCGCGGGCCGTAGAGGAAGCCGGCGCCGAACGGCGCGTACGCCTTGTGGCCCGCCGCGGCGACGAAGTCGAGGTGCTCGGGATCGTCGGGCGTCTTGACGTCGAGCTTGTTGCGCGCGAGTGCCTGTGCGGCGTCGACCATGATCAGCGCGCCGGCCTCGTGCGCCATCCGGGCGATCGCGTGGATGTCGGGCATCGCGCCGGTGATGTTCGAGCCGGCGGTGACGCACACGAGCTTGACCTCGTGCTGGCGGAGCAGCTCCTGCATGTGGCCGAGATCGAGCGTGCCGTCGTCGGTGACGCGACAGCGCAGCGGCATGCCGCGCCGGCGGTGGGTCAGCTCGTTCGAGTGGTGCTCCATCTCCGTCGTGATCACGCGGCCGGGGCGGTCCGCCATCACGTGGCTACACAGATCGATCGCGTGCGTGGTGTTGTTGGTGAACACCACGCAGCCCTTGCGCAGCTCGGCACCGATGAAGTCGGCGACGATGTAGTAGGCCTCCTCGAACCGCTCGGTCGCCTTGCGCGACAACAGGTGGGTGCCGCGATGAACGTTCGCGTACTCGCGCTCCATGAACTCGACGAACGCCGCGAGCACCGTGTGGGGTGCGTGGGTGGACGCTGCGTGATCGAGGTAGACGAGCGGCCGCTCTCCCGAGCCGAGCACCGGCACGTGACGCCCGACGATCGCGAACTCGCGACGGACCTCGTTCCAGTCGAGCTTGGCGTTGGGCAACCGGCACGCCGCCAGGCTGCCCGACACCTCGAGGCCCATGTGCCGCCAGCGCTCGAGGCCGCCGGCCAGGCTCTTGACGTTGGTGTAGCCGAGCTGCTGCAAGGTGTCGCAGACCAGCGCGCTGCGCTCGCCGCTCGCCGAGTAGACGACCACCGATGCATCCTTCGAGGCGACGTGCTCGCCGATGTGACGCTCGACCACGCCGCGGGGCACCGCGACCGCGCCGGGCAACATGCACGCGCGGGTCTCGTCGCTCTCGCGAACATCGAGCACGATCGCGCCCCCGAGCTGGAGCTCCTCACAGGTGACCTCGCTGATCCGCGAGCGCGCCTCGCGAACCAGATCCTTGAACGTGCGCTGCATGCGTTTCGGTATACCTGATAGGTTGCACGCCGTGATCGCGGACTCCGTGTTGGATCTCGTCGGTGGAACACCGATGGTGAAGTTGCGACGGATGGCATCCGGTATGGCGGATGTTCTGCTCAAGCTGGAGAGCCACAACCCCGCGGGCTCGGTGAAGGATCGGGCGTGCCTGGCGATGATCGAGGCCGCCGAGCGCGACGGGACGCTCAAGCCGGGCGACACCATCGTCGAGGCCACCAGCGGCAACACCGGCATCGGCCTCGCCCTGGTCGCCGCGGTCAAGGGCTACCGCCTGATCGTGTGCATGCCCGACGACGCCTCGATCGAGCGCCGCACCCTGCTCGCGCACTACGGCGCCGACGTCGTGCTGACGCCCGCCCGCAAGCTGATGACCGGCGCCGTCCAGCGCGCCCGCGAGATCGCCGCGAAGAACCCCAACTGCTTCATGCCGCTGCAGTTCGAGAACCTGGCGAACCCCGCCGCCCACCGCGCCGCCACCGCCGAGGAGATCCTCCGCGACACCGAGGGCAAGCTCGACGCGTTCGTCGCCGGCGTCGGCACCGGCGGCACGATCACCGGCGTCGGCTCGCGCCTCAAGCAAGACGTCCCGAACATCCAGATCATCGCCGTCGAGCCCGCCGCCTCCGCGATGCTGTCCGGAGGCACGCCCGGCACCCACGCGATCCAGGGCATCGGCGCCGGCTTCGTGCCGCGCGTCCTCGATCGCAAGCTGCTCGACCGCGTCCTGCAGTGCGACGACAAGACGGCGATCGCGTTCGCCCGCCGCCTCGCCCGTGAAGAGGGCATCAGCGCCGGCCCCTCCGGTGGTGCCGCGGCGTGGGCCGCGATCGAGGTGGCGAAGACCCTCGGCCCCGGCAAGCGGGTGGTCTCGATCATCCCCGACAACTGGGACCGCTACCAAAGCGTCGACGCGCCGGATCGGCTGGACTTCATCATTTGACGGGGAGTGCCAAGGTCCCCGGGCTGCTGCTCACCACCGCGATCGCGATCGCGGCGTACGAGCTGCACGGCCTGACGGACCTCCCGATCGATTCGATGCTGATCGCGATCGTGATCGGCATGCTCGTGCGCAACACGATCGGCTTGCCCGGGCGCTTCGTCCCGGGGGTGCGAGCCTCGGTGATGTCGCTGACCTCGATCGGCATCGTGCTGATGGGCGCGAAGCTCGACTTCCACGACATGGCGCGCACGTCGACGGCGGCGCTGCTGATCAGCGTGGTGTGCGTCGGGGTCGCGCTCGTCCTCACGATCGCGATGTGCCGGAAGCTGGGCGTCAGCGACAAGCTCGGCACGCTGATCGGGATCGGCACCGCGATCTGCGGCAGCTCCGCGATCGCCGTCGCCGCGCCGGTGATCGAGGCCGACGAGCGCGACACCGCGTTCGCGATCACCACGGTGACGCTGTTCGGCATGCTCGCGGTGTTCGTGCTGCCGCTGCTCGGGCACGCGATGAACCTCGACGAGCAGCAGTTCGGCGTGTGGGCCGGCACCTCGGTGCACGCCGTGCCGCAGGTGGTCGCCGCCGGCTTCTCGTACGGTCCGACGGCCGGCGAGATCGCGACCATCGTCAAGCTCGCGCGCGTGCTGCTCCTCGCACCCGTCGTGATCGGGCTCGCGATCTGGTACGGGCGGCAGAAGCGGGCGCAGAACATCGCGCACGTGACGCGGATCGGCACGTTCAGGACGCTGGTGCCGCCGTTCATCCTCGGCTTCCTCGGGCTCGCGATCGCGAGCTCGCTGCACCTGCTGCCCGACTTCACGCTGCACCTGCGCGACAGCTTCTTGTGGGACGCGGGTGACCAGCGCGTGGTGCTCGCGAAGCTGGTGACCCAGCTGTCGACGTTCCTGCTGACGATCTCGATGGCCGGGGTCGGGCTCGGCGTCGATCTGCGCGGGCTCGCGAAGGTCGGGCTAGGGGCGTTCTACGTCGGGCTCGCGTCGGCGGTGGTGCTCGCGGGCTTCAGCCTGGTGCTGCTGCAGCTGTTGCTCTGAACCCGACGTTCAGCGATTCCACTCGAGGCGCACGCGCTCGATCATCGCGCGCAGCTCGGGATCCTCGACGGCGCTCGTGGCCACCAGGATCTCGCTGCGATCGGCGTCGCTGATCTGGGCCGGGTCGATCGTCGGCCGGAGCCGCTGCAGGTGGCGCTGCTGCTGGCGGCCAAGCGTGGCCGTCTCGGGCGACGTGAGCGTGCCGATCGTGACGCGGATGTCCGTGACGATCGGCGCGGCACCGAGCCAGGCCTGGTTCGCCAGGATCCAGGCGTTGATGTCTAGGACGAGCTTCTTCTTGAAGAACTGCAGCTCGTGGACGAGCACCGAGGTCCTGGTGGCGAGCTTGAGCACGCCGTTGGCGATCGCCATCGGCTGCGTGCGATCCGCGACGCGCGCACCGGCGATCTCGCGCCAGAACACGAGGACGCAGCGCTCGCGCACGGCGGCGGTGAGCCCGTGATCGGCGATCAGGCGCCCGAGCAGCTGCTCGATCGAGGTCTCCTTGCGCTGGCGCGGGTACCGCTCGCGGCGCGGCGCCCGACTGCGCGTGCGATGCAGCGTGCGGTTGGCGCGATCGAAGCGCCGGATCAGGCGGCTCTCGGGCTGCAGGCTCGGGCGCTCGCTGTCGAGCAGGTAGCCTTCGTCCTCGCTCGTCATGCCGCGCTCTTGTGCTGCACGCGACAGCACGCGCAGGTGCGGTGCAGCGCGAAGTGGAACAGCGCGGTGTAGACGGCGTCGTACGCGTCGGAGGTCTGCAGCTCCGCGGGATCGCCGCTGCGTTGCCAGCCGACCAGAGGGAGCAGCTGCGGCTTGATGAAGCGGAAGAAGTGATCCTCGGTGCACCAGTCATCGGCGATCGCGTCCTGGGCGTACGGATCGAAATCGAACGGGTCGTCGAGCTCCTCGGACTCCGGTCGCGCGAGGTCCGTGCAGGCCGTCCACAGCGCGGTCAGCCTGGGCTCGAGACGCGCGAAGTCGTCGAACCGGAGGCGCGCGGCTGCGAGGGACGGGAACACGAGGCGTAGTGTCCGGAGTGGGTCTGACACCCGCCTATTTACAGGCAGTTACAGTGACCTCACTGCTCGACTGGCGGCGGCGGACCACCAACGCAGATCGTGCTCCCGTCGCGAGTGCGTCGATCGAGATCGATCGCGGCTGCTGATCCTCGTTAGCGCGAATCGAAGCGCGCCGATCACCGTGTGCGCGAAGCTGGTGACGCGCGCACCGACGGTTCGGTGAATGGAGTCGCGGGTTTCGATCGGGCGTCGCGCCTCGTGCAGCGAGCAATTCGTCTACCATCCGAGACGATGATCCTGCGTCCCTCGAAGGTTCCCCGGGCGGCTCGCTACTCGCTGCGGGATGGCTGGTGGCAGGTCGGCAACGTGGAGGAGGGGAAGCCGGTCGGTGCGTGGATGACCTGGCGCCAGGATGGCTCGCGGTTGTTCGACGCCACGTTCGACGCCAAGGGACGCTTGCAGGGCGCGTTCAAGCGGTTTCATCCCGATGGCTCGCTCGCCCGCGAGGCGCGGTACGCGAAGGGCAAGCCGGTCGGCAAGCACGTGCTGTATCGCGCGAAGGGTCCGACCGACGACGTGTTCCCCGAGGCCGATCCGCGCGCGTGGCAGCTCGCCCTGCTGTTCGAGGCAGGGAAGCAGACGTCGCGGACGCTCCTCGACGAGCGCGGCGTCGAGCTGGTCGAGGAAGCGGCCGAGACCGTCGCGGCCGGTGCGCTCGATCCGGTGTTCGCGAGCGCGCAGCCCGAGGGGTTTCTCGCCTCGGGACTGTTGCCGCGGATCCTGTCGACGTTCGATGCCGCGAGCGCCGCGCCGGTGGATCGGTTCCTACTGCCGCGAACGGCGAAGCCGCGCCGCCCGCTCGATCCGAAGCGGTTCCAGGATCTGTACGGGATGCCGATGCCGGCCTCGTTGAAGGCGTGGTTCGACGCGTTCGCGACCGAGCCCGCGCTGTTCGGGATGCGGATCACGCGCGACGCGGATCTCGCGACCCCGGGCAACCTCGTCGAGGCGTTGATCCTCGAGCACCAGGAGGCGCCCGGCCGCAGCGACGGGCTGTACGCGATGGTCTCCGGGCTGATCCCGATCGGCACGAGCACGAATGGCCGGCTGCGCTACTGCGCGGCGATCTGCGAGGCGCCCGACGCACCCACCGATGCGGTGTATCCGCTCAACCTCCAGGACGACGCGATCCAGATCCCGGTCGCGCGCACGCTCGACGACTGGGCCTACGCGGTGACCCTGCTCACCGCGCTCGAGCGCTCCTCGATCGGCGCGGTGCGGAAGCCCGCCTTCGCGCGACTGCGCGGTCGCATCGATCTGCGCCCACCGATGCTGGAGCTCGCGACCGCACTCCTCGACGAGGAGGACGACGAGGTCACCGGCGATCCGGCAGGAGATCACGCCGAGGGCTTCTGGTTCCGCCGCGGCAACTGCGTGCCCGGCTACTTCTTCTATCGGAATCGCTGGCTGCTCCGGCTGCTCTGCGGCAACCCGGAGGGCGCGGCGGCCATCTACCAGCCGGCCTCGTCGGTGCTCGACGACGCGCGCTTCGAGCGGATCTGCAAGCACGCCGCGCAGCCGTGGGTCAGCTTCTACTGGGCGTTCTGGATGCTCGCGTTCGAGGACGCGCGCCTCGCGACGTATCTCGACGTCTGCGCGGATGCGCCGTCGCAGCTGACGCGCGATGTCGCCGCGCTGGTCAGGGCCTTGCTCGACGGCCGCACGCAGCTCGGCAGCGTCGCGGATCTCCCGGCGGTGCTCGCCGCGTTCCGCGCCCTCGATCCGGCGTCGAACAAGGACGACGACGACGAGGAAGACGAGGACGAGGAAGACGAGGACGGAGACGAGGACGAGGACGAGGGCGAGGACGATCTCCCCGACGCGCGCGCCGCCGAGGTGCTGGCGTGGGCGAAGCACAGCGGCTACGAGCGCGAGAACCTGATCATCAAGTACGAGCTCGACGTCGCCGCGCTCGGGCTCGCGCTGCGCGCCGATCCCGCGATCCTGCCGCGCGTCGCCGCGATCGTCGACGACAACCCGTGGCTCGGCGCGCGCCTCCTCGACCCGTGGATCGATGGCGACCGTGGCGATCTCGCGGCGATCGCACCACAGGCCCGCGCGTGGCTCCTCGATCGCGAGGACGGTGCGGTGTATCGCTGGATGGCGGCCGCGCGCCTGCTCGCCCGGGTCGGCACGCCGGCCGACGGCAAGCTGATCGCCGACGTCCTCGAGCCGTCGCTCGATCAGATGTTCGGGCGCGGCATGGGCTTCGAGGCCGCGATGAGCACGATGGTGCTCGAGGAGGCGATCGAGGTGCTGTGCGACGCGATCCAGAAGCTCGGCATCTCGGAGACGGCGATCGCCGCGCTCGAGGGCGTCGTCTCCGCCGACAGCCATCTGGTCGACGATGCGCGCGGACCGTGCGCGCTCGCGCTCGCCTCGGTGAAGCGCGGGCTCGATCCGATCCTGAGCGGCATCAAGGGTCAGGTCGAGCGCAAGCACGGTCATCGCATCACCTCGGAGCAACTCGAGGCGCTCGGCAGGCTCGGCGAGCCCGATCGCCTCGCCGAGATCCGGTCGGTGCTCGACAGCATCGCGAAGCCGTCCGACGACGCGAAGCTCGGCCTCGCGCTCGCGCGGCACGATCTGGGCATCGAGGTGATCGACGTCCCCGCGCTGCTGCGCGAGGCGCTCGGCAAGAAGCGCTACCAAGACGACCGCGAGGACGCGGCGAAGAAGCGCGCGGCCGTGCTCGCGATCGTCGGCCGGCGCAGCGATGTCCCCGCCGAGCTCGCCACCCCGCACGTCCACTCCACGCACCCCGTGTTGCAGCTCGCGGCGATCCGCGTGCTCCGGGATCGCGGCGCCCCGGTCCCCGCGATCGACCTCTGGGATCCCTATCGGATCGGCGCGCTCGATCGCGACCAGCTGCACGCCGCGCTCGCCGCACGCGCCGGCACGCACCTCGGCAACATCGCGCTGTGGGTCGTCGAGCATCCCGACGAGTCGTCGCGCGAGCCGCTGATCGCGTTCGCACGCGCGCTCGTCGCCGAGGCCGCGCGCACCAAGCAGCCGTTCCCGTCCGAGGGGCCGCGCCACTACGAGCTGTACTGGACGGTCTACGCGCTGATCCAGCTCGGCGGTGCCGAGAAGCTGTTCGACGAGCTGTTGCTCGCCGACGATCGCGAGGTCTGCGATGCGGTGCTCCGCTACTGCGAGCGCCTCGGTCCGCAGATCGCGCGCGGCATGGTGCACGTGCTCACCACGGACAAGCACTGGCGCCAGTCCGCGGCGCGCGCCTGGCTGGCGAAGCGCAAGAGCGATCCCCGGATCGCCGCCGCCCTCGCCGAGCTCGGGCTCGCGATCGAGGACGTCACCCGCAAGCCGAAGGACGAGGAATGACCATGACTACCAGACGAGTCCCCGGGACGCGCGTTCGCGTCTCGCACGAGTCGAGCGGCGATCACGGCTATCTCGGCGACGTGCTCGTCGACGGCGATCGGATCTACGCGACCGGCGGCACGCACCACCAACCCACCCTGCTGGTCAGCGATGACGGCGCGCAGTCGTGGCGCCCGCTCGCGACGCCCGCGGTGCCGGGGCTGCGCACGATCTCGAAGCACGGCCACGCGCTCTACCTGTGCGGCGAGTACGGCCTGCTCGCGGTGTCGGTGGACAGTGGCCTGACCTGGAACACGATCCCGGTGGGGACCGGCACGTGCCTGTTCGAGCTCGGCCGCGGCCCCGACGGCAGCTGGTGGATCTGTGGCGATGAAGGCGTGATCCTGCGCTCGACCGACGGCGTCGCGTACACGCGGGTCGAGGTCGACAGCGAGACGCGCTTGCTCGGCATCCGCGTGGTCGACGGCGTGGTCCACGTGCTCGGCTACGACGGCACGCTGCGTCGCTGGGACGGCGCGGCGTTCACCACCATCACCGTCGAGGAGGCCACGCCACTCACCGATCTGATCGTCACCAAGGCCGGCACCTGGCTGGTCAGCGCCGACGGCGGCCACGTGTTTCGCTCCACCGATCGGGGCCAGACCTGGGACACCGCGCAGGTCTCCACCAGCGACGATCTCGAGGCGATGATCGAGGTCGCGCTCGGCATCCTCGTGGTCGGCGCCGAGGGCACGCTGCTGTTCTCCGACGACGACGGCGCGACGTTCACCGAGATCGCCACCGACATGGAGGGCCATCTGTGGACGATCGTCCCGTTCCACGGCACGTACCTGGTCAGCGGTGACGAGGGCGCGATCTGGACGCTCGACGTCTCGGCCACCGACACGGTCGCGATCGCGATCGACGACGACGACGAGGACGACGACGACGACGACGACGACGACGACGACGACGACGACGACAAGCCCGAGCCGGTTCACTTCGCCTCGGTCGCGCAGGCCTCCGAGCGCTGGATCCGCGAGGGCGCGGCGTTCTCGTCGGCGCTCAACGCGTACGTCCGCAAGGTCTACGCGGTCGGCCCGAACAAGGCCGGCCACGAGCCGTCCGAGACGCGCCAGAACATGGCGACCTACGTGCGCGAACAGCTCGTCGCGCTCAACGCGGCCGGCGAGCATCGCAAGGCGCGCACGCTGTTTCCTCCCGCCTACGAGCCGTTCGATTACGACGCGCTCGGGCAATCGATCCACTCCCTCGCGTACCTCCGCGATGGTCGCCGCCTCGCGTGCATCACCGGCGAGGTGTTCGAGCTCGGCGCTGACAAGATCGTCCCGATCCCCGATGTCATGGGGTTCTGTCAGTCGCCCGATCGCCGCTGGATCGGCAAGGAGTACGCCGACCGCATCGACCTCCACGAGACCTGGGACGGGCCCGTCGTTCGCAGCCTGCCGTGCGAGATCCCGGACATCGTGTCGTCGACGATCGCGCCCGACGGCGACGCGATCCTGATCGCCGCCGAGTCCGGCATCTTCTGGCTGACCGCGCACGGCCCGCAGCGGTTGCTCCCCACCGAGGAGGGCGACCGCGTCAGCTATCCGCACGCGGCGCTGTCACCGAACGGTCGGTTCGTCGCGATGGGCACGCAGGACACCCCGCACCTCGTGATCGATCGCAAGACGGGTCGCCACCATCGCTTCGACCCGCTGTCGTCGTATCCCCATTACGCGGCGTTCCATCACGATCGCCCCGAGGTGCTGCTGAGCTCGTGTCACGCGCTCTACGGCTCGGGCACGTTGAAGGTGGAGCTCGAGGCGATGGTGGCGGGCAAGGCCGCAACCGCGACGCCGCTCGATCAACGCGCGTGGGTCTACGCGGTCGCCACCACCAACCAGGGCTACCTGCTCGGCGATGGCAGCGGGTACCTCTGGGCCTACGACTTCGAGGCCGAGCAGCAGTGGTACTGCTTCCTCGGCTCGACGCTGACGGCGCTGGCGATCTCACCGGACCGCACCAAGCTGCTCGTCGGCAGCTTCGCCGGCTTGATCATCGAGCTGTCGCTGACCGAAACGACCTCCGACCCGCGGTTGCTCACCGACGGGCCGGTCAAGGATCTCGCGCGCTGGGTGTTCTGGCAGAACCACCCGCCGCTCCTCTGGTGATCAGTCGCGAGCGCGCATGAAGATCCGGATCATGTACCAGAACATCAGCGCGATCGAAGAGAACAGCTCGAGCGCCGCGGCGACGTGCGCCTCGGGGTGGTGGTGCGCCAGCACCTGCGACGTGTGATAGAGGATGTAGCCGCCGGCGAGCAGCACCATCGCGCCCGAGAACACCAGGCCGAGGTTGAAGCCGAACATCAGCGACAGGACGATGAGGGCCATCGCCGCGCCACTCGCCACGAACAGCGCGCTGCGCAGGAACGAGAAGTCCTTCTTCGAGAACACCACCGACGCGGTCAGCATGCCGAACACGGCGAGCGTCATGATGGCGGCGTCGCGGATGATGTTCGGGTCGCCACCACCCTTCGCGACGATCGACTGGGTCTTGAACGCGACGACCGCGAGCAGTGGCACGAAGATGATCGACTCGGCGAGCACGTAGAGCCCGAGCCCGAAGTACTGCGCCTTGCGCGACTTCGTGTGGGTGAAGCGCTCGGCGATGATCGACGCACCGACGAACGCCGCGAGCACGACGCCCCAGTTCCACCGGCCGCTGAGTGAGAACGTCACGAACGGCTCGAGCAGCGCCTGGAGCGGCGCGATGTTCATGAACGACCACAGCAGGCCGCCGAACACCAGGATCGCGATGAACAGGGTCGTATAGGTCTTCTTGACGAAGGCGCGGCGCGCATCGCCGTTCGCCGTCGCGACGGCACCCGCGATCTTGTCCTCGCGCGTGGCCTCGTTGCCGCCCTTCTTCAGGGCCGACGCGAGCTTCGCCTTCTGCTTCTCGGCCTTCTTCGAGAGCTTCGCCGCCAGGCCGCCGAGCGAGTTGTCCTCCTGCTTGTCGTCGCGCTGCTTCTGCTCGTACGCAGCCACCTGTTGCTGGTACTGCTGCGCGTAGTCCTGCTGCGCCTGTTGCTGGTACTGCGCCGCGTAGTCGTGCTGCGCCTGCTGATAGGCGGGGTCGTAAGACGGCTGCGCCGGCTGCGCGTACGGGTACGGCTGCTGGACGTAGCCCTGCGGGTCGTGCGGCTGCTGAACGTAGCCCTGCTGCTGGGCGTAGCCCTGCTGCGCGTACGCCGCCTGCGCGGCATACGTCTGCTGCTGTTGCTGCGCGAGCGCGGCCTGCTGCGCGTACGCTTCCTGCTGCGCCGCATACGCCTGGAGCTGCTGCGCGTACGCCGCGTAGTCCTGCTGCTGTTGCTGCGTATAGGCGGCGTGGTCCGGCTGCTGCGCGTGCTGCACGTACTGCGCGGCGTGATCGGCCTGCCGGGCGTGCTCTGCGTAGAGCGCGTAGTCCGGGGCGACCGCGGGCTGCGGCGCCGGCGGCTGGTCGTACGCGTGATACGCCTGCGCGTGATAGTGCGCCGTCGGCTGCTCGTTGTACGCGCTGGCGTTGTACTCGTTGGTGTACTCGGAGGCGTACGTCGCCATGTTGTACGAGTGCGGCTTCGTCGGGTCGTTGAAGAGTGGCTGGCTCGTCGCCTTCACGTTCCGCGTCGCGGGTGGTGGCGTCGAGCCCTTCGCGCGGCGTGGCGCGACGTTCGCGTTGGTGCGCGGCTGCTGGCCGTAGTGGGCGGCGAGCGTGTTGTAGGGATCCTCGGTGTACTGCTGCACCTGCTGCTGTTGCGCGTTCGCCTGCTGCACGTAGTCCGGCTGGACCTGCACGTCGTGCTGGTCGGGCGCCGAGCCGCGCGCCGCGGGCTCGAGCAGATGTGCGTATGGCTGGTGCCCCGCAGCCCACGGTGCCTGGGAGAGCTCGGTTTTCTCCAGCTGCCAACCGAGTTGAGTCTTCGCGAGCGTCGATTTCTTGGGTTCGTTCACGATGAGTCTCCGGGATGCGGGGTGGTGTGATCAGCGGAGGATGGTGAGGACGAGCAGCAGCGCGCCGGCAGCGATGCCGACCAGGCCGAGCGTTCCCTGAAAGGGCGCGAGCTTCTGGCGGATCGCCTGACCGCGCGCCATCGCCACCGCGTTACCGCGCATCGTCCAGTGCGTGATCAAGCCGAACCCGAGCAAGAAGCCGAGCACCGCCTCGAGCACGCTGACCGCCGTGGCCACCACCATCCAGAACGGAGCGACACCGAAAAAGCCGAGGTTGAGGACGACCCAGATGATCCGCCAGGTGCCCCAGAAGAACAGGACGACCCCGATCCAGCCCTGGTAGACGGAGAGCTTGTCGATCAACTTCGCCGCGTCCGGGCGGCGGGCGATGATCAGACCTGAAGCAGCGAGAATTCCGGCAGCGATGATGAGAAGAGCGTCGAGCATGTGTCCTCCGTTGAATGTGTTGCGGGCATAGAGCAACCGGAGGGCCACCTGTAAGCCCTTGTGTTTTCTCGGGTCTCAGTCATCATGGCTACGCAAGATCTTGCGTGATCGCGCAACCGCCATGAAGACCCAGACCACCGTCAAGGGCGACACCGTCCTCCACGCGCGAACGACGCTGGTGTTCTATCACCGCGACGGCGCCATGGTGGCGCAGCTCGATAAGAGCAAGCCGCTCGTGGTGGGCCGCACCGCGCCGGCCGACATCGAGATCCCGGATCCGGGGCTGTCGCGGCGCCACGCCTCGTTCACCTGGGACGACCTCGGCGTGTGGATCGAGGATCTCGACAGCACCAACGGCACCAAGAAGAACGGCGAGCGCGTCACGCGCGCGCTGATCTCACCGGTCGACGAGATCTCGATCGGTCCGGTGCGGGTCTCGATCCACATCCTGTCGTCGATGGACGAGCAGCTGCGCGGCTTCGATGGCCACGATCGGTTCGTCAGCTTGCTCGAGGACGAGATCACGCGCGCGCGCCAGTTCCAGCGCCCACTCGCGCTGATGATGGTCACCGGACCGCAGGGCAAGGAGGGCCACGTCTCGCGGTGGGCGAGCCGGCTGCGCCCGCGGTTGCGCCCGGTCGATCGCGTCGGGATCTACGGCCCGTCGGCGGTGATGGTGATGCTGCCCGAGCCGTCGCAGGAGATGCTGCACGCGCTCGCGAACGAGCTCGCCGGTGACGGCGCGCTGACCTGCGGCGTCGTGCTGTTCCCGAACGATGGCCAGTCGGGCGAGGAGCTGATCGCGGCGCTGCGCTCGCGGCGCGTCGATCCCACCACGCTCGGCCCCGCCGATGTCACGCCGATCGTCGCGAAGAACACCGCGATGAAGCAGGTGATGACCACCGTCAAGCGGCTCGCGCAATCCACCATCGCGGTGCTGCTCCACGGCGAGACCGGCACCGGCAAGGAGGTGATCGCGCGCGCGATCCACGACGGTGGCCCGCGCAAGAAGCAGGTCATGCGCTGCATCAACTGCGCGGCGATCCCCGGCACGTTGATCGAGAGCGTGCTGTTCGGCCACGAGCAGGGCTCGTTCACCGGCGCCGACAAGTCCGCACCCGGCATGTTCGAGCAGGCCCACGGCGGCACCATCCTGCTCGACGAGATCGGCGAGCTCGCGGCGAGCGCCCAGGCGGCCCTCCTCCGCGTGCTCGAGACCAAGCGGCTGATGCGCGTCGGTGGCAACAAGGAGATCGAGGTCGACGTCCGCGTGATCGCCGCGACGCACCGAAACCTCGAGGCGATGGTGCAGGCCGGCCAGTTCCGCCAGGACCTGCTGTACCGGCTCAACACGATGACGCTACAGATCCCACCGCTCCGCGAGCGCACCGACGAGATCCGTCCACTCGCCGAGCGGTTCCTCAAGGAGGCGCGCGCGCAGTCGGGCAGCGAGGTCAAGGCGATCGATCCGCAGGCGATGGCCGCGCTCGAGGGGTACGCGTGGCCGGGCAACGTGCGCGAGCTCCGCAACGCGATCGAGCGCGCCGTCGTGCTCGCCGAGGGCAAGGCGATCACGCTCGACGATCTCGCCGATCGCATTCGCCAGCGCAGCGTGCCCGCCCCCGAGGGCGACGCGAGCGGCGAGCTCCCCACCGACTACAAGGATCACCTCCGCAAGTACGAGGCCGAGCTGATCCTGCGCGCCCTCCACAAGCACAACGGCAACCAGACCGAGACCGCGAAGGCGTTGAACCTCCCGCTCCGCACGCTGGTGCACAAGATCCAGACCTACGGCATCAAGAAGAAGTTCGACCGCTGAGCGGGCGTGTGCAAACGGTCCCCGGTTTCAGAGCTCGGGGCCCCGGCAGCTGGAATCGCTGAACCGTCAATCCGCCGTCATCACGAGGTGCCGGTTGACGTGTTCTGCGTGATCGCGCAATCCGTTGCGTAGCTCTGCTAAGTGATTTCAGGTAGTTGGAGTGGCTCACGGGTTGCGTTTACGAGCGGCCCTGATGAAGACGTCCTTGCTTGCCCTGCTCGCGGTTGGTTGCCATTCGACCGGCGAGCCCCAGACGACGATGCCGGAGACCCGCGTGGTCATCAAAGCCACGCTCCCGGCGACGGCTGCGACGCCGGCCCCGATTGCTCCCGTGGTCGAGACCACGCGCGTTCGCTTCCTCACCACGACGGTGCTGGTCAAGGAGCCGCGCGTCGGCGCGGCGAAGGTCGGCATCATCAAGAAGGACGTGGTCGCGGTGCGCGCGAGCGAAGCGACCGGCGGTGGGTGCAAGCACGATCGCTGGGTCGAGGTCGCGCCGCGCGGCTGGGCGTGCGAGACCGCGATCGAGATCACCACCGCCGACGCGACCAAGGCGGCGGCCCCGTCGTTCGACGCTCCCGCGGATGACAAGCCGCTCGTGCCCGGCATCTATGGCGTGGTGCGCGGCGCGGATGTCTCGACCTCGGTGCGCGTGATCGGAGGCACCACGATCGAGGGCGTGCGCCACGTGATCACGTCGAGTGGCACCACCGTGCCGGCGACGTCGGTCGCGTACTTCTCGCCGTCGAAGTTCCACGGCGTCACCGTCGACAAGACGTTGCCCGCGTGGATTCGCAACCACGGCGACTCGCGCAAGCCGGTCGTCACGGTCGATCAGAACGGGAAACGTCTCGGCGAGCTCGCGCCGCGGACGATCGTCGCGATCCTCGAGGAGTCCGACGACGGCAAGCGCGTGCGCGTCTCCGACACGGCGTGGATCTCGCGCAAGGACGTGCGCGTCGCGTCGCTCACCGAGCCGCCGGCGGGCACGGGTGCGACCGAGAAGTGGTTCGATGTCGATCGCGACGAGCAGGTGCTGGTCGCGTACGAGGGCAAGAAGCCGGTCTACGCGACGATGGTCTCGACGGGCAAGTGGAAGCACGCGACCCCGACGGTGATCGCGCGCGTCGGCAGCAAGCTGCTCACCGCGTCGATGAACAACAACCGCGGCGACGAGCAGTACGCGGTCGCCGACGTGCCGTGGACGATGTACTACGACAACAGCTACGCGCTGCACACGTCGTACTGGCACGACGGGTTCGGTGGGCCGCGCAGCCACGGGTGCATCAACCTGTCGCCCCGCGATGCGCGCGCGCTCTATCAGTGGTCGTCGCCCGACATCCCGGCGGGCTGGATCGCGGTCTATGGCGACGAGGACAACCCGGGCTCGCTGGTCCGCGTGCACTCTCGGGAGATGCCGGAGCCGACGTTCCGCGGCTACGCGAAGACGTTGCGAGATCGCACCGTGGTGGCGACGACCGAATAAGCAGTATGGTCGCAGCCCATGCGACTCCTGCTCTGTCTGGCGCTGCTCGCGGCGTGTCCTGCGAAGTCTCAGGCGCCGACCACCCCGACCCTGCCCGATGACAAGCCGATCGAGGCGCCGCCGCCGAAGCCGGTCGCGAAGCCCGAGACCTGGGCGGGCACGATCGTGTTGCCCGGCGAGCTGGTCGATATCGTCGTCCACTTCACGCAGGCGGGTGACACCTGGAGCGCGACCCTCGACGTCCCGAGCAGCAAGGTCGCCAGCTTCCCGCTGACCGACGTCATCTACACCGCCGGGGAGATCCGGTTCACGATCGGCAAGCCGGATCCGCGCACCAACGAGCTCTACGCGTTCAAGCGCGATGGTTCGGCGGCTGAGGGTCGCGCGCTGATCGCCGGCCAGCCGTTCTATTCGAAGTTGATGCGGCTCGCCGAGGGACAGCCCGCGCTGTCGGTGATCTCGCGCCCGCAGACGCCGAAGCCGCCGTTCCCGTACACCACCAAGGATGTCGAGATCGAGGCGGCGAAGGATGCAAAGCTGGCCGGCACGCTGACGCTCCCCGAGGGCAAGGGGCCGTTCCCCGCGGTGTTGCTCGTCAGTGGCTCGGGTCAGCAGGATCGCGACGAATCGATCTTCGGTCACAAGCCGTTCGCGCTGCTCGCCGACAAGCTCGCGCGCGACGGCATCGCGACGCTGCGCACCGATGATCGCGGCATCGGCAAGACCACCGGTCCGCTCGGCAACCTCGACACCGACATCGCCGATGCGAAGGCCGCGTTCGACTGGCTCGCGAAGCAGCCCGAGATCGACGGCAAGCGCGCGGGCATCCTCGGTCACAGCATCGGCGGCGTGATCGCGCCGTTCGTCGCGACCAGGTCGAAGGTGGCGTTCATCGTCGGGCTCGCGGCGCCCGGCGTGTCGGGGGTCGAGCTGGTGCCGATGCAGATGGAGATCACGCTGAAGTCGAGCCAGGTGCCCGCGGACGTGATGAAGGTGATCATCGACGGCCAGCGCACGCTCGGCAAGGCGGTCGCCACCGGCAAGGAGGCCGAGATCAAGGCCGCGTTCAAGAAGACCTCACTCGAGGCGATGAAGGCGCTCGGCAGGCCCGCGCCGACGGACGCGGAGCTCGACGCGGGGTTCGAGGCGCGGAAGGCCGAGGTGATGAACCCGTGGACGATCAGCTTCTTCAAGATCGACCCGGCGGTCGCCTGGGCGAAGCTGCGGATCCCGGTGTTGCTGGTGACCGGCGACAAGGACACGCAGGTCCCGGTGGACGTCAACTTCGACAAGATCACGGCCGCGCTCAAGAAGGCCGGCAACAAGAGCTTCAAGACCGAGAAGCGGGTGGGCCTCAACCATCTGTCCCAGCACGCCCCCACCGGCGCGCTCGACGAGTACGGCATGATCGAGGAGACCTTCGACAAGGAGACGCTCGAGCTGATCTCGAAGTGGGTGGTAGAGACCACGCGCAAACGCTAGGGTAAGGGCGTGCGTGCGGTTGTCCTCGCCTGGGTTCTGGTCGCCGGCTGCCAGTGCAGCTCGCCGCATGACGAGAACAAGGCGCGGCTCGCCGAGCACGACGACGACGAGCGCTGCGATCCGAACGAGCCGAAGGTCTGCGTCGGCAACTCGCTGGTCGCGTGCGAGCAGGACGGCTATCTCGGTCGCCGCCTGCGGACGTGCAAGGATGGCTGCAAGAACAACCGTTGCGTCGCCACCTGCGACGACGACGCGAACAAGCTGATCTACCTGGTCGACGACCGGAACAACTTCCTGTCGTACGACCCGCGCAAGAACGGCGATCCGTTCCGCCTGATCGGTAACCTCAACTGCGGTGACGATACGTCGCCGTTCTCGATGTCGGTCGATCGCCAGGGCACGGCCTGGGTCGGCTACCAGAGCGGCGAGGTCTACAAGGTCGACATCCACACCGCGAAGTGCGAGTCCTCGGGGTTCATCGCCGGCTCGGCGGGCTCGCGCACGTTCGGGATGGGCTTCGCCACCGATGACTCCACGGCGAAGTCCGAGAAGCTCTACATCTCCGGCGAGTTCGGCCAGACGCTGTCGTCGATCGACACCAGCAAGACGCCACCCACGCCGCGTTCGGTAGGTCGGATCGCCGCCGTCGAGGGGCGCAACCCCGAGCTCACCGGCACCAGCGAGGGCAAGCTGTTCGGGTTCTTCCCCGTCAATTACGGCACCTCGTTCATCCAGGAGATCGACAAGAAGACGGGCGGCCCGCTCGGCCAGAAGTGGAACGTCGGCGAGCTCGGCTCGATCAGCGCCTGGGCGTTCGCGCAGTGGGGCGGCATGTTCTTCGTGTTCGTCACCATCGATAGCGGCCCGAGGGTCTATGCGGTCAACCGCCAGACCAACGAATCGAAGGTGGTGATGGGCTCGATCCCGTACCGGGTGACCGGCGCCGGCGTGTCGACCTGCGCTCCCGAGCGCGATGGCGCACAGACTGGTGGCTGAGTGCGTTACCCTGAGCGCGGGTGAGTAGTTCGCGGTTCGAGATACGCCGGACCCTTGGTGAGGGTGGCATGGGTGTGGTGTACGAGGCGCGCGATGGCGAGCGCGACATGCTCGTGGCGCTCAAGACGCTGCGGTCGATGGACGCGAATCTGCTCTATCACTTCAAGAACGAGTTCCGCGCGCTCGCCGATCTCTCGCATCCGAACCTGTGCTCGCTCTACGAGCTGTTCCAGGCCGAAGGCCACTGGTTCTTCACGATGGAGATCGTGGACGGCACGGACTTCATGTCGTTCATCAAGAAGCGCGACACCACGGAGACCAAGCACGCGACCATGGCGGCGGGCACCGAGCCGCAGGGCACCCTCGTCGAGTTCGGCGCGGGGCGCGGCAACTCGGGCACGATGCTCGAGTTCGTGGGCTCGGCGTCGGGCACGCAGATCCCTGTGCAGCAGGAAGGATCTCGGGACCAGGTCCCGAACCCTCGCCCACCGACGGATCCATCGGTGCTGCCGTTCGACGAGCCGCGCCTGCGCGATGCCCTCGCCCAGCTCGCCGCGGGCCTCAACGCGCTGCACGCCGCCGGCAAGGTCCACCGCGACATCAAGCCCGGCAACATCCTGGTCACCAAGGAAGGCCGCGTGGTGATCATGGACTTCGGGTTGATCGCCGACGAAGCGATCCTCGCCGAGCTCGAGGCCACCGGCACGATCGCCGGAACGCCCACATTCATGGCACCCGAGCAGGGCATGCCCGGCGCCGCCGTCGGCCCATCCGCGGATTGGTACGCGGTCGGCGTGATGATGTATCAGATCCTGACGCAGCGGCTGCCGTTCAAGGGCGAGACGGTGTGGGAGCTGATCGAGGCGAAGAAGACGCCGCCGCCCGCCGCCTCGACGGTCGCGTTCGGCGTGCCGCTCGATCTCGCGGAGCTCTGCCATCGTCTGCTGTCGCCGGATCCCGCGTCGCGACCGAGCGGTGACGAGGTGCTGCGCCTGCTCGGATCGCGCGCCTCGGCGCCGATGATCGGGACGTCGTCGTCGCAGGACGTGTTCGTCGGGCGCCGCGCCGAGCTCGGGGCGCTGCACAACGCGCTCGCCGACGCGCGTCGCGGTGCGGTCACCGTGTTCGTGCAAGGCCCGTCGGGGCTCGGCAAGAGCGCGCTCGTCCGCCGCTTCCTCGACGAGGTGCGCGGCACCGGCACGCTCGTGCTCAAGGGTCGCTGCTACTCGGCGGAGACGGTGCCGTACAAGGCGTTCGACGGCATGTTCGACGCGCTGTCGCGCCACCTGGTGACGATGGATCCGTACCGGGTGATGGAGATGTTCCCGCAGTCGACGATGCTCGCGGCGCGCCTGTTCCCGACGCTGCGGCGCGTGCCGGTGTTCGCGAACGCGGTGACCCACGATCCGAACGTCAGCGCGATGGAGCTGCGCAGCCGCGCGTTCACCTCCGTCGTCGAGCTGCTCGGCCGGGTCGCGGCGATGCAGCCGCTGGTGCTGTTCATCGACGATCTGCAGTGGGCGGATCCCGACAGCTTCCTGCTGCTGCGCGAGCTGCTCAACCCCGCGGTCGCGCCGCCGCTGGTGCTCGTGGCGTCGATCCGCACCGGCGAGGCGAACACCGACGTGCCCGCGCTGACCGCGACGCAGGCCGGCATCCAGCCGCGCTTGATCGACGTCGGGCCGCTGCCGCCCGACGACGCGATGTTCCTCGTCGATCGGTTGTTGCCGCGCGACGGGGTCTCCGATGCGCGCCGGCAAGCGATCGCCCGCGAGGCCGGTGGCCACCCGCTGTTCCTCGCCGAGCTCGCGCATCACCTCGCGCTTCACGCCGATTCGGATCTCGCATCGACCACCCAGCTCGACGAGGCGCTGTGGCAGCGCGCGATGGCGCTCCCGCCCGAGACTCGTCACCTGCTGCAGATCATCGCGGTCGCCGGCAGCCCGATCGACATGCGCATCGCCTCCGATGCGTCGGAGATCTCGACCACCAAGTCGGCGCCCCTGATCAACGCGCTGCGCGCCGCCCGCTTCGTCAAGACCTCGGGCGGCGGCAACTTCGTCGAGCCGTATCACGATCGCGTTCGCGAGGCGGTGGCGACGCGGCTCGAGCCCTCGCAGTTCGCGGTGGTGTCGTCGCACCTCGCCCACGCGATGATCCGCGCCGGGATGGCCGAGACCGCACCCGAGCAAGTGGTGCGCCACCTGTTCGCCGCCGGCGATACCTCGCGCGGTCGCGACCTCGCCGAGAAGGCCGCCGCGAAGGCGCTCGCCTCGCTCGCCTTCGATCGCGCCGCGGAGTTCCTGCGCAACGCGCTCCACGCCGGACCGCGCGATGCCGCCCACGCCCGCACGCTCTACCTCCAGCTCGCCGAGGCGCTCGCCTCCGCCGGTCGCGGTGGCGAGGCGGCCGACAGCTATCTCGCCGCGGCCAAGGTCACGATCGATCCGAGCGATCAGCTCGACTGCCGCCGCCACGCCGCCGATCAGCTGCTGGTCTCCGGTCACGTCGATCGCGGCCTGGCGGAGCTCCGCGATGTCCTCGCGCAGCTCGGCGAGCGCGTGCCCGAGACGCCGAACGAGGCGCTCGCGTTCCTCGAGGCCAACCGCGCGCACGTCGATACCCACCCGATCGAGCTCGCGCCGGTCGCGCCGTCCGCCCCGCTGCTGCGCTTGCTCGACGTCTATCAGTCCACCTCGCTCGGGCTCGTCCTCGTCGACAACGTGCGCGGCGCCGACTTCCAGGCCCGCGCGGTCCGGCTCGCGATGCAGAGCGGCGATCCGCGCAGGTGCATCCGCTCGCTGGTGTTCGAGGCGATCTATCGCGCGCAGGAATCCGACGCGGGCCGCACGCGCGCGATCGAGCTGTTGCGCAGCGCGAACTGGATCGCGCAGCAGACGCTGCCCGACGATCCGTGGGCGCGGGCGTACTTCGCGCTCGGCGAGGCGTTCGTCGCCTACTACTACGGCAAGTTCCGGCGCGCGGTGGAGATCTTCAAGGACTGCGATCAGCGCTTCCGCACGCTGTCGGGCGTCGCGTGGGAACAGAACACGATCCGGATCCACCGCCTGCGCGCCACCGACTACCAGGGTGCGTGGGGCGAGCTCCGCGCGCTCTACGACGAGTACATGCGCGATGCGCAGCGCCGCGACGATCGCTACGTCGGCGCGTCGCTGACCCGCTGGTTCAACGTGCTGTGGCTCGCGCACGATCGCCCGGATCTCGCCGGCGCGGATCTCGATCGCAGCCAGTGGACCGCCCCCGCCGAGGGCAAGTACCACCTGCAGCACTTCCTCGAGCTACGCGCCCGCGTCGAGCTCGCGCTGTATCGCGGCGAGGGTGCAGCGCAAGGCAGCTGGGCGCGCCCCGGCCTCGCCGCCGCCGAGGGCGCATACCTGCTGCGCATCCAGATCGCGCGCGCGATCGCGGACTGGGTGCTCGGCCGGATCGCGGCATGCGAGGGCAACATCGCCGAGACCGAGCATCGCGCCTCGCTGCTCGACGCCCACCAGATCAACTACTGCGGGATCTGGAGCGGCCTGCTCACCGGCGCGTCGATCGCGCAGCGCGGCGATCGCACGCAGGCGATCGAGCGCCTCGCCTTCACCGCCGAGCTCGCCGATAGCAACGACTTCCCGCTGTGCGCGACGATCGCGCGCCTGCGCGCCGCCCAGCTCGGCCACGACCGCGCCGGCATCGACGCCGCGCTCGCGTGGATGACCGGTCAGGACATCCGAAATCCGCTGCGGATGGCCGAGGTGTTCGCGCCCGGCTTTCCTACCTGATGCGGGCGGTCCAGATCGGCACCACCCACAGCGCGAAGCCGTCGGGGCTCTGGATGCACTCGATCGTCGCGTCGAAGTAGTCGCGCGCCTCGGCCTCGGAGATCCCGAGCGCCTTCGCGGTCGGCTCGGTATAGCCGTCGCGCCACGCCGTGAAGATCGCGGCGAACGTCGGCCGCGGCGTGTGGATCGTGTCGACGTGCGCGAGGTGGACGTCGATGTCCTCCAGCGGCAGCGCGCGCAGGTGACGGAAGATCGATCGCCCGATGTGTAGATCGACGCCGGTCGCCTTCGAGTACGCGCGAGGCGCGGCGTGCCAGAAGTAGCTGACGTCGCGCCGCGTGGGGGACGCGTGGATCATGTCGTAGTCCTCCGCGATCACGTGCAGCCAGCCACCCGGGCGCGCCACCCGGACCATCTCGGCCAGCACGCGCTCGGGCGTGGGGATCGACTGGACCACATGGCGGCACACCACGAGGTCGAACGAGCCCGCGGCGAACGGCAGCTCGAAGGCATCCCCGACCTGGAACGTCACGCGGTCGCCGAACCGGGCGGTCTTGGCCCGGCCGAGCTCGAGGTGCGACTCGATCAGATCGACTCCCGTGATCCGCGCCTCCGGGAACAGAGCGGCCATCCGCGCGGTGATCTCGCCGGTGCCACACCCGAGGTCGAGCACGGTCCGCGGCTGATAGCGGCGCATCACCTCGATCTCCTGGGGCCAGATCGCGTCCGCCTGGGCGGCGAGGTTCCGCACCATGGACTCGTCCGCCATCTCCCTGGCCTGCGGGTTTCGACCTACATCGTCCGGACCTGACATCGCGCGAATGCTACCCCACCCACCCCTCATCGAGTCGCGCAACGGGTCGACTCGGTCTGCATGCCGAAATTCCGCGAGACAAACTGGTTCAAGCGGGGCGAGTTGGTGGCGGAGATCGAGGAGATGGAGAAGGCTGGGAACACGGAGCTCCCGATCGAGGATCGCTACCTCGACGAGGGCACCACGAGTCGCGAGGACTCCAAGGTGTTTGGCATTCATACCGGGATGACCGCGCCGCTCCCCCGGATCTCGAAGCCGTTGCTGGAGCGCTATCCCGCGACGACCAGCGGTCACGATCCCGAGTACGCGAGCACCGTGATCGCCTGCGACCCGCGCTCGGTGCCC